>WNGJ01004911.1_pt1 | contig 33751 bp, 29 predicted proteins | sample 5400611 | NCBI WGS metagenome assembly WNGJ01 (sample SAMN13153375, study PRJNA577476) | soil metagenome | isolation source: 40 cm soil or saprolite under Garry oak tree replicate 1 | place: USA:California | collected 2016-06-15
GCTTCAACCACGTGCCGGGCAATAGCCAGACCCAGACCACTTCCCCCACCACCTGGACCAATGAAATCAGTTTTCGAGCGGGCACGATCGGCTTTATAAAATCGTTCAAAAATGCGCGGCAGCTCTTCTGGCCGGATACCTACGCCTGTATCTCGCACAAAAAAACGTTGTACCTGTCCACCTGCCTGCAGCGCCGTACCAATTGTCACCGTCCCGCCCGAAGGAGTGTATTTGATGGCGTTATGTATAAGATTGACGAGCACACGCACAATCTGTTTACTGTCAGCCGCCACCAGCACGTTCCCTTCTTCTATTTCCGTGTGCAGCATAACGCGATGCCGCTGCGCCTGCGGCAGCATGCGCGCCATAACCTCCCGTACCAGGTGCTCTGCCTGTACAGGCTCGATAACCATCGGTACCAGGCCGGATTCGATGCGCGAGAGTTCCAGTAGCTCGGAGACCAGCCCGTTCAAATGTTGAACCTCGTTTTCAATCTTCTCGAGGAACATTTGCGCTTTGTCTCGGTCGGTATCGATAGCCTCTTCCAGGGTCTCCGCCAGTAAGCGAACCGAGGCGAGCGGGGTGCGCATCCAGCTCGGCCTGCATATTCCTCTGCGCGTGTTCAAGCGGAGTCACCGTGACCTTCCATGCCGTACCAGAAGCATCTATGGTCTGCTCACCTTTGCGAGGTTGATCAGCGCTGATGCAATCCTGCACAACTTGCAGGATTGCCTGGTCATGGACAACCTGGTCCAATCTGAGGCCCTGCATCGGTTCAGCCGCCTCGAGGAGCTGGACGGAAAGTTGATTGTAGAAACAGATGGACTGGTTGCGGTCAATGATGATTACCGGCCACGGCGCGGCCTCGAGCAGTTCACTGAAGAAATGCTGGTAATCGATGGTGCTGCTATCAAACAACCGGGATCACCTCTCACTATCCCGCCCCTGGTTCCTCCTGCCTACCGGCGGGTGGTGGCGCTGTAACCTCTGAAATACGTGAGAACATTTCTACATAATTGCCTGAAGCGTTCTGCGACACCGCTTCTTCCGTTGATCCAGTCCCTTTCTCGCTGCCAGGTTTGTGCAGACGCGCCATGATATAACTATCAATATAACTGCCACCACGGAAAGCGTCAAGGCGTTTCCGCCCTTCAATTTCAAAATCAAATTGCTGGTATACATGAATGGCACGTTCATTGTCCGTATAGACATCAACTTCCAGCCGTACCAGGTTCAACCAGTTATCTGCGAGATCGATCACCGTCAGCAGTAACATTTTGCCAATGCCCTGCCCCTGGTATTTATCATGGACGGCCATATCGATATCCCCCACATGGCTCTCCCTGCCAGTTCCAGCGTGCATATTGATGATACCCGTGACCTTCCCTTGCACATCAGCCACGAAAACATGCATCCGTTCATCATAAACCCAGTTCTCGACAGTTTTATACCAGCTATCGATGGGCGTCGAGGGGAGTAGAGATGTACCCCAGAGAACATTAGGCATGTGCATCAGTTCGTATATATCGCTGGCATCGGTATGGCGCAGTGGACGTATAGTGATACGTGTCTGGCTCATCAGGTGTTCTCCTATCAAATAGCGAGCAGCGCTTAAAATAATAAAAAACCACCAGCGTGGGTGGCCTTTATAGTACGGCTCCTCGAACAAGATTCGAGCCTGTAACCTACCGGTTAACAGTCAGTCTACCACAAAAATACCTGTCGATCGATTTACTACAGCCCGAGAAGCCAGTTCACATTAACGAACAATATGGAAGCACGAAAAAGTTATCTGGTCATAACCGTACAGAGCCGGTCGTTCAGTGCACCCTGGTAGTAGTTTACCATATGAAATGGAGCAATAACAATTTTGGCGCATCAATTTAGATAATGTCGGATGAATTCGGCTGGAAAGCTGTTCAATCATCACGTATAATAAACAAGTAAATTTTACTTTAGATGAATCCGTAGTGTGTTGCTTCAAAAGCAACTATAGAACGATTTTTCGATTAATTGGGTTGGAAAAAGTTCATGGAGATATCATTATGGCGCAATACACACGGGAATTATTTAAACCGGGTAACTTTAGTCTCGCATTCGAACAAATGTGTAACTTCGCAGCAATTGTGAAAACTCGAAATGCTGATGAGACTCTAGGGCAAATAATCCTCCAATGCTTTGTGGTTTTTCCCAAAGAAAAGTTCCAGAATGCTGAGCAGCTAGCAGAGGCAATAACTATTTTCGGGCTAAAGATACCAGAATATCAGGTTCAAGTTAGCCTGGACCATCTCATGGCTAACAGTCGTCTTCAACAAACTCCCGACTCTATTTTGACTCTTCCAAATAGAGATCGCACACAACTGAAGGAGCGAATTGACGAAGCGAAGGCCCTTGAGGAAAGAGTGAAGCGAGCCTGGCTAGAAAATATTTCAAGACGGTTTCCAAGCTTGTTACCTGATCAAGTCTGGAAAGGACTACAAGGTTATCTTGCTAGAACATTTCGATGCCATGGCTTGCAAGCAGCAGCTCTTTTAGATAATTCACTCGACATTGCTCCTGCATACTCGGAAAGCCTTTTTTCTCTCCTTAATGAAAGCCTCAAGGAGACATTCTCGCCTGAATTACGTGCTCCCGCAAGAGATGCTATTTTAAGTTTTTTTGTCGAACTTGAAAACCATCCAGAGCAGGAGACATATATTGAACAACTCGAAGATGGAGTTTTTCACTACTTTTCCCTGATAGTTGATCCAGAGGTTGCAGTTCGCTTGCAAAAGAAGCTGAATCAATTAACGCTTTTTCTCGATACTAATTTCTTGTTCGACATCCTGGGTATACATGAAAAAACCTATTATGTTGAGATTTCCAATCAACTCCTTGACACCATCAACACACACAAGCTTCCTTTCAAATTACGTTTTCACCAGGCGACCGGTCAAGAAATGCGGACGGCTATTGACTACATCGGATCTGAACTGAGAACGCAGGAGAGAACTCAAGAATATAGCAGGGCCACCAATTACTTACCCTTATCCTACCCATTGAAGATTGACCCGGAACAATACCAGAGAAACGGAGCAACTTCCATTGACGCCGATTCTTTCCTTAAACGCTATGAACATGTGGACGTTCTCCTGAAAGACAAAAACATCTTAGTTCATAGGTCACAATTAGAACGCCGGCGCGAACGAACTGAGCTTCTAGAGAAGTATCAGCAATTCCTCTCGTCCAGAGGAAGGATGAAACCCTATGAGACAATGAACCATGATATTGCTGTATTGGACGCTGTGCACCAAATGCGGTCAAAGGCAAAATCTTCGTTAGAAGCGGGAGCACTGTTCATTACTCGCGATACCCTCTTGTATATGTTCGATTGCGAGACGAGCCAACAGAGGGATCGTGTTGCTTGTGCTGTACTTCCCGATATTTTCTTGCAAGTTCTACGACCTTTTGTGTCATCCAATGCCGATTTTGACCGATCCTTTGAGGAGACGTTTGTTATCCCAGAATTTAGGGCTATTGAAAGCAAATCTAGCGAGGCCCGTGCAAAGATGTTAAGTTACCTTACAGCTTATGAAACCTTACCGGAGGAAACCGCTTCTCAGCTACTTTCTAACGACTTGTTGCTAGAACCTTTACATCCTTCAGAAAATGAGCAATTCCATGAATACCTGGAGTCGGCTTTACAAGGCCAAAATGCTAGTCTTTTGGAGGAAAAGGCTGCATTGGAAAAGCAGTTCGAGCGCGAGTTGGCCGAAAAAGAAGGTCTAGAGAAGAGGCTTGAACAAGAAAGAATAGAGCGTGAAAAGGAGAAAACAAGAGCTGATAAGGCAGAGCAGCTTCTGCGTCAGAAGGAAAAAGAGCTTACATCACCCAGAATGAAACAAAAAGAGGACGTTGGGCAAAGGCTGGAGGAAATTAACCGCGAAAGACAGGCAAGAGAGGAAGCCGAGAATCGGGCCAAAGAGGAGGCATCAGCAAGAGCAAAGGCTGAACGGCAAGCTGAAATCTTTGCAATAACGGCTGCCATTACGATGAGTTTAGTCCTGGTTGGTCTATTCGAGTTCCTCATTTACCTGATTAAATGGTCCCCTCCACACGGTACTGGACTCCAACTTGCGTTTGACGCTCTTCTCATTTTATCTACTGTTGGTTTCTTCCATCCAAAGTGGCGTAAGTGGTGTTGGGGTGCTGGTGCATTTGCTATTCTAACTGTTATTATACAACTATTGGGTAGCTAAGGTCTGGACTCGGACCACCTACAATCCCTGGTTAACACGTATCTGGTATTTCACGCCCCGTGCGTTTTAGCGACCGGAGACGCCAACTCGAAAGGAAAGGAAAAATGGAACTTGCATGGAAAGTTGAAGCAGGCAGTAAAGTCAAGCTGAGGGACTATGATCCAAACTATATTGATAAGCATACCGATCCCACATCAGCAAAGGCAGAACTGGAAATACTCTGCGCGGAACTCGGTGAGTTGCAGGAGTTGTTGGCAGCCGCGCAGTATCATAGCCTGCTAGTAGTGCTGCAGGGGATGGACACGAGCGGCAAGGACGGTACGATTCGCCATGTCTTCTCGCAAGTCAATCCCCAGGGATGCGAGGTGCGTTCGTTTAAAGCGCCAACAAACAGGGAACAGGCCCATGATTTCCTCTGGCGTATCCATAGGGGCACACCGGGGAGAGGGATCATAACTATTTTCAATCGCTCGCACTATGAGGATGTGCTGGTAGTACGCGTACATAACCTGGTACCAGAAAAGGTCTGGAGCCGCCGCTACGTAGCTATTAACAACTTTGAGCGCTTGCTCGCCCAGAATGGCATGATTATTTTGAAGTTCTACTTGCATATCAGCAACGAGGAGCAGGAAAAACGCTTACTCGCCCGTCAAAAAGATAAAACCAAAGCATGGAAACTCTCCGCTGCCGATTGGGCCGAGCGGAAATACTGGGGTGCTTATCAAGAAGCCTATGAAGACGCGCTCTCCAGGTGCAGTACGGATGAAGCTCCCTGGTATATCGTGCCTGCGAACAAGAAATGGTCTCGCGATTTGCTCGTGGCACGAACCCTCGTTGACACCCTGCGTCAATATAAGGATCAATTGTTGGACAAATTAGTACTGCGTGGAGAGCAAGAACTGGCGCGTATTGAACAGATTCAGAAGCCAGCAGGATGACAATGCCAGAACAACCGCCGGCGCAAGAAGACGATATCGAGAAAGGAGAAGGACGATGCAACTCGCATGGAAAGTTGAAGCAGGCAGTAAAGTCAAGTTGCAGGACTATGATCCAGACTATGTTGATGAGCATACCGATCCCGCATTGGCAAGGGCAGAACTGGAAATAATCGGCGCGGAACTCAGCGAGTTACAGGAGTTGTTAGCGGCGGCACAGCATCATAGCCTGCTCGTGGTGCTGCAGGGCATGGATGCGAGTGGCAAGGCTGATACGATTTTCCAGGTCCTCTCGCGAGTCAATCCCCAGGGATGCGAGGTGCATGCATTTAAAGCGCCAACACACAGAGAACTAGCCCATGATTTCCTCTGGCGCGTCCATCGGGTTACCCCAGGAAGGGGTGTCATAACCATATTCAATCGCTCGCACTATGAAGATGTTCTGATAGTGCGCGTGCATAACCTGGTGCCAGAAAAGGTCTGGAGTCAATATTACGCAACCATTAACGACTTTGAGGACTTGCTCGCCCAGGATGACACGATTCTTCTGAAGTTCTACTTGCATATGAGCAACGAGGAGCAGGAAAAACGCTTACTCGCCCGCCAGGTGGATAAAACTGACGCGTGGAAACTTTCTACTGCCGATTGGGCTGAACGGAAATACTGGGACGCTTATCAAGAAGCCTATGAAGATGCGCTCTCAAAGTGTAGCACGGATGAAGCTCCCTGGTATATCGTGCCTGCAAACAAGAAATGGTATCGTAATTTGCTGGTGGCCCGGACCCTCGTTGACACCCTGCGTCCATACAAGGCTCAATGGCTGGACAAATTGGTGGTGCGTGGAAAGCAAGAGCTGGCACGTATAGAGAAGATGCAGAAGGAGGCAAACCAGAAGCCCTCACACAAAAAAAAGTAGCGTAACTCATAGGAGCCTCTTAAAAACTGGCTTCCTGGGTCTTTAGCTCCTCGAACAGGATTCGAACCTGTAACCTACCGGTTAACAGCCGGCCGCTCTACCGTTGAGCTATCGAGGAATGCGCTCTCGTGGAACGCTTGCAGTATACACTAAGCGATAGCGGTTCGTCAATAGTTTTTGACAAAAATTCCCATGCAATGCCCATGTGTAACCCTGCATGGTCACACATGAAACATCCCAATCAGCCAGAGCGCTACCACCAAAAAGATGCACACACTGATAAAGGCGATAATAGGATCGAGCAACGGCGCGCTTACCAGGCTCCCGCGCAGATGCAGGCGCTGGAAGAGCTTGGGAAGAAACAGGCCGCAAATTGTCGCGATAAACAAGGTAAAACCAAATCCCAGCCCGATCGCTACCGCCAGCAGCAGCGAATGGAAGAGGAGCCACGTCAGGCACCCTACCACGATACTTGACACCACACCGCCTACTGTGCCCAGGCGCAGCTCGCGGAAGATGCCGCGCCAGAAGTCGCTGCCCCCCGTTTCACGCAGCTGCCAACCCGCTACCCCAAGCGCCTGTGTGCTAACGCTGCCGCTGCTGAGCAGCAGCATGGGCAGCAAGAAGAGCACCCCGTCCAACGCGAGGGGAGAACGCAGTGCCCCCCCGAGGCCTAGCGCCTGCGCTCCACTGGCATGCAGTGTAAGAGCCTGGCCGAAAAGCCGGTACAACACAAAAGCAACAGCAAAACCGGCGGCTACATTTACCGTGAGCCACGTGACGCGACTGAGCGCTGCACGCCAGGAGAAGTGCTCTTCCTCCTCCAGCTCTTCAACAGTGGCGCCTGCCATCTCTGAAAAGTCTTCAGCCTGTTCTTCATGAAGAACATCGATGACATCGTCTACCGTAATCAATCCCACCAGGTGATTTTCGCTATCCACGACCGGCACACCGAGCAGATCATATTTTGAGATGACCCGTGCCACTTCCTCCTGGTCTGTATCGGTCGTCACTTTGATAACATCTTTATCCATCAAATCCTGGAGGTGAGTCGTTGGTTCCGCTACCACGAGTTCGCGCAGCGAGACAACCCCGACCAGGTGCTTGTCGCTATCTACTACATAGAGGTAGTAGATCATCTCTAAGTGAGCGGAGTGCTGTCGCAGGTAGACTAGCGCCTCCTCAACGGTCAGTTCCTGCGAGAGCGAGAGAACCTCCGGAGTCATGATGCCACCCGCCGTCTCCTCGCCATATCGCAGGAGATCGCGGATGGGCTGGGACTCGTTGGTAGGCATCAGGTTCAGGAGGCGCTCCGCCTCTTCCGCCGGAAGATCCGCCAGGATATCGGCCGCGTCATCGGGAGGAAGGACCTCTAACAGGTCAGAGGCGCGTTCGGGATCGAGCTCGCTCAGTAGCTCATACTGTCGCGCGGGCTCAACCTCGTTAAGAGTATCCGCCGCCGTCTCGGTATCCAGACGTTCGAGCATCGCCCCGGCGTCTTCAACGTCGAGCTGTTCCAGAATGTCGGCAATATCGGCCGGGTGCAGGTCAGCCAGTTTCGACTGGCTGACGTTGAGCTGTACCTTGGGAACGACGCCGCTCACGCCTAGGCTGGCACTGGCGCCGGCGAACGCAGGTACCAACTGGCCGGTAGTTGCTCCACCCCTGACCACTTGAATTGGCTCAACATAGTTCCAGGTAATGGTTCGGTCATTGAGTTGAATTGGTAATACACGTGACAGCGTCTCAACTGGTGTCAAAACTCCCAGGCGGCGCAGCAGCCCGCTCAGACTGATATCGACGCCCACAAGCCGCACCGTTTTCTTGATCTGTGCCAGTTTTAGATCATTGACTTTTACCACGCGAAAGCCCTGCGTATCAACAATTTGCTTATCTAGAATATCGCGTTTTAATAATAACTCATCTGATTGCGGAGTATAAGAAGCTATTTGCGGCTGCTTTACCACAAGATGTATTTGAGGCTCTTCAAGGCTATTGACCTGGTACCACGGAATAATCATATCATTCTGGCTGTTGCCCAGCGGCGAGCGTACCACAAGGGCCGTTACAACCGGAAAGGTTTCATTTAATGAGACGCTTATATCGCGCAATACACCCAGGCGCCGTCCTTCAATATCATAGATGCTCTGGCGGAGCAATGTGCTTAAAAAAATCATTGGCATCACCACCTTCATTGAGAGTAATAAAGTCCATTGACTTATCCACAAACATGTGGATAAGTGGATAACTAGTCTTCCCGTGTAACGAAAGTTACAAAGAACACAGGCATGCTAAGGTGCTGCGCAGCCCATAAAATGGCCATGCACAGACCAGCTACCATGCGAAATTCATGCAGGGGACTATTACTTGGGAGAAGATAACCCGCGAAGGGTATCCGTCCATCCGGGACTCACTGGCAGGTGGGAAGTTCCTTACTCAACCAACATAGGGGAAATTGTTGTGTGCCCGTCGAGTAAGGTAATGAAGTGATGAAGGAACTCGCCCCATCAGGGGAGGCAGCGAAAAGGCATCAACTCAAAGACCGTACTCGTTGGTGAGTAGAACTGTCCCGTGAGCAGGCACGCGAAACACACATAGCCTACTATGACTAGGGCCAGCGTCCATAGTTCCCTCACCTCCTTTTCCCGCCAATTGCAGCCTCACCAGCGGCGACGTCTCAATAACGTCTGAAACCTTATCTGGTGCGCCATCACAACCGTGGGGTATGACAAAAAATCTTTACTGGTGATAGTATAGCACGCCTTCTCCCCATTGAGCAAGGCCCTTAGTGTACATAGTACATTTTGGTTGAAGTCTCGAGAGCGCGATCATTCCTCATTCACTTTTTTCTGTTATAATGATCCAACGTGGTATTTATCGCTACCTTCCGAACTAGGGAGGGTTTAATCGGGCTCGCAGCGCCAGTTCGCTTGGACCTCTTCCTGCAGGCGCTGCCAGTCCTTTCAAGGGAGAAGAAAATGCACATGCGTCGGCAACCAACAAATCACCTTCTGATCATCGGGTTCAGTGGCCTTGTTATCCTCGCGCTGTTTGTCTCCACCTTCATAGCCAGTGCAGGATCGGCCCGAGCGGCAACCCACCTTGTCAGCGCCGCCTCGTCAGGGTCCCCGGCCGTTGCAGGCAATTTCCTGGTGGACCAGGACCACGGCCTGCAATTCTCACAGAATAAGCAGAACGAGCCCGCCATCACCCGCGACCCACTGTCGGGCGTCTTGATTGCGGGGGCCAACGACGAGCTTGAGCAGCCGCTCTGCCATGATACCACCACCCCGCTTGCCAGCCCATGCCCCTTTGCTCCTGGTGTCCCGACCTCGGCCTATTACCGCTCGACTGATAATGGCAGGACGTGGACCGGCGGCTTCCTGCCGGGCTTCAAGACCATTGGCAGGGTCTCCGGCGGCGACCCCAGCCTGGACTACGGTCCCCGGCGCTGCGCCAACGGCACGTTCAGCTTCTCCTGCGGAGTTGCCATCTACTACGGCAGCCTGGCCGATCCTTTCCCAGAGTTCGGTGGCGAGCAGGTCACCGTCTCCCGTTCCTACGATGACGGCTCGAGCTGGGCCAATCCGGTAGCGGCCACCTCCACCGATAACAAATCCGATTTCGACGACCACGATTGGATCGCCGTTGATCACTTCTCCGGCAGCCCGCATTTTGGGCGTGTCTATGTCAACTGGGCCGACTTCTGCAACACCTGCTCTGGCAACGGCCGCGTCAAGCTCTACGTCGCACACTCCGATGACGAGGGGCGCACGTGGTCCCAGGCTGTGCAGGTGAGCGCGGCCAACAACAACACCGCTCAGGGCTTCCGCGAGACCGGCCAGATGGCCGTCTCCTCCAATGGCACCGTTGAAGCCTTCTGGACAGAGAACGCCGACTCGACCAAGCTCCCCAGCCTGCAAGTCGTCGCCATCTCCACCAATGGCGGCCAGACCTTCAACGCACCGATCACCATCGCCCAGGTGACCGACTACCCGCTGACAGGTACGCCGTTTGACGTGGTGGATCTCTTCAACCGCGTGCCTGGCATGAGCGCGCGCGTAGACTGCTACCCACACCCGGCAGCTGACCCCAGCAGCACGCGTGTCTACGTCGTCTGGTGCGACTTTGGCCGTGGGCAAGGCGTCGTCAAAGGAGCTGTCTCGCTCGATGGCATCAACTGGACCAAACTTGGCACGATTGCCAGTGTCTCTGGCCGCAATGCCTTCTTCCCGGCTGCCAGCGTGGCCCCCAATGGTGCCGTCAGCCTCACCTTTGATGCGCTGACGCGACCCCCGGCAAACAACCCCTGGCAGACAGGCATACAGGTCTACGACAACTACTTCGCCGAGTCTCCGGCGGGTGGACAGGCCTTTGGCGCGCCAATCCGGGTCAGCACCGCCTCGTCGAATCCAGACGGTTCCAGCTACAACAGCTTGCAGGAGCAATTTATCGGCGATTATATTGACATCGTGGCGGGTCCCACCAGCGCCTACCTCGTCTGGACAGACGCGCGCAATGCCACGCCCTGCCAGGCGGTTAACAACTATCGCAACGCCGTGTACGCTGGCTCCAAGACGGCAGTTGCACCCAATCCCGACAGCGCCTGCGCGACCAGCTTTGGCAACACCGACACCTTTGCGGCGATCGTGACCTACATGTCCAAATAAATAAAACACTGCGGGCCTTGTTGACAGCATCAACAAGGCCCGCAGCACCCAAACATTTGCGAATTACGTGAGCAAGTTCTCAATGGTTTGTAACAGATCATTCAATTCAAATGGTTTATTCAGACAAAACAAGTTACCTTTTTTCACCTCCTGAACAGGAACGTTCGCACTCATCAAGAGCACCGGAACATTTTCTAATTCCTTCTCGACTTGAATCCGATCGTAAAGCTCTATGCCCTTCATGTCAGGAAGATTGTTATCTAAAAGTAAAACGTGGGCTTCACATTCTGGACGATCTTCAATGCCTGCTTGCCATCAGTGGCAAGCATAGCTTGATTAAGGAGTCTCTTGTACGAAAGCCTCAACAATAAATTCACCGATGTTCTCATCATCCTCGACCACCAGAATTGTTTTCACAGAGTCGTGGCCTTTTCCTGAGGATCGGTATAATTTGTTGGACATATGCATCCCTCAAGCAATTCGACTACAACCAGGACGTGCTAAGGATTAACACGCAGAGCAGGTCTAAGCAGTTTCACCTTTCCTCTGTCCTTTTGTACAGCCCACAAACTGTTCTCTTGCTCAATACCAATTTCCCTCTCCATAAAGTACAATTATCGTAGACAACATAGCACAACTTATCTCTTTTCTCTAACAGAAAGGAACATATAAAATGACAGACTCGACAACCCCTCGTACCGCCCTCATTACCGGCGCGTCCCGTGGCCTTGGCCTCGCCCTTGCCCGTCAACTTGCCCGGCAGGGCTGGAACTTAATCATAGATGCTCGTGGAGCGGAAGCGCTCGAAACTGCTCGCGCCGAACTGGCAGCCCTGACAAACGTCGTCGCCATCCCTGGTGACGTGACCGACGTAAAACATCGCGAGGCGCTACAGGAAGCTGCGCGCGCGGCGGGTGGCCTTGATGCCCTGATCAACAACGCCAGTTTCCTTGGCCCCAGCCCCCAGCCGTACCTGCTGGAATACCCGCTCGACGTGCTTGAGCAAGTCTATCGCACCAACGTCATTGCACCGCTGGCCCTGCTCCAGGCACTGCAGCGCCAGTTGAAAGCCGGCGCCCGCGTCATAAATATCACCAGCGACGCGGGCGTTGAACCCTACGAAGGCTGGGGCGGCTACGGATCGAGCAAGGCCGCGCTGGAACAACTCTCGCACATCCTCGCCGCTGAAAATACCACGTGGCGCGTCTACTGGGTCGATCCTGGCGACATGCGTACACAAATGCATCAAGAAGCCTTCCCTGGCGAGGACATCAGCGACCGTCCCCTGCCAGAAGAAAGCGTTCCCGGCCTGCTCGTCCTGATAACAGGATCACATCCCAGCGGCCGCTATTCCGCTCGGAAATTATCATGACAAGGTAAAAAATCACTATGCCAACTCTAAAAAAATCAATACCATTTCGGCTCATAAGCTCTACGATACCGGATAATACCGTGTTGGATTTTGATCTACCCCCGGAACTGGAAGCGAGCGAACCGCCAGAAGCGCGTGGGCTCGCCCGCGATGAAGTGCGCCTGATGGTCTCTTATCGCTCGCGAAACCGCGTTGTGCACACACAATTCCGTCAAATCGGAGAATTCCTTAACCCTGGCGACCTGCTCGTCATCAACACCAGTGGGACGATGAACGCCGCCCTCAATGCGACGCGTTCGGATGGTATGCCGCTGGAACTGCACCTCTCTACCCATCTACCGGCGGACCTGTGGGTTGTGGAGGCACGCACGCTCAACGGCAAAGCGACGAAGCCCTTTTATAACATCAAAGCAGGTGAGAGATTGCAATTGCCCGGCGGTGCAGAAGCCACACTGCATATGCCCTACCTCCATAGTCATGGGGACGGCCCTCACCGCCTGTGGATCGCCACGCTAAATTTGCCGCGTCCCCTGCCCGCGTACCTTGAGCAGCATGGTTTCCCCATTCGGTACAGCTATGTCAAAGAAGGCTGGCCGCTCGCATATTATCAGAACGTCTACTCTACCGAGAAGGGCAGCGCCGAGATGCCTTCCGCCGGGCGAGCTTTCACCCCCGAACTGATCACACAACTGGTCGCTCGCGGTGTGCAGGTTGTCGCCAGTCTTGAAAGCCACGAACCACCATACGAGGAGTTTTATCGCGTCCCTCTTGAGACTGCCCGTCTGGTGAACGCGGCCCGTGCCAATAGAAAACGCGTCATTGCTGTCGGCACAACCGTTGTGCGTTCCCTGGAGACCGTAACCGACGAGGAGGGTACGGCGCATCCAGGCGAAGGCTGGACGAAGCTGGTAATCACCCCTCAACGAGGGTTACGCGCAGTGAACGCCATGATCACCGGCCTGCACGAACCATGCGCGACCCACCTCTCCATGCTGGAGGCTCTCGCGGGCCTGGAACATCTCAAGATCACCTATCGCGAAGCGCTGCAAGAGCGCTACCTCTGGCACGAATTCGGGGATGTGCATTTGATTTTGCCGTAAACAGCAGTACAAACCTTTTTCAAGGTACCCGCTGATGCCTTTCTCCTGGACGAGCGTGTTCACGCAGATGAACAACATCGTCCAGCCCCACAGTAGGTGCCGATTTATCGTGCACATCGCCGATTTATCGGCCCTCCCTCGATGTTCCGCTATCCGAAGTATTTTGTGAAAACTCATCAACAGCACCTTAACATCATCATAGTGGCACTCCTTGAAGCTACAAGATATAATAGGGGCAATCCCCAATGCGCCGCAAAAATCACCAGCCGGTTGAAATAAACCTCAAAAGGCTTGAGAAGCCAGACCATAGCAAACAACCGCTAAGGTTTTTCATGCCTTAACGGTGCAATTTTTATCAATTTCTTGGCAGATAATAGGGGTTATTGCATGGCCGATAACCCCTATTACACCCAAGGAGACTCACTCTTGAGTCTTTTTTCGCTTTTTTTGCTGCTTTCTCAAGTGAATTCGTCCAATAGGAGAGAATGAAGGGTGATCTCTCCGTGCCTCTGTGCTCGTAAAGTCTTCAAGGTAGAGCTTCGTGATCTGCACATCGCTATGGCCCATTTCACGCGAGAGCTTAAACAAATCACCGCCTTGCTCCAAGTACATTTTCGCGAATGTGTGGCGGAACACATGAGGCGAAAGCTGAATATCTTGAAGACCGCAATCCGCCTGAATGCGAGAGAGCAACTCCTTCACGCCCTCATAGCCTAATGGCTTGCCACTTCCCCGAAAGTAGCCGATAAACAATGCAGCCTCATTCGGATCAGTAGGGTGACGGTGCTTGTGAATGTACTTCCACAGCAACTTTGCTACCTCTGGATGCAAACCTACCTCACGCTCTTTTCGCCCTTTGCCAAAAACCTTGATATAGGTGTCATGAACATCTGCTACGCGCAGGCTGCTAATCTCGGCGAGACGAATACCGGTATCTAAGAGGAGGAGGAGAATGACATAATCACGAAAACCCATATCCGTACTCAGGTCACAGGAGGCTAACATCCTCTCGATATGCTCAGGCGTAAAAGTAGGCTTTACGTGCTTCGTTGGTTTAGGGAGAGACAGGCGATCTACAGGATTCTTCTCTATCAGTTCCTCTTGATAGCACCAATTAAAAAAGGCTTTCCACACCCGTACATACCCGCGAATAGAGGCTATCGACAAAGTAGAACCGTTCTCAAGTGGATGCCCCCCTTTAGGGCGTTCTATCGCATTGGTCATCAAGTGCTGCACACACTGGCGCAGGTGTACGACTGTTACCTGCTCAAGATCAGACACGTTGCAAAGTTTCCCTAAGAGGGAAACCACCACACCCAGGTGGTGACGGTATGAAACCATCGTGTGCTTTGAAAACTGCCTTACCTGGCAGTCCAATAAAAAGTGATGGACAACACCCTTTTCGCCGTCAAGCTTCATACCTCACCTCCTAAGAGCCAGACCGAGCAGAACGCTCAAGCAACACCAGCAACGCATACGATAACGCCTTCCGTTCGATGTCAAGCTGGACACCTGGATACATCGAGATCAGCACACCAACCACCTCCAAAGGTTGCATCACCTGCTGAGTCTCCCGTCCAACTTCCTCCATTTCCCGCTTGACCGCCCGAAAATCATCAAGGTTCATAGCGCACCCCTTACAACGTCAGCGTTTAAACACCGAGTTTCCAACCGTATCAAATGCAAACCGCGATGAATACCTCCACATAAGCTAGGAAAGATGAAACAGATTGGGGTCATTTTGCATATTGGCCTGTGCCCTTCTATAATGAAAGCACCATAGAGGAGGTGAACAACCGTATGGCCGATCAACAGCAGCGTGATCTTCTCCAGCAAGGAGTAGAAGTCTGGAACGCATGGAGAGTTCAACATCCAGAAATTCTCATTAACCTCAGCGGAGCCGATATCATATATGCCGACCTCAGCGGAGCCAACCTCAGCGGAGCCAACCTCAGAGAAGCCAACCTCAGAGAAGCCAACCTCATATATGCCGACCTCAGCAGAGCCCGTCTTAGCGAAGCCGACCTCAGAGAAGCCGACCTCAGCGGAGCCAACCTCAGCGGAGCCAACCTCAGCGGAGCCAACCTCAGCGGAGCCGACCTCAGCGAAGCCGACCTCAGCGTAGCCAACCTCAGCAGAGCCAACCTCAGTAGAGCCAACCTCAGTAGAGCCAACCTCATCGGAGCCGACCTCAGCAGAGCCAACCTCAGCAGAGCCAAACTCAGCAGAGCCGACCTCAGATGGACAATCTTTGGAAATGTTGACCTGCGAACGGTGAAGGGACTGGAAACCGTCCTTCATGGTAGCCCCTCGACCATCGGGACAGATACCCTCTTGCGGTCGGAAGGAAACATCCCTGAGACATTCTTGCGTCAAGCTGGCCTGACCGACACCTTCATTACCTATGTCCGTTCCTTGACTCAGAACCCGATCGAGTACTACACCTGCTTTATCAGCTATTCCAGTCAGGATCAGGAGTTTGCCGAGCGGCTCTATGCCGATTTGCAACGCAAAGACATTCGCTGCTGGTTTGCTCCTGAAGATTTGAAAATTGGAGACGAATTCAGAAACCGCATTGATGAGTCTATACGGCTCTATGATAAACTCCTGGTCATCCTTTCGCAGCATTCCATTGACAGTTCGTGGGTAGAGTATGAAGTCAATAAAGCGCTGAAAAAGGAACAAGACCAGGGAAAGCCTGCCCTCTTCCCCATCGCGTTGGATGAAGCCATCAAGGATGCACCCAATGCGTGGGCAGCCAATATTCGCCGGAGACGACATATCGGAGACTTTCTCAAGTGGAAAGATCACGATGCCTATCAAGTGGCCTTTCAGCGCTTGCTTCGTGATCTTCAAGCCAGCACCATCCCACCAATGCGCCGGTCCTAAGAGGACAACAAGCGTATCCCCAACCAGAGCAACGTCAGCGTTCAAACAGGAAGTTTTGCATGGAGAGGGGTTCCTGTTAACTGCCCTGAACCCCTCGAAGAACCGCAGCACAGAGAAAGGAATAGCGGAGTTTCTGTATTTATATGGGCACGTGTTACTTGTACCGTGCCCTATGTCCGCATGAAAGAAGATGCAAAACACGCAATAGCAGCAAGGAGCAGTGGAGCGGCGCCCGCTGCTTTTTTTGCTAACGATTGGGCTGCGTCGAGGCCCGACCAGGTGCACGAATGGCACACTATGCGGCTGGCCCAGGTTCGGCGAGGGCGCGTAGCGCCTGGCGCGGAAAGAGTTCTGCGCCCTCATTACGCGCCAGGCGTCCGAGACCACGCGGGGACGAAGGTGTCTCGGCACGTGCAAGTTTGGCGTGTAGCGGTTACCATCAGACATAGCACACCTCACGCGATGATCGACTCAACATCAGACGCGAAACGCGCCTGGCGCTGAGCGTGAGAGACGACGGAGACAGCAGGAGCGGGCGCGGCGATCACCTGTTGAAGCTTGAGTTTGGCCCTCTCCAAATGGGCGCCGACCGCCGACTTCGAGAGATCAAACGTGGCCGCCACCTCGGTATAGGTGCGCCGCCTGCCGCCATCCAACCCGTAACACTGCACAAACACCTCTCGCTGACGCGGCGAGAGCACAGACAGCCACCGCTCCACCAGCGACCCGAAGGACTCACCGCCAGCATCATCAGAGGCGGGAGACGGTGTTACCGGCTCAGCTGGCAGCACATCAGAGAGGAAACGATCTCCCTCATCGGTCAGCGGAACATCCAGACTCAACACCTGCCGTTGGCTATCCGTCACCATCAAAGTCGTAACCGTCTTCTCGTCAAGACGCAGGTGAGCCGCGATCTCCGCCACCAGCGGCTCTCGTCCGAGCGCCCCTCGCAATTGCGAGTGGGCACGCCTCACCCCCCTGATCTCGTGCAGCTTGTTTTCAGGAAGGCGAAACATCATGCCAGTGGTGGCCAGCACCCGCCGCAAGCGGTAGCAGATACACACGATGGCCAAGGGCTTCAAACTGTCGTGACACGTCCCATCATTGTCCTCAACGGCACTCAAGAGCGCGAGATTGGCCTCTTGAATGAAATCCATGATGTCCATGCTGTCGCCGCGATGCTCGCGCATGAACCGCCTTGCCAGGTGAATGACCAAAGGCTGGTACCCCTGCACCAGGCGATCTCGCGCCTGTCGAGCATCGGCGAGCACCGCCGCATCTGGCCAGGGTTGAGACCGTTCCACCTTGCCCCGTTCGAGGCAGAGGAACAGGTGCTTCTCTTCCTCAAGCGTCAGTTTTGGCGTCCACCTCACCTGGTGCAAGTACTGAGCATACGCCGTCAATGAACCATCCGTGCCGTCCTGGTCGTACGTCTTTGACATAGGCTTGACTCCTTTTCACCTTGACATGCCAGCCCTCTCGCGCTCACAATAGGAGGGAGGAACTAGCAACGCTTCCAAAGCACTAGCGAACTCGACCGCTGAGCTAGTGTCTCGTCCACACTAGCCAGCACTCCTACGAAAACTGCCCTGGGGAACCTCCCCCTTTCATGGCTTGATGGTTTTGCCTACGCTTGCACCTCCTACACTCGATGCTGGGCACAAAGATGCCTGGAAAGTCAGACATTCTCACAGAATGAGCTTGACAAGCCAGGCCGGTAATGGTACGCTATTAGCAGACCTGGCAGTCATGCTAGGTTAGGTTGGTGTGGAGAACTGGTACTTCAGCCTACGCAGGGCCAGTCACCACAAGATCATGTGAAAACGCCCATATTGCGAGTATGGGTGTTTTCTTTTAGCCATCGACCCCCTTTAACTGTTAATGATATTGACGCCCTCAAGATCATAGATAGTAATCGTCTTACCTAACGCCTCACTAAGAGCCCTGGCAATGGCCGCGACTGTATAATCATATGCAGGTTCGCCATCCTCTATGCGACTCACTGTTTTATTGGACAACTTGGCACGCCTGGCCAGTTCAGACACTGACCATGACAGCGATAAACGATAATCTTTTACAGTCATGACAACCACCTCACAAGAACGGTAAGCTCTATATAAGAATACCAAAGAATTCCAAACATGTCAATACTTTTTGAAGGAATACGCTACAAATCTAAAAAATCCAATCTACTGCTAAAATTACAGAAGACTTCTATACTATACCATGCATTCCCAAAATTCGCAAGATAATAGGTGTTATTCCGATCACAACCCGCTGAACTTGCTGTTTCCCTAGTGACATCTCTAGGCGCTACAAGATATAATAGGTTCAACAATACACCGCCTGATTCGGGTAGTGGTAGGAGTAAGTTACATGGCTGATAAACGGCGTTTCCTCGTTCGATTCTGGGGCGTCAGGGGAAGTTACCCTACCCCTGGTCTCGCTACAGTACGCCATGGAGGCAATACCTCCTGCATCGAAGTGCAAGTCGGCCCCCATACCCTCATCCTCGATGCGGGCAGCGGGCTTATCCGCCTGGGAGATGATCTCATGCGGCGTACCAGAGGCAAACCACTCCATTTGTCGCTGTTGATTACCCATGCTCATGGCGACCACCTCAACGGCTTTCCCTTCTTCTCCCCGCTCTTCGAACGTTCAACCACTATTGATTTCTTTGGTCCCTTGCTGGAAGGCCGTAATATCGAGCAACTTGTAACCCCCATCATGTCTCCTCCGTATTTCCCAGTAGACATTCGGAAGTTGCCATCACAGCGCACCTTTCACACAATAGAAGATGACCAGTATATCATCTGGCGTAATGGCTACGGCAAAGCGGAGGTTGTCTTTGACCAGGATGACATCAAAGATGCTGAGGTGTGCGTCTATAGTAAATATACGCAGAGTCACCCCTCGAATGGAGCTATACACTATCGTATAGAGTACGCCGGTCGCAGTGTTATTTATGCCACTGATGTCGAGTGGAGCGAGCGCTACGATCCCGATTTCCTGGCGTTCGCGGAAGGAGCAGACCTGCTGATACACGATGCCCAATATACCACTGAGGATTATCTAAAAGCGAAACAGGGTTTTGGTCATAGTAATATTGAAATGGCCACGGGTGTAGCAACTGCGGCAGGTGTGCATGCCCTGGTATTATTTCACCATGAACCAACCTATGACGATGCCAAATTGGACGCTATGGAGGCGGAGGCGCAAAAACAATTTACTCATACCCGCTCCGCTTGTGAAGGCATGGAAATCGATCTTCTAACACCACAAACTGACTGAGAGGACTCAAAAAATGACAATAAATGTTCTGCTGGCATTGATGGTTATCATCTCGTTTTTGCTCGCCATACCGCTGCACGAATGTGGTCACGCATTGATGGCCTCCTGGCTAGGTGATAGTACTCCACGCGCCGAAGGACGTCTGAGCTTGAGCATCCCTGCTCATATCGATCCACTCGGGACGCTGATGTGTGTTATCCTCGCTTTTCAACTAGTCCCTATAGGGCTTGGTTGGGGTAAACCTGTCAAAGCCGACCCCTGGAAAATGCGCGTGGGAGCCAATACCGGTGTGCTACTGGTCGCCATTGCAGGTCCAATTTTTAGCCTGTTGATCGGCCTCGTGTTCGCGCTAATTGTGCGTTTCATTCCGGCTTCGCTGTACGTCGAACCTTTTTTGATACGTATCCCGCAATTCCTGCTTGTCTTTGCCGTGGTGAATATCTGCCTGGCCATCTTCAATATTATTCCGCTGTATCCGCTCGATGGCTATCAAGTTCTCTATACGCTTCTGCCCAGCCGCCAGGCTGTACAGTATGCTAAATCCGCCCCCTATGGGCCGCTGATCATCCTGGCCATCTTCTTCCTGCTGCCCTTCCTGGCTCAGTTTGCCGGCCCCGGACTGGCGAGTTTCCCCCTTTTCCAGCTGCCATATTATATATGGATGGGCGGCATGAAGATCGCCGAGTTAGCTTCTGGCTCTTTGCCTGCTACCGACATCTTTAATCTCTATCTATACAACATCCCACATTAATGCGCGTCAGGAACCCCATAGCTAAGGCTAGGGGCTTGTAGTGGTTCTTCAACGGATCGCGGCACGCTCACCTGAGCAGACTCAGCTTTGAAACACAAGCTACGTTAGGGGCGAAATTAGGTACGTTGGGATGCGCGGCCAGTCCCAACCTCTACGGTAACAGGTTAAACATCTGTACGAAGGGTTAAGGAAGTGCTTGTTACGTGAAACCGCCCACTAACATTGTCGAGGCCAACATTACCTGCGTGAGCAGAGGCTCATACGAGCAAAAGGAACCGTCTTGAGTAAAGTGTTTGTCTTGGATAGCAATAGAGAGCCAGTAGAGCCGATGCATCCTGGCAGAGCTAGGATACTCCTCACGACAGGGAAGGCCGCGGTGTTCAGAAGGTATCCCTTCACGCTCATTCTGAAGTGTGCAGGAGCACAGCCTCACGTTTCGCCTCTGCGTCTCAAGATCGATCCTGGGTCACAAGTAACTGGGCTCGCCATCGTCAACGATGCCTCGGGTGAAGTGGTGTTTGCGGCTGAACTCACTCACCGGGGACAAGAGATCAAGAAGCGTCTTGCTCAGAGGCGCGCATCACGTCGGAGTCGCAGGCAGCGCCATACCCGCTACAGGAAGCCGCGTTTTGACAATCGACGCAGCAAGAAGAAGGGGTGGATTGCTCCATCTCTTGAGAGTCGAGTGTGCAACGTCATCACCTGGGTGAAGCGACTCCTGCGTGTCTGTCCCCTGGCCGCTCTCTCGCAAGAACTGGTCAGGTTCGACATGCAGCAGATGGAAAACCCTGACATCTCGGGAGTAGAGTACCAACAAGGGACATCGCAAGGATATGAGGTGCGTGAATACTTGCTCGAGAAGTGGAACCGCATGTGCGCGTATTGTGGCCAAAAGGATATCCCGTTGCAAGTCGAGCACATTCGCCCTCGTGCCAAGAATGGCAGCAATAGGATCAGCAATCTCACGCTTGCTTGTGAGCCTTGTAACACCAAGAAGGGCACTCAGGAGATCCAGGTCTTCCTGGCAAAGCAGCCCGAGGTGTTGAAACGCATCATGGCACAGGCGAAAGCGCCGCTGAGAGATGCGGCAGCGGTGAATGTCACGCGTTGGGCGTTGAGTGAACGACTCAACGTCTTGGGCCTCCCGCTGGAGTGGGGAACAGGCGGGAGAACGAAGTACAACCGTGTCACACGCGGACTGGAGAAAGCTCACTGGCTTGATGCTGCCTGTGTAGGTGCAAGCACCCCTCAACACTTGTCTCTCAAAGGGATCGTGCCATTGCTCATCACTGCCCATGGACACGGATGCAGACAGATGTGCTTGATGGACAAGCGTGGCTTCCCACGCACTGGCCCTAAGCAAGCCAAAGTGGTCACGGGTTTCCAGACAGGAGATATGGTCAAAGCGGTGGTGACGAAGGGGGTCAATAGCGGGACGTATGTTGGGCGCGTGGCAGTCCGTGCTACTGGCTCTTTCAATATCACGACCACCCGGGGCAAAACGGTACAAGGGATTAGCCATCGTTCTTGTGCCACCTTGCACAAAGGTGATGGCTATAGTTACAGGCAAGGGAGACCCAACCACCCCAGCCCCAATAAGGAACGCTTGCTTCCTCCCCATAGCTGAAGCCAGGGGGTATCCGCAAGCGGAGTTCTGATGATGAGTACATATTACCGTTCCCTGTTTCACAACTTTGCATATCGTCTCGGCCAGGTACGAGAGCACCTGGGTTTCGTTGCGCCTCTGACTGCGCAAGACTATAAAGAGGTGGCGGCGTTACTCCCAACTGCTGCCGCGCTCTCGCTCTTTCGCACCATGTCACCCGCCGATCAACAGCACTCTTTACGCGTGTGCCGTAAACTCCGGGCGCGCGGCTGTAAAGATAAGGATATGCTCGCAGCAGCCCTCCTGCATGACGTTGGTAAAGCACAGGGCCGCGTCCCCTTCTGGACACGCCCGGCAATCGTGCTCGGCAAAAAGTTCGCCCCACAACTCTTAACCCGCCTCGTCATCTATCCCGAAAATGGAAATGAGGAGCCTCCAGATCGAACGATGCATCCTCAGGGCGACCGCAAGGGATCGCCCCTACTATACGACGAAAATACTACTCAACCCCGTTCGTCTATAGTAGGGGCGATCCCTTGCGGTCGCCCTGCCCGTAGCGGTCGCCCTGCCCGTAGCGGTCGCCCTGCCCGTGCTGGTCACCCTCTTCGTGCCACCCTACCAAATTGGCGTCTTTCTCTCTGCTACGCCTGGTATCACGCGGATGTAGGTGCCGACCTCGCCAGAGCTGCCGGACTCTCAGAGCGCGCCGTTCTCTATATCCGTACCCATCACCAGCCTGGTGGTCCCGCCGCGGAATTACACGAAGTAGACGAGGTATCGTAGCAAATGCTAGAACAGATAACAACTGAAGATGCTGGTGGCCTCTCTTTAGAGCTTACAACAGACAACACAGGGCTATTGGAACAGGCACGTTATGTCGTGCGCCTGCCTATCTTTGAAGGCCCCCTCGATCTCCTGTTGCACCTCATCGAAAAACGGCAAATGGAGATCACCACCATCTCGCTGGTGGCCGTGACCGATCAATACCTGGCCTATCTACGGCAATGGGAAGCCGAAGAGCTGCCGGTTGCGAACATGGCCGCCTTCGTCTCTATCGCTGCTCGCCTGCTTTTCATCAAGTCTCAGAGCCTCTTACCGCGTACCTCCAGAGATGAACCTACCGAGGAAGCAGAGAGTGCTGCAGAAATGGCTGAGGAATTGCAGCGGCACCTTGTGGAATACAAACTTACCAAAGAGATCGCCACCCATTTACGCCAGCGCGAAGTGTCAGGCTTGCAGACGCATGGACGTTCCGGCCTGCTGGCAGGCATCGAGGCCCAACTGGCATGGACACCCCCCACCCTTGTCGGGCTCGAAGTCCAATCCCTGGCCACAGCCTTCCAGCGCCTCCTCGAACTGCGGGCCAAAGAAGCAGCCAATGGCGCGGACTTTCTGCCCACAGCGCGTATCACCGTGAAAGAGCGCATCAGCGAGATCGCCAACCTGCTCAAGACAAAACCCTCTCTTCTGCTCACGGAGGTCATTGAAAACGAAAGCTCCCGCTTCGTCATCATCGTCACCTTCTTAGCGGTCCTCGAGATGTGGAAACACGAGCGCATCGCCGTAAGTCAAGAATCCCTGCTCGGCCCCATTCTTCTAGAGCGAGGAACGCGCTGGATGGAAGAGGCAGTGGAAGATGAAGCGGACGTGTATTAGATACGCTGGAGGACAAGGTCTCTCCAAAAAGACTTCCTCTTGACAAGACTCTCTTCTCCAATTATATTGTGTGTAAATACTCACACACAATGAAAGAGAAAAACATGGCGGGAGAAACACGACAGAAGATCCTGGATGCCGCTGAAAAGCTGATCCTCATAAAGGGACTGGGACGCGTAACCACCAAGGAGATCGCACGCGAGACTGGCCTCTCCGAAGGCGCGCTCTACAGGCATTTCGACCATAAAGAGGAGATCTTCTTCGCGTTGATGGCCACACACCTGCCTGCCTTCCACGAAACGTTTCAGACGCACCAGCCAGGCACAGGATCACTGAGCGGGAACCTCGCAGCCATCGCGCTGGCGACCATTCACTACTATGAACAGATTGTCCCGATGGCTGCCTCCTTCCTGGCTGACACGGAATTGCTGGCCCAGTTCCGCGCAACGATCCAGCCGCTGCATGTGGGGCCACAAAACGTCTTTGAACTGGTTGCGGCCTATATCGAGGAGGAGCAACAACTGGGGCGCATCCAGCAGCAGGTCACCGCTTTGAACATTGCGATCCTGCTGCTGGGCCCCTGTTTTCAGTGGGTGTTCAACCGGCAATTCCTTGGCTCTGATCCTTTCAACAAAACAGAACAGCAATTTGCTGAGGAACTGGTGCAAGGGCTAACCCCCAGTATCCTGCCTTGAGGAAGCAGAGCGTCTTTGCGGGTCTATTTCTGTGCAGCTTGCAGCGCCGTCACTGCTACCATATTCACGATATCACTCGCACTACAACCACGTGAGAGATCATTGATCGGTTTGGCCAGTCCGGAGAGGATGACTCCCAGGGCCGTAGCTCGCCCTATCCGCTCCACCATTTTGTAAGCGATATTCCCGGCATCAAGATTCGGAAAAATGAGCACGTTTGCCCGTCCTTGAATCGTATTCCCAGGTGCTTTGTGCAATGAAACCTCAGGGATCAGCGCGGCATCGGCCTGTAACTCACCCTCTACACACAATGCCGGCACTCGCTGGCGCACGAGCCAGAGCGCCTCGCGTACCTTTGCCACTGACGCATCTTTCGCACTGCCATAAGTGGAGAACGAAAGGAATGCGACGATCGGTTCTTCTCCAAGCACTGCCTGTGCCACCTGGGCGGTATTGATGGCGATTGAAGCCAGCTGTTCGGCGCTCGGATTGGGAACTACCGCCACGTCACCCAGAACGATGGCATCCTGACCAGCAGGAAGCCGTTCGGCCAGCAGCAGAGCGAAGGAACCGGAAACCACGGGGTTTCGTGGATCAATACCCACGACCTGCATGCCCGCACGAAGCACCGTCGCGGTCGGGCTGGTCGCTCCGCCCACCAGGCCATCAGCAAGACCCGCCTGTACCAGCAACATACCACTATATATTGGTTCGCTTGCCATCGCCTCCAACGTGGACTGTTCGGGAATGGCTTTGCCGCGCTTCTCCAGTCGAGAGCGCAAAAGGTGTACTAAATCATGTTGGCGCGGGTCCTCGCCTGGGTCGTAGACGTCCACCTCCCCGCTTACCCCCATGTGTTCCAGGTGCGGTAGGATGGATGCCGCCCGCCCAACCAGAATAGGCCGGATAGCCGATTCCTGCACAAGCGTACGAGTTGCAGCCAGCACCCTCCCATCAGTCCCATCTGTCAGCACAATGCGCTTTGCCTGTGTAAATGCACGCGCACGTAGCCGAGCAAGATGGGGACTGAAGACCTCGACCTGTTCTTTGATCATAGCTCTTCGCCCCCTGTCTCTCCTAGTCCGTCCACACCCAGTCGCGTACTTCTGGCATGTCTTCGAGATTCTCCCGGATATACGTTCTGTGTTTCGCGAGCAGGTCCTGGCACTCAGCGATAAATGGCGGTGTCAGACCTCGCACGCGTGTCGCCTGTCGCATCGCCTCAATACAGAGATGATAGCGGCTCATTTCATTGAGCACGACCATGTCGAATGGTGTGGTGGTCGTCCCCTCTTCATTAAAACCACGCACGTGGAACCGGTGTGCATTCGGGCGTCCATGCATGAGCTGGTGAATCGCCCTCGGATAGCCGTGGAAGGCAAACACGACAGGTTTATCTTCCGTGAAGTTTTCAATGAAGGTGGCTTCATCCACTCCATGCGGGTGGATCTCTGGTGGGTAGAGCGTCATGAGGTCCATGACATTGACCACGCGCACCTTCAGCTCTGGCATATGGTGGCGCAGCCACCAGGCTGCAGCCACCGTTTCCTGTGTCGCGATGTCACCTGCACAGGCCAGCACAACGTCTGGCTCCATTTTCTCGTCATTGCTCGCCCAGTTCCAGGTGGATAAGCCGCGCGTAGAGTGATCAACTGCTTCCTGCATGTTGAGCCATTGCAGTTGGGGCTGCTTATCGATGACGATCAGGTTCACGAAATTGCGACTCTGCAAGCAACGTTCGGCGACCGCGAGCAGACTATTCGCATCCGGTGGTAAGTAGATGCGTGCGACCGTGCCTTTCTTCGATAGCACGGTATCGATCAGTCCAGGTCCTTGATGGCTAAACCCGTTATGGTCGTTGCGCCAGCACGTCGAAGTCAACAGAATGTTGAGCGAGGCAATCTGATCGCGCCAGGGCAGTTTGATCGCCTCTTGTAACCACTTGGCGTGTTGGACCGTCATCGAAGCCGAGATCATCGCAAAGGCTTCGTAGGTCGCAAACAAGCCATGCCGTCCCGTGAGCAGGTAGCCCTCTAACCAGCCCTCACAGAGATGTTCGCTGAGTACTTCCATCACCCGCCCATCGTGAGAAACATGATCGTCAATCGAGATGATTGGCCCCATCGAAGTGCGATTCTCCACCGTAAAGACATCTCCGAGACGATTGGAATTGGTCTCGTCAGGACAGAAGAAGCGGAAGTTCTGCTGCTCGGCGTTTCTCGTAAACGTGTCTCGCAGCAGCTTGCCGAGCTGGCGCGTCGACTCATGGCGCTCCGTTGCTGGCTTGGTCACGTCAAGCGCATAGTCAGTAATGGGAGGCAGATCCAGGTCGACCAGCACCTTGCCGCCATTGACATGTGGATTTGCTCCCATGCGACGATCACCTGTGGGTGCCAGTGCGGCGAGCTCCGGGATCAACCGACCCTGCTCGTCGAACACTTCTTCTGGGTGATAACTACGCATCCACTCCTCAAGCACGTCCAGATGAGCTGCATTGGCCTTCACATCGGCCACCGGGACCTGGTGCGCGAGAGAGGTCCCCTCGACGATGCGACCATCGACCTCTTTGGGTCCGGTCCATCCTTTGGGTGTCCGCAGGACAATGACCGGCCACTCTGGTCGCTTGGTAATTCCATGCTGGCGAGCATCTTCTTGATACATGCGTATTTTCGCATAGCAGCTATCTAACGTCCTGGCGAAGGCTTCGTGCATCTGCATCGGATCATCGCCTGTCACGAAGTGAACATCGTAGCCATGGCCCGAGAGCAGTTGGTGAATCCGGTAATCCTCTTCACGCCCCAGCACGGTGGGACCCGCAATCTTGTACCCATTCAGATGCAAAATGGGCAGCACGGCCCCATCACGCACCGGGTTCAAAAAATCAATGCCCTTCCAGGAGCCTTCGAGCGGCCCAGTCTCTGCTTCCCCATCCCCAACCACAGCCGCAACGATCAGATCTGGATTGTCGAAAGCTGCGCCAAAGGCGTGTGCCAGGACGTAGCCCAGTTCGCCTCCTTCGTGAATGGAGCCTGGCGTGGGCACACTGACGTGGCTGGGGATACCTCCGGGGGTCGAGAACTGGCGAAACAGACGGCGTATCCCATCGCTGTCCTGTGTGATCTCCGGATAGATCTCCGTGTAGGTCCCTTCCAGGTACACATTCGCGACGATCGCCGGTCCACCATGCCCTGGCCCTGCCAGGTAGATCATATTGGCATCCTTATCCCGGATGAGTCGATTTAAGTGGACATAGATGAAGCTGAGACCAGGTGATGTGCCCCAGTGCCCGAGTAATCGGGGTTTGATATGTTCAGGACGTAAAGGCTCTTTCAGTAGAGGGTTGTCCTGTAAGTAGATTTGACCTGCCGTCAGGTAGTTGGTGGCGTTCCAATACTTATGCATCAGGTCAAGTTGCGCTTGATTAACGTCTGGCGTCAGGTCAAGTTGTGCTTGAGTGACGTTTGGCATGATTTCCTCCATAACTGGTTCGTTTATCAGCGATAATGGTCTCCGAAGAGATTGATTCTTCATGATTTCTGCGAAACGATTAGCTAATCGTTTCGCTGATACCTTAACATATCCATCTCGCTCTGTCAAGCCTTAATGAGGCTGAAAAATTTTGTGAAATAACTTGACAAGGGCACGGTATCTATGATATCCTTTAAGGAGCGAAACGATTAGCGAAACGTTATTATGACTTTTCACAAAATAATCCGGATACCCGTATGGGCCGATTTTGCACATTAACGAATGAATCCAGCCACTAGTAGGTGCCGATTTATCGCGCACACCGCCGATTGATCGGCCTTCCGTTAGGTGCCGATTGATCGGCCTTCCGTGGATGTTCCGGTATCCGGGTTATTTTGTGAAAACGCATTATAGCGTTCACTATGCTCGCTAATGAGTACCAATGGCGGTACTCCCTCGTCTTCAACGCTCAACACGACCACGCTGCAAGGACGTCTTGTGAGTGCATCTGAAGAGGAGGCGTCATACGGACAAGATCCGTTGCTCCATGGAGGAAGCAAAGCAAATGAAAGATGTGGAAGCGTCGTTTGGCCGCCCGGCGACGATCAAAGATGTAGCCGCCCACGCTGGTGTGTCGGTGGCCACTGTGTCCGCTGTCATCAACCGCAATAAGTATGTGAGTCCAAACTTGGCACAACGGGTGCAGGAAAGTATCACTGCTCTTGGCTATGAGCGCAATAGCCTTGCACAAAGCTTAAAGAAGCAAACCAGTCAAACCATTGGCCTTATCGTCTCCGATATCACCAATCCCTTCTTTACCAGTGTCGTGCGCGGCGTGGAGAATGTTGCCAATGCCCGCGGCTACTCCTTGATCCTGGGCAATTCGGACGAAGACCTGAAAAAGGAGATGGGCTATATGCACCTGCTGGAAAGCAAACGTGCCGATGGGCTGATCGTGGCCTTCACGCTGGGCAATCACGAATATTTACACTCCTGGCCAGCCCACCGCTTGCCCCTGGTGGGCATCGACCGTCTCCCGGACGACGCGTGCATCGATGCCGTCCTCATCGACAACGTGGCGGGCGCTCGCCACGCGGTCGAGCATCTGATCACGCTTGGGCACGAACGCATTGGCATCGTGACTGGTCTCCCCGGGATTACCACCACAGAAGAGCGGCTAATCGGCTATCAGCGAGCGCTCGCAGCCCACGGCATTCCTCTCGATCCAGCACTGATCGTCGAAGGCAATTCGCGTATCGATGGAGGAGAGCGCGCTGCTCTTCAACTGCTGACCCGGGAAGCTGCGCGGCCCACGGCGCTCTTCGTGACGAGCGGCCTGATGATCATTAGCGCTCTACAAGCCATCAATCAGGTGGGACTGCGCTGCCCGGAGGACATTGCACTCGTGGGCTTTGATGATTTCGAGTGGGCAGCAGTCATGTATCCACGACTGACCACTGTGAGCCAACCAACCTACGAGATCGGACAGAAAGCCGCTCAACTCTTGTTTGACCGCTTGGAGAAGCGTGACGCTGCCCCACAGGTGGTTCGCCTTCAGCCCCAATTGATCATTCGTGAATCGTCCGGTGCCCCCTTGCAGTCAGCCACTCCGTCTAAAGAGCTGCCTGGTTATGTACACCGGTAGTTCCGGCAAGCTCAGCCTCTTGCTTTTAGCGCGGGCTAACTGCTGTGTTTCTCGATAGTTACGATTACCCCTGTTCTGGAATGGTCTCTGAGGATGACCCTCAAAGCACCTGCCCTATCTCTACTTTCCCCAACTCGATATCTCGGCGATAGGCGTAATCCATCCAGAGCATGCAAGTCAGACCCACCATTGCAGTGACAGAGGTGGCTATGGGGACGGTAATGACCGTGCTAATTGGCCATATAATATTTGATATTTCGTGCAGGAGTATCTGAACTCCTTTTGTGGAAACGAACACTAGCCCGCCAGCAACAGCGGCAAGGATGGCAGCACCTTGAAGAAGTTCTCCTATTCTCTCGGTGGTGATCTTCTCCTCGTAATAGATTTGGTAAATGTTCGCGCAGAGGATGAGTTCGTTTCCAGCTAGAGCGATGTGCTTGACGGTCTCTACTGCTGGCGTTGGTATCGCTGCAGTTCCACCACTGATCGCTGACTGGGTTCCAATTGCAATTAATGCTTTCATCCGTCTTTTATTAAGGCCTTTTTTATAGCGATTCATGGATTCGTCCCTTTCTGCTTGCTATGAAGACTGGTTATCTCGCAAAAAACTTGCACCTCGGGTTAGCTCCTAGCATGTAAATTACCAGGTTAAACTGGCCGTTTTTAAATGCATGCGGGGGTCAAAGGAACACTCAATCTGGAAGTAGAGAAGGCGACCATCCCTGGAGAGGCCGACCTCCTCCTGGCCGCACGAACGAACGCAGGGAGAGGAATTACCCTCCCTGAGGAACCACCTCCGCCACATGGGTTGACCAATTCGAGATTCCATCACCGGAGTCAGCGATATAGGAGGAGGCCATCCAGATGTAGGGCTGCCGTGTGCCGGTCACCTGGTCACTCCAGAGGGCTGCTGAGTAGTCGCCCCAGCGACAGGGCGAGCAGGTGAAGCCCTTATCAAAGGTTGACCCCGTGACGACCAATGCTGTTGTAGTAAGCGTCGGCCCTGTTGCATAGTAGATGCTAGGGTAGATCGTCGAGCCTGACTCCGAAAAAACCATTGCCGCGTCATTGATGTCATTGACCGCAACCGCCGGGTAGAGTACGTACCTGCCACTGGAGGCCACGATGCCCTGTGCCGAAATCGTGGCTCCGCTGATCTTCGGTGGATTGCTTGTATTCAACTTGGGCACAATTTTGAACCAGGCCGCGCCAGCCCTGTTTGCCGTATCGCTGCTCACATGCACCACTGTATCGAGTGATGACCAGAGCGTCCCGTTCACGTTCTGTACTTGCAGCATGCGATCGTCATCCGTTTGTAGCAGATTGGTCGTGCCCTTCTGCAAGGCATTGGGTGGCTGGCCATAGGTTTGACTGGTGATCACGATGCCCCACATCGTCGGAATCCCCTTCGTGTCGAGGACCGCGTCGTTGGTGATGGCCCAAACTCCGAGCCGGTTATCAGTGGTGCCGTTGGGATCAAGGGAGTCGAGGAAGTACTCGGCTGGCGATGTTGACCGGGTGATTGCCGGCTCCATCGACGCGGCCAGCGTCCCGCCGTTCGTTATGCCGTGATAATGCACGTAGTAGACCGACGAAGCTTTTGCCACAAGCTGCTTCTTGTCCACGGCATAGACTTGCGCTCCTTTGAACATCGTGCCAGTTGCAAGATCAAACTCATTGGTGCTCAGGAAGAAGCCATGGGCATCGACGCCCAGCAACGGTTGATCGCCCAGGCAGGGGCACCCTGGATTCGAGGCGTCAGTCGTGTCGAGGTGATAGATCATCCAGCTAGAGACATCCAAGGGATTGGTGAACACCGCCACGTCGAGGTGCGATTCGCTAGAGAGAAAGGAGTCGTATGCCAGCAGGACGAGAAACCAGGTCTTCGACGTGGGATCGTAGTAACAGCGCGGGTCTGTGACCGCATCCGCAGACAAGGACTCAAAGGTGGTGACCAGGCTGTTCCCTCCGGTTTGCGTCAGGCCACTGCTGTTGTAGACGTTCATGACGCTGTTCACTGCCTCCAGCACATAGCCCGAGTTAGAACACAGAGCTTGATCAGGCGGTACAACGTCGAAGAAATTGAAGTTGGTCTGGTCTACAGCGGTGAGGCCTTCGAAATTATGCACGATGCTGGTGGAGGTGCCAACAGAGGCAACACCGGCTGCAGAGGGCGCGTTCGCAGTAAAGTTAGCAGCACTAGCCTGCATGGCGTGCTGTTGCCGTGTTGCATAGGGGGAGTGGAACGGCAGAGCCTGCTGATGCCTGGAAGTTGGTTGCAACCGGCGCGCTCTGGAATGGGTGACGGTACTTTTGCTGAGCATGCCGGTGGTGATCGAGCCAATACTGGTAGAAAAGTGCACCGTCTTAGCCGCAGCCCTGGCCTGGGGCAAGGATGGCACGACCAGGGTGAGCAAAGCGGCAATGAGGAGCCAGGCACTCAGCACATGCCGCCGCAGCCCCTGGTGAGGGTGAGACCGATGAAAGAACGACATTGTGTGTACCTCCTGACAACAAGCTACACGGAGATTCCCCAGGGTGTAGCACTGGGTGGTTGCTAAAGAGAACAGCTATTTGATACACTCCTACAATTCTTGGTCTACCGAGTACCCACTGTTTCCTTATACCAGATCCCTCCTCGATTCGTCCGGACGAACTCGTTCGTCCCAATCCCAGGCTCCGAACTGACCAGCACGAGGACGACGAGAAGAACGATACGCCTGTATGATCGTATGCCACAGAGACCTTCGCGTTACCTGGACAGCACAGTTCTGGCGTAGTCACTCACAAACGTCAGGTGTACAGGAAACGCCTGCAGGGTCTCTTGCATATCAACTGCATAGCTCTGTCCTCGTGCTACACACAACATGAGGATGGCAAAAGTTTGCCCGTACTCATCCGTAGCAGTGTTCGCTCGAGCCGCCTCTAGTGGCATGCGAGCATCGACGCTCAGTGAGTCCGGCACGGCGATGCTCGCACCATGCTTGATATGAGACATGAAGTCGGCGGCTACATAGCCTGGAACGCATTTGCGCCCCCCACCTGTACTAAGAGTTTAGCTTCTTTTCGCCTCCAATACATCTGGGAAATCCTATAGTTATGACATGGCGAAGAGTGTCCAACGGCAGGCAGCATACTCCACACGAGGAGAGGCTTCCGTAGGGGCGAGGGCTGTCGGTGGAGGTAGGGTGGGCCTTTATGGTCGCCTGTCTCCACCGGCCAGCCCTGATAGAGTCAGGAAAGGATACCTACCCTTCTACTTGCAGTGAGATTTTTGGAGAAAAAATGTGAGGAATCTCATTTTTCTATCTATAGGAAAACCTATAGACATGAGAGAAACACACGAGTATAATCAGATCGAACTGGTCTAGCGTAAGATATCAGGAGGAAGAGCCGTTGCTATAGCAGAGCAGAGTTGCCCACGCGACTTTATTGCCCGGAGTAGAGAGGTGGAGCATGCGCTATCTGTCGAGTCCCAAACCGCTGTTGTGTCGTGAACTTGTAGGGCGCCAACACGAATTGTGGGCACTGGGGGAGGCCTTAGAGCAGGCAGCCAGGGGGCAGCCGCAATTCGTGCTCCTGGCTGGTGAAGCAGGAGTGGGCAAGACGAAGCTCTGCCGGGTCTTTATGGAGGCGAGCCAGACACAGCAGGCACTGGTCTTGTTCGGCCAGGCGATCTCCCAGGACCAGGCGCTGCCTTTTGCTCCCTTTCTGGATGCCTTCCGCCGGTATTTCTCCACTGCCTCTGGAAGGCTGGCGTTGGCCAAGTCCTCTCTTCTTCAGGCGAACTTCGCCTTTCTCCTGGACCTCCTCCCCGAACTGGCCCCGCTCTTTGCGGCGGTCGGCTCCCCCACGTTCGAGGCTGCGGGTCCTGCGGTGCAGCGACAGCAGGCGTTGTTTCACAGAGTGCTCGCGGGATTAGAGGCCATGGCACAGGTGCATGCGGGACCCCTCCTGCTTGTGCTAGAAGATCTGTACTGGGCCGATGAAACCAGCCTGGAACTGCTGGCCTTTCTTGCCCAGCGCTTAGATGTCAATGCGGCTCAGGCAGAGCCATCAACGCCACTCATGATCCTGGGGACATATCGGCGTGAAGCGCTGCCCGAGAGCCCTGCCTTGAACAGCCTCTTGTTGCAGTTGCACGCACAGCGCCACGCCTCTGAGATGAGAGTCGCTCCCCTGTCTTTTGCTGACCACTGGTCTTGTCTGAACAGCATCCTCGAGCAGCCTGTGCCAGAGCCGTTCGCACGCCTCCTGTTTGACTGGGATGAAGGCAATCCTTTCTTTCTGGAGGAATTGTTGGAAGCCCTGGCCGCCAGCGAGCAACTCCAGCTGCGTCAGGATGCCTGGCAGATCTCGCCGGACATACGACCACGCCTGCCTCCATCAGTCACGACTGCCATTCTCGAACGCTTCGTGAGATTGCCCGCTGTGGACCAGGAGGTGCTCTGCTATGCCGCGGTGATCGGGCGCATCTTCGATTTTCCCCTCTTAGCCACCTTATGCCAACTAGACGAGC
>WNGJ01001134.1_pt1 | contig 33742 bp, 29 predicted proteins | sample 5400611 | NCBI WGS metagenome assembly WNGJ01 (sample SAMN13153375, study PRJNA577476) | soil metagenome | isolation source: 40 cm soil or saprolite under Garry oak tree replicate 1 | place: USA:California | collected 2016-06-15
CAAGGTGGACGAGCTGCTGGACCTGGTCGGCCTGATGGACCGCGCGCGCGACCGCGTGTCGACCTACTCACTCGGCATGAAGCAACGACTCGGGATCGCTGCCGCGCTGCTCAGTGACCCTCGCCTGCTTCTTCTCGACGAGCCGGCGAACGGACTCGACCCTGCGGGCATCGTCGCGATGCGCGACACCCTCCGAAATCTGGCCGGCATGGGCAAGACGGTGTTCGTCTCGAGCCACATCCTGGGTGAGGTTCGGCAGCTGGCGGACATGGTCGGCATCATCGCCGCGGGCCGGCTGGTCCGGGAGGGATCACTCGACGACATCCTCAGCGGCGGGGCGATCGTCCGCATCCGGATCAAGCCGGAGGAAGTCGCCCGGGCCGTCGCGATACTGCCCGGAATGCTCGGCGCAGGGCAGGTCAGCGTGCAGTCGGCGGAGAGTGGCTGGCTCTCGGTCGAGGCCGATGCGGGTCGAGCCTCCGAGATCAATCGGAGCCTCGCCGAGGCAGGCATCTATGCGTCGGAGCTGACCGCGGACAGCGACCTCGAATCCGTTTTCCTCGAACTGACCGGCGGCGCGCCCGCTGCCGATGGGGAGCGACCGACGTTCGGTGCGGCCGGCGTCAGTCCGAAGGGCTCGCCGTGAGGTTGTTCATTGCCGGCCTGCGCAAGCTCGTCCGCCGGCCCGCAACCCTGGTCTCGCTGGGGCTGCTGGCGGGCCTGCTCTCTCTGATCCTGGTCGCCGTCGGGGCGACGGCCAGATCCCGGCCAAACGGCGCCGAGGCTCTCCTGCTCGTTACCTTCCCGGGTGCTTACGTCCTCATCCTTTCGTTCATTCTGGGCCTCGGCGGCCTGATCTCGCTGGTGTATGGAGCGGCCGTGGCTGGTTCCGAATGGAGCTGGGGCACGCTCAAGAACGCCGTCGCCCGCGGCGAGAGCCGGAGCGGCTACGTCCTCCTCACGTTTGCTTCCGTGGCGCTGCTCATCGGCATCGGGCTGCTCGTCGCGTTCGGCATCGGGATCCTCATGGGCCTCGTCGGGGCCACGCTCGCGGGTGTTTCGACGAACGGCGTGACCGACTCGGCAAGCCTCGGGGCCTTACCCGATAAGCTCGGCCGATCGTGGTTTGCGATGGTGGAGGAAGCGGCCTTCGGCTTTGCCGTGGCCACCCTCGCGCGCAGTCAGTTGGCCGGGGTGGGAGCAGGGATCGGGCTCTATTTCGGGGAACAGTTTGCCAGCCTGTTCCTGCCCGACATCGTCAAATACCTGCCCTTCAACGCGGCCATGGCAGTCGTCGTCAACACCAATCCCGGAGGCGGCGGCGGGATCGTCCAACGGCTCGATCCGGGCACCGCCCTCGTCGCCGTGACCGCCTGGCTGGTCGCCTCGCTCGTCGTCGCTGCCGCATTCACGGAACGGGCCGAAATCGCCGGCTGAGTCGGCCAAAGGGCAGGTTCGATCAAGCGATGGCGCGATCGTGATCGCTGTTGTCGGGCGAGAGTGGTATTCCTTCGGGAAGCCTCCCGCCAGGTCGCAGGATGCCGTGGAGCTCGGTCGAGTGGACGTGCAGCCAGCGGCGCCATGCCCGGTGGTCCGGCCGACGTTCGGCAACGAGATCCCAGAACCGTGGTCCATGCCCGAACACGCGCAGGTGCGCAAGCTCGTGGATCACGACGGTTTCGAGCGCCTCCGGAGGAGCCAGGACGAGGCGCCAGCTGAAGCTGAGCCGGCCGTGCCGCGACGCGCTGCCCCAGCGGGTCCGGGGGTCACGAAGACTGATGGCGGCCGGAGTCACGCCGAGCGCGGGCGCGTGGCTGGCGATCGACCGATCGATGGCGGCGCGCGCCCGCTCACGGAGACATGCGGTCAGTACGGTCTGGATCGGGCGCCGGTCAGCAACGGCAATGCGGACAACCAGCTCGTCGATCCGGTCTCCTCCTTCGCGGGTCACCGTCGAGCGCCTGACCCCGCCCGTCGCCGGTTCGATTCGGAGCGCGTGCAGCACACCGCGATAGCGAACGAGCGCGCCGTTGCCCAGCCGACCCCGTGCCGTGAGCTCGGCGCGCTCTCGGGCGAAGCGGTCGAGGTGCCGGCGAAGCCACCGCTCGCGCTCGCGGAGGAACGCCTCGATCCGCGTTTCGGGATGCGCCCAGCCGCGCCGGCTGACCGGCGGCACGGACACAACGACGCCAGCCCATGGATCGACCGTGACACGCATCCCCCGGGACCGGCTCGAGCGGCGGAGCGAATAGGGAATGGGTTGGTCCGGCGCGATCGTGCCGGGGGCAGCCGTCGACAGAGGGCGGGCGCGGCCAGACATCGCGGCGAATGGTGCCACAACGCAACAAGGGTTCTTGTCCCGGGAGGGGGGACCGACGGTGTGCCCGTCGCCGGTCCCTGCTCCCGGCCCCCGGAAAGTGTGCGCTCCCGGCCAGCAAGCTCGGCGGCGCGATGTAGCCGACGACACGCTATGGGCACCGGTCGAGGAGCCGCCATGGCTCTTGGCTGGTTCTTTCGGGCCAGGACCCTCGCGAATCGGTGCGCCCGGGCGACGCCGACCTCGTCGTGTTGACGGAATCGGCGAGGAATCCGGGTCCCATCGGGGCATAATTGTCGGGCGTTGCGGACACTGGTCGGAAACGAGTCGTCGATCGACTGAATGGAGCTGGGCCTGCGCTCGGGTTGGCTGACGGTCCCGGTCCCGGCTTCCCCGACCGCCGCGGTTCGTGGCCAGCGCAGACTTCGCATCGATCCCGAACCCGGCGCCGAAGCGCCCGAACCCGAGCTCGAATCCCCCTCGCGTCTGGGTCGTCTCGCAGGCCTGGATGGCCTGCGCGCAATCGCCGTCCTCGCCGTGCTGCTGTACCACTCGGGACTCGACTGGCTGCCGGGCGGATTCCTCGGCGTCGAAGTCTTCTTCGTAATCAGTGGCTACCTCATTACGGGCCTGCTCATCAACGAGTGGCGTGTGCATGGGCGGATCGACCTGCGGGCCTTCTGGATCCGCCGGGCACGGCGACTGCTTCCGGCGCTCTTCGTGCTGCTCGCGGCGACGCTCGCGTATGCGCTGGCGTGGCTGCCAGGACAGCTCGCCCAACTGCGGGTCGACGTGCTGGCGGCGATGGGCTACGTCACGAACTGGTACCTCGTCCTCGGCCAGCAGTCGTATTTCGCCAACCTCGACCGGCAGTCGCCGTTGCTGCACCTCTGGTCGCTTGCAGTCGAGGAGCAGTTCTACGTGTTCTGGCCGGTCGTGCTGGCCGCCGGGCTATGGCTCGTCGGGCGGAGGGTGTTCTTCGTCGTCACGCTCGGTGGCGCACTCCTCTCCGCCGTGTGGATGGGCGTCCTGTATCAGCCCGAGGGCGACGTCTCGAGGATCTATTACGGCACCGACACGCGCCTGACGGGCCTCCTGCTCGGCGCCGCCCTTGCCTTCGTCTGGCTGCCGCGACCCGGACGGGAGACCTGGCTGCCAACCTCGCCGCGCTGGCAACCTCTCGTGCATGTCGTGCTCGACGGTGTCGCGCTGGCCGGCCTGGCCGTCATCGCCTGGTTCCTGCTCGCGGTGGACGAGTCGGATGCCTTCCTCTTTCACGGGGGCCTCGTCCTGCTGGCCGCTGCGACGGCCGTGGCCATCGCAGCGGTCGTCCATCCGGCCGGGCGCATCGGAGTCGGGGTCCTCGACCTGGGGCCGCTTCGGTGGCTGGGCACACGCTCGTACAGCGTGTATCTCTGGCACTGGCCGGTCTTCAGCGTCACCCGCCCGGGGCTGGACATCCCGCTCGATCCGGTCGTGGCATTCGCGCTGCGACTCGTCCTGACGGCGACCCTGGCCGAGCTGTCATTCCGCTTCGTTGAAACGCGATTCCGGTATCGCGGCGTGTCTGTCGCGAGCAATCAGCCGGCGACAGGGCGACCGTTGGCCGCCAAGCTCGCCTGGGCCGGCAGCATTGCGGCAGCGGTCATGATCCTGGCCGGTCCAATAGCGACGGCGTCAGCTCCGGCGCGGCCGACCTTCCTGTCGGCGGATTCGATCGACCGCCTGGTAACCGTCGACCGAAGGGGCCCAGGCCAGGCAGCCGCCAGCGGCCTGGGGCCTGCAGGCGGAGTGCTCGGTCGAGGGCCGACATCCAGGACCGCCGTTTCGCCGCGCTTCCTGGTGGACACCCGCCCTGTCTCGCGACGAATCGTCCTGATCGGCGATTCGGTGGTGATTGCCGCCTATGAAGCCGTGGCCCAGAAGGTTGGTCCCGTGACGGTCGACGCAGCGATCGGTCGCTCGGTCGGTGAGGGCGTGGCCGTCCTGCGACATCGCGCGGCGGCGAACGACCTGGGAGACGTCGTCATCGTGGATCTGGGAAGCAACGGACGGCTTACACCGGGCCTCTTCGACGATGCCATGAAGGCGATGGCGTCCGTGCCGCTCGTGATCTGGGTCAACCTCAGCGTGCCGCGCAGCTGGGAATCCGCGAACAACCGTGCGATCGCGGCGGGCATTCAGGAGTATGCGAACGCTCGCATGGTCGACTGGCATGCGGCGAGCAGCGGCCACCCCGAATACTTCTGGCAGGACGGCTATCACCCGCGAGCGCTTGGCGCCAGGCTCTACGCGACACTCATTGCGGCGGCCATCGACTGACCCGCGTACCATCGTCGGGAAGGATGACGCGTCGAATCGTGGTCCTCGGTGGCGGCTTCGCCGGGGTTAGCGCTGCCCAGGAGCTTGTCAAGCAGCTGCGCCGCCGGCGGCGTCTCGTCGGCGCGCGCGGCGCCAAGGCGGATGAGGCCTACGAGGTCGTTCTCCTCAACCGGGACAACTACTTCGTCTTCCAGCCGTTGCTTGCGGACATCATCTCCGGGACGATCGAGACCACACACGTCGTGGTCCCGCTCAGGCGCATGCTGCCGGGTGGCACCGTGGAGGTCGGATACCTCGACAGCGTCGACGTGACGCGCCGAGAGGTCGGCCTCCGCCGCCGCTGGAGCGGCGACGTAGCGACGATCAGCTACGACGCGCTGATCATCGCCCTCGGTAGCGTCACGGACCTGGCCGCGGTGCCCGGGATGGCCGAGCACGGCGTCGGCGTGCGGACGCTGGGCGATGCCTTCTACCTGCGGAACAGGGCGCTCGACATGCTCGAGGAGGCGCGCATCGAGACGGACCCCGCCCGGAGAGAGCGGCTGCTGACGTTCGTGGTGGTTGGCGGAGGCTCGACCGGCGTGGAGGTGGCTGCCGAGCTCAAGGATCTCCTCGAGCTCGCTGCCCGCAGCTTCCGGGACGTCGAGCTCCGGCCGCGCGTCGTCCTCGTCCACAGTCGCCCGATGGTGCTCTCGGAGCTCGGGCCGCGGCTCGGACGCTATACCACCAGGAAGCTGCGCAACGCCGGAATCGAGCTTCGGCTCGGGCGCCGCGTCCGCCGTGTCGAGGTTGACCGCGTCGAGCTCGATGACCATTCCTCCATCAACTCGGCGACGGTCGTCAGCACCGTTGGCAACGCGCCCAACCCGGTGCTCGCGGGCATCCCGGCCGCGCGCGACGGCCGCGGCTGGCTCGCGCCCGACGCGACCTTTTCACTGCCTGGGGCTCCCGACGTCTGGGCGATCGGCGATTGCGCCTCGATCATCGATCCAAACACGGATCGACCGATGCCTGCCACGGCACAGCACGCCGTGCGCGAGGGCCCGCACGCCGCCCGCAACGTCCTCGCCGCCCTCGAAGGTCAGGCCCAGACGCCGTTCGACTATCGGCAGCTGGGCATGCTGGTCTCGGTCGGCCGGTTCAAGGCGGTGGGCGACATCCTCGGGATCAAGGTCAGCGGTCTGCTGGGCTGGCTTCTCTGGCGAAGCTACTACCTGCTTCGCCTGCCCACGCTCGACCGCCGGATCCGGGTCGCGATCGACTGGACCCTGGACCTGCTCCTTGCGCGTGACATCGTCGAGATCAGCGTGCGAAGGACGCGCAGCACGCCGGGCGAGGCACCGGGCGAGATCCCCGGCGAGCCGGTCTCCATCGGCGCGCGTCCAGAGGCGAGCGACGAGCTGACGCTGTAGCAGGCCCGCCCCGCTACGAGGTGGTCTCTCGGTGTTGCCCGGCGGCCTCCTCAGCTGGTGACTCGCGCAGCAGGACGAGAACTCCAGTGTGGCCGCGCTCTGATGCCATATCGGCAGCCGTTCGTCCGTCGTCCGTGCGGCGTTCGGGATTCGCGCCGGCGGCGAGAAGCAGGCGTGCCGATTCGACGTCGCCGTTCTCGGCAGCAACATGGAGGGGCGTGAAGCCCGCTCCTTCGGGCCCATCGACCGCGGCTCCGTGCTGCAGCAGCAGCCCGACCACCTTGCCGTGCCCGCCCGCGGCTGCGCTGTTGAGCGGCCTCACGCGGAGGTCGTTGTCACTGACGGGATCGACCTCGGCGCCCCGATCGAGGAGAAGGCGGACGGTCTCCGGATGCCCGAAGAACGCAGCGAGGTGGAGCGGTGTGAAGCCATCCGGAGAGACCGTTGCTGGTGACACGCCTTCGTCGAGGAGCTCGCCAACGCGATCCGCCCGTCCGACCGTGCTTGCCTCGAAAATGTCCAGAAGGGGACCTGTTGCAAGGAGCAGCTCCACGATCGTCTTGCGGCTGTGATACGCGGCCGTGGTCAGTACCGAGAGGCCGTCGGCCGCTCGAGCCACGGCCAGGCTCGGATCGTCGCGGAGCAACGCCCGCATCTGCTCGGCGTCGTCACGCTTGATCGCATCGATTGCTGCTGTCACCTGCCTCATCCGTTGCACCCGCTAGCTGTTTCGCACTTCCAACTGCATTATTCTGTCGTCGTGCGATGATTGCGGCCGCAATCATCGAGAAATCGCTGACTGAACTGGAGACGTTGGATGACCAGCGACTACGCGGAATTCACGCGCATGTTGATGGACGACATTCGATCTCACGGCGCAGTGACAACGGGCCCGATGGCCGGAAGGCCGCTCATGATCCTGACCACAACAGGCGCGAGGACAGGGCAGGAACGGACGGCGATCGTGACCTACACGCGTGATGCCGACCGGTACGTCATCGCCGCCTCGAAGAGCGGGGCACCGACTAATCCCGCGTGGTACTACAACCTGCAGGCAAACCCGGAAGTGACCGTCGAGCTCGGCGGCGAGAAGCTCAGGGCGCACGCGAGGGTCACCAGCGGCGCGGAGCGCGATCGCCTGTGGAAACAGCATGCCGAAGAGCGACCGGAGTTCCGCGAATACCCCAAGATGACGGACAGGGTCATTCCCATGATCCTCCTCGAGCGGATCGACTGATCGCGGCCACGGTTGCCCCCGACCCGAGCGTCAGCTTCTCACCGTCGTCGGTGTCGCCGCGGAGGGGAGAATGCCGGAGCAGCCGGTCGGGGCGCGGGTCCGTGGACGACGTCGAAACCGCTGGTGTTCGAGAGGATCTCCACGTCGGCGGCGTGGAACCGCAGCGAGAGCGAGCCGCCGCCCGCTCGCAGGTTGTCGATCGTCAGCTCGGGCAGCCAGTCCGGAAGCGCGGGATTGACATATAGGGTCGAACCGGCGGCGTTCGAGGAGGCGTGGATCCCGCACAGGATCGCGACGAGGCGAAAGATCGCGCTCGCCGCCCAAGCCTGGGGAACATTCGCTCCGAGGTACTGGACAGGGAAGCTGCCGGGGGCCCGCGGCAGCCCCGCGAATAGCTCCGGCAGCCGATACGCGACGAACCGCTCGGCCGCGTCGAACATTCCCTTCGCGACCTGGGCCGCCTCCGCCTCGAACCCATAGCGCCGGAAGCCGCCCGCAATCATGGCGTTGTCATGGGGCCAGACGGTGCCCGTGTGATAGCTGAACGGGTTATAGGCGACGTGCTCCGAGGAGAGCGTCCGGATTCCCCAACCCGACCACATGTCGTCGGCCAGCAGTCGGCGGACAACCCGCTCGGCCCGCTCGGGCGGAACGATCCCGTTCGACAGGCAGTGGCCGGCATTCGAGGCAACGGTCTGAATCGGCCGCTTCTTCCCGTTCAGCCCGAGGTAGTACGTCCCTTCGCTCTCCCACCAGAAAGCGTCGTTGAAACGCTCGTACAGGCAGCCGCAGCTTGGCGTCGTAGGCGTAGCCCTGGAGTTCGCAGAGGGCGATCGGCACCGCCGAGACCGAGCCATCGGCCTCGGGGATGGCATCCCACGCGTCCTTCCAGCCCTGGTTGTATGTTCCGTGACTGGAGCGCGTTCGGTATTCCTGGAAACCATCGTGATCGAGGTCGCCATACCGGTCGACCCAGGCCATGGCGGCCTCGACGTTGGGCAGGTAGCGCGCGAGGATCGACTTGTCGCCGCGCCACTGGTACAGGTAGGACAGCACGATGACGTACAGGCTCGTCGCGTCGTGGGTGCCGTAGTAGGGCGTGTACGGAAGGATCCCGAGCTGGGCCAACTCGCCGTGACGGACCTCGTGAGGGATCTTGCCCGGCTCCATGTCCCGTTCCGGATCATCCTCCGTGGCCTGCAGCCCGGCCAGCCGGCGAAGGGCGCCCGAGGCGAATTCGGGGTAGCCCGTGATGCCCTGCATGGACACGATCAAGGCGTCGCGACCGAAGAGCGTCATGAACCACGGAACACCGCCGGCCGGAATGAAGACTCCACGCTCGAAGGTGGGATCTTCGAGGCGGAGTGCCTCCATGTCCCGGGCCGCCTGCACCCAGGCGTGCCGTACGGTCTCGTTCGGCGTGTCGATGCTCACCCTCGGCAGCCTGGCTGCACCGATGTCGAGAAGAGCATCGGCCACGGCATTGCATCCGAGGGTCGAGGGCCGGCGGCCATTGCTCGTGATCGGCAGCCATTTGAGGCAGGTGTGCCAGGCGCCTTTCGCAGGAATCGTCGCGACGAACACGAGACGGCCATTCGCGAACTGCGGCGGCGAGTCCGCCCGCTCCACGACGACCGCGAGCTCGCGCTGGAAGTCGCGGTTGGTGTAGGCCGTGCGGAGCTCCCGACGTGACCGAAACCAGCGGCTGTTCAGGTCCCCGCGCCGCACGATCGCATGCCGCTTTACGTCGAAGATGTCGGCGAAGTCCGACTCGATCGCGATCTCGATCGTCAGGCGCACCACCCGCCGGCCGTAGTTGACGATGTCGTAATCCTCGTGGACGCCGCCGCCGAGGGTGCGGTCCAGTCGGATCGAGATCGAGTGCGGCTCGATCGAGCCGGCCTCGTCGATGGAGACACCGTTCGTGAACTCGAACCGGGCCGAGAAGAACTGGACGGGCGAGGAGTTCAGGAGGACCGGCATCCGCCCGTTGATCCAGAGCCCATAACCGGAGATGAACCGGGTGTCTCGGGCGAAGAAGCCCTCGTCGCCGTCCGCGTCGATCCGACCATCTGCCTGGCAGACGACAACCCGGTCATCGCGGTTGATCGTGACGGTGGCCGGACCTACCTGTACGGGAAGGGTCACGCGTCCTGCCTGCCCGGGATCGGACCGAGGCCCGCTTCGCGCGTCACTCCGCCATCGTCGCGGGCCCCTGCCCCCGAGTCAATCACGCGGCCAGCAGGGCGAAGACCGAATGCGCGATGACGAGGTCCTCGCGAGCCTCGATTCGAAGGACGGCGGGCCGGAGGCGATCCGCCCGGGCCGCGAGGTCGCCTTCAGCCAGGACTCGATCCACGCCAGTCTCTTCTGGCTCGATCCGCGGGAATCCGATGATGGACAGACGGTCTACGATCGCCGCCCGGATTCGCCCCGCGTGCTCGCCGATCCCACCGGTGAAGATGAGTGCGTCCAGTCGGTCGAGGGAGACCGCCGCTGAGGCGATTCCCGCCGCCGCGCGGGCAATGAACATCTCGAGGGCGAGGCCCGCCCGGTGATCGCCGGCACTTGCCGCAGCCTCGAGCGCGCGTACGTCCGAACCGAGCCCGGAGACCCCCATGAGCCCGGAGCGGTGCTCGAGGGCGCCGTGCAGATCATCGAGTCCGATCCGTCGGGAGCGCAGGAGGTACAGCAGGATCCCTGGGTCGATCGAGCCGGCGCGCGTCCCCATCATCAGGCCCTCAAGCGGGGTGAATCCCATCGACGTTTGCACCGAGCTGCCTTCCGCAACGGCTGTCACCGAACAGCCACTGCCGAGATGCGCGACCAGGAGTGCCAATTCCCTGGACGGGCGCCCCAGGAGCTCGCCGGCCTTCTCAACGGCCCACGCCACCGATAGCCCGTGGAACCCGAAGCGCCGGATTCCCCAATCTGCATTCCAGCTCTCCGGGAGCGGGTAACGGGCGGCGGCTTCGGGCAAAGTCGCGTGAAAGGCCGTATCGAAGCAGGCAATGTGGGGAACGCCGGGAAGCGCGGCCTGCGCGGCGCGGATCGTGGCGACCGCGACCGCGTTGTGAAGCGGCGCAAGCTCGTCGAGCGCATCGAGCGCTGCCATGGTCCGCTCGTCGAGGAGCGTGGGCTGGCTGAAGGTCGCCCCGCCGTGGACCACGCGATGTCCGACGGCTTCGATCGTCTGCGCCCCCACCCCGGCACCACCCAGGGAGGCCAGAACATCGCGGACGGCCGCTGGCTGGCCGGGTGACGTGGTGGCATCCGCACCGAAGGAATGCTCGGCACGAGCGACCGTGGCGCCGTCCTCCACGATGCTCGCCTTCAGCGAGCTCGACCCGGCATTAAGGACGAGGACACGCATGGTCCCGGCTCTCGCCCGCTCAGGATGGCCAGGTCCAGCCGCTCACGTCGGGCGAGTCTTCGCCATGCTCAGCGGCGTACGCACGCGCGAGGACCCGCCGGTCGGCCATGTCCTGGCGGAGCTCGGCCGCCGATGAGCCCAATCTGTCCACCCGATCGATGACGTCCATGACGAGATGGAAGCGATCGAGGTCGTTGCGCATCACCATGTCGAACGGCGTCGTCACCGTCCCCTCTTCCTTGTAACCGCGGACGTGGAGGTTGACGTGGTTCGTCCGCCTGTAGGCCAGGCGGTGAATCAGCCAGGGATAGCCGTGGTGGGCAAAGATCACCGGCCGGTCGGTCGTGAAGAGCGTGTCGAACTCGCGGTCGCGCAGGCCGTGCGGATGCTCGGTATCGGGCTGAAGGCGCATGAGGTCGACGACGTTGACGACCCGGATCTTGAGGTCCGGCCGGTGCTGTCGCAGGAGATCCACGGCGGCGAGCGTCTCGAGTGTCGGTACGTCGCCGCAACAGGCCATCACGACGTCCGGGTTGCCGTCGTCGTTGCTCGCCCATTCCCAGATTCCGATCCCGCGGGTGCAGTGGAGGACGGCTTCGTCCATCGACAGATAGTTGAGAGCAGGCTGCTTGCCGGCCACGATCACGTTGACATAGTCGCGGCTGCGCAGGCAATGGTCTGCCACGGACAGGAGGCAGTTGGCATCCGGCGGCAGGTAGATCCGAATGACCTCCGCCTTCTTGTTGGCGACGTGGTCGATGAAGCCCGGGTCCTGGTGGCTGAAGCCGTTGTGGTCCTGGCGCCAGACGTGGCTTGTGAGCAGGTAGTTGAGCGACGCGATGGGCCGGCGCCACCGGATCTCGCGGCTCATCTTGAGCCACTTGGCGTGCTGGTTGAACATCGAGTCGATGATGTGGATGAAGGCCTCGTAGCAGTTGAACAGGCCGTGTCGGCCGGTGAGCAGGTAGCCCTCGAGCCATCCTTCGCACAGGTGCTCGGAGAGGACCTCCATGACGCGCCCGTCAGGGGCCAGGTGGTCGTCGCCCGGGATGGTCTCGGCGACCCACGCGCGATCGGTCGCCTCGAAGACCGCATTGAGCCGGTTGGAGTTCGTCTCGTCCGGGCCGAATAACCGGAACGTCGCCGGGTTGCGCCGGATGACGTCGCGCAGGAAGGTCCCGAGCACCCGGGTGGCCTCGCTGAAGCTGCCACCCGGATGCTCCACGGCCACCGCGTAGTCGCGAAAGTCGGGCAACGCCAGGTCGTGCAGCAGGACGCCGCCGTTGGCATGGGCATTGGCACTCATCCGGCGGTTCCCGGTGGGAGGCAGCGCCGCAAGCTCCGGACGAAGAGATCCGCGTTCGTCGAACAGCTCCTCCGGCCGGTAGCTGCGCATCCAGCGATCGAGAAGCTCGAGGTGCTCCGGCTTGTCGCGGACATCGGCGATCGGGACCTGGTGCGACCGGAATGTTCCCTCCGCCGGGAGGCCGTCGACCTCCTTCGGGCCCGTCCAGCCCTTGGGCGTGCGAAGGACGATCATCGGCCACCGTGGCCGGGTCAGGTCGCCCTCGGCGCGGGCCGCGCGCTGGATCGCCGTGATCTCATCGAGTACCTGGTCCAGCACGGCTGCCATCCGTTGGTGGACGACCGGCGGATCGCTGCCATCCACGACGTAGACCCGATACCCGTAGCCGTCGAAGAGGGCCTCCAGCTCCCCCTTGGGGATTCGGGCGAGCACGGTCGGGTTGGCGATCTTGTAGCCGTTCAGATGCAGGATCGGAATGACGGCTCCATCGGTCGTGGGGTTGACGAACTTGTTGGCATGCCAGCTCGTCGCGAGGGGCCCGGTCTCGGCCTCGCCGTCGCCAACCACGCAGAAGACGACGAGTTGGGGGTTGTCAAAGGCCGCACCGGAAGCGTGAGTCAGGGCATATCCGAGCTCGCCACCCTCGTGAATGGACCCAGGAGTCTCCGGCGTGACGTGGCTGCCAATCCCTCCCGGAAACGAGAACTGTCGGAAGAGCCGTCGCAGCCCCTGCTCGTCCCGCGTGATGTTCGGGTAGACCTCCGTATACGTCCCTTCGAGATAGGCATTCGCCACCGTTGCGGGTCCGCCATGACCGGGTCCCATCACATAGATGGCATCGAGGTCACGCGCCTTGATCGCTCGATTGGCGTGCGCATAGATGAAGTTCAGGCCCGGGGTGGTGCCCCAGTGGCCCAGCAGGCGAGGCTTGATATGGTCCGCCCGGAGTGGCTCACGCAGGAGTGGGTTGTCGAGCAGGTAGATCTGCCCGACGGAGAGGTAGTTCGCCGCTCGCCAATAGGCATCGATTCGCTCGAGCTCCGTGTCAGAGAGGGGTTCGGCTTCGAGAACGGATGGGGCCTTGCTTGCTGACATGGCGGCAACCTCCATACCGAGCCTACCGCGTCAGGCGCCTTGTCATCAGCGCGCTTGATCGGGGCCAAATCCCGACCCTCAGACCGCCTCGGCCAGAGCCTCCGCGAACTGGCTGTTGTAAAGGTCGAAGTAGAACCCGCGCCGCGCGAGGAGCTCCTCGTGCGTGCCCTGCTCGATGATCTGACCGCGGTCCATGACCAGGATCGTGTCCGCATCGCGGATCGTCGAGAGCCGGTGCGCGATCACGAATGTCGTCCGGCTCTTCATGAGCCGGTTCATCGCGCGCTGGATGAGGACCTCGGTTCGGGTGTCGACCGAGCTCGTCGCCTCGTCGAGGATCAGGATCGGCGGATCGGCCAGGAAGGCCCGCGCGATCGTCATCAGCTGCTTCTCGCCCGCCGAGAGGTTCGTCGCGTCGTCGTCGATCACCGTGTCGTAGCCGTCGGGCAGCGTGCGCACGAAGTGGTCGACGTGGGCCGCTTCGGCCGCGGCGACGATCTCGTCCCGGGTGGCTTCCTCCCGCCCGTAGCCGATGTTGTCGGCGATCGTACCGTGGAACAGCCACGTGTCCTGGAGGACCATGCCGAACGTGCGGCGCAGGTTGTCGCGAGTCATCTCGCGGGTATCGATGCCGTCGACCGTGATGCGGCCTCCGTCGAGCTCGTAGAAGCGCATGAGCAGGTTGACGAGCGTCGTCTTGCCCGCGCCTGTCGGGCCAACGATCGCCACGGTCTGGCCGGCGTCGGCGACGAGATCCAGATCGTCGATGAGCGGCTTCTCGGGCTCGTAACGAAACGACGCATTCTCGAAGGCGACGGCACCCCGGGCGTCCGAGAGGACGCGCGGACGAACTGGGTCCGGGACCTCCTCGGCCTCGTCCAACAGCTCGAACACCCGCTCCGCCGATGCGACGGCCGACTGCAGCACGTTGGCGATGCTTGCCGTCTGGACGATGGGGAACGTGAACTGCCGCGAATACTGGATGAAAGCGATGACGTCGCCCAGGCTCATCTGGCCCGCCGCCACGCGCAAGCCGCCGATCACGGCGATGGCCACGTAGTTGAGGTTGGCGACGAAGTTCAGCGCTGGCTGGATGATCCCCGAGATGAACTGTGCGCGGTAGCTCGCCTGGTACAGCCGATCGTTCTCCTCTTCGAACTTGGCAATCGCCTCCTCCTGGCGCCCGAAGACCTTGACGATCGAGTGGCCCGTATGCATCTCCTCGACGTGGCCGTTGAGCGCTCCGGTCGATGCCCACTGACGGACGAACTGTTTCTGCGAGCGGCTCGCGATGAGGACGGTTACGACGATCGAGAGCGGCACGGCCAACAGCGAGAGCACGGCGAGGATGGGGCTGATGGTCAACATCAGGATCAGCACGCCGACGACCGTCAGGAGTGACGTGATCAGCTGCGTCAAGCTCTGCTGGAGCGTCTGGCCGATGTTGTCGATGTCGTTGGTGACGCGACTCAGGGTGTCGCCGCGGGGGTGGCTGTCGAAGTAGCGAAGCGGCAGGCGCCCGAGCTTTCGATCGACATCCCGGCGCAGCCGATAGACCGTCCGCTGGGTGACGCCGGCCATGATGTAGGCCTGCATCCAGCTGAAGATCGAGCTCAGGATGTAGACCCCCGCAAGGAACAAGAGGATCTGCGCGAGCGCCCCGAAGTCGACGCCCCGGCCGGGCGTGAGATGCATGCTCGCGAGCATGTCGGCGAGCTGGTTCTCACCCTGGGCCCTGAGGGCCGCGACGGCCTGGTCCTGCGTGACACCAGCTGGCAGGTTCTTGCTGACGACCCCCGAGAAAATGTCGTTCGTCGCGTTGCCCAGGATCTTGGGGCCGATCACTGCGAAGGACACGCTGATGACTGCCAGGGCAACCACGAAGAGGATCAGAGGGGCCTCGGGGCGCAGCTGGCGCAGCAACCGCGCGAACGAGTCCCGGAAGTTCTTGGGCTTCTCGGCCGGCATGCCCATCATGCCCATCATCCCGGGGCCGCGACGTGCTCCGGGCCCACCCATTCCGGGCCGCACACCCGCGCCGCCGGGACCCCCCGGGCCCGCGGGGCCGAGGGGTCGACCGGAGACGCCTGCTCCGCCCGGGCGCGCCCCGTTTCCGCCAGGAGGCCTACCGATGCCCGGTCGCTCGCTCATGCGACCGCCTCTGCCTCGGACAGCTGCGAGTACACGATCTCGCGATACGTCTCGCTGCTCTCGAGGAGCTCCGTATGGGTGCCGCTGCCGACGATCCGCCCCGCATCCATGACCAGGATGCGATCGGCATTCATGATCGTGCCCACGCGCTGGGCAACGATGATCACCGTCGCCCATCCCAGCTCGCGCTCGAGCGCGGCTCGAAGTCGCGCGTCGGTGCCGAAATCGAGCGACGAGAAGCTGTCATCGAAAATGAAGATCCCGGCCTTCTTCACCAACGCTCGAGCGATTGCCAGGCGCTGGCGCTGGCCTCCCGAGACGTTCGTTCCGCCCTGCGTGATCGGGGCATCGAGACCGCCCTCCATCTCTTCCACGAAGTCGCGGCTCTGGGCGATCTGGAGGGCGTGCCACAGGTCATCGTCGGTGGCCTCCTCGTCCCCAAAGCGGAGGTTGCTGGCCACCGTGCCGCTGAACAGGAATGCCTTCTGGGGCACGACGCCCATCCGCTTCCAGAGGTGTTCCCGGTCCATGTCGCGCACGTCGACCCCGTCGACGAGGACCGCGCCGCCCGTGGCGTCGTAGAAGCGCGGGATCAGGTTGACGAGCGTCGATTTGCCCGCCCCCGTGCTGCCCACGATCGCGGTGATCTCGCCGGGGCGAGCCTCGAAGGAGATGGCTCGAAGCACGGGCTGCTCCGCGCCCGGATAGCCGAACTCGACGTCGCGGAACACGACGCGTCCACCAGTCCGGTCGGTCACCGGCAGCGCCACGGGGCGCTCCGGGTCGCGCACGGAGGGCTCCGTGTCCAGTACTTCCTGGATGCGGCCCGCCGACACCGCCGCCCTGGGCACGAAGACGAACATGAACACGGCCATCAGGACCGAGAACAGGATCTGCATCAGGTACTGGAGGAAGGCCGTCAGGTTGCCGATGGGCATCTGACCGCTGTCGACCCGCGAAGCGCCGAACCACATGACGGCAACCGTCGAGAGATTCAGGATCGCGGTCATGACCGGGATCGTCACTGCGAACAGCCGGTTGACGCGGATCGAAGTTTCGAAGAGGTCCCGACTGGAGTCGTCGAAGCGGCGTTCCTCGTGACCCGTTCGCACGAACGCGCGGATGACCCGGACCCCGGCCAGCGTCTCGCGCATGACCTGGTTGATACGATCGAGCTTGGCCTGCATCGCTCGAAAGAGGGGGATTGCCCGGTACATGACGATTCCGATGAATACGACCATGATTGGCAGGACGACGACCAGAAGTCCTGATAGGGGCACGTCCTGGCGGATCGCCATGATGATTCCGCCGACGATCAGGATTGGCGCTGCGATCAACAGCGTGAGAGCCATGAACACGACCGTCTGGACCTGCTGTACGTCGTTCGTATTGCGGGTGATGAGCGACGGCGGCCCGAACCTGTTGACCTCGACCTGGCTGAAGCTCTCGACCTTCCGGAAGATCGCGCTGCGCACGTCGCGCCCGAACCCCATGGCCGTCCTGGCCCCCCCGTACACCGCCAGGATCGACGCCACCCCGAGCGCCAGCGTTACCACGAGCATGAACGCGCCGGTGTTGATGATGTAGTCGTTGTTGCCCTTGGCGACGCCGTTGTTGATGATGTCGCCGTTGAGCGTCGGCAGGTACAGGTTGCCGATCGACTGGATCAGCAGGAGCACCAGGACCAGGCCGATCTGACGGGCATACGGTCGCAGGTAGGTCCGTAGCAGCGCGATCATCCGTGGGGCTCGCTCGCTGCACTCGCGGTCTTGGACGCGCCTGGGCGTCGTTCGACCGCCCGGGACCCCTTCGTCCCCTCGCCTGGGCCGGCCCGCCCGACGACCGCGCCTCGCGCGGCGCGCAAAGCGCGGTGACCCTGCAGCAGGGCCGCCAGATCCTCTTCGGTAATCCGCTCGAGGATCTTGGCGAGGCCTTCCCGGCGACGGCGATCGATTGCCAGGAAGACATCGCGGCCGGCACCGGTGGTATGGACGAGCACGACACGCCGATCGGTGCCGTCATGGCGGCGTTCGACCAGGCCGCGCTTCTCCATGCGATCGACGATCCCGGTCATGCTCGCCACCGAGACCTCGAGGGCGTCGGCGAGGTGGCTCATCGAATCGGGTCCATCTGCATCGAGCAGCGTCAGCACGTTGAGGTGAATGAGGCTGACCGAGTCGCGATGCCATCGGCGGAAGGCGGTGATGAACTCGCGCGGGTTCCAGGACAGGAGCTCGTCGAGGAGGGCGTCCGCCAGCCTGCGGCGGCGAGGTGACGCTGAGGTATTGCTCAGTGCGTCGCTGACATTGAATGACACATTGACAATCTACACCACCAGTAGCGTCTCGAGCAAGCTGCCAAGCCGACGACCTCGACGCTCGGTGACAGCCGCGTAGGAGAATCACGCTGGTCCAACCTGCGGTATGGCGGCCCGGATGGCTCGCGGAAGCAGCCGTCGGCCCCGAACGTCGCGACACACCCGGCCGCATCGCCCGCCGCGGAAGGAGTGGCCACTGGCTGTGATAAGTGGCGGGCGTGGCAGGTACGAACGGGGTTGGACGGGCACGATCGCCCAGGCACGCGTCTACGACGATGTGGAGCGTCCGGTCGAGTAGCTCAACGGATCCTGGGCTCGGGTGTGCATTCAGGACGCTTCAGACGTAAGGTGGGCCACTCGCTTCCGGAGGTTCGAGGTGATTGCCCAGAAGCCACTCGAAGATCAACTCATCGCGGCCGCAGAGCAGGCGCAATCGCGCGCGGAGATTCGCGTCGAGCCCAGTCCTCGCTGGGTGAGGGCTGTCGTTGACGGGGTTGTCGTGGCCGACTCAAAACAGCTCCTGACTGTCACGCTGGGCCTGCCTGTCTACTACTTCCCGCTACGCGATGTCCGCGCCGATATGTTGGAGCGGTCAGACAGGAAGGAGTCGCATTCCACCTTGGGCCAGCGCTCCTTCTACCACCTGCGCCTGGGTGACCGGTTCATCGAGGACGCGGCGTGGCGATTCGAGGCGCCACCACCCGAGGCCCCCAGGCTCGGCGAGCATGTTGCCTTCTACTGGGGCCGCCTCGATCATTGGTACGAGGAAGACGACGAGGTCTTCGTCCACCCGCGTGACCCGCACCACCGGGTGGACGTCCTCAACAGCTCACGCCACGTCCGGGTCGTCGTCGGCGGCGAGGTGGTCGCCGACTCGCACCGTCCGCGCCTCCTGTTCGAGACGGGACTCCCGACTCGCTACTACCTGCCTCGCATGGACGTCCGGATGGAGCTCCTCACCCAATCCGACACGGTCACCCAGTGTCCCTACAAGGGTCGAACCGTCCACTACAGCCTCCGCTTGGGCGACCGGGCCCGGCCGGACATCGCGTGGAGCTACCCGTTCCCGATCCCCGAATGCCCGAAGATCGAGAACCTGATCTGTTTCTACGACGAGCGCGTGGACACGGTCGAAGTCGATGGCGAAGTCCAGCCGAAGCCGCGGACGCCCTGGTCGTCGTAGCCAGTCAACATCGGCGACCCGTGGGCGTTCGAAACGGCTGCTCGGGGGCTTGCAGCACCGATGCTGGAGTTAGAAGGCCCAGTGACGACCCTAGCGACATCGCGGTAGTTTTCCGCTCTGGCAGATTCGTTCGAGTCGAGCAGTCGCTTGCCTCGGCGGCTTGGCTCCAACGCACCGGCGGAGGCTATTTTCAAGGGCTAGCGTCTGGGAAACCCTGATCGGGCTCGTACTGCTCGACCGCCCGCTCCAGATCCGACTCGCTCGGTGACTTCCCGAACAGGCGCTGGAATTGCTCCGAATAGGTCCGCAGATAGGCCAGACGCGTCCTGACTAATTGGGCGCGTTCATCATTCCAGGTGTGGTTGTCGCGGCCGGGCTCCGAAACGCGTCTTGGTGGCTTCGCCATCTGCTCCATCCTTCCGACCCCGAGATTCCCGCTGGGGAGCCGGGACGATAGAGCTGTGGTCGCATCGTGTGCCATTGGGCACATTACCTACCCTACGGACCGCTAGCTCCCCCGACGCCGCTGTGCGTAACCCGGGCGACCCGGTAGAATGCCCGGCGAACGCCGACGAGCGCTGTTGAGCACCAATCGACGGGGCTATAGCTCAGCTGGAAGAGCGTCTGAATGGCATTCAGAAGGTCCGGGGTTCGAATCCCCGTAGCTCCACCACCCCCCACCGGGCCGGCGGGGGGTTCAGTTTCTAGAGGCGGGCGATGACGACCACCCGAGATCAGCGTACGGACACACGAAGCGCCGAAACACCCGCCCGGGGTCCGCGTGCGGACCGGGTCGAGCGCTACGACCCGGTGGCGACCGAGCCGCGCTGGCAGGCAAAGTGGGCCGAGGTTGGGCTCCACCACACGGACCTTCACGACAAGACACGCCCGAAGTTCTACCTATTGACGATGTACCCGTACCCGTCGGGCGACCTGCACATCGGCCACTGGTACATCGTCACGCCGACCGACGCGTTCGGGCGTTTTCGCAGGATGCACGGCGACAACGTATTCCTGCCGATCGGCTTTGATGCCTTCGGCCTGCCCGCGGAGAACGCCGCGATCACTTCGGGTGTCCACCCGCGAGAGTGGACGATGCGCAACATCGAGACGATGCGCCGTCAATTTCGGAGCATGGGCGCCACGTTCGACTGGGACGCCGAGGTCGTCACGAGCGAGCCCGAGTACTACCGCTGGAACCAGTGGTTCTTCCTGAAGTTTCTGGAAGCCGGCCTGGCCTATCGAGCAATGGCTCCGGTCGACTGGTGCCCCAAGGACCAGGTCGTCCTGGCTCGCGAGCAGGTCGAGGGCCCGAACCGCGTCTGCTGGCGGTGCGGCACGCCCGTCATCAAGCGCGACCTGGAGCAGTGGTTCTTCCGCCTGACGAAGTACGCGGACGAGCTGCTCGCGTTCGATGGCATCGACTGGCCCGAGCCGATCCGCCTGATGCAGACGAACTGGATCGGCCGTTCGGAGGGCGCCGAGATCGTGTTCACGGTCGCGCCCGATGACCACCAGCCGGGCGGCGACGAAGTGCGCGTATTTACCACGCGGCCTGACACGCTGTTCGGGGCGACGTTCATGGTCCTGGCGCCCGAGCACCCTCTGGTGGCGAGGCTGACTGCCCCCGACCGCAAGGCCGCCGTCGACTCATACGTGTACCAGACGCGCCGGGAAACGGAGATCGAACGCCTGTCGACCGAGCGCGAGAAGACGGGCGTGCCGATCGGCGCCGATGCCATCAATCCGGTCAACGGCGAACGGGTCCCGATCTGGATCGCAGATTACGTGTTGGCATCGTACGGAACCGGCGCGATCATGGCCGTGCCGGCCCACGACGAGCGCGACTTCGAGTTCGCCCGCAAGTTCGGGCTGCCGATACGGCGGGTGGTCGCCGCGCCCGGAACGCCCGACGATGCGCCGATGGACGACGCGTACGCCGCCCACACCGAGGGCGAGATCCTCGTCAACTCGGGCCGCTTCTCGGGGACGTCCGCTGACGAAGGTGGGCGGAAAATCGTCGAGTGGCTGGCGTCGCAGGACAAGGCCAGGCCGACGGTGACGTATCGCGTCCGCGACTGGCTGATCAGCCGGCAGAGGCCGTGGGGCACGCCAATCCCGGTCATCTACTGCGACCGGGATGGCATCGTGCCGGTGCCCGAGGAGCAGCTCCCTGTTTTGCTGCCGGACGATTTCGTCTACGGCGCGAAGGGCGAGAATCCTCTGCTCAATCACCCGGAGTTCCTGAACGTCACGTGCCCGCGCTGCGGCGAACCGGCCCGGCGGGAGACGGACACGATGGACACCTTCGTCGACAGCAGCTGGTACTGGTATCGCTACCTGTCGCCGCACACGAACGATGCGCCCATCGACAAGCCGCTCGTCGAACGATGGTGCCCGGTCGACCAGTGCACGGGTGGCGCGGAGCACGCCGTGATGCACCTGCTGTACTCGCGCTTCTTCACCAAGGCGATGCGTGACATCGGGCTCATCCACGAAGACGAACCCTTCAGGCGGCTGTTCAACCAGGGCCAGATCCTGGGCTCTGACGGCGAACGCATGAGCAAGTCGCGTGGCAACGTGCAGGATCCCGATGCGCTCGTTGGCCGATACGGGGCCGACACGATCCGGCTGTTCCTGATGTTCATGGGTCCCTGGGACCAGGGCGGGCCATGGAGCCCGACAGGCATCGGTGGCGTGTTCCGCTTCCTGAATCGCGTCTGGACGCTCGCGCTGGATCCCCACGGCCAGGAGCCTGGCGACCCCGCGAGCGGTCAGCTGCCCGAAGGCGAGGACGAGTCGTCGGCACGGCGGGCCATTCGTGCGACGGCGCACCGCACGCTGAAGGTCGTCTCCGGTGACTACACCGGTTTCCGCTTCAACACGATGGTCGCCCACCTGATGGAGCTGGCCAACACGTTGTTCCGCTATCGCGGGACGGTCGTTGCCGGCGATCCGGAGTGGGACGAGGCGATCCGGCTGATGCTGCTGATGCTTGCTCCGGCCGCGCCGCACATCACCGAGGAGCTGTGGTCACGGCGACTGGCCGAGGCAGGCGAGGACTGGTCATCCATCCATTCCGAGGAATGGCCCATGGTCGACGAGACGGCCGCGGCCGCGGACACGCGCGAGGTTCCCGTCCAGGTGAATGGCAAGCTGCGTGACCGCGTCGTCGTGCCCGCGGGCATCGGCGAGATCGAGCTCGAACAGGTCATCCTGGCCCGCGATCGCATCCACGCGGCACTGGGCGGAAGGGAGCCCGATCGCGTGATCCACGCCAGCGGCGGTCGGCTGGTCAACATCGTCGTCCGCTAGCTGCCGGTGACCGTCCGATGGATGCGGAGGTCGACCGGCTCCTGATCAGGCATACGCCGATCGTTCGGGAGATCGCCGCACGCGTAAGGAGGCTCATTCTCGAGGCGATGCCTGGCGCCGTCGAGCAGGTCGATCCGCCCGACGGGCTGATCGCCTACGGCACCGGACCCCGCCTGGGGGAGCAGGTGCTCGCCATTGCCCCCCACGCGAACCACGTCAACCTCCAGTTCGCCGATGGCGTCGACCTGGCGGATCCGGCCGGCCTGCTCGAGGGCACGGGCAAGCGCGTGCGCCACGTCAAGTCGCGAACGCTCGAGGACGCGGAGCGGCCCGCCCTAGGTGAGCTAATCGCACAAGCCGTTGCCAGACGGCGGACGCCCGGCAAAGGGACGGCCGGGAATCCGAGCCGTCGGACCTAAGCCCGCTCAGCGGAGGGAACGGCCCTCGAAGGCCTCGATCCGCTCGATCTCGGCTTCGGAGATGCGTACCGGCGCCTCAGACCCGTAGTCGTAGCGCACGAGCACCGATTCGCAGGTGGCGATCAGGCGCGCCTTCGCCAACGCACTGTCCGGTGCCGTGATTCGGTGGTCCATGCCCAGGCTCGTCCGGCCCACGCGGCTCGTCCGCGTCTCGACGGTCAGCGTCTCGCCGTAGTGCGCGGGCGAGCGATACGCCAGCCGGACGTCCGCGACGATGAAGCTGAGCTCGCCGTACACGCCCAGGCGCATCGGCTCCCCGAGGATGACTTCCTCGATGTACTTCGTCCGGGCGGTCTCGACGTACGTCAGGTACTTGGCGTTATTCACATGCCCCATCGCGTCCGTGTCCGCAAACCTGACTTCGACCATGCGCCGGTCGCGGAACGGCCCGGGCAGGTCGCGTGCGTCCGCCGGGACGGTCACGCGCTCCAGCTCAGGCACGCGCAACGTCGGCATTCCCGACGGCGTCTGCCCCGGGTCGAGCCGGCGCGCTCGTCGCCGCGCGAACCCGGGCTCGATGGCGGGCGGCCTTTGCCCTGTTGCCGCAGGACGCCATGTCACACCAGCGACGGCGTCCGGTCGGCGAGCTGTCGCGGAAGGCCCATCGGCAGGTTTCGTTGGCGCAGATCCGCAGCCGGCTCGTATCGTCGGTTCCCACCTCCCGCGCGAGAACCTCGGCCAGTCTGGCCAAGGCGTCATCCACGGGATCGCCCACGTGCCGATGGTCGAGACGCGCTCCCGCACGAGACGGGACCAGCTCGATCAGCTCCCGATGTTGGAGCACGCGGTTGAGCTCGTCCAGGACGTCCCGGGATACACGATGCCCCTCCACGGTGGCGTCGAACAGGGCGCGCATCGCGTCTCGACAGCCCCGAATCCGCGTGTTGGTGCCCTCGTCGTCAACGCCGGGCAACCGTCCGTCGCGCCGCTCGTGGAGCAGGCCCCGCTGGGCGAGCCACTCGGTTCCCGCCCCGAGCTCTGCCAGGTGGTCAGGCGCATCTTCTTCGATGTGGAGCGTGTTGATGAAGTCGAGAGCGTCCTCGAGGGTGGCCTCGTGTTGGTGCGCAGTTGTCATGGTGTAACCACTTTACAGCGGTTGACAGGTTACGCGCAAGAGGCTATTCTACGGGTAACCACTGAAGAGTCATTAGAAGGTTATCGGAGGCCCGGAAATGGAAGCGGTTTTCGTCTTCGTCGCGATGATCGGCGGGATCGTGCTGTTCGACGTGCTGGCCGCCCGGTTCGGGGTCGATTCACGGCCCTCCGTGGGCGACGATTACGCCCGGCCGATGGGTCGTTGAGGGAGGGGAACAGGGATGTGGTACGCCCAGTACATGCGCGCCCTCGAGATCATGGACGAGTCGATGCGCGACGCGAGTCAGCGCCGGTTGGCTCGGTCCGCTGAAGCTCACGTCGCCAGGTCGTCTCGCGTCAACATTGCCCGCCGGCTCGCCGCCCGTGCGGCAGTGGCCGTAAGTGTCGGGGCGATCCGGGTGGCTGAGACCCTCGACTGCGGCGCCGTTTCCGCCGGTCGAACGGTTCGAACATGAGCATGCATAAGACGGAGGCGCGCTGGGTCGAATGGCGCAGAGCCGAAATCAAGTCGACGATCTGAGATAAGTCGCAGCTAAGAGGCTCGCCTTAGAGTCTCTCTGACGTCCCGCCGCGATGGAAGTGCCCCCACCGTGGCGGGACGTACCGATTCCCCGGCCGCCCTGCGGCCCGATCCTCAGACTCCCGCCGCGGAGTACCAATGGATCGTTCGGCGGCGCCATGGCGAGTCCTCGAGACGCCGGAGCTCGAACCGCCGGCCTCGAAAGCGGATGATCCGCAGGAGACTTCTGGCGGTGGCGGGGCGACCGGTACCTCGTTCATTGATGGACGCCGGCTCGTGCTGGCGGCAGGACTCCTCGGCGCCCTCCTGATCGGCGTCGCGGGCGTCGCCCTCGCAACCCGGGGCACCGCCGGTGAACTGTCGCTCGAGCCGTCGACCGGGAGCCCTGAGCCGCGCGCAGGGACGCCGATTTCGTCACCGGTCGCGGAATTGGTGATCGAGGTATCTGGCGCCGTGCGAAAGCCTGGCGTCTACCGGCTCACCGTCGGGTCGCGAGTTGGGGATGCCCTCACGCTGGCAGGCGGCTTCGGACCTCGGGTCGACAGCAGCCGGGCGGGTCGTGAGCTGAACCTCGCCGCCAAGCTGAACGATGGTGACAAGGTCGCCGTGCCCAGTCGGGACGATCCAGTCGCGAGCACGAGCTCCGGACCGACGACGGGATCCACGGGCCTGCCCGCCGGCCCGGTCGACCTGAACACGGCGAGCCTGCAGGAGCTCGACGCGCTGCCCGGAATCGGTCCCGTGACCGCCAACAAGATCGTCGCCGCTCGGAGGGAGGCTCGCTTCCGATCGGTCAACGATCTGCGGACGCGAAAGATCGTCGGCGAGGCGACGTTCGGCAAGATCAAGGACCTCGTGACGGTCCGCTAGGGGAACCGTCCGATGCCCATCCCCCGAAGCGGCTGGCTGGCGGTCGGCGCGCTCGCTGCTGCCCTGGCCGGCAGCATGCCGAGGTCGATATGCCTTGCGGTCGACGCGGCACTCGTCGTGGCTCTCGGGCTGTGCGCGTCGACGCGGCCCGGAATCGGCACTCCATGGCGACGGACGCGGGTCCCGGCGCTGGCCGCCCTGGTCGGCGTCCTCGCGATCGGTCTGCGGGTGGCGTTGCAGAGCGGTGGTCCAGACCTCGCCGGGCTCCCGGAAGGCAGCGCTCGCTGGACGGGCATCGTGGAGTCGATCGGCAGCCCTCGGGAGGGCTCGATTCCGCTGACCGTCCAGCTCGATGTCGGCGATGTCCGGATTACTGCCACCGTGCCCCGCTATCCGATCGTGCAGCCGGGCGATCGTGTTGCGCTCACCGGCACTCTCGCACCACCTGGGGATGACTCCTACGGAGCCTTCCTTCGCTCCCATGGCCTGGCCGGAAGTCTGTACTCCAGGACACTCGAGAAGCTCGTGGCCCGGGAAGACGCGACCCGGCAGCTGGAGACGCTACGGCGTGCCTCGGGCGACGCCCTCGGCCGGGCGCTGCCCGAACCGCTCGCCGGGCTGGCTGCAGGGATCCTGATCGGCCTGCGGGACCGCGTCGATCGCGACCTGGCGACCGCCTTCACCACGGCGGGCGTCAGCCACGTCGTGGCCATCTCCGGCTGGAACATCGCGATCGTCGGCGCCTGCGTTGGCGCGCTCCTTCGGTCGTGGCCGAGGCGCCGGCGGATGGTCGTGACATTACTAGCGATCGCGCTCTACACGACCTTCTCGGGAGCCTCCGCCTCGGTCTTACGAGCGGCGGCGATGGCAGCGGTCGTCCTCTCCGCTCGCGAGAGCGGCCGGGCTGGAAGCGCAGCGGCGGCGCTCGGCTGGGCCGCCGCGCTCCTCCTCCTCGGCGATCCGGCCCTCGTTCTCGATCCCGGATTCGAGCTCTCGAGCGCGGCCACCCTCGGACTGATCGCCTGGGGCAGTCCACTGACCGGGTGGCTGAGGAAGGCCAGCGGCAGCCGGATTCCCATGGCGGTCTGCGAGCTTCTGGGGGTATCGCTCGCGGCCCAGGCAGCGACGCTGCCCATCGTGCTCGCGATCTTCGGGCGCTTGTCCCTCGTCAGTCCATTGGCCAACCTGCTCGTCGTTCCGCTGGTCGCACCGGCCATGGCGGCCGGCCTGCTGGCTCTGGGCGCAGGATGGCTGGCGCTGCTCGGCCTTCCGGGGCTGATTGCATCGGTGGTCGGCCTCCCCGCGTGGCTTCTGTTGAGCGTGACGGTTGCGATCGTCCGTTGGTCGGCTGCGCTCCCATTCGCGAGTGTCGTGCTGCCGCCCCCGGCGAACCTCGCGGTCGCGGCCCTCGTGCTCGGGCTGCTTCTGTCAGTGGCGTCTGGACGGCTGCATCTTCCCCACGGCCACCAGCGGGCAGCAACCCTGCCCGCGAAAGCACCCAGCGGGCCGCGTGTCGTCCTTCGAGGACCCGAGCGGGCCGTGGTCCTCGGCCTGATCGTGGCGATCGTTGGGTTCGCGGTCGTCGTCGTCCAGCTGCCGGATGGCCGAGTGCACGTGACCGTCCTCGACGTCGGCCAGGGCGACGCGATTCTCGTCGAAGGCGATCGAGGCGGGCGGATGCTCGTCGATGGCGGTCCCGATCCCGACCGATTGCTCGTCGCCCTCGATGGCGAGCTCCCGCCGTGGGATCGTCGGATCGACCTGCTTCTGTTGTCACACCCGCACGAGGACCATGTCGCGGGGTTGCCGGCACTGCTCCAGCGTTACAGGATCGGCCGTGTCGCCGAACCGGGAATGACCGGTCCGGGCCCGGGCTACCGCGCCTGGACCGAAGCCCTTGCGGCGCGAGACATCGCCACCGGCCGCCTCTCGACGGGCGACTCCTTCAAGCTCGACGACGTCGACTTCCAGGTGCTGTGGCCCGACCCGGGCAGTGTGCCGCGAGCACCGCCAAACACGGGAACGGGGATCAACAACGTCTCTATCGTGCTGCTCGGAGCGTTCGGGCGAGAGCGATTCCTGCTGGCGGGGGATATCGAAGAGGGCATCGATCCGATCCTCCTCGCCCGGGGCCTGCCACGCGTGGACCTGCTCAAAGTCGCTCATCACGGGAGCCGCACATCCTCGACCGACCCATTCCTCGATGCGGTTCGACCGAGCGTCGCGGTGGTTTCTGTGGGTGCCAGGAACCCGTACGGTCATCCCGCGACAGCGACGCTTCAGCGACTGACGGGTCGGGGCGCCCACGTCTTCCGCACCGATCGTGACGGGTCGGTGGCGGTCGCTCTCGACGGCAGCCATCTGTTCGCGCGGCCCGAAGGTGCGCGACGCGCCGATGCCGTCTCGCCAGCGCCTTCAGGCACGGCAAGCCTGGCCCGCGCGGCCGTCTTGTCGTGCGGCATCCCGGCCGGCCCAGGCCTCCTCGTCGCGTCCAATCCCCTGGATCCGGGCCCGGCCAGGACGACGCGGCTCGGCGTGTACCATCGGGCGGATGGCCGTTCCTGGGCGCGTCGAGGCCGCCCGACTGCTCCTGTCCCTCGACCCTCCGCCATGGCTGTTGCGGCACTCGCGGGCGGTCGGGGAAGTGGCCGCGTGGCTCGCCCGGCGCATCGCCGAGCGCGGCATCGCCGTCCAGCGTCACCTCGTGGAATCGGCTGCGTTGCTGCACGACCTGGACAAGGCGATCCCACGCGGCGACGCAGCCCGGGCGCTGCCGCACGGCGACGGGTCGGGGGCCTGGCTCAGCGCGCACGGCTATCCCGAGCTTGCCAGACCTGTCGCGAGCCACCCCGTCACCAGGCTCGTTGACGGCGAGCGCTACCGGCGATGGTCGGCCTTCGCCAGCCGGGAAGAGCGCATCGTGGCCTACGCAGACAAGCGGGCAGGGCAGCGCCTGGAATCCATGGCCCAGCGCTTCGCATCATGGGAACGACGCTATCCGGACGGCTGGTCCGCCGAAGAGCGCAGGCTCGCGCGAGCTCGCGCCGAACGGCTCGAAGCCGATGTCTGCAGCGCCGCTGGCGTGCGCCCGGAAGACGTGGGGCGACTCCGCTGGACGTCGGCAGCGATATGCGCAGCGCGCCACGGGTCGGTGCGCGGGTGACTGGCGGCCCTGCCGGCGAGGGCAGCAACCTTGGCTTGTATTGGGGCGACGACGCCTATGCAATCGAGCGCGCCATTGATGCTCTCGCCCAGCGGGTCGGCTCCGCGGCCGGAGGCCCCCCCGAACGCTGGCGTGTCGGAGGCGATGCCACGTCGGCTTCACTGATCGGCGAACGGCTGGCGACCGCGACGATGTTCGGAGGAGGCAGCCTTGCGATCGTGAGCGAGCCGTGGCCCCTCCTCCGGTCCAAAGCCGGACGGGAGGAGCTCGCCGGGGTCCTCGGCAACGTCGCACCGGGTAACGCCCTGGCCCTGACGGCGACGTTCGACCGCTCAGCGAAGGCCCCGGCCGCCCTGGACGCCCTGCGCGAGCTCGTCCGAGGCGCCGGCGGCGAAGCACGCGAGTTCAAGGCTCCGAAGGGTGGGGCGATGACGCGATGGATCGAGGATCGAGCCGCTGAGCGTTCGATTCGCCTCGAACCCGGGGCGGCTCGCGAGCTCGCCACCCGGATCGGTGCCATGGTCGCCGAGGGCGACGTCGACCGGCGGCGCCAGGGCATGGTCGCGGTCGGCGAGCTCGACAAGCTCGCGTTGTATCGGGGTGGCCAGCCTGTAACCCAGGACGATGTTCGAGCGCTCGTTGCCGAGGCGGTTCCAGGCTCGGCGTGGGCACTCCTGGACGCCGTCGGCGAGCGTCGCGCCGCCGAAGCAAACGAGCTGCTCGCCCGCCTCATGACGAACACGCCTGAGCCGGTCTTGCTCGCGCAGCTGCATCGGCGCGTTCGGACGCTGATCGAGGTCGCCGACGAGCTGGCGGCGGGCAAGACTGCCGGGAGCCTCGTGAGGACCCTTCATCTCAAGCCTTTCCAGGCCGACAAGCTGGCCGGACACGCCCGACGCTGGACGTTCGCCGAGCTCCGTGCTGCCTTGGACGGGCTCCTCGATCTGGACGGGTTGGTCAAGGGCGTCGGCGGGGCGGCGGGCACCGAGGCGCAACGTCGCCTCGCGTTCAGCCTGTGGGTGTCGGAGCGGGTGTCCGCGAGATCTGGGTTGCCGCGAAGCCCGGTGCGAGCGCCCGCCTAGGTTCAGACCGGCCGGTCAGTCCGCGCTGGACCAGGCCTGCTCCTGGACGACGAGGTCGCTCTCGATCGCGAACACGCAGCGCCCCTCGCCCAGATCCAGAAGCTCGATGAGATCCGGGTCGATATACAGCTGGTGACAGTCCTCGCACAACCCGCCGGGGACCCCGAAGCACAACCGTTCGGTCCGGTCGGGAAGCCGGAAGGTCGTGTCGAAGCGGGTGATGATGAGGCGGCGGCTGCAGCGCGGACAGCGTTCGCGGAGGCGGGACATGCGGTGTTTGGCCCTGTGCCGGGGCGGCGGATGGCCGACCACTGGCGCGATCGTATGGAGGGTCAGCGGAGCCAGACATGACCCTCTGGTACCGAGAACGGCCGGTACTCGGACGCGGTTCTGGCGGGCGGCGCGATCGCCCAGCAGACTGCCGCTACTGCACGCGCAGGATCGTGCGGGCCTGGGACCAGTGCTTCTCGAGGGCGTAGAAGTCGCGTTCCGGCGGCGTGAAGACGTGCACGATCACGGATCCGTAGTCGAGGAGGACCCAATGTGAGGCCGCCACTCCTTCGCGGCCGATCGGACGCACCTTTTCGGCTCGCAGCGTCTCCACGATGCCGTCGGCGATCGCCTCGATCTGGCGCTCAGAGCCGCCGGAGCAGATCACGAAGTAGTCGGCCAGGGTGGTGAGGCCGGCCAAGTCGAGGAGCACGATATCGGCCGCCTTCTTGTCCTCGGCCAGCTCGACGATGCGGCGCGCGAGATCGAGCGGCAGTTGATCAGCCGACGGCGCCAACTTTTCGCGATTCGGCAGGCCATCGGAGCGCGGACCAGGGCCGGGTGTCTGCCGCGAGGCGGCTGCGTCGGTCACGATGCGTGGGTCGCGTTTGACTCGGTCAATCGTCCTCGGTCCTCCATTCCGCTGTAGAGACGGTGGTCCGCGATATAGGCAAGCACCGCAGGCGGCACCAGGTAGCGGATCGAACGACCTGACGCGACGCGCCGCCGTATGTCGGATGCCGAGATGGCGATCCGCGGGGCCTCCACGAAGACGACACGCTGTGCGCCGTCCGGTAGATGCAGTCCAACCCAGGCGTCGTCGATCCGCCAGACCCGGCGGCCAGTGGCAGTTGCGCCGGTGAATGCGCGAGGCACCACCGCGAGCCTGGCGAGCTCCAGGATCCGGGCAGGGTCCCGCCATTCCGGAAAGCCGGCCAAAGCCTCGTCCGACAGGATGAAGGTCAGGTCGGCACCCTTCCTCCTCGCCCGAGCCGCGCGAGTCAGCTCAGCCAGAGTCTCGACGGCGAACGAGGGTCCCGGGCGGTCGACCTCGAGGCGAGAGAGCTCGAACGCGGGGTTGTCGGCTATTGCCAGGCGAACCATCGCGACCCGGTCCGCGGCCGAAGAGATCATTCGATCGGGCTTGTGCGGGGGGATACCGGCGGGAACGAACAGGATGCGTTCGAGCCCAAGCGTTTCGCGGACCTCGTCGGCGATCGCGAGATGGCCAAGATGGATCGGATCGAAGGTGCCGCCCAGGACGCCGACCGACCCGGCCATGACGGGCTGGCGCGCAGGCACTTGCGTCCCCTCCGCGGTCATCCGGCCTCCCAGGGCACGGGCTCCCACTCCAGCTCGACCTCACCGATCCGCACGGTGTCGCCGGGCTCGACGCCGGCTCGACGCAGCTCGGCATCGATGCCCATCCGGTCGAGGTCGCGCTGAAAACGCTCGGCCGACTCCTCGTTCTCGAAGTCGGTCTGCGCGGCGATCCGCTCGATGCGGCGGCCGCGGACCCGAAAGCCGCCGGGCTCCCGGGTGACCGCGAAGTTGTCGCCCATCGACTCGGGTCGATGCACGACCACGCCTGCCGACTCGGGCGGCTCGGCCATCGACTCGGTGTCCGGGAGAAGTCGCGCGAGTTCGACTCGCAAATCCTCCAGGCCCTGGCCGTCGGCGGCCGAGATTGGAAAGACCGGCACGGACTCTCGCCCTCGAGCTCGGCAGAAGGTCGGCCAAGCCAGCGCGGCGGAAGGCAGATCCATCTTGTTGAACGCCACCACCATGGGTTTGGTGAGAAGGGCGGGATCGTGCGCCTTGAGCTCGTCGCGAATGACGCCGAAATCCCATTCGGGGTCACGCGACGAACCGTCGACGACATGGACCAGGACGCGGGTCCGCTCGACGTGCCGCAGGAAGGCGTGCCCGAGGCCCGCACCCTGGCTCGCGCCCTCGATCAAGCCGGGAACGTCGGCGACGGTCGGCCGGCGCTCGTCGTCCATCCCCAGGTCAAGGACGCCCAGATTCGGCTCCAGCGTCGTGAACGGGTAATCGGCGATCTTGGGGGTGGCGGCGGTCAGGGCGGCGAGGAGCGTCGACTTGCCGGCATTGGGAAGACCCACGAGGCCGACATCGGCGATGAGCCGGAGCTCGAGGCGAAGCCAGCGATCCTCACCGGGCTCACCATTCTGGGCATGGCGGGGCGCCTGGTGGGTCGAAGTCTTGAAATGGGTGTTGCCCAGCCCGCCACGCCCGCCTCGAGCGACCATGACGGTCTGGTCGGTGGCAACCAGGTCGGCCAGCAACTCGCCCATTGCGTCGTCGTGGATGGCCGTGCCGGGTGGCACTGCCAGGAGGAGATCGCCGCCGGCCTTGCCATGACGGCGCGAGCCCGCTCCCCGGCCGCCCGACGTGGCCTTGAAATGATGAGCGTGCTGGAAGTCACGCAGCGTGGTCTGGCCGGCGTCGACGCGAACGTAGACCGAGCCGCCGCGGCCGCCATCGCCGCCATCGGGGCCCCCTCGTGGCACGTGCGCCTCGTGGCGGAACGTGGCCGCGCCGTCGCCGCCGCGACCCGCACTCACGCGGATCTTGACGCGGTCAATGAACATCAGCCGGATTCTCGCACGGCGAGGCGTTCCGCCCGAATGGGCAGGAACTTCCGAGCGAAGAACGAACGGCGCGGGAGGACTACTACAGGTAGATGAGGGGGTTGACCCTGTACGACGAGCCCTCCCAGGGGTAGCCGTGCCACACCTCGAAGTGGCAGTGGGGACCCGTCGCCCAGCCGGTCTGCCCGATGCGCCCGATCTGCGTCCCGCGACCGACCCGCTGTCCCGTACCCACCATCACCGCGGACATGTGGTAGTAGCCCGTGTAGAGGCCGGACCCGTGAGAGATCCAGACCTGGTATCCGCCGCCGTTGTTCTTCCAGCCCGCGAAGACGACCGTCCCCGCGGCCGCCGCGATGATCCGGGATCCGTACGGCGCCGCGATGTCGAGCGCCGGGTGGCTGTAGTGGTAGTACTGGCTGATGTAGCCGCCGGGAACCGGCCACGCGAATGCCCCACCCGTGTACGTGGCGGAGGGTGGACGGATCGAGGCGCTGCTGGTGCTGGGGCTCGCCTGCGATGCGGGCTTCGCTGTCGGCTTCGGGGTGGAGATTCCTGCCCCCGCGCCGCCTGGAATGATCAGCACCTGGCCGACGATCAGATTGCGGTCCGTCAGCCCATTGAAGGCGATGACTTCGTCCGCCGAAACACCGGTTCGCGCCGAGATGGCATCGAGCGTGTCCCCGTCGGCGATGGTGACGACGAGCCCGGTGACGGGCGGGATGAGCAGCCGCTGGCCGATCGTGAGGTCGTGCTTCGACTTGAGGTCGTTGGCCCACCAGATGGACATCATCGTCACGCCGAAATGGCTGGCGATACCGGTGAGCGTGTCGCCCGACTTCACCCTGTAGGTGATCAGCTTGTCCGAGCCGTCGGCGACGCTCGTGTCCACCGTGACCGGCATGACGAGCGTGCCGTCCGGAAGGAATGGTCCGGCTGGTCGATCCACGGAGTCACCGGCCGCCGTCTCGATCTGGTAGCGGTCGGACGCCGTCGCGCTTTCGATCGATTGATCGAGAGCGCCGATTGCGGCCCCTGTACTGACTGGCCCGTTGGCGAGACCGGCGATGGCCAGCCTTGGCGGCGGCGCCACCCCGTCCACGCCGCTCGCGCCGACTGCGCTCGCACTGCCCGGCAGGACGTTCAGGATCCCGGCGATGAGCAGGAGCATGGCCAACCCGATCGGTGCAACGTGGTCGTGCGCGATCAGGGAGCGGCGGCCGGTATTGCTGCGCAGGTTGAGGTCTCGGCCGACCACGCGCCCCCAGGCCATCAGCCCGGCCCAGCGGCCCGGCGACACTCGATGAGCGCCGGGACGGCGGCGGCGGTAGGCCTGTGTACGGATGGGCCGAGCGGGGGGCTGGTCGTCCGGCGTTGTTTTGAGACGAAGGCCGACCCCGAGGGCATTCAGATGCCGAGTGAAGCTGCGGCTCGCGCGCAGGACCTCACGCTGGAAGCGAATGGTCGGCGCGTTCGCTGTGGTTCGGTCGATGTGCAGCCGCGCAAGCGCGCGCCGGACACCGACCGTCGCGTTCAGCAATACGGTCTCCCTGAGGGAGGACGGTCAGCGGAGAGAGGGCGCCTGCTGGCGCAGCGAGGGGTCGACCGTCCGGGGTCGCGATA
>WNGJ01000581.1_pt1 | contig 33739 bp, 25 predicted proteins | sample 5400611 | NCBI WGS metagenome assembly WNGJ01 (sample SAMN13153375, study PRJNA577476) | soil metagenome | isolation source: 40 cm soil or saprolite under Garry oak tree replicate 1 | place: USA:California | collected 2016-06-15
TCGTGCTGGTGGTCGGTGGGCTGCCGCAATATTCGCGGCCGGGCAGTGCGGCGTCCAAGGATATCGCGGCGGCGCGCGCCCAGGTTCAGGACGCCATCGCCGACATGCTCGACTACGCGCAGCAGGTCAAGATGCCGCTCGCGATCGAGCCGCTGCATCCCGCCTATGCCGCCGATCGCGCCTGCGTCAACACGACCAAACAGGCGCTCGATATTTGCGACGCGTTGGACCCGCAACGTAGTGGCGCGCTCGGCGTCGCGCTCGACGTCTATCACATCTGGTGGGACCCGGAGGTGTTGCCGCAGATCGCGCGCGCAGGAAAAGATCGGCTGCTCGCCTTTCATGTCTGCGACTGGCTGGTGCCGACCAGGGACATCCTCAATGACCGTGGCATGATGGGCGACGGCGCGATCGACATCAAACGGTTGCGCGCGGCCGTCGAAACGCAAGGTTATGCCGGCTATTCCGAGATCGAGATTTTTTCCCACGACTGGTGGGGCAGGCCGATGGATGAGGTCTTGAAGACCTGTGTCGAACGGCACCGGACGGTGGTTTAGAGCATGATCCGGAAAAGTGGATACCGGTTTTCCCTCGCGACAAACGCGGAACGCGTTTGCGCGGAGATCATGCTCAATCAAAAAAGATAGAGCGGGATGACGATTCGAAGGTACTGAAGCCAGCCGCGGGTCATCGCGATCGCGCAAGGAAGGCGATGATTTTTGCTCTGTCGTCGCTTGATGCGAGACCGCTGTACGGCTTCATGTTGTTGCCGGGGACTACTTCGTCGGGGTTTGCGATGAAACGCCCCAGCTTCTCCTCGTCCCAGGCGAAGCCTGCTTCCTTCATCGCGCTGGAATAGTTGTAGTCCGGCAGCGATCCTGCCTTTCTTCCAATAACCTTGTACAGGTTGGGGCCTAGTCGATTGTCGCCCTCCTTCACCATGTGGCAGGTTCGACAGCCATTGTTGAACGCCTGCTGCTCTGATGCGGGCTCTGTGCCTTGCGACACCTGAGGCATGGCGGAAGGCGACGACAGCATGTACGCCATTCCGCTCAATGCCACTATCAGGTGAACTCGGCTACGGTGCTGCGCAGCCGCTCCTTGCCGGCAACCGGACTTTGGCCGGGCGAGAAGCACGATGTTCTGGCACCACCTCATTCGGATCACCTCGTCGGCGCAGCGATTGTGCTGCAGGTGCGGTCAGGGACTGGCGACCTGTTGCAGCGTGTTGAAGCGTGCCTTCTGCTCGCTGCTCAGCGTGGCATAGAACTCGTCCAGTTCGGGCTCGACCAGCTTGGCTGCCTGCAGCATGGCCTGGAGGCGCTTCTCCATCGCCTCCAGCCGTCCGACCGGCGTCAGCGGCACGGTGTCGGGGCAGGCGGCCTGCAGGTCTTGAACGGCCTTCCTGGTCGCCCCGCTCAGGCGGTCGAGCGCTTCCTTCTGCTTGCCGGCCGGGCGAACCACGGCTTCGATCCGCTCGATCGGCAGATGGGTCAGGCTGGACTTCGGCTCGCCGCAGCTCTCGGACTGCGCGTTCGCATCCTGCTGCGGCTGTCGCGGCGAACGCTCACCGACGTGCGGGCCGAGCGCATTGAAACGGGCCTGTTGCTCATCGCTGAGCGATTTATAGAACTTCTCCAATGCCGGCCGCACGATCCGCACCGCCTCAAGCGTGGCGCTGATGCGGTTCATCATTGCCCGCAAGCGGCCGGGCGGCGTCATCGCATAGGTATCGGCGCAGGATTGCTTGAACACATCGGCAGCCTTCGCCGCCGCGGTCTTCAGCTCATCCAGCAAGGCGCGCTGCTCGGGCGTCGGCCGTACCGCCCGCGCGATCGAGGCCAACGGCCAAGCGGTGACGCCCTTGTCCGGATCTCCGCACAATTGCCGGAGCGTCTGCGGGCTCGTGCTTAAACGGTCGCCCGCTCGATAACCATAACGGCCGGGTTGCGCATAGTCGTTCGTGTTGAGGCTAGCGTAGGCGGAGTACGGACTGTCCGTGCCCCAGAACACGTTGTCGACGAAGTCGTCGTAAGCGTAAGCCCAATAGCCGGGGTCGTAGGCGTAGGACCAAAAGGTGTAGTCGAAGATGTCCGAATAGGCGTAAGGCCAGAACACCGGGCCAAGCCACGCCACGAACGCCGCGGGATGGCCACGCCGCCAGGCCTGCCGGGGAGCCCAGCCACTCTGGCGGGCCGCGAGCGCGGCCTGGGCCTGCGGACCGGCCTGCTCGCGGAAGCGCGCGGCAAATCGCCCACGCTGGGCGGCCTGCGCGGCGGCGGTGGCTGCTGCGGCGCGCTCCGCCGGAGCCGGTAATCCCAGTCGCTGCTGGCGCGCCAGATCGGTTTGCTGCGCCCGCTGCTCGCGCTGCAGCAGGCGGTTCTGCGACTGCAGCAGGCGTTCTTGCGCGCGTTGCGCGCGTGCGCCTTCTGGTTTTTGGGCCTGCAATTGCTGCACGCGCTGCTGCAGGCGATCGAGGCGGCTCTGGCGCTCCGCGGTCTGGCGCGAAAGCGTCTCGCGCTGCCGCTGCTGCACCATCTGCTGGCGCTGCTGGACGAACTGCTCATGCTGTTGCGCGCGCTGTTCGATCCGCTCGCGTCGCGACGGCCGCTCGCTCAACGCCGGGGCGCTCGGGTGCGAGGGCGTTGCGATATGCGGCGTCGGCCGCGGCACCATGGCGGGACGTTGCGGTGCAGCACGATGAAATTCGGGCCGTGGTGTTGCGACGCGCGGGGCCGCCGGACGCGGCGGCGGTGCGGCGAAGTGCGGCATCGGACGTGGCGCCATGGCCGGTCGTTGCGGCACCGGCGGTGGATGAAACGCAGGCGCGGCCGGTCGTGCCATCGCCGGCGGCGCGGCGGGACGCGCCATGGCTGGCGGCGCGGCGGGACGCGCCATGGCTGGCGGCGCCGCCGGCGCCGCTGGCCGTGCAGCCGGCCCTGGCGGTCCAGCTCTTCCGTGTTGCTGGGCGGACGCGCCAGCGCTCGCCGCCATCACCGAGACACCAACCAAAAACGCCGTAAGGCAAGCGCCACGCGGAAACATGATCGGAGCTCCAGTCGCCCGCAACTCTTAACGCGTAAGCGTCGGAATCGTTCATTGTTGGCGGCGGACGGCGTTGCGGTCTTCCGACGCAGGGAGCCGTCAGGCGAAATCCTGTGTCAGCGTGGCAGCGATCTGCTCCAGTGCCCAGTCGACCTGGTCGGTGGTGATCACCAGCGGCGGGGCGATGCGGATGGTGTGTTCATGGGTATCCTTGGCAAGGATGCCTCTGCCCTGCAGGACCTCGCAATAACGGCGCGCGCCGCCCGCTTCCGGGTGAAGCTCGACCGCCAGCATCAACCCGCGCCCGCGCACCTCGCGGACGGTGTTGGCGCGGATGCTCTTTAGGCTATCGAGGAAGCGCGCGCCCTGCAGGGCAGCGTTCTCGATCATCCCTTCCTCGACAAGCACTTGCAGCGCCGCCCGCGCCACCGCGCAGGCGAGCGGGTTGCCGCCGAAGGTCGAGCCGTGCTGGCCGGGTTTCAAGGTGCCGAGCACCGCGTTGTTGGAGAGCACGGCCGACACCGGATAAAAGCCGCCGGACAGCGCCTTGCCGAGCAGCGTCACATCCGCCTCGATGCCATCGTGCTGCTCCGCGAGCAGCTTGCCGGTGCGGCCAAGCCCGGTCTGGATTTCGTCGAGGATCAGCATCACGTCGTGCGCGGTGCAGAGTTGACGAACCTCGGCGAAATAGCCCGCCGGTGGAATGATGACGCCGGCCTCTCCCTGGATCGGCTCGACCAGGAAGGCAACGGTGTTCGGCGAAATCGCTGTTTCCAGCGCTTTGGCGTCGCCGAACGGGATGATCTTGAAGCCCGGCGCGAACGGTCCGAAATGGTCGCGGGCCGTCGGGTCGGTGCTGAAGCCGACGATGCCCAGCGTGCGTCCGTGGAAGTTGTCGGCGCAGACGATGATCTCGGCCTGCCCATCCGGCACGCCCTTTATTTCGTAGCCCCATTTGCGCACCGATTTGATCGCGCTCTCCACCGCTTCGGCGCCGCTGTTCATCGGCAGCACCTTGTGCGAGCCGGTCAGCGCCGCGACCTCTTGGTAGAAGGAAGCGAGCTGGTCGTTATGAAAGGCGCGGGAGGTCAATGTCAGCCTGCCGGCCTGTTCGACCATGGCGGCCAGGATTTTCGGATGGCAGTGGCCCTGATTGACAGCCGAATAGGCCGAGAGGCAATCGAGATAGCGGTTACCTTGCGTGTCCCACACAAAGACGCCTTCGCCGCGCGAGAGGACGACGCCGAGCGGCTTGTAGTTCTGCGCGCCCAGGCGCGCTTCCGTCGCGATAAAATCGTTGACCGGTGCAGACATCATTCGTCACGGCGCCGTTGTCGGCCAGGATTGATGATCGTCAAGGCGCGCAGGGCCAGAAGTCGCGAGCCTCGCAGAGATCGCTTCCGGTGGCTGCGACCGAGTTTTCTTCGATGAATATAACGCCGATATCGCGTTCGGTCGATGATCCTGATGCCGCGGCCTCATCGGATGGCGGCTTGATCACCAATTCCATCAACGTCGTCCCGGCGAACGCCGGGACCCATACCGCGTGATCCCTCGTTTTGGAAACGCTGGTTGACGAGTGGTCGCGACTATGGACGCCTGTGGTTATGGGCCCCGCTTTCGCTGGGGCGACGATAACGTTTAGCCAACCACGCACGGCACGCTCAGAAATCCGCGAAATCGCACGCGGCCGCCCCGCACGGGTTCGCCGTTCAGCGCATATTTCGGAAACCGCTTGAGAAACCGCGAGATCGCGATGGCGCCTTCAAGCCGCGCCAGCGCCATGCCTGCGCATTGGTGGGCGCCGGTCGCGAAGGCCAGGTGCCGGTTCGGCGTGCGGCCGATATCGAAGCGTTCGGGATTGGTGAATTGCGCGGGATCGCGGTTGGCGGCGCCGATGCCCAGCGTCACCGGCGTGGCGGGCTCCAGCACGACCCCGCCGAGCTCCACGCGTTCGGTGGTCATCCGGTTGCCGAGCTGGTTGGAGCTTTCATAGCGCAGGATTTCCTCGACCGCCGTCTTGATCAGATCGGGGTTCTGGATCAGCCGCTGCTTCTCTGTGGGATGCTCCGATAGGGCCACCAGCCCGTTGCCGATCAGGTTGGTGGTGGTCTCGTGGCCGGCGTTGAGCAGGAAGATGCAATTGTGCAGAAGCTCCATCTCCGTCAGCCGCTCGCCATTGGCCTCGCCCTGAATCAGCCGCGTCAGCACGTCGCGCTCGGGATTGCCGGGCTTGGCGCGCCGGCCTTCGACGAGGGTCTTAAGATAGGCGAGAAAGTCCTTCACGGCCGTGTTGCCGCGCGCGAACGCCTCAGCACTGATCACAGGCTCCAGCGCGCCCAAAATCGCCAGCGACCAGTCACGTAAGGGTTCGCGCGCGTCATGGGGCACGTCGAGCAGGTTGCCGATCACCTCGACGGGGATGGCGGCGGCGAAATCCCCGATCAACTCGAACTGACCCTTCGCTTCATGACCCTTGACCGCGATTTTATCGAGCAGCCGGTCCACCAGAGCGATCAAATAGGGTTCCATCTCGGCGATCGCGCGCGGCGACAGCGCGCCCATGATCAGCCGCCGCACGCGGGTATGCGCAGGCGGATCGTTGAAGACGAGGCTGGTGGTGTGGTGTTCGTAGAGCTGAGAGTCGCCATATTTCGGCGAGAACTCCCTTTTCTTGTCGGACGAGAACGCCCTGGTGTTCTTGTAGGCGGTAACGAGATCATCATAGCGCGTCAGGAAATAAGACCCGTTGCGCAGCCGCTTGACCGGTTCGTTCTCCCGCAATGCACGATAAGTCGGGTAGGGGTTCGCATAGAACTCCGGCGTCAACCTCTCCAGATCGAAGCTGGCCGCCAGCTCTCGCGTATCCGTCGTCATGCCGTCATACCCGTTGTGAGGGGCTACATGCCGTTTTTGCTCTTTCGAAAAACGCGCGGCCCTCTACAGTCCCGCCCGAAAATCACTGCTAGCTGACTGGACTTGAAAATGCACGCCCGAGCCGAAGCTCCCGCCGACCACACGGCCGAAAATACGGCCGAAAATACGACCTCCTGGCCCGAGGACATCTTCGCGATCCTACAGCGCTTCGACGTGCGGCAGGTGCCCTATGTGCCGGACGCCGGCCATTCGCAGCTCATCGAACGCGTGCTGGCGTCCTCGACGATGCGCGGCATCCCTCTGACGACGGAGGAGGAGGGCGTGGCGCTGCTGGCCGGCGCCTGGGCCGGCGGCCAGCGCGGCGTGCTGTTGATGCAGTCGAGCGGGGTCGGCAACTGCATCAACATGCTGTCGCTGACGCAAGTATTCCGCCTTCCGTTCCTCACCCTCGTGACGATGCGCGGCGAATGGGGCGAGTTCAATCCCTGGCAGGTGCCGATGGGATCGAGCACGCAAGGCGTCTTCGAGCTCTCGGGGGTCAAGGTGTTGCGCGCGTCGCATCCGGATGAGGTGCGCGAGGTGATGGAGGCCGCCGCCAGCCAGGCCTACAACGCCTGCACGCCGACCGCGGTCCTGTTGTCGCAGCGCCTGATCGGGACAAAGGTCTTCGTAAAATGAGCAAAACCAACCTTCTCGACCGCCGCGCCGTCGTCTCCAGCCTTCTGGCCGACCGCAAGGATGCGATCGTGGTCGGTGGACTAGGCGCTTCCACCTACGACATCGCCGCCGCCGGCGATCACCACCGAAATTTCTATCTCTGGGGCGCCATGGGCGGGGCGGTCATGATCGGGCTTGGGCTGGCCTTGGCGCAGCCCAAGCTGCCGGTCGTGGTGATCACGGGTGACGGCGAGATGCTGATGGGGATGGGCGGCCTTGCCACTGTCGGCCTGCAGAAGCCGGGCAATCTCTCGATCGTCGTGCTCGACAACGAATGCTATGGCGAAACCGGTGGGCAGATGAGCCATACGGCCTCCGCGGCCAACCTTGTCGGGGTCGCGCAGGCGTGTGGGATCGCGGACGTCCGCACGCTCGAAACCATGGCGGAGATCAAGGCCTTCGCGCCTGCCATGCAGGAGCTTTCCTCCGGGCCGCGCTTTGCCAGCGTCAAGATCGACGCCGCGAACCTGGAGCGCGTGCTCTCGAACCGCGATGGTATGTTCATCCTGACGCGGCTGCGCGGCGCCCTCGGCTTCGGCCCGATCTGACGGCCGACCGGTATCGGCTTCACTCTTGTAGGCAATCGAATGTAGGCAATCGAATCGGTTGCGCTGCAACAAAGTACCTTGACTTTTTGCGTTCGTGAGTGCTTACTCACAAGATGACCAGTTTGCGCATGACCAGTGACCTCAGGCGGCAACTGATCCTGGGCGCCGCCAGGCGTTGCTTCGCCCGCAATGGCTTTGCCGGCACCACGACAAGAAGCGTGGCGGCGGCGGCGGCCATTTCGGAGGCGTTGCTGTTCAAGCACTTTCCGTCCAAGGCCGCGCTCTACGCGGAAATCTTGGCGGAGGAATGCGAGGCTGATCCGGATCTAGCTACTCTGTTGGGGCAGGAGCCGTCGACCGCGGCGCTGGTCGAACTGATCAAGGGCATGGTCGGCCACTTCCTGCAGATCACGGAAGGTCCGGACGAGCAGGAGGCGGAGCGCCTGCGGCTGATGACGACGAGCCATCTCGAAGACGGCGAATTCGCGCGGCTGCTTTATGACAAGATCGGAAAGCTGATCGGGCCGATGTTTGCGGCTTCGCTCGATTCCGCGGTGGCGGCGGGCGACGCGACGCGGATCGCGGGCGATCCGCTCAACCTGTTCTGGTTTGCCCATCACACCGTGCTGACGGCCGCCCTGACACGGCTTCCGGCCGCGTCGTGCCTCCCTTACGGCAATGCCGGCGCTCTGGAACGGCAGCTTTGCGAGTTTCTGCTCCGCGGAATCGGACTTAACGAAGCCGCAATTGCTGCCCATCTGGACCACGAGTTGGATCGCCACGTGGCTCCGTCAGTGACTGCAGAAAGTGCATGACATGAACATTGTGACCGAACACAACATCTCGGGGAAACCGATCGACAAGAAGCCGCGCACCCGTCCGGCCAGGAGGGTGCTGTGGTTCATCATTGTCGGATCCTTGCTGGCGCTTCTGGTCGGCGGTCTCGTCTGGTTCAACCACTTCCGCAACCAGATGATCGCGCAGTTCTTCGCCAACAATAAGCCGCCGCCGGTCAATGTCAGCGTGGCGACGGCCAAGCCCGAGGTCATTCCCAACCTGCTGGTCGCGGTCGGCGAACTCGCCGCGGTGCATCAGGTGAATGTCACCTCCGACGTCAGCGGGCGTATCACCGACATCATGTTCACCGCCGGCTCGCATGTGCAGGCGGGCACGCCGCTGGTGCAACTCTATGATGCGCCCGAGCAGGGCGATCTCGCCAACTTCAAGGCGCAGGCGACGGTGGCGCAGCTTTCGCTCGATCGCGCCAAGCAGCTCGCCGCGCGCCAGTTCGGCCCGCAGGCCACCGTCGATTCTGCGCAGGCTGCGTTCGACCAGGCCCAGGCCGGCATCGCCAAGACCGAGGCCATCATCGCGCAGAAGCTGGTACGCGCGCCGTTCGACGGCGAACTCGGCGTCCGCAAGGTCGAGGTCGGTCAATATCTCACGGCGGGAAGCCAGATCGTCTCCCTGACCGATCTGTCGATGCTGTATGCGAACTTCACCGTCACGGAAAAGGACAGCGGGAACTTGAAGGTCGGGCAGGTCGTCCGCGTGAAGGTCGACGCCTATCCGGGCCAAACCTTCGAAGGCAAGATCACGACGATCGAGCCGCAGATCGCGAGCGACACCCGCAACATCCACGTGCAGGCGACGATCGCCAATCCGGATCACATCTTGAAGCCGGGAATGTTCACGACCACCACCGTGGTGCTGCCGGACAAGCCGCCGGTCGTCACCGTTCCCGAAACCGCGGTGGACTACACGCTTTATGGCGACTCGGTGTACCTGATCGAGGAAAAGAAGAGCGACGACGGCAAGAGCAGCCTCTCCGCGGTCCGCACCTTCGTGCAGGCCGGAAGCCGCATCGAGGGCCGGGCCGAGATCCTGAAGGGTCTGAAGGCCGGAGATCGCGTCGTTGCGGTCGGGCAGCTCAAGCTGCAATCGGGCGCCGCCGTCGTGATCTCGACCGATCCGCCGCCGCCAATTCCCGCGAAGCCACCGCGCTACTAGAGCGCGCTACTAGAGCATGATGGGCGAACCGGCGGGCCATCTGAGCGCGACGCCGGTTCGGTCCCAAAAAAGTGATGCGCGAAATTTCAGGCGCGAAATTTAAAGGGTCCCGCACGATGGTCCTGACCGATATCTTCATCAAGCGCCCGGTGCTGTCGGTCGTCGTCAGCCTTTTGATCCTGTTGATCGGCTTGCGCGCCGCGACCGTGATGCCGATCCGGCAGTACCCAAAACTGTCGAATACGGTCGTCAACGTCACGACGGTCTATCCGGGCGCGTCTGCGGACTTGATTCAGGGCTTCATCACGACGCCGATCGAACAGGCCGTCGCTTCGGCTGAAGGCGTCGACTACATCACCTCGTCCTCTGTGCTCGGCACCAGCACGATCCAGGTCTACATCAAGCTGAACTTCGACCCCAACCAGGCGCTGACCGAGGTTCTCGCCAAGGTCAACTCGGTCAAATACCTGATCCCGAAGGAATCCAACGACCCGATCGTCACCAAGACCACGGGCCAGACCACCGCGGTGATGTATCTCGGCTTCTCCAGCGAGGAACTGTCAGGGAGCGCGATTTCCGACTATCTGACCCGCGTGGTGCAGCCGGTGCTGTCGACAGTCGACGGCGTTGCATCCGCCGACATCCTGGGCGGCCAGACCTTCGCGATGCGGCTTTGGCTCGACCCCGTGCGGATGGCCGGACGAGGCGTGTCGCCGAACGACGTCTCCGCCGCCATCGCCACCAACAACTTCCAGGCCGCCGCCGGCCAGGCCAAGGGTTACTTCATCGTCTCCAACGTCTCGACCAATACCGATCTGCAGAACATCAATCAGTTCAAGCGGATGATCGTCAAATCCAAGGACGGCGGCTTTGTGCGGATGGAGGACATCGCGACCGTCGAATTGGCGGCGCAAAGCACGGATGCGAGCGTCGCCTTCAACGGCGAGCACGCGATTTTCATCGGCGTGCAGGCGACCCCGCAGGGTAACCCGCTGACGCTGGTGAAGGGGGTGCGCGCGCTGTTTCCGGAACTGGAGCGCAATTTGCCGCCGTCGATGAAGATGAAGGTGGCCTACGACTCCACCAAGTTCATCCAATCGTCGATCGACGAGGTCGAGAAGACGCTCGGCGAGGCCGTGCTGATCGTCGTGGTCGTGATCTTCCTGTTCCTGGCCTCGTTCCGCTCGGTCGTCATCCCCGTCGTCACCATCCCGCTGTCGCTGATCGGCGTCTGCACCCTGATGCTGGCCATGGGCTTTACCTTCAACCTGTTGACCTTGTTGGCGATGGTGCTGGCGATCGGGCTCGTGGTCGACGACGCGATCGTGGTGGTGGAGAATATCCATCGCCATCTGGAGGAGGGCAAACCGCCGGTTCAGGCGTCGTTGCAGGGCGCGCGCGAGATCGTCGGCCCGGTGATCGCGATGACCATTACGCTCGCGGCGGTCTATGCGCCGATCGGCTTCCTCGGAGGCCTGACCGGTTCGCTGTTCCGCGAATTCGCATTTACCCTCGCAGGCTCGGTGATCGTGTCCGGTGTGATCGCGCTGACGCTGTCGCCGATGATGTGCTCGGTGTTTCTGAAGAGCGCGGAAGAGGGACGCTTCTCGAGATTGGTCAACAGGGTGTTCGGGGCGATCACCCGATGGTACGGCCGACGGCTCGACCGCTCGCTCGACTATCGGCCGATCACCGGCCTGTTCGCGCTGACGATCTTGGGCCTGGTGGGCTTCCTCTATCTGCATACGTCGAAGGAACTGGCGCCGGAAGAGGATCAGGGCATCGTGTTCGCGGTGACCAAGGCGCCGAAATACGCCAATATCGACTATATCGATTTTTACGGCGAGAAACTCGACAAGTCGTTCCAGAAATTCCCCGAGACCGATCTGCGTTTTGTGCTGAACGGCATCAATGGCCCGCAGAACGGTATCGCCGGCATGCTGCTGACGCCGTGGGATCAGCGCACGCGCTCATCGATCAAATTGAAGCCACTGGTACAGGCGGAGATCAGCAAGATCGAAGGCGTCAACGCGTTCGCGTTCAACCTGCCGCCGCTGCCGGGCGGCCCGGGTGGTCTGCCCGTGCAGATGGTGATCAATTCGACCGCCGGCTTCCAGGCCGTCTATGAGCAGATGGCGAAGGTGAAGGACGCGGCGCGCAAGAGCGGCCTGTTCATCGTCTCCGACAGCGACCTCGACTTCAACCAGCCGGTGGTGCGGATCAAGATCGATCGCTCGAAGGCGAGCGATCTCGGCATCACCATGCAGAATATCGGCGCCACGCTCGCAACCCTGCTCGGCGGCAATTACGTCAACCGCTTCAACCTTGAGGGACGGTCCTATCAGGTCATCCCGCAGGTGCCGCGCGGTCTGCGGCTGTCGCCGGAATCGCTCGGCGGCTATTACCTGCCGACCTCGACCGGCCAGCAGGTGCCGCTGTCCACGGTGGTGTCGATTGAGACCGGCACCGACCCGAACGCGCTGACCCACTATAACCAGCTCAACTCCGCGACCTTCCAGGCCGTGCCGATGCCCGGCGTGACGGTCGGAGCGGCGGTGGACTTCCTGGAGGGCGAAGCCAAGAAGATGCCAGCCGGCTTCAGCCACGACTACCTGGCCGATTCCCGGCAATATGTGCAGGAAGGCAATCAGCTCGCGATCACGTTCGGTTTCGCGCTCATCATCATCTTCCTGGTGCTGGCGGCGCAGTTCGAGAGCCTGCGCGACCCGCTGGTGATCATGATCAGCGTTCCCATGGCGATCGTCGGGGCGCTGATACCGCTGTTCTTCGGCGCCGCGACGATGAACATCTACACTCAGGTCGGCTTGCTGACGCTGGTCGGCCTGATCAGCAAGCACGGCATCCTCATGGTGGAGTTCGCCAATGAGTTGCAATTGAACGAAGGACTCGACCGGAGGTCGGCGATCGAGATGGCGGCGCGGGTGCGCTTGCGTCCGATCCTGATGACGACGGCGGCGATGGTCACCGGGTTGTTGCCGCTCCTGACCGCAACAGGGGCGGGTGCCGCCAGCCGGTTCTCGATCGGCCTTGTCGTCGTGGCCGGCATGTCGATCGGTACGCTGTTCACCTTGTTCGTGCTGCCTGCGGTCTATGTCGCGATCGCGACCGATCACCGGGCCAACGCAACGTCGCAGCGGACCAAGGAGATCGCCGATTTCGATCTCGACTCGAAGGCCCTCAAGCCGACGTGACGCTCTCCAAATAAGGCGCCGGGAGGCCCGCCGCCCCGGCTGCGGCAAGAGACAAGGCCACCCCTTCTTGCTAGATTGGGTGGAATGACCGTGTCAGTCCACCCCGGGACGCCTCCCGACCGCGCGCCAGCGGATTCGCTTGCGGCCGGCGCGGCGCGGGCGGCCGCGTCGTCGGCGCCGGCAATCCGAATCGGGCTTTTTAGCAAGTATGACGCGCTGCTCGTCGCCGTGGTCGGGGTGACACTGCTGTCCGGCGGGGTCTTCGAGATCTTCTCTCACTATCGCGAGCACAGGGCGGCGCTGATCCACATTCAGCACGAGCAGGCCAAAGCCGCGGCGGCCAAGATCAGCCAGTTCATCGAGGACATCGAGGGTCAGCTCGGCTGGACCACCCAATTGCCATGGTCGGCGAATGCGCCTGAAAATCGCCGGTTTGACGCGCTGCGGCTGTTGCGCCAGGTGCCAGCGATCACGGAGCTGGTGCTGGTCGACGCCGCGGGCAAGGAGCGCCTGCGGGTTTCGCGTCTGACGATGGATGTCGTCGATAGCGGCAACGATCTCTCTCAGGATCCGAAATTCACCGAAGCCGTTGCCCACAAGGTCTATTATGGGCCGGTGTATTTCCGCCGGGAATCCGAGCCTTACATGACGGTGGCGCTGTCCGGTGGGCGCAAGGACGCGGGCGTCAGCATCGCCGAGGTGAATCTCAAGCTGATTTGGGACGTGGTCTCGCAGGTCAAGGTCGGCGAGCATGGTCACGCCTATGTGGTCAGCGCGCGCGGGCGCCTGATCGCGCATCCAGACATGGGCCTGGTGCTGCGCAACACCGACATGTCGAAGCTTGCTCAGGTGCAGGCGGCACAGGCCGATACCGACGTGACGTCTGACGCGCTGGAGGGGGCGCAGGACCTCCTGGGCCAAGAGGTGCTGACGGCGTTTGCCCCGATCCAGCCGCTGCGCTGGACCATGTTCGTCGAGCGTCCGGCTGATGAGGCCTATGCCTCGCTTTACGCCGCGCTGCAACGTCTGGCGATTGTGCTGGTGATCGCTCTGACCTTCGCGATGTTCGCGGGGACGGTCTTGAGCAGGGGCTTGGCCGGCCCGATCCAGGCGTTGCGCGCCGGCGCCGCGCGCATCGGCGGCGGCGATCTCGCCCGCCGTATCTCCATCAAGGCCGGCAGCGAATCAAAGGGCGTTGCCAATCCGCTCGACGACATCGACGCGCGCGCGCAGGACGCCAGCGCCGATCCGGACAGCGAGGCCGAGCGAAGCGACGTGAGGTCGAAGGGGGCCCTTCAGCGGGAGCTGGCGGCTTCCGATGTGCTCAAGGTCATCGACCGCTCCGCGTCCGGTCTGCAGGCGGCTCTCGATACGTTGGTCGCGTCGGTGGCACGGCTCTGCGCCGCTGACAGCGCCTCGATCGCTCAGAAGAGCGGCGATCGGCTGCAGCAACTTGCAAGTTTCGGCTTTCCCGAGGAGTTTGTGGCGTGGAGGAAGGCCAGGCCTATTGCTCCGGAGCGAGGCTCGATTGTCGGCCGGACTTTCCTCGAGATCAGGCCCGTGCAGGTCCTCGACGTCCTCGCCGATCCCGAATTCAGCGAATTTGAAGCGCAGCAGCGGGCGGGCTTTCGAACCATGCTGGCGGTGCCTTTGATGCGCGAAGGCGAGCCGACCGGCATCCTGCTCCTGACCCGGGCACACCCTCAATTGTTCGGCGAGACGCAGATCGAACTCGTTGCGACCTTCGCCAATCTGGCCGCGATTCTCATCGAGAACGCCCGCCTGCTGGGCGAATTGCGCGAGCACTCCAATGCGTTTTCGCAATCGTGCGATCCGGCTCTTCCGGCCTGAACATCGCAGCACGGGATGATGTTGCAAAATGAATGAGGTAGGGACGACACGCTGATGACGACAAGCCATTTCGCACCTGGCAATTATCGGTTCATTCCGGCCGTATTCCAGTATTCGAGCGGCGCCGCCGCGGACGCCGGTTATGAGATCGAACGCGTGCGCTTCGACCGCCTCGTGCCCTTGGCCGCCGGTTTCGCCCAGGCTGCGGACTATATCCAGGCCGCGGGCCGGCCGCTGACGTCATTCTGCGCCTGCGAGCTGCGCTCGCCGGCGGCGTTCACCGAGGACGGCTTTCGCAGGTTCAACGAGCACTACGTGAAGACGCTCTCCGAGTGGGGCGTCTATGACGGCACCACAAATCCCGTCGCGCGCAGCAATGTCTGCCCGGAGATCGATCCGCCCTCGGAGCCGTCGTTCTATGCCTTCTCGTTTACGCGTCCAAGCGAGGGCGCCGCGCCGACCTTCGTGATCGCGGGCAGCGCGGAGGCGCGCGGCGGAGCGGGCAGCTATCCCGAAAGGATCGTGCGCTACCGCGATGTGAGCGCGGAAGGTGTGAGGGAAAAGGTCCGCTTTACCACGCGCGAAATGGAAGCCCGGATGGATGCCTTTGGCTTCGGCTGGAACGACGCTACCGGCGTGCAGGCTTACACCGTGCACGATTTTCATCCCTCGTTCGCGGACGAACTGGTCCGGCGCGGAGCGGCGCGCCACGGCCTGACCTGGCACTTCGCGCGTCCGCCGGTGATCGACCTCGAATATGAGATGGATTGCCGGCGGGTGACGCGGGAGGTCTTGATCTGAGCGATATCTCCTCGTCCTGAGGTGCTTGCGCAGCAAGCGTCTCGAAGGATGAGGCCCCCATCTCGGCCTCATGGTTCGAGACGCGCGCAAGAGCGCGCTCCTCACCATGAGGAACTGAATCACCGGGCCCTTGGATCGAGGGCGTCGCGCAGGCCGTCGCCGACCAGATTGAGCGACAGCACGACGAGAAAGATCGCAAGCCCCGGCCAGATCGCCATCCACGGCGCATTGGTGAGAAAGCGTTGCGCGGCGTTCAGCATGCTGCCCCAGGACGGCGCGGGCGGCTGTTGCCCAAGCCCTAAGAACGACAGCGCGGCCTCGGCGATGATCGCTGCCGCGATCGAGAGCGTCGCCTGCACCAGAAGTGCCGGCAGGATGTTGGGCAGGATGTGGAACAACGCGATCCGCCAGCGCGGATTGCCCATGGCGCGCGCGGCCTCGACATAGTCCTCGACCTTCACGCTCATGACCTGACCCCTTGTCAGCCGAATAAAGATGGGGGTCGCGGAGATGCCGATCGCGATCATGGCATCGCTGAGGCTCGGGCCGAGAAATGCCGCCAGCGCAATGGCGAGGATCAGGAACGGGCAGGCCAGCATCGCGTCGGTGATGCGGCTGATCAGGGCATCGATGAAACCGCCGCGATAGCCCGACAAAAGCCCGAGCGGCACGCCGATCGAGAGCGCGATCCCAACCGAAATGGCGCCGGCCAACAGCGAGGCGCGGGAGCCGTAGATGACTCGGCTCAAGACATCGCGGCCGAGATCGTCGGTGCCGAACCAGTGCTGCGCCGAAGGCGCTTTTCGCACCAGCGTCCAGCTCGTGGCGATCGGGTCATAGGGGACGACCAGCGGTGCGAACAGCGCCAGCAGGATGAAGGTCGTGACCACGATGAGGCCCACGACCGCGCCCTTGCGCTTGAACAGCCGGCGCAACGCGCGCCGCGCCGGACTTTCCAGCTCGTCTTGCGCGCCGGCGAGAGGGATGGTGGAGAGCGTCGCGTCGGTCATGCGCCTTACGCCCTCAGCCGCGGGTTGACCAGGATATAGGCGATGTCGGCAATCAGGTTCAGCGTGATGTAGATCGTCGCCGTCACCAGCACCACGCCCTGCACCACGGCATAATCGCGGTTGAACACGGCATCGACAATCAATTTGCCAAATCCCGGCACCGAGAAAATCTGCTCGGTCAGGACCGCACCCGACAACAGCGTGCCGAGTTCGAGCGCGCCCAATGTAATCACCGGCGTCAGCGCATTGCGCATGGCGTGCTTGAGGATCACCGAGCGTTCGGACAGGCCCTTGGCGCGCGCCGTGCGGACGTAGTCGCTTTCCAGCACCTGCAGCATGGCGCTGCGGGTGTGTCGCATCAGGATCGCCGCGATCGCGTTGCCGAGCACGAAGGCGGGCATGATGGTGGAGGCAAGGCTGGCGCGCCAGTCTTCCGATAGGGGCACGTAACCGGACGCCGGCAGCCAGCCCAGCTTGATCGAGAACAGGAAGATCAGCATGATGCCGAGCCAGAAATTCGGTGTCGAGATGCCCCAGAGCGCGAACAGGTTCGCGCCATAATCCCAGGCGGTGCCCTTCTTGACCGCGGACACGATGCCGGCGGGAATGCCGATCAGGAATGCGATCACGATCGCCATCGAGCCGAGCTGGAGCGTCACCGGCAGCTTCTGCGCGATCAGGTCGAGCACCGGCGCCTTGACGCGGAGGGATTCACCGAAGTCTCCGGACAGCACGCCTTTGACCCAGTAGACATATTGCACGGGGATCGGCTGATCGAGCCGGTATTGCTTGCGAATCTGCTCGATCACCGCCGGATCGCGCTCCTCGCCCGCCATCACCAGCGCGGGATCGCCTGGCAGCAATTGCTGCAGCGAAAAAATCAGGATCGACACGAAGAACAGTGTCGGGATCAACTGGACGAGGCGGCGCGCGAGAAAATTCAGCATGGGTTGGTCCGTTTCCCGGGCGCAGCGCATCGCGAAGCGTTGCGCTGCAGAACCGGGACCCAGTTTGGGGAGCCCATGGGTCCCGCCTCAGCGAAGCAGCGTAAGAACGCTGCACCGCGTCCGGGACACGAGAATGGGAACAGCGAGCTCATTGCTTCAATTTCAGCCCGATCACGCGGACCAGGCCGTCCGGCATCTGCTTGTAGCCTTGGAGCCTGGTGGTGTGCGCGAACAGGAGCTTTCGGTGATAGAGATAGATGATCGGCTCATCGTTGAGCACGATCTTGGTCAGCTTCTCATAGATCGCGTTGCGCTGCGCGGGATCGGCGACGAGGCGCCCGTCTTCCATCAGCTTGTCGGCCTCGGGGTTGGAATAGCCGCCGTCGTTCTGTGGCGCCTTGGTGTGCAGGAAGACGTAGGAATTGCCGTCGGGATCGATCCGGCCGCTCCAGTTGATCTGGAAGATCTGGAATTCGCCGGCCTGGGCCTGCTTGAAGGACGTCGCAAACTCGATGACGCGAATTTTCAGATCGAAGCCCGCTTCCGCCGCCATGGACTGAATGACCTGGGAAACGGCCTCGTTCTCCGCGCCCTTTGTCACCATCAAGTCGACGGTCACGGGCAGGGTGACGCCGGCCTCCTTCAGCAGCGCCTTGGCCTTTTCGATGTCGCGCGGACGGATCGGAAACGCCTTCTGGTAATAGGGATGCGTCGGGCTGACCCATTGATTACCGGGCGTGAACTCGCCGTTGAACACGACCTGGTTGAGGGCTTCGCGGTCGATCGACAGGTCGAGCGCCTGGCGCACGTTCTCCGACTGGCTGAGCGCGCCCTTATTCTTGTCGTTGGCCACGTTGATGGTGAGGCCGAGATAGCCGAGCTCGGGCGCGGTCGACAGCACGAGGCGGGGATCGGACCGCACATCCTTGATGTCGGTCGCAAGCACCCGCTCGATCAGATCTAGCCCGCCGGATTTCAGATTGGCGAGGCGCACCGTGGCATCGACGATCGGCAGGAACACGATTTTGTCGATGAAGACGTTGTCCTTGTTCCAGTAGTCGGCGAACTTCTCGAACACCATGCGGTCCTGCTGCACGCGCTCGACGAACTTGTAGGGTCCGGCGCAGACCGGATGCAGCCCGAACTTGTCGCCGGCTTCCTTCGCCGCCTTCGGCGACACCATCATGCCGGCGCGGTCGGTGAGCTGCGCGATCAGAGGCGCATAGGGCGTCTTGAGAACCAGCTTGATGGTCAGGGGATCGACGACGTCGACATGATCGACGCTGGCAAGCTCCGATTTGCGAAACGATCCCGTAAACGTCATGTGCCGTTCGATCGAGAATTTCGCGGCCTCCGCATCGAGCGGCTCGCCGTCGTGGAATTTCACGCCGGGCCGCAGCTTGATCGTCATCTCCTTGCCGTCGGCGGATGTCTCTTGCGACAGTGCGAGCTGCGGCACGATGTTGAGCTTCTCGTCGATGTCGAACAGCTTGTCGCAGACCGCCGAGAAGACGATGCGGCCGACATAGGTGCGCCCGAGCGACGGATCGAGGATGTCGGGGTCCTCGGCGATCCCAATGCGCAGTGTCGTCTGGGCCTGGACGCCCGCGCCGAGCGAAACCAGTAACGCCACTGTGGCCGCGAACAAACGCATCATCTTTATCAAAATGGTCTCTCCCGTTCAAACGCCTGCCGGCGGCAATGCATCCATTATACCAACCCCGGACGTCCCCAGTCCTTCCGCCGGCGCGCTGAAGGCCGCGACAAGTTTCTCCAGCGCGGGTGAAAAGCCGCCATCGGAAGGGACGATCGTCTCGGCCGACGGCAGTTCCGCCGTCAGGTGGCAGGCGGTGGCGTGCCCTGATGCATCGGCGAGCAGTGGCGGCACATCGGTGCAGCAACGCTCGATCGCATGGGGGCAGCGGGGATGAAAGCGGCAGCCCGACGGGGGGTTGAGCGCGCTCGGCATCTCACCCTGCAACAACATGCGGCTGCGTTTTGCCTGCGGCTTGGGCACCGGGATCGCAGAAAGCAGCGCGCGGCTATAGGGGTGGCGCGGTGAGGCGAACAGCGACCGGGTGTCCGCCGTTTCGACGATGCCGCCGAGATTCATCACGGCGACGCGGTCGGCGATGTGCTTCACCACGGCAAGGTCGTGGGAGACGAAAATATAGGACAGTCCGAGCCGGTCCTGCAGATCGCGCAACAGGTTCAGGATTTGCGAGCGGATCGAGACGTCGAGCGCGGACACCGGCTCGTCGCAGATGATGAGTTTCGGTTCGACCGCGAGCGCGCGGGCAATCGCGATGCGCTGGCGCTGGCCGCCGGAAAATTCATGCGGGTAGCGGCGGGCGAAGCGCGGCTCGAGCCCGACCACCCGCAGCAATTCCTCAACCCGGGCGCGGCGGCGGTCCGGCGGCACCAGGTCATGCAAGGCCAACGGCTCGCTCAGGATCTGGTTCACCGTCATGCGTGGATTGAGCGAAGCGTAAGGGTCCTGGAAAATGATTTGCGCCTGCCGGCGAAAGGCGCGCAGTTCGTTGGCATCGAGCGCGAGCAGGTCGCGGCCTTCGAAGCGAACGCTGCCCGCATCCGGCTCGATCAGGCGCAGCACCAGCCGGCTCACGGTGGACTTGCCGCAACCGGATTCACCGACCAGTGCCAGCGTTTCGCCGGCCTCGACGTGAAAACTCACCCCGTCGACCGCCTTGACGAAGGCAGTCGGCCGGCCGAACACCGAACGCTCGGCGACGAAATGCTTGACGAGATTTTCGACCTGGAGGAGCGCGGTCATCACGATACCAGCCTTTCCAGCGGTGCCTTGATGCAGCGTGACAGGTGACCGGGGCTGACCTCGACGAGCGGCGGCGGCGCGGCGCGGCAGGCTTCGCTGACAAAGGGGCAGCGCGCGGCAAAGCGGCAGCCGGCAGGCGGGTTCGTCATGTTCGGCACCATGCCCTCGATGGTGGCAAGGTGGGCGGCGCGCCGGTCGAGCCGGGGAATCGAGCCGAGCAGGCCGACCGTATAGGGATGCTGCGGGGAGGCGAATAAGTCGTCGACACCGGTGCGCTCGACGATTTCGCCGGCATACATCACCGCGACCTCGTCGCAGACTTCGGCGACGACGCCGAGATCGTGGGTGATCAGAATGATCGCCGCATTGCTCGCGGCCTTCAGCTCGCGCATCAGTTCGAGGATCTGCGCCTGCAAGGTGACATCGAGGGCGGTCGTCGGCTCGTCCGCGATCAAAAGGCGCGGGTCGCAGGCCAGCGCCATGGCGATCATCACGCGTTGGCGCATGCCGCCGGAGAGCTTGTGTGGATACTCGTCGATGCGCTTTTCAGGCGAGGGAATGTGGACGCGGCGCAGCAGATCGATCGCACGTTGGCGCGCCGAGCGCTGCGATCCGCCGCGGTGGCGCAGGATGGTCTCGATGATCTGGTCGCCGATCGTAAGACTAGGGTTGAGCGAGGTCATCGGTTCCTGGAAGATCATCGCCAGCCGGTTGCCACGCAGGTCGCGCAGAGTCTGATCGGAGGTCTGCAGGAGATCGAAGCCGTCGAACCGGATCGAGCCGGAGACTTCAGCGGATTGTTTTGACAGAAGCCCCATGATGGCGAGCGACGTCACGCTTTTGCCGCAGCCGGATTCGCCGACCAGGCCAAGCGTCGCGCCGTTGGCGACGGAGAGATCGACGCTGTCGACGGCGTGCGTGGTGCGGCCATCATCGCCACGAAACAGCACGCGCAGGCCTTCGATTTCGATCAGCGGGTTCGCGCTCACTGCTCGCTCGCAATCGCGGCCTCGATGCCGGCGTCAATCGTGGCGCGGTCGGTGATCCCCGCCGGATTCTGCCGCGTCGGCAGAAATTTCCGGAAATGCACCCAGCGCTCGCGGCTGACACGTTCGAGCCGCTCGAGTTCGTCAAGCGGATCGGCATGATCGTCGACGCGCAGATCAAGCGCCGACCATTCCTCGCTGTCGCAGATCAGAAGCGCGGCCGATTGCTTGCCGCGCTTGTCGCCGCCGGCGGCTTCACCCGCGCGCATCGCCGCGATCAGGCGTTGCGGGAACGGCAGGTTTTGGTTTGCGAGATAGGTCTTCGCGGTTTCGTCCAAGACTTGCGCGCCCGCCAGCATGTTGCCGGCAATCGAGAAGCCATGGCCTTGGACGTCACCGCCTTCGATATGTCCGCACCAGTCGACGCAGTCTTTGCCGGTGTGCGCGGCGATTTGCCCCTTGGCGTCCATGATGTGCAGTTGCCGGCTCTCGCGGCCATCGTCGGCCGCGGTCAGCACTGCTACGATATCGCGCGGACTGTTTCCCTCGCGGAGCAATTTCACGCCGTCGATGCCGTAGTAAGGGTTGACCATCGCCTGCGTCGCGATGGCGCCGTGGCCTGCCGCGATATGAGGAACCCGCGCGCCGACGGCGAAGAATTTTGTCGCAACGGCGATCCCGAGCTGGCCGGTGACGCCGTCTTTCGCAATGATCGACCAGGTCATCTCGCGTGCTTACCGTCCTGCCGCGTAGCCCTGCATGCCGCGCGGATTGGCGGCGGCGCGGCGGCGGGGTCCAATCTTTGAAGCCGCGGTCAGGCGGCCTTCGGACCAATCGGGCCCGATCTCGACAATATGGCCGCGGCGCTTGAGCTCATCGACAGTCGGCTTCGGCACGCGGTTCTCGACCACGAGCACGCCGGGCCGCGCGGTGCGCGGCCAGAACGAGATCGGGAAATGCTCGGAATGCCAGGCCGGCGCGTCGATCGATTCCTGCAGGTTGAGGTTGGCGTGGACATGCCGCAGGAAGAACTGCGTGATCCATTGATCCTGCTGGTCGCCGCCGGGCGAGCCCCAGGCGAGATAGGGTTCGCCGTCGCGCAGCGCCATGGTCGGACTGAGCGTGGTGCGCGGGCGCCTGCCAGGCGCCAGCGCTGCGGGATGGTTTTCCTCCAGCCAGAACATCTGCGCGCGGCTGCCGAGGCAGAAGCCGAGCTCAGGGATAACGGGCGAGGATTGCAGCCAGCCGCCCGACGGGGTCGCCGAGATCATGTTGCCCGCCTTATCGATGATGTCGAAATGCACGGTGTCGCCACGCACCTCGCCGAAGCGGCCGACGGTCGGCTCGCCGGCACCCATGGCGCCGACCGCCTCGCGATGGCCCTCCGCGCGGCGCAGCTTGACGACCGAGCCGAAACCTTCGACCGATCCGGGAACGAAATCGAGCGACGCCTGCTCGGAGATCAGCTTGCGGCGCGCGTCGTTATAGGCGTCCGACAGCAGCGTCGCGATCGGAATCTCCGTGAACTTGGGATCGCCATAGAACGTCTCGCGGTCGGCATAAGCGAGCTTGGCGCATTCGATCTGCAGGTGAATGAATTCCGGGCCGGTGGGATCGAGCCCGTCGAGCTGAAAACCCTTCAGCAGCGCGAGCTGCTGCAGCATCACCGGGCCCTGGCTCCAGACCCCGGCCTTGCAGACGGTATAGCGCCCGTAGTCGTAAGTCAGCGGCGCCTCGACCGTTGGCTGCCAGCGTGCCATGTCGTCGGCCGACAGAACGCCGCGATGCGGCGAGCCGGAGACGTCCATGACCTCCTGCGTGCGGCAGAATGTGTCGATCGCTTCCGCGACGAAGCCATGCGACCAGGCTTTTCGTGCGCGCTCGATCTGGGTTGTGCGGTCGCAGCCTGCGCTTTCGGCCTCCTGCAGGATGCGAGTGTACGTCTCCGCAAGCTTTTTGTTGGTGAAGATCGTGCCGGGCTTCGGCACCTCGCCGTTCGGCAGATAGACCGCGGCCGACGTGGTCCAGTGCGTTCTGAACAATTGTTCGACGGTCTTGATCGTCGCGGCTGCGCGCTCGACCAGCGGATAGCCGTCGCGGGCATAGGCGATCGCCGGCTCCAGCACGTCGCGCAGACGCATCGTGCCGTAGTCGCGGAGCAGCAGCATCCAGGATTCGAAGGTGCCGGGGACACAGGCCGCCAAGAGCCCGGTGCCGGGCACCATCTCCAGGCCCTCGCTCTTGTAGTGCGCGATCGTGGCGCGCGCCGGGGCCGGCCCCTGGCCGCAGATCACCTCGGTACGGCCGCGTTTGACGTCATGCACGATGATCGGCACATCGCCGCCGGGACCGTTGAGATGCGGCTCGACCACCTGCAAGGTGAAGGCCGTGGCGACACCGGCGTCGAACGCGTTGCCGCCCTTTTCGAGCGTCGCCATCCCGACCGCGGTGGCGATCCAGTGCGTGGAGGTCACGACGCCGAACGTGCCTTCGATTTCAGGCCTCGTCGTGAACGGATCTGGATTGATGTTGCTCATGGGAATCTATTCTCTCAGCGGTTCGAAGCGGGCGCACTTGACCACAGCTAAAGTCGGCTGCCAACCAGCCCGCTAGAGCGTGACGACTTTTCTTCGAAAAGTCATCTCGCTCTATCTTTTTGTTTGAGCATGATCTCCGCGCAAACGCGTTCCGCGTTTGTCGCGAGGGAAAACCGGTACCCACTTTTCCGGATCATGCTCTAGCTCGCATCTGCGTGATCATGCGGGCACGGCCGCCGCCTGTTGGTTAACGGCGTGGCAGGCGACACCGTCGATCAGCGCGGGCGCCTCGCGGCAGCAAAGATCGAACGCCAGCGGGCAGCGCGGGTTGAACGCGCAGCCGGGCGGCGGATCGATCGGATTGGGGATCTCGCCCTTGACCGGGATCCGCTGGCGGCCGGACATCGCGAGATCCGGCACCGCGCCGAGCAGCATCTTGGTGTAGGGCATGCGCGGAGACGCGAACAGTTCACGCCCTTCGGCGATTTCGACGATGCGGCCGAGATACATCACGCCGATGCGGCTTGCCATGTGGCGGACCACGGCGAGGTTGTGGCTGATGAAAAGATAGGTCAGGCCGAACTTGTCCTGCAGGTCGCGCATCAGGTTGAGGATCTGCGCCTGCACCGAGACGTCGAGCGCCGAGGTCGGCTCGTCGCAGACGATGAACTCGGCATTCGACGCCAGCGCCCGCGCGATGGCGATGCGCTGCCGCTGACCGCCGGAGAACTCATGCGGATATTTCTTGCCGTCGTCGGCATGCAGGCCGACGAGGCCTAAGAGTTCGCCGACCCGGTCCTGAATCTGGCGCTCGCCCTGGATCAGGTCGAAGGCGCGGATCGGCTCGGCCACGATGGCATCGACCCGGAAGCGCGGATTGAGGCTCGCATAGGGGTCCTGGAAGATCATCTGGATGCGGCGGCGCAGACGCTGACGTGCCTGCGCATCTTTGGCGTTGCTCATCGACACGCCGTCGATGACGACCTCGCCCGAGGTCGGCGGCAACAGGCCAACGACCATGCGGGCGACGGTGGTCTTGCCGGAGCCGGATTCGCCGACGAGCGCGAAGGTCTCGCCCTTCTTGATGTTGAAGGTCACGCCGTCGACGGCCTTCAGGAATTCCAGATGCCCGCCTTCGAGAACGCGGTTGAGCCACGGTTTGGAGACGTCGAACACCCGGCGGAGATTCTTGACGTCGACATAGGGCGCCGATGTCATGCCGCGCTCTCCACTGTCGCGTCGTAGAGATGGCAGGCGACGGCCTGCGCGCCCTGCCGGAGTGTCTCGGGCCGCTCGACGCGGCAGCGGTCGAAGGCGGACGCGCAGCGTGGGTTGAACGGGCAGCCTGGGGGGATCGCCGACAGACGCGGCATCGAGCCGGGGATCTGAACCAGGCGTTGGGTCTCGCCGGCAAGCGTCGGGATCGCGCCCATCAAGCCCTTGGCGTAGGGATGCAGCGGGTTTCGCACCACATCCTGCACCGGGCCGATTTCCGCGATCCGCCCGGAATACATCACCGCGACGCGGTCGCAGGTTTCGGCGATCACGCCCATGTCGTGGGTCACCAGCATCACGGCGGTGCCGTGGTCGCGGCCGAGGCGCTTGATCAGCGAGATGATCTGCGCCTGCACCGAGACGTCGAGCGCGGTGGTGGGTTCGTCCGCGATGATCAATTCCGGCTCGGCGCAGATAGCAAGCGCGATCACCACGCGTTGGCGCATGCCGCCGGAAAACTCATGCGGATAGCCGTCGATGCGCTTTTCCGGCGCGGGGATGCCGACCTCGGCCAAAAGGTCGATGGCGCGCCTGCGGGCGGCCTGTTCGGAGAGGCTCATATGAGTGCGGATGGTTTCGACGATCTGGTCGCCGATCCGGTACAGCGGATTGAGGCTCGTCAGCGGGTCCTGAAAGATCATCCCGATGCGTTTGCCGCGAATCCTGCGCATTTCTTCTGGCGACAGATTGTCGATCCGCAAGCCCGACAGATGGATTTCGCCGCCCGAGATGCGGCCGGGCGGATCGATCAGCCCGATCGCGGCAAGTCCCGTGACGGATTTGCCCGCGCCGGACTCGCCGACCACGCCCAGCACCTCACCCTTGGCGATGTCGAAGGACACGCCACTGATCGCGCGCAGCATCTCGCGGCGGGTCGCGAACTCCACCTGAAGATTGCGCACGGAAAGGACGGGTTCGGTCATGCGGTCAGATCTTTAAGAGAACAACAGCCAAGTTTTATCGAAGTCTCGGATTTTATCGAAGCCTCGGATCTTATCGAAGCTTCGGATTGAGCGCATCCCGCAGCCAGTCGCCCAACAGGTTGATCGACAGGATCAACGCGGCCAGCGCAATGCCGGGGAAGGCGACGATCCACCATTCGCCGGAAAACAGATAGTTGTTGCCGATCCGGATCAGAGTGCCGAGCGAAGGCATGGTGTCGGGCATGCCGGAGCCGAGAAACGACAGCGTCGCCTCGGTGATGATGGCAAGCGCGAGATTGATGGTGGCGATCACGAGGATCGGTCCCGTCGTGTTGGGCAGCACGTGGCGCAGCATGATCACCGACGCAGGCAGGCCGATCAGTTGGGCGGCGGCGACATAGTCCTTGTTTTTCTCGACCAGCACCGAGCCGCGCACCGTGCGCGCGTATTGCACCCAGAAACTCAGGCCGATCGCGAACACCAGCACGGTCAGCATGCTGATGGCGTCCAGCTTGTTGCCGAACACCGACTTGGCCACGCCGTTGACGAGCAGCGCGATCAGGATCGCCGGGAAGGTGAGTTGTACGTCCGCGATGCGCATGATCAGGCTGTCGACGGCGCCGCCGACATAGCCTGCTACCAGGCCGAGCAAGATGCCAAGCGTGCCCGACAACAGCACGCCGAGCACGCCCACGACGAGCGAGATCCGCATGCCGTAAAGGATCGCCGAAAGCACGTCGCGGCCCTGCTCGTCGGTGCCGAGCAGGAACGGGCTCTGGCCGTCGGCGGTCCACAGCGGCGAGATACGGGAGTTCATCAGTTGCAGTTGCGCCGGATCGAACGGGTTCTGGACGGACAGAGCGGAAGCGAAGATCGCAAGCAGGAAGAACAGGACGGTCACGGCGGCCGCGACCATGGTGATCTTGGAGCGGCGGAAGGAATAGAACAGGTCGCTCTCGACGGCGCGTCCAAGCCAGCTTTTGGACGAAAAGCGAACGCCCGGCGCGCGTGCTTCGGCTTTGTGGGGGACGACGGAGTCGCTCATGGGTCAGGCCGGCCGGCTGATGGTTGCGCGCAGGCGCGGATCAACGACGGTGTAGAGGATATCAACCAAAAGGTTGATCGTGACAAAAATGAGCGAGACCATCAAAAGATACGCCGCCATGATGGGAATATCGACATTTTGCACGGCTTGCACGAATAACAGTCCCATTCCGGGCCACTGGAACACAGTTTCGGTGATGATCGAGAATGCAATTACCGAGCCAAATTGCAGCCCGGCGACGGTGATGACGGGAACGAGGGTGTTACGAAGCGCATGTCCAAAATGGACGGCGCGCGTGGTCAGCCCGCGCGCCCTGGCGAAACGAATATAGTCAGTGCGCAGCACTTCGAGCATTTCCGCCCGCACCAGCCGCATGATCAGGGTCATCTGGAACAGGCCGAGCGTCACCGAGGGCATGATCAGGGCCTTGAGGCCAGAGACCGTGAGCAGGCCAGTGGTCCACCAACCAATCCGCACCACTTCGCCGCGGCCGAAGGAGGGCAGCCAGCCCAGTATCACGGCGAACAGATAGATCAGGAGAATGCCGATCAGAAACGTCGGCAGCGAAATCCCGACGAGCGAGATCGCCTGAAATGCGTTCGCCAGAAGCGTGTCGCGCCGCAGCGCCGAATAGACCCCCATCAGGATGCCGAACACCATCGCGAAGATCGTCGCGCAGATCGCAAGCTCCAGCGTCGCGGGCAGGCGCTCCTTCAGGAGGTTCGCCACCGGCTGGCGAAACTGATAGGAGACGCCGAACTTGAATTGCGCCGCGTTGGCGAAATAGTGCACGAACTGAAGCGGGATCGGGTCGTCAAGGCCGAGCGAGTGGCGGATCGCGGCGCGCTCGGCCGCCGAGGTGTCGATGGCAACCATCTGGTTGACGGGGTCGCCGGCGAAGCGGAACATCGAAAACGCGATGATGCCGACGGCAATCATGACGCCTATGGCCTGGATCGCCCGGCGAAGAGTGAAAGCGAGCATGTGATCCTTTCACTTCTCTCTGGAGCATGATCCGGAAAAGCCTGCCCCGCACTTGGATAGTGGGGTGGGTACTGGGTTTCCGAAAAGATCATGCTCAAACAATAGTCGAACTTGGATACGCATCGTTGCGCGATTTAAAGGGCGGCGGCCTCGGGATCAACCGCTATCGCGCTGTAGCCTGTCTGTGCGAGCATGTCCTTCGGAAAACCGCTGCCCGACCACTATCCAAGTCCGGGGCAGGCCTCTCGGGACGACACTCTAAACGAAAGGTCCCGGAAGCACGACGCCCCGGGACCGCAGTGGATGAGACTGCCTACTCTTCCTGTTTGGTCGCCCAGAACAGCAGCACCTGATTGTCGGCGCGCTGGGTCAATTTCACCTTGTTCGAGACGCCCCACGCCAAGGCCTGCTGGTGCAGCGGAACATATCCGTAATCCTTGATGGCGATCTCGAAGGCCTGCTTGATCAGTTGATCGCGCTTGGCCGTGTCGGCCTCGACCAATACTTTATCGGTCAGTGCATCCAGCTCCTTGTTGCAATAGCCGCCGAGATTGGCCTCGCCGCGCGTCGTGTCCTTGGCGTCGTCGCGGCAGCCCATGATGTCGTGCAGCACGTTGTGCGAATCCTGTGAGCCCGGCTGCCAGCCCAGCATATAGAACGAGGTCTGGTAGCCGCCGGGCTTCAGCACCTTGGCGAAATACTGCGCCTTGGGTTGCGCCAGCAAGGTCACCTTGATCCCGATCCGCGCCAGCATGCCGACCACCGCCTGGCAGATCGCGGCGTCGTTGACATAGCGGTCGTTCGGGCAGTCCATCGTGACCTCGAAGCCGTCGGGATAACCGGCTTCCGTCAGGAGCTTCTTGGCTGCGTCCGGATCGTATTTCCCGCGCGTGAAATCCTTCGAGAGCGGGAACAGTTCCGGCGCGATCATCAGCGCCGACGGCGTCGAAAGGCCGCGCATCACGCGGGTCTTGATCAACTCGACGTCGACGGCCTTGTAGAAGGCCTCGCGAACCCGGATGTCCTTGAAGGGGTTCTTGCCCTTCACGTTCGAGTACAGCAATTCATCGCGCACCTGGTCCATGCCGAGGAACAGCGTGCGCAATTCCGGACCGGTCATGACCTTGGCGTTGCCGCTCGCGTTCACCCGCTGAATATCCTGGATCGGCACCGGCTCGATGACATCGACTTCGCCCGAGAGCAGGGCGGCGACGCGGGTGGCGTCGGAGGCGATCGGGGTGAAGATGATTTCCTTCAGATTATGTTCCGCCTTGCGCCACCAGGTCGGGTTCGGCTTGAACACGGTCTTGACGCCGGGCTGGTGGCTCTCGATGAAGAAGGGCCCGGTGCCGTTTTCATTGAGCGAGGCGTAGCTCGGCGTGGTTGCGGAAGCCGGCGTCGGCGCCACCGCGTTGTGCTCTTCGCACCACTTCTTGTCCATGATGAGCCAGCCATCCCATTGCGTGATCAGGATGGGATTAGGCGAAGACAGAACGACATCGACGGTGTAGTCGTCGACCTTGACGAACTTGGCGTCGGGCGGAATGACGCTGGTGAAGTTGGAGCCCTTGGCTCGCACCCGCTCGGCTGAAAAGATCACGTCATCGGCGGTGAAGAGATCGCCATTATGGAATTTCACGTTGTGGCGCAGGTGAAAGCGCCAACGCGTCGGCTCCGGCGTCTCCCAGCTTTCCGCGAGCGCTGGAATGATTTTCAGATTCTTGTCGCGGGCGACGAGACCCTCATAGATATGCGTGTGATGCGCGGTGGTGGTGGTCTCCCGCAACGTGTAGGGGTCGAGCGATTTGAGGTCGCCTTGGTTGGCGTAACGCAAGGTCTGGGCCGGTGCCGGCGATATCGCCAAGGCGGCGATCAGGGCGAGCGTCGCTGCCAACAAGGTTTGACGTACCGACATTTGTTTACATTCTCCGCTGTAGATGCTGCGTGTCTTTCGATATCGCCCGGCTATGGGACCGATCCATGTTGCCAGAGTTTAGCCGCCGCGCAAGCGCGATTTCCGCCCAAACCATGCCGGTTTGTGCGGCGTTTTCCGATGGTTAGCGTCGCTCTAAGCACAGCGAGGCCATGGATTTAACTGCCCAATAGCGTGACGAGGAACTGAGAAGCCGATGGTCTCGGGGCCAAAGGAGCCAAGGCGTGGTCGGCTTCGGTGTCGCCTGAGTGTCGCCCCTTGAGTGTCGCCCTTGAGTGTCGCCCCTTGGATCTGCGCAGCGGGTGCGGCGTTATCCTGGTCGCTCGGCTTGAACTCGCCGGCGAGGAGCTGCGTTATGGCCGCGCGGGAATATTCGCACGAGCCGCGGGTTTCCCTTCGCGTCTCCGCGCGATCTTGCCGGGATCATTCGCGATGCGATCGATCGCGCGCTTCGGTGCGGGCAGGTGATCGGCGCGTCGATCGGCCCCGTGTCTCCTGCATCAGCCGCCTCGCCCTCCGCGGTTGGGTATTGAGCATATTTGCCGATTGACAGCGTCCGAAGCCTATCGTCTTGCATAGCTCGCTTGCTTGGTTAACCCTATCGCGGTGATACTGCGGCGTCAGATTGCGAACAGGAGCTGACATGAAGGTTAACGTCGAAATCGATTGCACGCCGATGGAAGCCCGGCAATTTTTCGGCCTTCCCGATGTAACGCCAATGCAAACCGCGGTGATGGACCAGCTACAGCATCAGATGACAGCCAACATCGAAAAGATCTCGCCGGAAGCGCTGATGCAGAGCTGGTTTACCTTCGATCCGAAGCTCGCGGAGCGCTTTCAGGATATGTTCGTGACCATGCTGGGCGGCGGCTCGCGCGGCAGTGACAGAAAGAAATAATAACGATCGGTCGACATGAGACGCGGCCCTGATCGCCGCGGGCTTCGCCGGTCGGATAGTTGCGCCTCGAAATGCGATTGCGCCTTCCCGGCCCGAGCGCAAATGCTGAGGCGGGCCTCCCAGGCCATGCCGGTTCGAGGACCAATTTGGCTGATCCTGACCGATCTTGGCCGTTTGCCATTGCCTAGCCACCCCCGAACCATGCACAATCGGCTCAACGCCAGAGCATGATCCGGAAAAAGTGGGTTCCGGTTTTTCGAAAGGATCATGCTCGAACAATGAGCGCGAAACAGCGCCGCGTGTCGGTTCTTGGGAGGAGACCATGGGTGACGGTAAGAAGCTGTCCTCGCTGGACGCGTCGTTTCTGTACCTTGAAACACCGGAAATGCCGATGCATGTCGGCAGCATGGCGATCTTCCGCCTGCCAGACGACTACAAGGGCGACTTCTTCGAAGACTTCAAGGCGATGATCGCCTCGCGGCTGCACATCGCGCCGATCCTGAAGGCGCGGCTGGAAAAAGCGCCACTCGACATCGATCATCCGAGCTGGGTCGAAGACGATCAGTTCGACATCGACCGTCACATCTTCCGCGGCAGCCTTCCGGCGCCGCACGACCGCGCGACATTGGAACGCATCGTCGGCTGGATGCACGCCAAGCTCTTGAACCGCGCCCGTCCGCTCTGGGAGTTCTATGTCTTCGAAGGCATGAAGGACAACGAGATCGGCCTTTACTCCAAGATGCATCATGCCTGCATCGATGGCGGCGCAGGCGCTGCGCTGACCAGCATGATCTACGACGTCACGCCGGTCCCGCGGCAGGTCGATCCGCCGGCGGCGAAAGCCAAGGTCGGCCAGGAGCCGCGCGACGTCGCTGCCACGCTGCTCGATTCCTACCAGCAGCTCTGGAGCCAGCCGCTGGGCGTCGCTGCCGCCAAGAGCATCGAGCTGCCGCGCTCGGGCAAGAGCGATCTCGGATCGGTCCTGTTCGACAACGCGATGTATCAGATCGAAAGCGCGGTGAAGTTCGCCGCCAATATTCCGACCATGCTGAAAAGCGCATCCGACGTGATCGGCAAGATTTCCGATCCGAAATCGCGCGATGGTCTCGCCAGCATGGTGTCACCGCCGAGCATCCTGAACAAGTCGATTTCCTCGGAGCGAAGCTTTGCCGGCACCTCGATTTCGCTGTCGCGGGCCAAGGCGCTCGCCAAACAATCCGGCGGCAAGCTTAACGACGTAGTGCTGGCGCTCGCTTCCGGGGTGGTGCGGCGCTATCTGTTGCAGAAGGGCGCGCTCCCGGCGAAATCGATGACGGCCGCGGTGCCGATCTCGTTGCGCGAGGAGGGCAACACCGATTCCAACAATCAGGTGTTCGGCATGATCTGCGCGATCGCCACCAATGTCGAGGATCCCAAGACGCGGCTGGAGACGATCATCGCGCAATCGACCAGGTCCAAGGAGATGTCGCATCCCTTGCGCGCCCTGATGCCGCAGGTCTCCAACATCTCGATGCTGGGCGCGCCGATCCTGGTGCAGATCTTGGCGCTGCTCTATAGCCGCTCGAACCTCTCCGACGTGCTGCCGCCGGCGGCCAACATTACCGTGTCCAACGTGCCGGGGCCGCGCCAGACGCTCTATGCCGCGGGCGCGGAACTCTTGCACATCTTTCCGGTGTCGATTTCGACCCATGGGATCGCCCTCAACATCACCGTGCAGAGCTATCGCGACCAGCTCGATTTCGGCTTCATCGCGGGCGCCAATATCATTCCACATGTCCAGGTTCTCTGCGATATGCTGCCGGAGCAGTTTGCCGCGCTGGAGGCCGCCTTCACGCCGCCGGCAGCCGACGTCAAAGGCGCGGCCGAGTAGGGAAAAGAGCCATGATTGACATGCCGCCGCTGCAATTCGCCCAGACGAACGGGATTCGCATGGGCTATTACGACGCCGGCCCGAAGACCGACAAGCCGCCGCTGGTGCTCTGTCATGGCTGGCCAGAACTGGCGTTTTCCTGGCGCCACCAGATCAAGGCGTTGAGCGATGCCGGCATCCGGGTGATCGCGCCGGACCAGCGCGGCTATGGCTCAACCGATCGGCCGGAGCCGGTCGAGGCCTATGACATCGAGCATTTGACCGGCGATCTCGTCGGACTCCTCGACCATCTGAAAATCGAAAAGGCGATTTTCGTCGGCCACGACTGGGGCGGCTTCGTCGTCTGGCAGATGCCGCTGCGGCATCTCGACCGCGTCGCGGGCGTCGTCGGCATCAACACGCCGCACATGGACCGTGCGCCGGCCGACCCGATCGAGATTTTTTGCAAGCGGTTCGGGGACAAGATGTACATCGTCCAGTTCCAGGATCCCGCTCGCGAGCCGGACAGGATTTTCGGCAGCCGCGTCGAGCAGACGTTTGATGCCTTCATGCGCAAGCCGGTGGCTCGTCCCGAGAGCTCGCCGGCGGAACAGGCGGTGGCCGGCCTCGGCGCGTCGCCGCGACTTAATCTTGCGTTTCCGCAGATGATCGCGAATTACGATGCCAAGCACGATCCACGGACGCCGATCCTGTCGGCGGAGGAGAAGAAGGTGTTCGTCGACACCTTCAGCAAGACCGGCTTCACCGGCGGCATCAACTGGTATCGCAACATGTCGCGCAACTGGCAGCGCGCGGCGGGCCTCGATCATACCGTGCGCGCGCCGTCGCTGATGATAATGGCCGAGAACGATGCGGTGCTGCCACCATCGGCCACCGATGGCATGGAGAAGATCATTCCCGATCTGGAGAAATATCTGGTGCGAGATAGCGGCCATTGGACGCAGCAGGAAAAGCCTGGGGAGGTCAGCGCCAAGCTGATCGAATGGCGTAGAAGGCGATTTGGGTAGGGGGAAACGTCGTCTCGTCATCCGCGGCGAAGCGATTTTGAGCCGTCATTCCGGGGCGATGCGAAGCATCGAACCCGGAATCTCGAGATTCCGGGTCTGGTCCTTCGGACCATCCCGGAATGACGGTCTCTGGGTTGAATGGGCAGGGGAAACAAATCCAAAAAATGGCGTCCAAGAACAGACTGAGCCCGATTCCGCAGCCGCCGACCAAGCCGGTGGTCGGCAACATGCTGTCGCTCGATTCCAGCGCGCCGGTGCAGAACCTGACGCGGCTTGCCAAGGAATTGGGGCCGATCTTCTGGCTCGACATGATGGGCGCCCCGATCGTGGTCGTCTCCGGTCACGATCTCGTCGACGAGCTCTCCGAGGAGAAGCGCTTCGACAAGGCGGTGCGCGGGCCGCTGCGGCGCGTGCGCGCGATCGCGGGCGACGGCCTGTTCACCGCCGACACGTCAGAACCGAACTGGAG
>WNGJ01001197.1_pt1 | contig 33707 bp, 25 predicted proteins | sample 5400611 | NCBI WGS metagenome assembly WNGJ01 (sample SAMN13153375, study PRJNA577476) | soil metagenome | isolation source: 40 cm soil or saprolite under Garry oak tree replicate 1 | place: USA:California | collected 2016-06-15
AGTTACGTATCCTTTCTGTTAGTCGGATTCAGGCTACATGAGGAGTTGTGCTGTCACATGATCTGTGATAAAGATGTTGGCGATACCGGCCTCAGTTTCGCATCAAAAGTCCAGTGATTGATATCCATTACGACATTTTTAATATGCGGCTACGAGCTGCGTGATTTGACGGCTGGCCTTTTTCATCTCCAGGCGAACACGTCCAAGATTAGTGGCTGTGTTGGTAGTAACGACCAGGATAAGATCACCTACTTCGGCCAGTTGGATGGTGCCGTTATACGTTTCAATAATCACGTGATGCATTTCGCCATTGTTAAGCTGATCGGTGAAATTAGCAATCGAGCCAAAGACGGCAGCCGACATTGCTCCCAACATTTCCTCATCCTCACTATGCAGGGCTCCCGAGACGATCAGGCCATCCTTGCCGATGAGAATTGCGCCTGAAATTTCATCAAGGTCGGTCAATCGTTGTAGAATAGTTTCCACCTTCGACTCCTTTGGTGCTAGCTGCTCTGACTTTTAGCCTTTTTAGCAATCGTGAGAGCTTTATTATATGCCTCCATCGCTTGTAAGTATTCACCTTGTCGCATATAAGCATCACCAAGTACGCGGTAGCCCGCAGAGTAACTGGGTGTTAGCTTCAAGAGCGCTCGAACATTGCTGATGATCTCACTCAGTAGTTCGGGTGCATTACGGATAATAATGCGGTACTCCTGCATAGCATCATCGTAAGCGCCAGCAAGTTGGAATTGATACCCTCGAAGGAGACGTTCTTTGCTACTAATATTGTCATCCCGGATTCTGCCGCGTTCTCCTGCGTGCCCTCTCCCCAGCGTAGATGAGGTATCAGACTGTGCTGTTGATTGCTGTATTGATTGTAGCCTGACAGCAGGCCGTTTCATGGTTGTTTCCAACTCATTTTCGAGCAATGCGTCAGCATAATAGTCTGGGATAAGCGGAGCCTCCTGTGAGGTATGTGCGACAGAAGTAGCTAGTGGCTCGAAAATTTGGTTTGTTGCTTCTGCGTATGCAGCTTCCCGTGTAGGTGAAGCCGGTGGGATCATGCTGCTAGTGTTGATTGACTGCTCAGTAGCCGGGCTTACGGGCATGTCAGAACGCTGGTTTGGTGTGCTTGCCCGCGAAGGCTCTGGTTCGCCCGGTTGGGTATTTCCTGCCAGTAGAGTAAGTGGTGAAGGAAGTTCAGCAGGTGCAGTAGATTCCGCGGACTGCATGAAAGAATCTGGTTGTATGTTCACGTCTGGCTGTTCAGGAGAAGCAGGTTGTGTAGTAAAGTTGCCTAATTCCGCTAATGCAGACGAGAGCGATGGTTCTTCTGCAAGAGTAGAGAGCGTTCCAGGCTGCAATGGTACAAAACCTTGAGAACGCAAATCGATTTCCAGGTGTTCTAACGCTGACATTTGCCTTTCTTCAGGTTCAGACAGCGTTTGATCTATCTGATCTGCCCATGCGGGGAAAGCAAGGGACTGCTGGGGTTCAGATGCAACTGATGCTACACCTGGTTCTGGATCAGGTTCCATGGTTTCAGCGCCAAGTGACTTTAGCCACTCCGGCCATTGCATGTCCGAGTTGTTATCTTCTGTTGAAAAGAAGAAAGTCTGCTCCTCCTGTAATGGAGAAGCAGGAACGGCGCTCAGATCGTCCTCCCATAGCTTCGGAGAAGCAACTTCAGGCTCAGCTTGAGGTTGGGTAGGTAGTACATTTTCAAGTGGTTCCTGTATGCCAGGCGACTGAGCTGAGGTTGTAGGTATTGGATCAGCTGGTTGCAGATCTATTTTAGTGAGTACATCGAGCCAGGCGGGGGGTGTGGGGAAGTCATCTACCTGAGTCGCTGTTGACCATGAATGCACATGTTCAACAAGCCCAATACTGCTCAGATTTTCACTTGCGTGTTCTGGCTCAGTAGTGGTTGTGTGAAGTTGGTCTGCCTGGAACCAGGGTTGTTGTTGCAAGATAGTTGGATCGAAATCATGATCGAATTCAGATGATGATTTCGCGCTATCAGCGCCTGGCTCGCTTTGGCTCACCTGGTCATTGGTGGCCCATGCATCAACGTTCTGAACATTCGTAGCGTCTGACCAGAAAGCAAAGGCCGAGGCTTCTTCCACAGGTTTTGAAGCATCTTGAGGAGCATGTCTGGTATCAATTTCGCTCCAACTCTCCAGGTTACTCGAACTATGAGACTGGTCTGGCGATTTCGCAGAGCTTTGAGACCCATTCACCTCGACTGCGACGTTAATGGCTGTTTGTAATTTAGACACCTGCTGCTCATCTAAGTGATCAGTAAAGATAATAGGCTCTGCTTTCAACAATGCCAGGAATGGGTCATTGGGCTGACTTGCACTCAGGTCGCTGAAGAGTTCGTGGGCCATTACCAGTTCTGGATCGAGTGCCTGGGCTTGCAGGATCAGTTCTTTTGCACGTTCAAGATTGTAAGTGGAAGTGACATATGCCAGGAGCAGTAGTGCTTTTAAACAGGTTGGGATTTCTTCGAGAATCCGTGAAGCTATTTGTTCGACTTTGTCATAAGTTCCTTCACGCCAGTATGTCTCAAGCAGACCTGTTCGTGCGTCGAGGCGTCCGGGACTGACATTCAGCACAGCTTCCCACTCTTGAATTGCTTGAGTAAGGAGATCTCCACGCATATAGAGGCGTGCAAGTCCTGCTCTCGAGAACATAAATTCTTGTTGCCCAACTTTTGCGCTCAGTTGGTTAAATTCCCGGCGAATCTGGCTGTTGCCGCGACTTAGCTCATAGGCTTGCTGATAACAATCGAGAGCGGTATCGATGTCTGACAGGCGTTCGCTGGTTAGGGCGCGATCACAATAGGTAATAACATTCTCTGGATCGTTCGCTAATATCCAATCGAAAGTTTGTTGAGCCTCTTCAAGTTGGCCTTGCGCCAGGTAAACTTCGCCCAGGAGGCGTTGAGCCTCGAGTGCATCTGGAAAAAAAGAGAGAATGTGCTGACAGTTGGCCATTGCAGCATCAACGTGGCCAGAACTGATAGCATCTTCTGTTTTTTGCAAGTATTCGCGAAGAGTTGTGTTTGCCATATAGTTAGATCTCCTGTTCAATCCCCGCTCCTGAGCAGTTTACCTATTGACTCCGCTTGTGCAGGCTCGCAAGGGCCGATCAGCGCCAAGCGACGCCATTGAGGAGCAAAGCAGATTTGCGCTACGCGCTGAATATCCTGCGAAGTGACAGATTCAATGTGTGCAATTATCTCATCTACATCGAGGATTTTGTCCCGCAAGCTTTCCTGGCTACCAAGCCAGGATGCGACCTGGCTCGTACCTTCCAGTCCTAATACCATGCCACCTCGCACATATGCCTTAATACGATCAAGCTCGTCTGTTGGCACTGATGTGGTGCATATACGAGTCAGTTCACACATGATTGCTCGTATTGCTGGTTCGACCTGTGACGGGTCTACTCCGGCACTCACCACAAAATTACCCGTCTCAGCATAACTATTAAAATAGCTTCCAATATCATAGGCCAGTCCCTGCTCTTCACGGATTGATTGGAAAAGCCGTGAACTCATCCCATCCCCTAGAATAGCATTCATTAACATAAGTGTATAATAGTCAGGAGACGAATAGGCTATGCCTAATGTTCCAAGACAAAGATTGAGGCCGATAGTATTCAGCTAGATAGTCCAGCATCTGCCGGCGCTGAATCTTTGCAACGGTCTCCACAAAGCCTGCATCATCGCGACCCAATGGTAACCCAGGCCACATAGCCTGGTCGATGAGCAGACTGACCCATTCTTGAGGATCATCGTGAGTAGAACTCAGTTCCTCTATAATGACGCTACGCTCTTTCTCAATTTCAATCGGGTCAAAGAGTGGATGGCGGACCATGTCTGCCAAAGCATGCATGACCTCTAGTAAATGTTCACTGGGCACACGAGCACTATACGTGGTTAGTTCTTTTCCAGTGCTTCCATTGAATACACCACCAACACCCTCGATTGCCTCTGAAATAAGCCTGGCACTAGGGTACTTCTTCGACCCCTTAAAAAGCATATGTTCGAGAAAATGTGATATTCCCGCGTTAGTGTTCGATTCATAGCGCGAACCGACAGTAAAAAAGAATGAGATGCTAGCTGAACGCATACCTGGCATCGGAGCCATGAGTAAGCGGAGTCCGTTTTGTAGCGTCGTTCGCTCGTATTGCATTGAAAATTGATACTTCTTCCTTAGCCAATAACCTCTGCACACCTGGTCGCTTGCGCAACGTTTCACTATTATAGACGTTTTCTGCATGTATGGCAACTGGAACAAAGGACGGCAATAGCCATTTTGGGTGTGAAATGTGAGCTTGCACAAGAATAGCAAAGCACAAGGAAGGCCCTGCTCACCTTTGTGAGAGCAGGGCCTTCCTTGTAAAGTTTCAGTTTTAGAACAGGCCGATATCATTGGCCAGGTCTCCCACGCCGCCTAGTAGACCTTCTCCTTCGCGGTGACCATAGCCCCTATCTCTATCAAAGCCGCGCTCTACCTCGTGCAGCAGTATTTCTCCACCAATGACTGCTGCAGCGCCGCCTAAGGCACCCATAGCCATGTTTCCACCAGTGCCCTGGAAGAGTCCGCCCAATCCTCCCTGCTGGCCCTGCATTTGTACATTAGCAGGTGTTGGGACAACACCTGCCAGGCTCGTGCGACAACTTGGGCAATTGGAAGTGCCAAGCGGTGACATGGCCATGCATGTTGGACAGCGAAGTACCATTGGTTGCTGGCTCATCATAGGTTGTTGCTGGTAGTTCAATTGTCCATACTGCTGAGGATATTGTGAATTGTATTGAGGCGGTTGCTGAGGATTCTGCGAATACGGTTGTGAGTACTGTGGAAATTGGGTAGAGCCGATTTGCGGCATAGGTGTGCCAGTATTGTGTGTCAGAGGAGAACCACACCCAGCGCAGAAATTGACGCCAGGATTATTCTGGTGTCCGCAATTTGCGCAAACAGCAAAACCTGGTGTTGCAGGTGCAGCCGATAGCTGCATACTTTGGCCGCAGTTTGTGCAAAATGCCATCTCTACAGGGACCTCTGCATGGCAGGCGATGCAGGGGCGTGTGAGTGGTGGTGTTGGTGTAGCAGTCACAACTGCTGTCTGTGTACTGAGTGATGAGCCACAATGCATGCAGAAAGCTGCTCCGGGCTTCACAACTCCGTTACAACGGGGACAAATGCCTGGTGAAGCGGACTGACTTTCGGCGCTGCCTGTTGGCTGTACAGGTGTTCCGCACTCTGGACAAAATTTCTTGCCAGTCACATCATAGCCGCAAGATGTACAGGATGCCATGGGTTTTATCTCCTTATGTAAATGCGAATGGTCATCTCAGGTAGCTTACTTGCAGTGTAGCATAGTTTGGCAAGTTCGTCGAGATGTAGTTCAGACACATTCCTTGAGTGCAGCGCTGTTACTGATGCCGCGCAGTTTCATGAGAGCTACAACTTCGAGCTGGCGTACACGTTCACGCGAAATGCCCAACTCTTTACCGACTTCCAGTAAGGTGCGGCTGCGCCCATCGCCGATGCCGTAACGGAGTGTAATAACTGAGCGCTCACGTGGTGTGAGCAAGGCCAGCGCTCGATGTAGTTCTTCACCAAGCAAATGCTGTGATGCGGTTTCTGCTGGTGCTGGTGCTGTGCTATCTTCAAGAGTGTCTGCTAACGAATAACGGGCTTCATCGTCTACAGGAGCGTCCAATGAGACGGGCTGCTCGATGATGCCAAGCAGATCGATGACCTCGTTTATATCAATATTGCATGCTTCTGCGATCTGCTCTGGCAAAGGATCAAGCCCATTTTCTTGTGATAATTGAGCTGCTATACGACGCACTTTGCGTAGACGAGTTGCCACATGTTCAGGTAAATGGATCAGCCGCGATTGCTCGCCAGCAGCACGACTGACTGCCTGACGGATCCACCACGTGGCATATGTACCAAAATGACAACCCCGGCGATAATCAAATTTCTCCGCAGCGCGCATCAGGCCCAGATTCCCCTCTTGAATAAGGTCTATCAGGGGGACACCCGTACTTGTATAACGACGCGCGATAGCGATCACCAGGCGTAGATTCGACTCAATTAACCTACGACGAGCCAATTCATCGCCAGCAGCAGCTCTTTGCGCCAGGTCAACTTCTTCCGTGTGCGTCAATAGGCCTAATCCCCGAATATCGCGCAGATAGCTCTGAAAAGCATCTTCAGAACCCAACGCTTGACGGGCCGTTGTTGTGCGAACACGCCGCGAGTGTGCAGGTAACTCTTCCAGTGCGTCCGTATCGTTGCCTTCTTCCATCACGTCGACATCATCTAGCAACACCTCGGCTACTTCATCCAATGACGGGTCCGCCTCACCCAGCGGCTCCGTATTGCGCCTGGACGGTGTTTTAGCCAACAATACATCGAATCCCATTTCAAAGTCAGACCTGGTAGCCGGGGGAAATACTACCGGTTTGGCAGAAGTGGATAGCAATGGAGTGAACATATCACTCATAGGGTCAACGATTGCCATAATTCCACGCTCCCTTCGGGAAATCTACCGACAAAATCAGCTGCCGGACTCCTCCGTGTGGCCTCGTGGTCAGCGCTCACAGGCTCGAGACATGCTTGCGCTGAACGTATGCATATGCCTAGCCATTTTCTTTTCTTCTCTAATTGTATAGAGTAGAGGAGGACATAGCATCGGGTAATTACCCTAAATCAAATCAGGTTGTAACCGTATCTTCCAGAAATTACTACTAAAAGTAATACGGACAAAGCGGCCCAAACGTTACGCTAATTTCTTATTCTTACTATGTATATAGTGCAGGTCAGGGTTGATTGGGGTTGTCCTCATCGAAAGGATCATGGACCCCGTGTCCACGATCGTAAAATAGTTGCGTTGGGTCGCCTAGATGGTTCTCATAATCGGGACGCTTTTCCCACTCCTTTTGCTTAACATCGTCAGCGCTCATGACTAATTGCACCCGGTCGTTTTCGACGGAATCTATAGCGCTATAGGGAATGTAGCGGTCTGTAGGGAAAAAGTAGCCCTTATGTACGAGAAAGGAATCTTCGTACACCTTCGCGATGTGGCCCACCTCATGTCCGTCGAAGGAATAGACATGCATCGATGGATGAATATTTTGTGCGCTCCAATCGGTCATAACGTGTCTTCTCTTTCTGTTACCTGCTCTAATGAGTTTACGTCTCATTGTGGCTAAAAGTTACAGCTTAAAACCTCAAGTGGCTTAGAACTAACTGCTCAAATGGACTCTGATTTTCCCCTGTCCTGCCTTTACTCTTTGCTTAAGTACTTGTCCTCCTGCGAACACGATAATTTCGTACCATTCGCGTTGAGGCCGATAACCATGGAACTGCTCTTCAATCTCCACAGTGGCAAGGTCGCCAATTACGCGGCACCCGATTAAAATCTGAGCAAAACTTCCATTCTGATAGGCAAATGTTGCTCCATCATCTTCATATAAAATGTAGTTGGCCAGACTATCTTCCGACATGTAGCAGGTGATGGTAAGCGGATCAGTGGGGCGTTGATCTGTATATGGCATCAAGGGTCCAGTGGGAATAATGCTGTTGCCGCGTACGAACAAAGGCCAGCGCTCTAATGGGGCGGAAATTTCACTCCAACCTGCGCCTGGGTATATATTGTCATTCCAGTAATCAAACCAGGTACCAGCCGGTAGATACACATTTCTACTTGTGGTACCTTGTTCATAGATTGGGGCGGACAGGATAGAGTCGCCTAACAGGAACTCATACTCTGCGTCGCAGGCCTGTTCGTCCTGAGGATAGTGGTAATATAGAGGCCGCAAAATCGGTGCTCCAATTGTAGCTGCTTCATGGAAGAGTGTGTAAAGATAGGGCATGAGTCGATACCGTTGCTCAATGGCAATACGACAAGCGCTTTCATAGGGTTCACCAAACACCCATGGTTCCTGATCTGGCTGCCCAAGTGAATTGTGGTTACGGCAAAACGGCATCAATGCGCCCAGTTGAGTAAAACGTACCAGCAGTTCACCATCGCAGGCGTCCCAGAAGCCACCAATATCTACACCGACAAAAGGAATGCCGCTCATGCCAATATTGAGGCACATCGGCATTGCCATCGAGATATGTTTCCACTGGCTCGTATTGTCACCTGTCCATAGCGCTGCATAGCGCTGTATGCCAGCAGTGCCGGAACGTGTTAAAACGAAAGGACGCCTGTCAGGGCGTAGTCGTCTCAATCCCTCATATGTTGCCCGTGCCATCTCCATACCATAGGCATTATGGAAGAACTTATGGAGTACAGGCGGCCCATCTGGTCCCGTAACTTCATTTCCACCAGCACGATGCAGCACATCATTGCTCATCGTATTACCATGAAAGGGAGGCTCATTAGTGCCTGACAGTATATTTGTTAATGCCGGTTCATTCATATCGTTCCAGGCGCCGTCGACCCCCTGGTCGAGTAGCTCTTGATAGTTATTACCCCACCAGTTACGTACATCGCTGCGGGAAAAATCGGGGAAGACGCACTCACCAGGCCACACATTGCCGATAAAGAGTTCTCCTCCCTGGTAACGACAGAAGTAGCCATGCTCCATACCTTGTTTAAAGACTGGATAATCTTCGTCAACTTTCGTGCCAGGATCAATAATCGTGACCAGATGTAGCCCTTGCTTGTGTAGATCATCTATCATCTGAGATGGATCAGGAAACTGATCAGTGTTCCAGGTAAAGTTGCGGTACCCATTCATATAGTCAATGTCGAGCCAGATAGCGTCACATGGGTGATTGCGTTCACGCAGGAGTGCTGCAATCTGTCGCACCTGTTCTTCTGAAGTGTAGCTCCAGCGGGATTGGTGGTAGCCAATGGCCCAACGAGGGGGTAAAGACATATGCCCGGTAAGTTCTGTGTATTGTCGCAATACATCCGTGGGTGTGGGACCGGCAAAGAAGTAAGCGATCAGGCTATCTCCCTGGACAGTAATGGTGACTTCAGTACTGTTCGTATGACCTATATCCATCTTAATGTGGCCTGTATGATCGATCAAAACGCCGTAGGCAGTGCCATTACTGATGTGTAAGCCGAGGTAGAAAGGGATGGAGGTGTGCATGGTCGCGGTCTCTGGACTGTGATGTTTAGGAGGATCAACATTCCAGATAGGAAACGCCTGCCCGCGCTTGTTCATACTGCCTGTACGTTCACCCAATCCGTAGATGCGTTCTTGACTCCCAAGCGGATGTGTCAAACATATGCTGGCGGACTCGAAAGCGAACCCTTGCAGATAAGACTCTAAAGTAGCTTGTGCCTGGGTTTCATTCAGAAGATCAGGCCATTGTTCATCTCCTATTGCTATAATCCAGGAATGATAGGGGAGCGTCCCAATCGCACCATCGGTCAGTTGGTAGCGCGACTCATCCAATTGTGTGCTGCGTATGGCTCGTATACGTATCACTCCACTACCAAGTAGAGCGCCGGCCAGCAAACATTCGAAATTGGAGTCACTGCTTCTACCCAGCCAGATGTGCTCGTTCCCAATCTTACTTTGGTACTGGAGTTGCGTGATCTTTGTGAACATCTGTTATGACCTCTTTCTAAACAACAGTAGCAAGATGTATATATCTCAACCTGATTTGCTATATTTTCATGAATCTTCATACATTCTCAACTGGATGTCAACCAGAAAACAACCATCAAGGCAGTATCATAATGTGTAGGGGGAAAAGCCACAAGGGGGATGTCCTGGGGGGACGAAGCGTGGCTCAGTACACGGGTCATTATTCTGGGGGACAACAGGGAACTCCTTTCTTTCGCCTGTTGTTTGGAGACCGGAAAACGCAAATTATACCGCGTTTTCCGGTTTTTTGTGGCTTTCATTGTTTCTTTCTACAGGATAGTGGCAAAAATTGCTGGAAAGTTTATTGTTGATTCTTGACCCCTCCCCTGGGGGTATGGTAAAGTGTTAGTATCTTCCCTATTGGAAGATACTTCGCAAGGCAATTTGCCGGAATCTGAAAGGAGCGGGGAAATGCAAGAAGATCGCAGACGGGATGCTTTGAAGCGATTGTCCTATATTGAGGGGCATGTGGTAGGAATACGCAAGATGGTGGAGGGTGATAAATACTGCATCGATATCTTACGGCAGACACACGCCGTACGCAAGGCCCTTGAGAAGCTTGAAGCGGTGATCCTGGAGGGTCATTTGCGTACATGTGTCCCGGAGGGCATCAAGGGTGATCGAGAGGAGGCGGTTATTCAGGAATTGATTCAGCTCTACACAATTGCAGGGAATCAGTAAAGGTTTGACCAGCTCAGCCAGGTATACGAGTATTGGAGGGGATATGATTATGGAAACGCTCTTCCCTCCATCTGTTCAAAGGCAAAACGCAGCGAAGGTGGAACAGGGTGAGGCCGTCCGGTCAGATAATTGCACCACACCAGAACTGACTTGCCAGTGGCAAAGATGCGCTCGTGCTCATTCATATCGCGTATCTGGTGCTCCATAATGAAGCTGGTGCGCCCGACATGGACAACACGCACCCCAGCCTCCACGGTATCAGAGCGCACCAAAGGCAGCATATAGGTGCACATCATTTCTTTGATCAATATGCCATAGTGCCGCCCATCTGGGCGTGTCTGAATGCGCGGGTTATGCGGGGGATGTGAGACGATGCTCTCAACCTCCTGATGCTCCTCGCGCGATGGCCACTCATTGAGCCAGGTCTCCAGATGATCGAAGTAGTAGCTTCGTGCTTCTTCGAAATAGGTGAAGTAGACAGTATTATTGACATGTGCCAGGGGATCAAGATCGCGAAAGCGAATTTGCACTGGATACCAGCTAGGGAATTCATCACTCATTGAGGTATTGCTCTTTCCTTTCTTCGACGCGTTATCTTTGGTCTAAATCATAGCAGAATGGGCTTCCTCAAGACAATAGCTCCGAGGCTTTCTTTATTCCTTTGTTTAAAATAGCTGTGCTTGTTCGGGACCACTTTCGGGTTGACCAGGTTGCCAGGGCAAAGGCGGAAGAGTAACCAGCGCACTGACACGCTGGTACAAGGCTTTGCAGATTGCGGGAGAATGTATCTCATAGGGGCAGTGGCAAAAAACGTAGAGGGTTCTTCCTTGTTTGAGCCACTGCGCTAACTGCTCTGCCCAGCTATCAAGAAATGGCTGGTTGACCTCCATTTGTGGATTGCCGATGTAGCGTAAGAAAATAAAGTCGGTAGTGACGGCGATTTGCAGGGGGAGATCGGGCTTGCGCTCACGCGCCTGAAGTATCTGTTTTTCTTCAGCCGAGCCAATTCTAATTGGCCTCGTATCCATCATGACCCGCGCTACCCTGTATTGACTAAGAAGTGTGTTCAAATTGGCTGCATATGGCTCTTTATAAAAATCGGGATGACGCACCTCGACAGCCAGACGCAGATCAGCAGGCCAGAAGTCGAGAAAAGTCTGGATCTGTGAAAGTTGGGTCGGGCCGAATGCTGGAGGCAATTGTAGAAACATTGGTCCCAAGCGTTCTTTCAGCTCCCGTATGCGGTCGGTAAAGAAGTTCGTCTCGTTTTTTCGTGATTCTAAGTGTGGTGCATGGCTGATGTCGCGGGGGATCTTGGGACAGAAGCGAAACGTTGCTGGTGTCTCTTGCTTCCAACGGGTAATCGTCTCAGCAGAGGGTATGGCATAGAAAACCGTGTTTCCCTCGACTGCGGTCAAACGCCTGCTGTAGAGGCGTAGGAAATCGCTTGCCGGGGTGTGTTGGGGGAAAAAATTCCCTACCCATTCTTTATAGCCCCACATGGGACAGCCGATGTATAACATTGGTTTGCCTCGCCTCCTTTTCTCAGTATTGTATGTCTCACAAAGAAGTGATGCAAGGCAAACCAAAAATGAAAAGCTCCTGAGTTTTTTTGAAAGGAAGTAGTACCTTCTTCCTCCTATACCTCCATTGTTACCAAATCCCGAGTATTCAGCAGTTTATCTTTTTTGAGGTGTTGGTGATGAGGAAGGGTTGCGAAGGTGAAGGTTGCTGATCAAAAGGTAGCACTATCGGGCTGTTTTTTGTGTTTGTTTATGACCTGCCTGTAGCCTATCGTTATACTGAACAGCAACGGTCCATTATTTACAGATGAATTAGCGAGGGTAACGTATGCTGTCTGCCGTAATCACGGCACTCTTGTTCATTGTGATGCTGCTAATTGTGGCAAGTTTTGTCGCCAGCGCATTGCGTGAGCGCCGGCGTCATTTACGAACGCTAGCTGCACAAGCACAAGATTGGTCCCAACCGCTTGAACGTCAGATGACGGCGGTCTTACAGTTGCAGGATGGGACAGTCGTTGGCGTAGAGATGCCAAATTCTCCTTTCCATATTTCCTTACCAAACTCCTGGTACAGGCGTCGCCGTACAATCGTCTCAGCAGGCCTTCTGCTCATGATGTTACTTACACTGTTTTTGCAGAGCGGTCTCGCGGACGGAGCGTTACAGGGTTTAAGGCGCGGAATCGCATTGCTTGATTTCACACAGCACACTTCTGCTCTTGATCTGTCAACTTCTTCCCTGCCGCTAGATGGCACTGCTAGCAGTCGCATAGTACGCATCGATTCGGCTGAACGAAGGCAGTATTATTCGAATTACCAGTGGCAAGTCTGGTCTTATTCATCGTGTTCGGGTATTTCCATGGAAGAGGTGATGGACGCATATGGTCTTCATCTGATTGCCGCTGATGTTTTGCAGGTGGAATCGAATTTGGGCGTGTGGGACACGTATGATGGCTTGACGGGAGGCGAGGCTGGCATAGCTGAAGCGGCAAGTTATTTTGGTTTTAGGGCTGTCCCGAATCCTCCTCGTACTATACAGGATTTGATCGCTGTAGCGAACAAGGGTTTTCCTGTGATTGTGGGCGTACCTGGCCACATCCTTGTTGTTCGTGGCGGCGATAGCAATGATGTTTATCTTGTAGATTCTGCCCCTGCTAACCGCACAATTATGACTCGTGAACAGTTTGCGAACTGGTGGGATAACTTTAGCGTGGAATTAGTGCCGCGCTAATGTGCCTCCTACATACTAGTAAGCAAGCGACATTAGTAGATGAGGACGGTCGAGTACACTTCCACGAAGTTATAGAGCCAGGCAGCATTGTCTTTAGCGATGTTCACACAGCCATGTGATCCATAGGAAGAGAAAGAGTCACCGCTCGAATCCTGGTGTGGGAAGTTCGTGCCAGGGCCATAGTCGGAACGCCACCAACTATCATGCAGGAAGTAGCCGTCGCTGTGGTACTGCATGGCATAATTAATTGGGGTATCGGGGTACCAATAAGGTGAAGACTGTGGAACAGTGGCCTTAAACACAGTTGGGGATTTCTTCCCTTCCACCCACCATGTTCCGGGAGGGCTTGGCCTTTCTGGACGACCTGTGGTGACGAAGAATGCATTTACCAGTTTGCCATTCTGGTAGACGCGCATGGCTTGCTCATAAAGCGAGACCACCACCACCTTTTTGTGCATAAATCCGTAATGTTGCATCAGTTGGAGATCGGTATGGTGAACCTGGTTAGAGGGTGTTTTATCGCTTGCATTGGTTACCATGGCCTGGAAATTGGCCAGGTACATATTCAAATCTTCAATCGCTTGTTGATAATCGGCCAGAGTCTGAGCCGAGTTTAACTCTTGTTGAACCCAACCGCCGATGCCGTTCGGTCCGTACTCAAAGCCAAGCGGGTAGTTCGTATTGTTGAAGTCATCATGATACTGATGCTGCTGCCCCCAGGTCGCAACCTCCTGCTGTAGTTGATTTTGGAGACTCTTGCTTTCGGTTTTCATCGCTGGGATTTTGATTGCATCAACGTGAGCGTTTAGCTTCGCCAGGGCGGCTTTATAGGCGATCAACGTTTTGGCATCGTTCAGCGCCTGCTGATCGGCATTAAACTGCTGCTGAAAAGTGGTAGTATCTCCATTATATTGCTGCATTAAGGTAATCCATTGTTGAAAAGCAAGCAGTTGCATGTTCCCCTGGTTTTTGGTGGTGAGGTCAATGGTTGGAATAGCTACAGCAGTGGAAATGCTAGAGGTTGTGTTTCCAGAATTAGTACCGCATGCGCTTAATACTACCAGGCATAGCATTATCACACTCAAGAACACTGTTGGTATATGACGAGTGCTGTGTCCTCTCCTCTGTTTTACTCGTGCATTGATTTCCATAATAAAATCCTTCACATAGTTTTTTCTGACATAAATTATAAGGGCCTCTCTATCAAATCATATCATATGACGTCATATAATGCTGTGAGCTGGTTCATACTAACCACCGGCTCTAGTTGTTAATTCGTGTAAGTATCTCTGTATGTAATTCTCTGGTTCCTGCAACTACAAGCGAAAAGCCCTCGGTCAGGCTTGAGATAGGGCGTAGAGCATTTCCATACTGATCACTGACGATCCCTCCTGCTACCAGTACGATACTTAACGCGGCGAGGAAGGATTCTGCGGTGATCACATCTCCGATATCGATGTAAGCGTCATAAGCTCCATTAGCAACGTATACAATGTCCATCGCAGAGCTGCCAGTGCGGCGTACCTTACCGAGCGTGGGTCGTTCGGTGATCAACTTGCGTAATACTTCCGGATCGCGACCGTCAAAGTTCATTCCAGCCAAGCAGTGTTCAAAGCGCCTGGTTTCGCTGACATGACATCGATGTCCATTACAAAAGGCGCCCCAGTCGCGTTGCGCCTGGTAAACGGTTCCGCTATAGAGTTCTCCGACTAAGGCCCATCGGACGCATTCAGTGCTAATCGGCTCATCAATTGGTAAGACCGCCAGCGATACTCCTGCTGTCAGGATGCCGTGAGAGACGTTTGTTGAACCATCTACGGGATCAACTACGATACGGTAGGATGGCGTTGTGGATGTCGAGAACGCCGGGCGCTCCTCGGTAATAATCTCGAAGCCATGGCCACTTTCGATTAACCCATTGATGATGATATCTTCTGCCTCATGGTCAAATTGCATAGTTGTGTGGTCGGCTGACTGAGAATGCACCAGGTAGCGGTCGAAGTGCTCAGACTGCATGTAAGCTCGTACCTGACGAAATAGTTGTTCCAATAATGTTAACATGACTGTTCGTTTATCTCAGTTTCTATATCTTGTAATTGCTTGCTTGATTATACCATACGTATTTTAACCGCCAGGACATTTGGGGATAGGGCAGCCTCTTTCCAGAGCAGCCACGTGCGGCGGCACACTATTCACTGGCATTTATTGCGAGTCGCTGCATGACAAATGGGTGAAGCTGGTCTCGTGTTAGTAACCGTTCGCGGGTTATCTTACATGCAAGTTCGCTCTGGTCGCAAGCGATCCAACGCCGACCAAGTTGTTCAGCCACCATAGGGGTGACACCACTGCCACAAAAACAATCAAGCACAAGATCATGCTCTTCAGATGATGCGAGGATGATGCGTTCAAGCAAAGCTTCTGGCTTCTGGGTTGCATATCCATTGCGTTCGGGGTCTTTCTGGTGTAAATGGCTAATATCGCTCCAAACATCAGTAGGGGTCATAAATGTATCTTCGTCATAGGTATAAAGGCGTCCAGCCGAACGTATTGTCCAGTTTGTATGCCCATCAGTATCGATCCATTTTTTCATGTGGTTGCGTTTTTTCGTACCGCGTTGCTCTCCAATCCTTTCCCCATGAAAGCAATACTGCGCTGATTTGCTGTAGAACAGAAGAGTGTCGTGTTTACGAGCATAGCGCTTTAGTGAGCGCCCTCCCGATTGATAATACCAGATAATCTCATTTTTGAAGCCGGGGCCGTCTGTAGCAGGGTTAAAGCCAAAAACTTCATCCAGGATAACTTTGGCATAATGGGTAACGCGCCAGTCCAAGTGTACATAGAGGCTTCCAGCTGCGCTAAGGAGAAGTTTTAGTAGGATAAATGTTTCATATAGCCATTGGAGATACGCATCAAGGTCATTACCCCATTTATCGCTAAATACCAGATGCTGGCCGCTTTTAAAATCGCGGCCAGTCATAAAGGGTGGATCAATGTATATGAGATTGACCTGTCCAGCAAATTCGGAAAGTAGCGCCGGTAGAACAGCGTTTTTGTCGCCCAAGATCAAACGATTGTACCATCTCTGGGAAGAAGCAAAGGGTGAGTTGGAAGACTTATCTGTTGGTTGCCCTGCGAAACTCTCGTAAGTACAAAGATGTTGTGTAGCAATGGTTGATTTGATGAAGGTTTCTTGCTCTTTGGCATGCTTGCCATTCCAGATCAATTGGGCCATAGTTGATCCTCGATTGTTCTTTGTTTTGTACCACTATAGCATAGTTATTCAACTCACTGTTAGCGTGGTACAATGGCATTATTGGAAAAACGAGTCATCAAGATTTTGTATGGGGTTAGAAAAAATGCCACCTGCTTTATGGACGCTCATTGGCCTTGTCGCTTACGTTTGTGGTTTAGTGATCGTTATTACGATGACCCCACGACTGGTGAGACTCAGATTTGATGAAGGGCTATTTATGGGTATTGCTGCCGCAGATGTGTTAGGTGGGATGCTGGCCTTTGCTCCCTTGGCGATAACCTTTGCACTCTTTAATGGCTCATTTGGCGTCAAAGTATTGGACTTCTTGCTGCTTGTCGGCATCTTTGTCGTTGGGTTACGTACGTCGCTTCGTAGTTTTCGTCCCCGTCAGGCAGGAGGGACGTTCCAGGTTTCACGTATCCTTGCCGGAAGCTATAGCCTCCTGCTTTTAGCTGCATCCGTCTATTGCATTGTATTGCTCTTCCTGCCGCCCCAATCCTAGATTACTACATGCTGTTATTTACCGACCTGGCCGATAGGTCCGTGTAACTTGATCGCAGCCACCAGCGGATCGGTCTGATGCTCAGCCTGGCGCAGCTCCGCTTTTTTCAGGTTATATACGCTATTGATGAGCGCGATGTGCGTAAAGGCCTGCGGGTAGTTGCCCAGCGCTTTGGTCCCGTTGGTGCCAATCTCCTCCGCAAACAGTCCCAACTGCCCGGCATAGCTGAGTAACCGTTCAAAGAGCGAGCGCGCCTCCTCCACCCGCCCCTGCATCGCCAGGTTGTCGACCAGCCAGAAGGTACAGATGCTAAAGGTGCCCTCACTTCCCGGCAGGCCATCGTCGCTCTGGTAGCGATAGACGAAGCCGTGTGTATCGGTCAAGTGCTCCATGATGCGATCCACAGTGGAGCGCATGCGCGGATCATTCGGGGCGATAAAACCGACCAGCGGCAACAACAGATTAGAGGCATCCAACGCCGTGCTCTCGTAGGACTGCGTAAAGGCGCCCAGATGCGGATTGTAGCCATGGGTCAGAATGTCGGCCCGAATGTGTTCGCGCACCTGGCGCCAGCGTGCAACATCGGCCTCCAACTGCAACTGCTCGGCGGCGCGGATGCCGCGATCCAATGCCACCCAGCACATGACTTTGGAATACACAAAGTGGCGCGACTCACCACGCACTTCCCAGATGCCACTATCAGGCTCCTGCCAGTGGGCGCACACATGCTCCACCAGCAGGCGCAGCATGTCCCACAATGGTCCCGCTAAGTGTTCGCCGTAGCGCTCAAAGCCGCCCTGGCGCCGGAACAGGTGAATGCAATCCAACACTTCCCCGAACACATCCAGTTGCTTCTGACCAACCGCGCCATTACCAATCCGTACCGGTCGAGAGTCATAGTAGCCACTGAGGTGTGTCAATTCTCGTTCCGCCAGCTCACGCTCTCCATGGATGCCATACATGATCTGCAGGTCTTCGCCGCTGGAATAGGAGAGCTGGCGCAGCCAGTGGGTAAAGGCATGCGCCTCCTCGGTGAAGCCCAGTACACTGAACGCATACAGCGTAAAGGTGGCATCGCGCAGCCAGGTAAAGCGGTAATCCCAGTTGCGTACGCCACCCAGCTCCTCGGGTAACGAGGTGGTGGGCGCCGCCACAATGCCACCAGAGGGCGCATAGGTCATCATTTTGAGCACCAGCGCGCTGCGTTTCACCCAGTCTGCATAGGGCCCCCGGTAGGTACAACCCTCCAACCACGTGCGCCAGCAATGCAGCGTATGGGCCAGTTCCCACTCGAAGTTGCGCAGGTGCAATTCCTGCTCGGCCAGCCTTCGTGCAGCACTGGCATTGCGCCCGACCCCCACCGCAAACAGCAGGCGTTCGCCCTCCTGCAAGGTGGCCTGTGCGATGACAGCGGGATGCAGCTCCTCTCCATCCTGTGAGACCGCCATGGAGAACGAGGGCACGCGGTAGGCCCCGACGACCCCCAGACCCACATGCTGGTGTCCCCCGGAGAAGACGGCGCCCATACCACTGGGAATGAGGGCCACCTCACACGGGGCGGCGCCATAGTCGGGGCTGACTTTAAGCGTCATGGTGATCGGCACCTCGCCATGGGTGCATTCCACGATGCGCACCAGGCTATGGCAGGAGCCATCCTCGCGCGTCCAGGTGTTATTATTCAATTCGCGGAACTGCCAGGCGCTTAACGTCTCCACAGGCATGAAATCGGTGAGGATCAGCTCACCAGAGACGCTGGCAAACCTGGTTTGGAGGACATTGCTGCCACGGAGATAGCGTTGCGACCCTGGGATCGTGCTATCAGTGGGAGCGATCTGAAAGTAGCCGCCGCGCTGGGCGTCAAGCAAGCGACAGAAGATGGCCGGGCTATCGAAGTCCGGCAGACAGCCCCAGTCCATGGAGCCATCAGGAGCGACGAGGGCGACCGAATGACAATCGCCAATCACGCCGTACGCATCGATGGGTTGATAAGTGCGAGCAGTGGAATGCATTCCAGCCCCATCCCTTTCACAAAAGAATGTTATTATGAATATGAATCGATGAATAAGTGTAGGAACCGAGAGTTCCTTATATCAAGAGTAAACGGAAAAGCGCACCCATCAGTAACAAGAAATTAGTCTTGATTACAGGGAGGATTGCCTGATTTTACACATTTTTCATTTTAGTATTTATAACACCAAAAATTTGAAAATTATTCGATTGATGGGGGTAATGCATACATTTTTCATGAGTCCTTTGATTGATCCCGCCAGGATACCACGCACAAAGTAGCATTGTAGCGAGAAGGAGATTCAGAGATGAGAGGCACTGTCGATGTGTGCCGGCTCAAAAACTGCTCTCTCGAAGAGAAAAGAAAGGATCCCTGCATTGATGAATGAACAGTCTTTAGTGGCAAGACCCCTCACCCCACGGCTCCGAGCCTTTTTCTATGGTGGGGATTATAACCCCGAACAATGGACACCTGCCTTTGGCTCCGATGAGGAAGAAGTGTGGCGCGAAGATATGCGCCTGATGCGCCAGGCGCACGTCAATGTGGCCACGGTGGGAGTCTTTAGCTGGGTCTCACTGCAACCTGATGAGCATACCTTCACCTTTGGGTGGCTGGACCGCGTGATGGATCTGTTGGCAGAGAACCAGCTGTTTGCCTGTCTTGCCACGGGGACGGCTGCCCAGCCAGCATGGCTTTCGACTGCCTATCCTGATGTGTTGCCCGTTGATGAACAGGGGGTCCGTCGTGGTCATGGTGAGCGACAAAACTATTGTCCCACCAGCCCCGATTTCCGCCGCCTGGCCCAAAACCTGGCTCGCCGTCTTGCAGCACGCTATAGCGACCATCCAGCGCTCCTGGTGTGGCATGTGAGCAATGAATATGGTCCTTCCTGTTACTGTGAGCGGTGCGCGAGCCGTTTCCGTGCATGGTTGCAGGCGCGTTATGGGTCATTGGAGGCCGTCAATCTGCACTGGAATACGACGTTCTGGAGTCATACCTATACCGCCTGGGAGCAGATCATTCCTCCCGGATCACGGGCCGAACGCAGTGTTCAGGGGCTGCTGCTGGACTACCGGCGCTTCCTGTCTGCTATGAACCTGGAATGCTACCGTGGCGAGGCGGAGATCCTGCACACGGCCACTCCAGGCATCCCTGTTACTACGAACTTCATGGGCACCCATAAGCCGTTGGACTATTTCTCCTGGGCACCGTACCTGGATATCATCTCCTATGACTCCTACCCGTCACGGACCATGTCCCCTGCTCGGGTCGCGTTCCGCCACGATCTGATGCGCGGATTGAAAGCCGGCCAGTCCTGGCTGCTCATGGAACAAACGCCCAGTCAGACGCAATGGATGCCCTATAATCCACTCAAACGTCCCGGCGTCTTGCGCCTGCAAAGTTACCAGGCGGTGGCACACGGAGCTGACGCGGTGATGTATTTCCAATGGAGACAATCGCGCGGGGCCTCTGAGATGTTTCATGGAGCGGTGGTGAGCCATGCGGGACATGAACACACACGGGTCTTTGGCGAGGTTGCCGCGCTGGGAGCAGAACTGGCATCACTGGGCGATGGGATCGTGGGGACGCGCCTGCCGACGCGTGTCGCCATCATCTTTAGCTGGCCAAACTGGTGGAATGTCGAGTATCTGCCGGGGCCCAGTAGTGCGCTCAACTATGTTGAAGATGTGCTCATGTATTATCAAATGTTGTGGGAACACAATATTGCGGTCGATATCATCCCTCCCGATCATGAGCTGCGCGGCTATGACCTGGTGATCGCCCCCTTGCTCAATATGGTCAGCAGGGAGCAAGCCGCTTCCATTGAGCGCTTTGTTGAGCAAGGAGGCACCTTTGTGACCAGCTATTTTAGTGGCGTCGTGGATGAAGATGCCCGGGCCTGGTTAGGAGGATATCCCGGACCGTTGCGCCGAACCCTGGGGATCTGGGTCGAAGAGTTTGACCCGTTGGAACCGGAGATGGACAATCACGTCGTGGTTGCCGAAGGAGTCAAACTGCCAGCGGGGAGCTATCGGTGTGATACCTGGTGTGATCTGTTGCACCTGGAAGGGGCGATAGCTCTGGCTCACTATGGAGAGGAGTTCTACGCAGGTCGCCCAGCCATTACGGAACATGCATTTGGAAAGGGCAGAGCCATCTATGTAGCAACTCGTCCAGAGAGAACATTGATAGATGCCCTGCTTGGGATGCTGCTAGACGAGCTGGAAATCACCTCTCCTTTGCGCACGCCAACAGGAATTGAGGTGACACGCCGTGAAGGGGATGGACGAAGCTATCTCTTCGTGCTCAACCACAACGCAGGTCCTGCCCAGATCTCGCTCCCGATGCCCATGTATGACCTACTCACGGGAGAAACCAGGACCGCTATGTTGGAGCTTCCAGCGAGAGGAGTCGCCGTGCTAATGCCGGCCTAACGGAGATATAGGTTCGAGGAGCATATATGTACAGCAATCCAGTAATTTCCGGCTTTTACCCTGATCCGAGCGTCTGTCGCGTAGGTGAGGATTATTATCTGGTCACCACTTCTTGCGAATATTTCCCGGGCGTGCCCATCTTTCACAGTCGCGACCTGGTTCATTGGCGACAGATAGGGCATTGTCTTACACGCGCAAGCCAGGCGCCGCTCCAGAAATGCGCAAGCTCGCAAGGCATTTTTGCCCCCACTATTCGCTACCATGATGGCACCTTCTATGTGACCACAACGAATATAGCGGCAGGTGGCAATTTCTATGTACACACTGATGATCCGGCTGGAGAATGGTCTGAGCCGATTTGGATAGACCATAAGGGCATTGACCCTTCACTTTTTTTCGAGACAGATGGCCGTGTCTATGTATCAGCCAATGGTCATCCTGCGGGCATTTATCAGTGTGAAATTGACCTTCAGACGGGTCAAAAACGAACAGAAACACGCTGTATCTGGAGAGGAACCGGTGGTCGTTTCCCCGAAGCTCCACATCTATACTACCTGAATAACAGTTATTATCTGATGATTGCCGAAGGGGGGACGGAATACGGGCATATGGTCACGGTGGCCCGCAGCACCAGCCCCTGGGGCCCTTTCGAACCATGCCCACACAATCCGATTCTCACTCATCGCGACCGTGGTTTCCATCCGATCCAGGGGACAGGGCACGCCGACCTGGTTGAAGCGCATGATGGCAGTTGGTGGCTCGTCTTCCTGGCTTTTCGCCCCTATGGCGGTGATTTTCATCATCTCGGCCGCGAAACATACCTGGCTCCGGTTTCCTGGACGGATGACGGCTGGCCTGTCGTGAACCACCATCGCGGCATAGAACTCACTATGGATACACCGACGTTACCCCAGCATCCCTGGCCAGGCGAATCTTCCCGCGATGACTTTGACCAATCGATGCTCCGATTCTGCTGGAACTTCCTGCGTAACCCTTCTGCGCAGGACTGGTCACTCACAGACCGCCCCGGTTGGTTACGCCTGTATGGATCGCCACTCACCCTGGATGCCCAGGACTCCCCGGCATTCATTGGACGCCGGCAGCAACATTTCTCATGCACAGCCAGGTCCCTGCTCGATTTTGCCCCTGGATGGGATGGAGAAGAGGCCGGACTGGTTGTCCTGGCAAACGAAAAACATCATTATGAAATTGCCCTCACCTGCCTGGAGAGTATGCGCTCTATTATCGTGCGGCGGCGGATAGGTGACCTTGTCGCCGTCGTTGCACAACAAACCATAGAAGACGGCCCGGTCGAACTGGGAATTCAAGCAAGCGCCGAAATGTACACCTTTGCCTTTGCTCTACCGGGACAGCCCCCGCACAAACTGGCTACAGGAGCGACCCGCTATCTCTCTTCCGAAGTTGCAGGAAGCTTCACGGGTGTTTACCTGGGCATGTACGCGTCCGGGAACGGAAGAGCCAATAGCGCGCCTGCTGATTTCGATTGGTATGAGTATCTCCCGGAGCGATAATGCTGTTATGCGTCAAGTTGCACAAAAAGCCGTCATCTCCTCTCACGTATTGTAAGAGAAGATGAGAGCTTTTTATCGCGCGGATGGCGCCGCGCGATGTTGTACCTAGCCTTTGACTGAGCCGGCCAGTATACCGCGTACGAAGTAGCGCTGCAAGGCGAAGAACACCACCAGTGGCAGGGCCATCGAGAGGAAAGCGGCTGCGGTCAGCAGCTGGTAGTTTTCGCCATAGGAGCCGACCAGGTTAGCCACGGCCAGTGTCAGCGGCGCCTTTTCGACGGAGCCACCCAGGAAGATCAGAGCGATCAGCAGGTCGTTCCAGACCCACATGAACTGGAAGATGGCCAGTGAAGCCAGAGCCGGTACCGATAATGGTATAATCAGGTTCCAGAACGTGCGGAAAGACGAGGCTCCGTCGATGTGCGCCGATTCGATCAGATCTTTAGGGAGCGCGGCGAAAAAGTTGGTCAGCAGGAAGATCGCGAAGGGCAGGCCAAAGGCGGTGTGAACAATCCAGACTGAGGCATACTGGCCCGTCAACCCGATCGACGTGAACACGCTGAGAATGGGCGCCAGCGCAATCTGGTTTGGAATAACCAGCATCGCCACGACGACGAGAAAAAGGAAGTCGCGCCCTGGGAACTTCATCCAGGCGAAGGCGTAAGCCGCGAATGAGCCAATCGCTATTGGCAGTATCGTCCCCGGTATAGCGAGGATCAGGGAATTCAGAAAGGCCTGGCCAAATCCCTGCCCCTGGATGACCGCCTGGTAGTTCTGAAGGGTAAAGTGCCAGGGAGGGACGAGCCCCGTCCACCAGCCGGTGCTAGCGATCAGTGCCGGTGGGCGGAACGAGCTAAAAAACAGGCCAAAGGTCGGGATCGACCACAGAACGGCGATGAGCACCACAAGAATGGTGACGGTGCTGTTGCTGAGCGCATGTCTGAAGCGCTCCATTGGTGACATGGGCCGCCCCGTCGTTTCAAGTCTCTCGGAGACGCTCTTTGCACGTTCGCTCGTTGCTAGATCGGCAATCTGTTGTGAATCCATTGCGCTCATCGCTGTCTCCCCTCTGCTCGTACTCTACGAATATTGATAATCATCACCGGCAGAATCGCCACGGTCAGGACCACTGCCCACGCGCTTCCCAGGCCATAGTTCTGGAAATTGAACAACTGGTCGTAAAATGCCTGGGCAATCACACTCGTGTGAAAATTACCGCCGGTATTGACATAGATGACATCAAAGATTTTGAGAATATTGATGAGCATGGTGATGGTGACGACGGTAAGGGTCGGGGCGATCATCGGCACCATGACGCGCCAGAACATGGTAAAGCGGCTCGCTCCATCAATTTTAGCTGCCTCGATGACTTCGTCGGGGATACCCTTGAGGGCCGCTGAGAGAATCACCATGCTAAAGCCTGTCCACATCCAGACATAGATCGCGATCAAGGCGAAGTTATTAATGGCTTCATTCACGAACCAGGCCTGGGGTGGGATGCCGAAAAGTCCAATGAAGGCGTTGAGCAGGCCGATCTGAGTCTGACCTGCTGGTTCATAGATGTAGACGAAGCGCCAGATGACGGCGGCGGCCGTAAATGAAAGCGCCATTGGTATAAAGATCGTGGACTTGATCACGCTCTCGATCTTCACCCTGTCTACCAGTACCGCGATAGTGAGGCCCAGCCCCACTGTCAGTATGCTCCCCACAACCAACCAGAGCACGTTATTCCTCAATATAATGAGATTGGCCGGATCGGTGAAAATAACCCTATACCATTTCAGCCCGACGAAGCCCGTCACGTTCCCCAACGTATCGGTACTTTGAAAGCTGGTTATGATAGTGAGGATCATGGGCCAGATGAAAAAGAGCAAGATCAACAGCACGGTAGGCGCGATCCATAACCAGGCTGACCAGGAGATGTCTCGCTTTCTACGGGGGGGAACAGCGACAGTAACGCGTTCCTTAGCAATCGTTGCCATACACGGTCTCCTTTGTCAAAATAAGAGATGTACAGGTTGCACAGCGTACGCAGATCACCGGGTAAAACAGCTCCTCGGTCAGCGGGGAGGCGAAGCGTATAGTTCGTATCAATTATACCATATAACGGTTTTGCGAGTAAAGGTCAGGTGTGGAGAGACCGGCCCCAGGGGAGGGCAGCCTCTCCAGATCTGAGCTTTCTCCGGAGTGCCTAGGACGTGTAGACCTGCGAAGCAGTGCTTTCAAGCGTGCTGAGTATGCTATCCAGTTGGCCTGGATTTGCGATGTAGGACAGCGTAGCCTTCCAGTATGCACTCTCCATCGCGGTGGGCATCTGGTCATCTTGACTCGCTCTGAAAATGGTAGCTGAGGTCAACTGCTTGGCTGCATTGCGTTGCACCTGGTCGGGATAGTCGTTAAAGTTTACCGCTTTGTTCACGGAGGAGGCGCCGCCTTGCTTAATCCAGATGGTCTGCGCCTCAGCCGTTGACAGAAAATCCATGTACTGGCGGGTGCCATTGTTATCTTTCATCGCGAACAGCAAATCGGCGCCTCCGGTGACCGCGCCCGCGAACTGCGAGTTGATCGTGGGGAAGTCGAAGAAATTGTAATCCGTGCCAGCCTTCAAGCTGGGGAACTGAGCTGAAATGAAGCCTGCTGTGAAGTCACCAAGGTAGTACATGTAGGCCTTTGGTGGAGAATCATACGGCAGGTAAGAGGCATCCTGGAAAGCGGTGGCCAGGATGGACGCCGGGGCGCCATTGATGTAGTGGGTGCCCTTGACGATCTGACCGAACATCTGGAACGCGTTTTTGACGCTTGGGTCGGTCCAGGGAATTTTGTGCGCTATCCACTTGTCACTCATGTCGGGGCCGTTCAGGCTGAGGTAGATCTGGTCAATCCAGTCAGAGGCTGGCCAGCCGCTGGCGGCCCCGCTAGCCACGCCCATCGACCAGGGATATTTACCACTGCTGGCGATCTTGTCCGAGAGGGCAATCAGACCATTCCAGTCCGTGGGAACGGTATAGCCATTGGCCTGAAACTGCTTGGGATTATACCAGATGGTGCCCTTGCTGTTGGCCTTCGGTAACACGGCGTACAGGTGTCCGTTGTACGAAGCATAATCGATCCAGGTCTTGGCGTAGTTCTGCTGGATCTGGCTCATGTTCATAAATGAGTCCAGGGCCACAATTTTGCCCTGGGTAGCCAGTGTCTGGAACTGGCTCGTTCCAGGTGAACCGGTCACGTCGGGCGGATTGTTCGCCCTGACGCGCGTGTTCAGTACAGTTGGCAGGTCGCGGGTCGACTCGACGTTGACCGTAATGCCGGTCTTCGCTTTGAACGCCGCGTTTTGCATTTGGAAATTAGCCAGTTCATTACCGCTCCACACGGTCAGTACGTCAATGGATGTGACTGTGCTTGGGGTGCCTGTGGTGCTAGAGCTGCTACCACCACAGGCTGCCAACAAGGCCGATGCCCCACTGATGCTCAGGCCAGCCGCGGTTGCCCGCTGCAAAAACTGGCGCCTGTTAATATTGCATGTGGTGATGTACTCTTCGACGAGTTGATCCAGGTCGCGACGGTTGCGACGATCGTAAATTGGCATAAAACTCCTCCTTCATAAGATAATTACTCTACAGTGACCTTAGCAATAGTGCTAAAGTCTGGCTAGCTGTCCCTGGGACTGCAAGTTTGCAATCTATTAAGATACGTCTGAAAGACGAAGTACCTCACAAAAGGGGTAAGTAATATCGGACTATACCGTGCTTAGCCTATCGTTAGATAGGCTTTACTCGCTACCCTGACGAGCGTGAGTGTTTGATAGGGCCAATATTATAAAGTTTTCCTTCAGAGGGGAACCTATGCACCTTCTGAGCGTACAAGGAAACTCCGGCTAGTTGAACGTCTTTTTGGGGGCTAGAAAGGGTCTACTTTCACAAATTCACTGTCATATTTATCATACTTCATCTGTCTCTAGTAGTAGGAGATAATTTCCCTCATTCTTCCGAGGAGATACGAAACAAATACCAGGAAACCATTAAGAGCAAAATGCATCTTGCATTATGTACATGGAAACAATGGAACGTCTATTGATCAATTCAAAGGGATAGACGGAAGAAAGAGCCAAGGAGATGAGAAAAATGATCAAGATGCTCCCAAACGAGCGGCTGAGACAAGAGCGACAACGGCGTGGTTGGTCCCGGCAGTACGTGGCTGAACAAATTGGCGTGGCCGATCCCAAGACGATTGGACGCTGGGAACGCGGGGTCGCCTTTCCCAGTTCTTATTTCTTGCAGAGGCTCTGTACCCTCTTTGGCATGCTAGCCCAGGATTTAGGACTATTTCCGGGAGAGCATGACGATGCGCTGCAAACTGTTGCTGTACAACACATGTTTCACCGGGCCAGTGTTTTCTCCTTCTCTCCATCTCCATTGTATGACCCGGCCATTCCCCAGATGCTCGTTGATACTGGCGGCCTCGTTGGCCGGGACACGTTGCTAGAGCAGCTCAAGCGATGTTTGTGTGCTGGAAAGAGGCTGAACGTTTCAGCCCTTCATGGGTTGCCTGGAGTAGGAAAGACTGCCCTTGCTCGCGAACTCATCTATGAAAACGACATTCAGCAATACTTTGGTGACGGGATTCTCTGGGTGGGTCTGGGACTGTGGCCAAACCTGTCAGGCCTGCTAGGGAGATGGGCTAGCTTGCTGGGTATCCCTGCTACCGAGATGGCGCTTTTAAAAGGGGAAGAGGAGCGGGCAAGAGCCATTCACCATGTCATTGGCACGCGGCGAATGCTGCTGGTGATCGATGATGCCTGGAGGATCGAGGAAGCCTCGGCCTTCAAAGTAGGAGGTCCCAACTGCGCGTATTTGCTGACAACCCGCATCCCGTCAGTTGCATTGCACTTCGCGAACGGGGAAGCTATCGTCGTACGGGAACTCGATGAAAAAGATAGTTTGGACCTCTTAGCACGATTGACGCCTGATGTTGTTACCAGCGAGTCCAGCTCCGCGCGCGCATTGGTGCAATGCGCGGGTGGGCTTCCATTAGCACTCGTCTTGATGGGCAGGTACTTGCAATCACAGGCGTACAGCGGGCAGCCACGACGCCTGCGAGCTGCTCTCGAGCGGCTACGCTGCGCAGAAGAGCGCTTGCGACTAACCGTGCAGCGGGCACCGTTCGAGTATCTTGCAAGCTCGTCACTCCATGCTCTTCTGTCGCTGCAAGCTGTGATAGAGACCAGTGTTCGGCAATTAAATGAAGCGCCGCGCCGCGTCCTTTCTATGTTGTCAGCCTTCCCTGCGAAACCCGGCAGTTTCTCGGAAGAGGCTGCGCTGGTGGTGAGCGACGCGCCACTAGAGTTGCTTGACGAACTGATCGATGCCGGGCTTCTGGAGAGCGCAGGACCAGGGCGCTACACGCTGCATCAGACGATCGTTGACTACGCAAGCACCAGGGAATATAACTCAGCAGCCTATGAGCGAATGGTTGAGTATTTTATCAATTTCGTGGAGGTGCATGAAACGGACTACGAGACACTCGATCGCGAGGCGAGCAATGTACTGGCGGCGCTCCAGGTGGCGTTCGAGCGGGGAATGTCAATGTTTCTGTTACGAGGTGCTCTGCATTTTACAGTTTTCCTCAAAGCGCAGGGATTGTATGACCTGGCAAAAAGCCACCTGAGGCGTGCCGAGCAGGCCGCGCGCTCCCTGGGCGATGTGGCAAGCCTGGCCAGGATATTGTATCATCAAGAGGCAATAGCAGCCCTTCGTCAAGAAGCAGTTTGTAGTGCTGGTTAGAGTCGGTGCATGGCGTACGAAACAGGAGAAATTCCCTCGTCCGGTTCAGGAAACCTTCCTGACGAGCGCAAGCTCGTGATACGGGCACAAGAAGGAGACCAGTCAGCCTTCGAAGTCCTCTATGAGCGTTATAACGACCGGGTATGCCGCTACTTGAGCCGTATGGTTGGCAATGATGGGATCGGGTGCGAACTCACCCAGGAAGTCTTCCTGAAAGCCTGGGAGGCTTTACCTGGCCTTCGCGATCCATCGCGCTTTGCGGGTTGGCTCTACCGCATCACAACAAACCTGGCATACAACTATCAACAACACGCGAAACTGTTGCATATGATCCCATGGGAAGAGTATGCAATGAGAGAGGAGACACACAGTATCGCGGGGCCTGAAGAACAGGTGGAGGAAGCAGAACTGCTGAAACTCGCACTTGCTCGTGTCTCACCGACCTACCGTCCGTGTCTTATCTTATATGTTGTAGAGGGGCTTTCGCAACGGCAAGTAGCTGAACTGTTACACGTAAAGGAATCCTGCATAGGTAGGTACGTGAGCCGGGGAAAAGAGGAGCTGCGACAAATCTACCGGCGGCTTGCAAACGAGCAGATTGCATCAACTAGAGGAGGAAGGCGGGGTCGATGAGAAGCCAACCACCGTGTCCCAACTGGGCAGAGAAACTCGCACTTAGACGAGAGGAGCTCTCGTCCGCTGATCGTGCAGCTCTTGATGCACATATTCGAACCTGTCCTGCATGCGAAGCGGTCCAGAAGGACTATGACTTTCTCGATACCCACCTGCGCGCGTTACCACCTCCTGCACTGAAGCCATTGCCCCGTCTTCCTCTACAGACTTTTATGCAAGGTAAAGAAGAAAGAGATACTACGATCATGATGAAGGCTGGTAGCGCTACAAGCGCTCCCCGTCTCTCCTTACCAGTCAAGCGAAGAACTATTCGTGGTCGGTTGGCTATCTCGCTTGGGAGCGCTCTTCCTGTTGCCTTTGTCGCCTGTCTTGTTCTGGTCCTACTATTGTTCTTTAGAGTACTCTATGCCATTGACACCAGTTCCCAGCCGCTGGGAACGACACTTTTTACCTATGAGGGGCACAGCGATTACGTAGACGCAGTAGCCTGGTCACCCAACAATCAATTCATTGCATCAGGCAGTTGGGACGGGACTGTACAGGTCTGGGATGCATACACTGGAGCGATCATCACCACTTACAAAGGGCATAGGAATGTCGTAAGTGCTTTGGCCTGGTCTCCAGATGGTAACTATATTGCCTCTGGCAGTTGGGATGACAACGTGCGGGTCTGGGATGCTTTTACAGGTTCTCTGCAGACCATCTATGATGGACATACCGATGCTGTGAGTGCCCTGGCCTGGTCTCCTGACGGTCAATATATTGCTTCGGGCAGTTGGGACCACACCGTGCAGGTCTGGTATGCTCACACGGGCGAGACTATCCGCATTTACAGAGGACACAGCGAATTTGTGGACGCGGTGGCCTGGTCTCCCGACAGTCAGTACATTGCCTCGGGAGATAGAAACAACACGGTACAGGTCTGGAACGCACTGACTGGAAAAACACTTACCTCCAACACCGAATATACAGGGGGTATCATTGAGGCGCTGGCCTGGTCCCCTGATGGACGCTTCATCTGCGGTGGCCTGGTCCCCCAATGGCCGGTATATTGCCTCGGGCAGTTGGGATCACAGCGTGCAGGTCTGGAACGCACAAACTGGAGCTACTCTCTATACCTACAGAGGACACAGCAATACCGTAGATGCGCTGGCCTGGTGCCCCAATGGCCGGTATATTGCCTCGGGCAGTTGGGATCACAGCGTGCAAGTATGGGTAGCACCCTCTACCAGGTAATATTCTTTCCTGATTCGGCCGGCTCTTATGGGGGCAGGCGTGAAAGCCTGCCCTTCTTTGCTTTTGTCACAACGGGTTAAAAGATCGCCTCGCCTGTATCGGTGTCAAAAAGGTGAATGTTTTCGGTATCGACATGCAGGGTGGCAACGCCGCCCGTATGCGCTGGAGAACGCGGGTCCAGGCGAGCCACGATTTCTTTGCCAGCAGCCGTCATGTGAACCAGCAACTCACTGCCCAGGTGCTCCACCACATCGACCGGAGCGGTGATCGTGGAGCCATCGCGCGCATCGGGGGGCAGCAGTACGACATCTTCCAGGTGCTCAGGGCGGATACCGAAGGTGAGGTTCTTGCCCGCTGCTTCTCGTGTTCTGCCCGCGTAGAGCGGAGGCACCTCGACCTGCCCTACGCCTTCTATCACGATGGTGGTCGTGTCGCCGTCGCCGGTCACTTTGACGCCCTGGAAGAAATCCATGGCCGGGGAGCCGATGAAGCCGGCCACGAACAGGTTGCTGGGATGATCGTAGAGTTCCTGAGGGGGCCCTATCTGCTGGATGATGCCCGCGTTGAGCACGGCGATACGCGTGCCCATGGTCATGGCTTCCACCTGGTCATGGGTCACGTAAATGAACGTTGTTTGCACGCGCTGGTAGATTTTGATAATCTCGGCGCGGGTCGCCACGCGCAGTTTCGCGTCCAGGTTGGAAAGGGGCTCGTCCAGGAGGAAGACCTGCGCATCACGCACGATGGCCCGCCCCAGCGCGACACGCTGGCGTTGGCCTCCGGAGAGTTCTTTGGGTTTGCGCTTGAGCAGCTTCTCCAGGCCGAGAATTTCCGCCGCTGCATCGACGCGCTTCTTGATCTCGTTGGCGGGCAGATGGCGTAACTTGAGACCAAAGGCCATGTTGTCGAAGACGGTCATGTGGGGGTAGAGCGCGTAGTTCTGGAAGACCATGGCGATGTTGCGATCTTTGGGATCCATGTTATTGACAACCCGATCACCGATGGAAATCTCCCCATCACTGACATCATCCAACCCTGCGATCATACGCAGGCAAGTACTCTTGCCACAGCCAGAGGGGCCAACCAGCACCAGGAACTCTTTGTCCGCGATATCCATGTTGATGTCGTGGACGACTTCTACTTTGCCGAAACGCTTGAAGACGTGGTCAAATAGGACACGAGCCATTACGGGTTACTCCTTTTCGCTCTGATAACAGGAGGGGACTCTCCCCTCCTGTTACCTCCCTAATAATCAAGAGCTATTGCTTGGTGCCCACATTGCAATTGCCAGTGGCAAGAGGGAGTCAATGGGGCCTCTTCACGCCATATTGTTGAGGTATTGTTACTGAAAACACCAACAATAAACGTGTATGCATAGAGTATACCATAGAAGTTGGGAAAAAACAGCGTTTATTTGCTAAACGTATCGTTCGAACCACTCCACTGTGCGACGCAAACGATCAGTACGTTGTTTGGGTGTACCGCAGTCTGGCCAGTCGATCAAATGGCTTGCACCTGGAAAGCGCACAAGCTCTACTGTATGTCTGCGTTTACGTAGCGCAACAAAGAGTTGGAGGGATTCGCTCAATGGGCAGCTTAAATCGTTTTCCGCGTGAAGCAGTAAAAGTGGGGTTGTAATACGGTCGGCAAATGTTAGAGCAGAGCGGCCTGGCCGCAAAGTCTCGCTACTCTCTGATTCTGTCCCACTCATAGCATAGTCAAACCAGATGGTCTGATCTGACAACAGGCTTGAAGTGGAGAGGGAGCTAATACCGTTGCGGCTCACGGCTGCTTTGAAGCGGTTGGTTTGTGTAATGGCCCAGTTGGTCATGTAACCGCCGTAGCTGAGGCCGCCGATGCCAAGGCGCGTTCCGTCTACCGGCTCTGTAGCCAGTACATGATCTATGCCTGCCATCAGATCGCGGAAATCGTTGCCTCCCCAATCATGCAGGATTTTCTTACAAAATTCTTCACTGTACCCGAGGCTGCCTCGTGGATTAGCCGCCAGTACCGCATAACCCTTAGCGGCTAGTACCTGGAATTCATGGACGTAGCTATCGCCCCATGCCAACGATGGACCTCTATGAATCTCTAAGATCAGAGGAGCTTTCACTCCCTGTTGCAGCGGTGGGAGATAGAGCCATCCTTCAATTTCCAGACCATCATCACTTTGCCAGGTGATACGTTTGGGGCGAACCAGTTGACGACTCCGTAGGAGCGTATCATTGACACCAGTGAGCTTGTGCCGATTCTCGCCGTTGCTGTCCATACTCCAGACATCGCCAGGTGTAAACCAGTCTGTGCGGATCATGGTAATGGTCTGACCATCTTTGCTAAGCTGTGGGTTAATATAGCAACCGTTGCCACCTGTTAGCATTGTAGTCTGATCATGCTCAATATCGAGTCGATAGAGATGGACTTGACCTCGCTCCTGTACAGTAACGAGCAAAGAATGGCTATCAGGAAACCATAAGGGACGACCTATCATGGAATTGTGTAGCTCATCGACAATCAATTCAAGGCTGGTAAGATTTACTGCGCTAGATGTGGCCGGATGCGGCGCGCTATTGTCGTGGGCATTTACTACCCAGGGAGATATGTTGCTTGTCTCAGTCTGATCTATAGTATAGTAGTAAGCAATGTTTTGCCCATCAGGTGACCAGGAAGGCATTTGTGCCGATCCATCTTCAGATGTAAGGCATCGCATCTGGCCTGTCGATAGTGTCAGGACCCAGAGAGCCATACTGACGCTGAGATCGGGATCGGGTCGTCGATTGGCGCAGAAAGCTATTTCGGCGCCGTCAGGTGACCAGCATGACTGAACCAGGTCTACTGGCTCTGAAGTAAGGCGAGTAGCCGTACCATCCAGAGCGAGCAGCCAGAGCTGCTGGTGTCTTTCCTGCTTGTATCCCAGGCCATCCCATTGTTCATCGAGCCGGGTATATACAACTGAGATTACGCTTGTATCCGGTACGTTGTGGTCATCAGTTGCTTTCCATGCGCTGTGCGCTAGCAAGGCTTTGCCATCTGGCCGCCAGCTATACTCAGTTACATCCTGGCTGAAGTTGCTCACCTGTCGAGCTTCTCCGCCTTCCAGCGGTAGCACATACATCTGTACCGGGCCATTGCGATCGCTCAAAAACGCAAGGAACTGCCCATCAGGCGACCAGCGAGGCGCGAAATCACGGTGCTTTTCAAGATCTGTACCTGTCAGCTGTCGTGGAGTTTGCGCTTTCCCATCTCTGCTATGTACCAACCA
>WNGJ01000583.1_pt1 | contig 33693 bp, 30 predicted proteins | sample 5400611 | NCBI WGS metagenome assembly WNGJ01 (sample SAMN13153375, study PRJNA577476) | soil metagenome | isolation source: 40 cm soil or saprolite under Garry oak tree replicate 1 | place: USA:California | collected 2016-06-15
AGGCCCGGCTACTGCAAAGGCAAGGGGCATCGCCGCGAGCATCTCGGCTATGCCGGGCGCCGCGTACTCGTTTCGCGCAAATGGTCCGGGAAGACGCTCGCTGATCACCGCGCCGACCGCAGGCAGTGGCTGATGGCCATGCTCGGGATTTCGGCAACCGACCCGGCTCGCTACCGGTGGGAGCCCGTTACGCCGGGCGACTCCGACCACATGCCCAATGCGCAGCGACTCCTGCACGTCGTCGCCGACCGCCAGAGATGGCAGGCCGCGCTGGCCGAAGCCAGAAGCCGCGCGGCAACGCGGGCCGATCCCAACCTTCCGGACAGCGGAAGGGCGGCGTGATGGCAGGCACCGACAGGAACGCGGACCGTCTGCTGACCGTCCAGGCGGCGGCCGAGCGGATGGGCACGTCCGTCCGATTCGTCCGGCGTCTTGTCGCCGAGCGGCGCATCGCGTTTGTGAAGCTCGGCCGCCATGTCCGAATCGCGGAGTCCGACATCACCGCGTTTATCCAATCCGGGCGGGTCCCGCCAATCACCACGCGCAACTACTCACGAAGGAGAGTCGCCTGATGCCAGGAGACAAGAGCCGACATTTCGGCAACATCCGCAAGCTACCCTCGGGCCGTTTTCAGGCCCGGTATCGCGGACCGGATGGACGGATGCGATCGGCGCCGACCACCTTCGAGCGCAAGTCGGACGCATCCCGGTGGCTGACTTTCAAGGAGGCCGAGATCACGCGAGGGGACTGGATTGCTCCCGAATTGGCCAAGGAGCCGTTCGGGCAATACGCGCAGCGGTGGATGAGCGACCGGGTGCTCAAGATAAGAACCGAGGAGCTGTACCGCGGCCTGCTGCGCAACCACCTGCTGCCCACATTCAATGCGGTGAGCCTGGGCGACATTGACGAGGCTGCCGTGCGCCGCTGGCGGAAGGAACGCCTGGATACGGGCAAGATGGCCGAACGGCCGTTCGGTGCCGTGACCGTCGCGAAGGCGTATCGATTACTGCATGCGATCTTGAGGACGTCGGTCGAGGAGGACCGGATCATCCGGCGCAACCCGTGCCGCATCGAAGGGGCGGGCAAGGAGGAATCCGAGGAACGGGAGATCGTGCCCTTGCCTGTGGTGTTCGCGCTCGCGGACGCGATACCCGTGCGGTACCGCGCGCTCGTGCTCCTGGCGACGTTCGCCGATCTGCGGTGGGGTGAACTAGCCGGGCTGCGGCGCGGCAACATCGACCTGGAGGCGTGCGAGATCCGGGTCGTGGAGACGATCGCGGAGCTGGACAAGGGTGGCCTGCGGCCGGAAACACCGAAGTCGCGGGCCGGTCGGCGCACGGTGGCGTTCCCGGCCGAGCTGGTTCCGGAACTGCGCTGGCACCTGGAGCGGTTCGCCGCGCCGGGGGAACGGGGCCATGTGTTCGTCGGACCCAAAGGTGGCCGTCTGCGCCGGTCGAACTTCCGCCCCATCTGGACCAAGGTACGGAACTCGGTTGGCCTGCCCGGCCTGCACTTTCACGATCTCCGTCATACGGGCGGGACGCTGGCAGCCGCGACTGGCGCGAGCCTCAAGGAGCTGATGGCTCGGCTGGGGCACTCCAGCGTGCGGGCCGCGATGATCTACCAGCACGCCACACGTGACCGTGACCAGGCCATCGCGAAGGCGCTCGGCGGCCTGGTCCGCGAGGTCCGCGCCACACGCAACGACCAGGCGGAACGCACCGAACGGGAGGCATGAGATCGCAGCCGTGTGGCACGCGTGTGGCACGAACGGCCATTCGGCCAGCAAGGTTGATCAAAGTTCCGACGAGGAAATGCCTTTTGACCTGGACAAACAACGCGAGAGCGGGCGACGGGAATCGAACCCGCATGGCCAGCTTGGAAGGCTGGGGCTCTACCATTGAGCTACGCCCGCACGGCGGGGCCGGATCCGTGCGGATCCCGCAGGGCCGTCACGGGTAGCGTACCGGGTGACGATCCATCCGGGACCATACGGCCAGGGCCGGCCCGGTGCACGCCAGGCGCGGTGCACCCCAAGAGATGGTGCACGCCGGGCGCGGCGTACTGTGCCCGATCGCGTCGGTCAGCGCAGCCGTTAAGGAATATTTCCGTCCGCATCTGCCCGGGCCGACCTTGCGGTCGGGTGGGTGGCTCACGCCTTGAGATGGCCGGGGAAGAAGGCGAGGATACGGCGGCGGGCGTCCCGGGCCGAGGGCTCGTCAAACCCGCCTCCGGCGAGCCTGCCCATCACGGCGAAGAACTTCGGTATCCCCGCAGGGTCCCTGACCTGCGGGGATGGCGAAATAAACGGGCATCTCACCGTGATCGGCAGCAATCCGCTCTTCGGCATCGTCCATCCTTGCTGCCGTGGCAAAATCCGGTGCCCGGGGGGTTCATGCGGCCGACGTACCGGACACATGCGCCGGGCTCCTTTGCGCCCGGCGCCGCTGGTTTCCACGCCAGGCGTTGCGGCGCTCTCAGCGACGCCTTAACGCGATTTCCGATGGTCTTACGGAACGTAACGGTCCTGGGGCGTGTTCCGGGCCGCGCAGCCAACCGACACCATTCTGGGGAATCCACGTGAACCGTTTTGACCACTCCGTTGAGGCACGCGACGAGGGCTTGCGCCGGCTGTCCGAGTTGACCTGGCGCACGGCCGGCGTCGCCGCGGTTTCCGCGCTCGCGCTGACCTCAGTGCTCTACCAGTCCACCCCCGCACAATCCGCAGGCAACCAGGCGGCCGAGGCGCAGCCCACCCCCACGCTGGCGCCGGCGCCGACCGTCACCGTGACCGTGACCGTGACCAAGAAACCGAAGGCCGCCAAGCGCACCACGGTGCCCTGCACCCGCCGGTCTGCGGCGCGACCGGCGCCTGCCCCGGTTGCCGCGCCGCCGCCGGCCCCGGCGCCTGCACCCCCGCCGTCGTCACCCCCGTCGTCACCCCCGCAGCCCCCGGCCCCGGCGGTGCCCGCATCGGCACCGGCCTCGGTAACGGCCTCGGCACCGATACCGGTGCCCGCGGTCCCGCCGTCGTCAGCCCCGCCGCAGGCCCCGGTCCATGCCGTGTCGGGCGGCTCATGATGACGGCTGAGGGCGCCGTCACCGGCGTGACGTTCCGCTCTGCCGGTGGCCGGCCGGCCAATCCAGTCCGCTGGGCCGCCGCCGCAGGTGACTGGCCCCATGATCCTGGACGCCTGCGGTGAAGGGCCTTGCCGCAAGCGGAACGCCAAGCGGCCCGAGCCCGCTGTGGTTCCTCACCCGCGGCACCGGCCTCGTCGCTTTGGCGCTGCTCAGTGCCTGCGTCGTGCTGGGCATCTTGACCAATGTCAGGTTCGCGGGCCCGCGGTGGCCGAGGTTCCTCACGGCGGGGCTGCACAGGAACCTGTCCCTGCTCGCGCTGATCTTCGTCGTCATACATGCGGCGACGACCGTGCTTGACTCCTATGCGCCGATCCGGTGGCTCGACGCCGTGATCCCGTTCGTCTCGGTCTACCGCCCGCTGTGGCTCGGCCTCGGCGCGATCGCGTTCGACCTGCTGCTCGCCCTCGCCGCAACCAGCCTGTTCCGGGTCCGGCTCGGCCACCGGATGTGGCGGCGGACGCACTGGGCCGCGTACGCCTGCTGGCCGGTCGCGGTCGTGCATGGTCTCGGGACCGGCAGCGATCCGCGTACCAGATGGGTGCTCGTCCTCACCTTGGGCTGCGTGTTCACGGTTGTGTCCGCGTGCTCGCTGCGGCTTGCCTTCGGCTGGCCCGCGCACTGCGCGTTGCGGCTCGGCGTGGCGGCGCTGGGGATCGTGGCGCTGCTGGCCGGGGGTCACTGGGCGCAGCAGGGACCGCTGCGTCCGGGGTGGGCGAAGCGGGCGGGCACGCCGCCACCGCCGGGCCGGGCGGCGGCGGCGACGCCGCCGCCCGGCCAGCGGACCGCGTCACCGGTGGTCGCCTGGCACACACCGGCAGCCACCAGCCGGCCGAAGGCCCGGCCATGACCCGCCGCGCTCAGCCCGGTCCTCGCCCTGCGGATCGGGCCGGCACCGTGATGGCGGGCGCCTGGGTGCGGCTGCCGGGGATGGGCGGCTCAGATTCTGGCATGTTCTTCGCGCGCCGCGGAAACGCGGCGCCGGAGGACCTCCCGGACCGGATCGCGGTGCCGCGGCAGCGCGGGCCGCGCCGAGGCCACTGGCTCCGCCCGGCCCGGTGCCCGGGTCTGCCCCCGAACCTCCAGCCTGGGCAGCACCAGCGGCTCCGAAGGAACCTGCGCCCGGGCCGGCAGCGGCGGCACGGCCGGCCAATCCTCGGGTGACGCCTCAGCCGCCCCCGCATACGGCCCGAGGCAGCGCCGCGCGGACGTGGCGGTGAGGTGCGGCACGATGCCTGCGGTCATGACGGCGATGCCGATGAGCGCGGCCGCGAATCCCACCGCGCCGATGGGGACCCCGTAGATGGCGGGCCCGAGGACCGAGGGCACCGAATGCTCGGCGGCGGGATTCGTGGCCGCGGCGGCGACCGCGCTGTCGACCCTGGCGGCAAGCCGCACGAGCAGGCCGGTGATGATGCCGATCCCAAGCGCGAACACCACGAAGCCGATGGCCGCGAGCCGCCTGGCGCGCGAGCCGGCCGCGGCGACCTGGCTCAGCCGGCCGGCCTGCCCGACGATGATCTGCTGGACGTACCGGTCGAACGGGCCGCTCGCGGGACCACCGCCGGACGCACCCGGCCCGCCGGCGGCGCCCGGCCGCGCGTGCTTCCCGGACGGGGCGGCGCGCAACGCGGCCGCGATGCCCGCCTCCAGGTCCGGCGACCCGGACCCGACCCCGGGTACCCCTCCGGTCGGGGCCGCGGCGACGTCCGGCTCCTCGAACCGGGCCTCCACTGTCCCGAACCGCAGGACGTCGCCGTGCCGCAGGGCCTGCGCAGCGGCGATCTTGGCCCCGTTGACGAGGGTGCCGTTCGTCGATCCAAGGTCGCGCACCGTGGTCTGCGCGGACGAACAGAGCAGCTCGGCGTGCGCCAGGCTGACGTGTGAGTCGTCCACGCGCAGCTCGCAGTTCGCCCCGCGCCCGAGCACCAGCCGGTCGGCCGCGAGCACCAGGACGGTGCCCCGCAGCCCGGCTGGGCGCGCGATCACGAAGCGGGGCAGGGTGGCTGAGTCCCAGGAATCCACGGTGACCTCCGTCGCGCCCGACCCGGCCAAGGACAACGGCCGGCTCCTTCTGCGTCTACGAAGATGAGCGTGGCGGCCGGCGAAAAATACGTGCCCCGGCCGGGGCGGCAAAAGTCAGCGCGCCGCGCCGGGGGGTCCTAAGCTGGATGCCGACGGGCCCGGGAAGTGACTTGTCCGAAGAGTCGGTTTGAGGGGTTGTGGCCGGCCGCGCTGGATTCAACAGACGCCCCCACGTGTCCTCCCGGGCCCGCCGCTTGCCCGCATCGCCTGGCACGCCGCGGCCGCGGTGGCCGGGGCTCTGCCCCGGCCACCGCGGCCGCCGGTTTTCAGTAGCAGAGTTGGATGCGCGCACCGCAGATGGGCACCGTGTCGATCGTCCAGGTGAAGGTGGCCTGGCCGGCCGAGCCCGCCGAGTCGGTTGCCGTGACGCGCACGGTGTAGGTTCCGGCCCTGTTGGCGATCCCGGAGATGAGCCCGGTGCCTGCGCCGATCGTCAGCCCAGACGGCAGCCCGGTGGCGCTGTAGGACAACGGGAAGCCGCCGCTCGAGGTGGCCTTCATCTGCAGGCTTTGCCTCGTCATCGTCGTGCCCTCCTGGGCACCCGGGTCGGTGACGGTCACGACGTCACCCGATCCGTTGACCGTCCAGGTCAGCGTGACCCCGCTCGAGGCCGTGGTCTGATCCGCCGCCGATACGGCCACGGAGTAGGTTCCCGAAGTGGTGGGGCTCCCCGAGATCAGCCCGGTGGCCGGGTTGATGGACAGTCCCGCGGGCAGGCCGCTCGCGCCGAAGGTGAGCGGGTAGCCAGCGCTCGAGCTGGCCTGCAGCTGCAGGCTCACGTTCGTGTGCACGGTGCTGGCCTGGTTGCCCGGGTTGGCCAGCGTCACGTTGTCCGGCCAGGCGAGGGTGCAGCCCCGCCCGGTGACCGCATAGGCCACATTGCTGAACAGCGACTGCATCGCGAACGTGCCGGTGGAAAGGGCCACGCTGCCAAGGCCGGTCCACGCGCACTTGTCACCGATCTCGCCGGTCGACGCGTCGGGCTCATACCAGGCGGAAATGTACGGATCGGTAACGGTCTCCGCGTACTCATGGCCGCCGACGATCGAGAACCCGTCGTACATCCCGCGGACGTAGTTCTCACCGCACGACGAGCCCGCATCGAGCTGGTACGGAAGGTTGATGAAGGGCACGCCCCACAGTCCGAGCGAGTCGGCGTGCCAGGCGCAGTAGTTGCCGTTGGCGCCCGGGCAGGCGAAGCCCTGCGGGCACGTGCCGGCCTGGGTGGCGATGACAACCTGGTCGTCGGCGCTCGTGGCGCCGACCTGCAGGGCGAAGGAGTTCGCCTCCGCGGCGAGCTGGACGTCTCCGACGCCGGCCCACGGTGTGCTCGCGTCCTGCCAGGCGCCCATGAAGACCGAGCCGTAGAACGACGGGGGGCCGCTGCCGTCACCGTACGCGGTGGTGATCCGCGACCAGGTGTCCTGCGGCTGCACCCCGAGGCCCGCATAGAAGTTCCACAGGTAGGAGTAGCTTGCCTGCTGGGCCGGGTCCGACGTCCAGTTCGGCCCCCACAGCAGCAGGTAGACATGCGGGCTGTGCTGGACCGCGCCGCCGTGGTAGGTGAGCGGGCAGTTGGGCTCGGCGCACGCGGCGGCGGAGCTGGCCGCGGCGGCCGCCCGCTTCGGCGCCTCGCCACGGGCATAGACGATCCCGGAGATCTTGCCCACCCGGGTCTTCGGAAGCGTCTTCTTGTAGGTCTGGCGCAGGTTGATGACGTGCGCGGGTGGCGCGGGTTTGGCCAGCTGCGCCGACGCTGCGGCAGGAGCGGCAGCCCGCGCCAGGTGCCCCGCCGGAGCGGAGGACGCGCTCGCCACACCCCCGGAGGCGCCGAGCACCATGATCACACCGGCTGTCGCCAGTAATTGGCCGGATGTTCGTCTCATCAGCATTTCCCCTCGTAGCCTGAAATCCGGACCGACCGGACAGCCGTAGCCTGGCAGGGGACACACGCTGTGACATTGACCAGATGACCTATCCGCGCCGGCGGGAATTGACTAGGCCGCCCCGGCGGCGCGGGCGGGTCACGGCCGGGACTGGTCCGTGGGCACCCAGAAGCGGAGTTTGCCGTGCCGTTCGTCCTCCAGGACGCCGCCGCTCGCTTCGATCACCTTGCGCGAAACGGTGTTGTCGAGATCGCAGGTGAGCAGGGCGGGGTCGATGCCCACGGCGTGGGCGTGCGGGAGCACCGCGCGCAGCATCGCGGTCGCGTGCCCACGGCGGCGCGCTGTCGGGCGCACGTCGTAGCCGATGTGCCCGCCGAAATCCCGCAACCAGTCGGTGAGCCGGTGCCGCAGCGCGATCCGGCCGAGGTAGTCCGGCCCTTCCACCCACCACCACGTCGTGCACAGCACGAAGCCCGCTGCCGGCGGCGTCTTTGCCTCGCTGCGCAGCGCTGCGACGTAGCTGGCGAACCCTGCAGCGGTGTCCCAGCGGCCCGCCCACTCCCGGATTTCCCGGCCGACCATCGTGTCGTCCGCCGGGCCGCCGCGGCCCTCCGCGCGAAATTCCCGCATCGCGGCGAGGAAGGACGCCCGGACCGACGCGGTCGGCAGGCTCAGTTCCGGCATGCCTTCAGTCAACCCGGTGGGCAGTCCTGCCCGCGACTGCTTTTCCGGCGGATGCCCGGGTGGCGGGATGCGTCAGCCGGGCACGCGGGCGGCCGGGGCGGCGGTGGCGGCCTGCTTGGCGGCGCAGTCAGCGCAGGTGCCGAATATCTCCACGGTGTGGGTGACATCGGCGAAGCCGTGCTCGCTGCCGACGGCGTCGGCCCAGCGTTCGACGGCGGGCCCGGACACCTCGACGGTTTTGCCGCACGAGCGGCAGACGAGGTGATGGTGGTGCTCGCCGCGGCCGCAGGCGCGGTAGACCTGCTGGCCGCCGGCGGTGAGCACGTCCGCCTCGCCGCCCTCGGCCATGGCGGCCAGCGCACGGTACACGGTGGTCAGCCCGATGCGGTGCCCCGCCCCACGGAGCTGGGCGTGCAGGTCCTGGGCGCTGACGAACGTGCCCGCCGCGGCCAGCGCCCGCCGGACCGAGTCGTGCCGCGCGGTCATCGGTGACCGGCGCCGGTTGTGTACGCGGTGCCCATGCCACCATTGTGCCCGCAGGCAGGCGCTGCTTCGGTGCGCCGGCCGCCCGGCCGGCGTGTCAGCAGTTGACGAACTCTGGGCGCTGGTTGAGGATCTGCGCCCGGGCGGTGACAAAATCGGCGTGGGCCCGCGCCGCCTCGGGGCGGAAGACGGCCGCGCGGTGGCAGTTCTGGAACGCGAGCCGCACGCCGTGGTGCCGTTCGATCGCGCCGCGCATCGCGTCGCTGGCCATCACCCGCAGCAGTTGGCCACGGGCGGCCTCGTCGGGCGGTGGCACCTGGTTGTCGGCGAACTCGCCGCCGGTGGTGTTCAGGTTCTCGATGAGGCCGCTGATCACCTGCCACGCGTAGGGCAGGGAGGTGCGGACGCAGCCGACGAACGCCGCGTCGCTCACCTCGCCACGGCGCGCTTGGTCCAGCAGATCGGGCGAAACTGCCAGCGACATGTTCGGGTCCTTCCGGTCGGCCGCCGGTCCTTACGGCGGGGTGCATGCGGTGCGCGGCGACGGTCCCGACACCCGGCCCGCGATGATGCCGGAACGGGTTGACCTGTGCACGCACAGTTGCCACACCCATCATGACATGGAAACGATATTCATTCCACTAGTTGCTGAGACCGCCTTCAGTGGTTGCCGCATCCGCGGCAGCCGTTCAGGATGATGGCTGGATCCCCGCTCAGCCGCGGCGATGGAGCCGGGCTCGGCGCGGTGGCCCCGGGGTGGCCGCTGGGCCGACGGCGGCGCGCACGGCCGCGCGTCACGGCGTGGCCGGGCTGGCATGCCGCAATCCCGGCCGGGCACGGCGGTGCCGGGTGGCGGCGAAGGCGGCCAGGTACACGGCGGTGGCGACGGCGATGATGGCGAAGCTGGGCGGCATGGCCGGGGCGGCGTAGGCCAGCGCGAGCCCGGCCCAGATCTCGGCGACGGCGAGGCCGGCCGAGATCGCCATCCCGCGGTAGGGCCGGTCGGTCAGCAGCAGTGCCGTGGCGGCGGGCGCGGCGAGCAGGCCGAGCAGCAGCAGCGCGCCGACCGCCTGGGTCGCCTCGGCGGCGGTCGCGCCGACGAGGGCGAGGAAGCCGATGCCAAGCAGCCGGACCGGGACGCCGCGGGCCGCTGCGACCGCCTCGTCGATGCTGGCGAACAGCAGCGGCCGCGCGATCACCAGCACAGCCAGGACGATGCCCACCCCGATCGTGGCGGCGACAGCGGCCTGCCCGGCGGACAGGCCGAAAATCGAGCCGAACAGGACACTGATCCCCGCGGTGCCGTTGGCGCTGCTGCGCGTGGTCGTGAACAGGGTCAGGAAGAACACGCCCAGGCCGAGGATCCACGCGAACACGTTGCCGATGACCACGTCGTCCGCGCGGCCCCGCGTCCCGAGCACCCCGATCGCCACCGCTACCGCGATGGTCGCCGCGAACAGCCCGAGCCGCAGATCGATGCCCGCGGCGAGCGCGGCGAGCGCGCCGGTGAACGCCACGTGGCTCAGCGCGTCGCCGGTGAACACCTGCGCGCGCAGCACGAGAAAGAACCCGGCGAGCCCGCACGCCGCCGCGATGGCCGTCCCGGCCACGAACGCGTGCTGCATGAACGGGTGCGCGAAGATGCTCATGCGGGCGCCTGCGCGGGTGCCTGCGCGGGCGCGGCGCGGCGCCGCAGCCGGTGTTGCGCGGCCGCGGCGAGGTGTGCCGCGAGGTAGGCCCCGAACGCGAAGGTGGTGACGTAGAAGCCAATCGGGTACGCAGAGTAGTAGGCGGCAACCAGCCCCGCCCAGGTCACGGCCCAGCCGACCACCACGGTCAGGACCAGGCTCGCCAGCGGGCGGGCGGTGAGCCGCTGCGCGGTCGCGGCAGGCATCACCAGCAGCGCGAACACCAGCAGCGCGCCGGTGATCTGCGCCGTCTGCGCGACCGCCGCGCCGAGCAGCACCAGGAAAACGACCGACAGCGCGCGGACCGGCACCCCCCGCGCCGCGGCGACGTCGGGGTCCACGGAGGCGAACAGCAGCGGCCGCCCGAGCACCGCAACCGCCGCGAGCACCGCCACGCCAGTCGCGGCGAGCACGGCTACCTGCCCGTTGGTGATACCGAGGAAACTGCCGAACAGCAGCGCCGTCGTCCCGTTGAGGAACCCCTTGTACAACGCGACGAACAGCAGCCCGCAGGCGAGAGTGAAGGCCTGCACCGTGCCGGTCAGCGCCGATTCGGCCGCCAGGCTGCCGGCGGACCTGCGGCCCCGCGCCGCCGCCGCGATGATCACGGCGGCACCGAGGCAGAACGCGAAGTACCCGTAGACCGCGCTCACCCCGATCAAGGTGGCGCCGGCCGCCCCGGGGAAGGCCGCCAGCGCCAGCGTGTGCCCTGCGAACGCCTGCCGGCGCAGCACCATGAACCAGCCCATCACCCCGGCGACGACCGCGACGATGGCCCCGGCGCGGAAGGCGTTGACCATGAACTGGAACGCCCACAGGCTGCGGATGTCGGCCAGCAGGTTCCACGAGAACCCGCTGCCCGTCATGGCGCACCCTGGCCGGTGTGGCGGTCGGTGTGCAGGGCAGGGGCCTCGGGCTGCCCGACCACCACCAGCCGCCCGTCCGAGGTGGTCAGCACCTCGACGGGCGTGTGGTACAGCCGCGTCAGGGTCGGGCCGTTGATGACCTCCGCGGGCGTGCCGGCGGCGGCGCCCCCCGCGGCTATGTAGACGACCCGGTCCAGGTGGGAAAGGATCGGGTTCACGTCGTGGGCGACCATCACCACGGTCACGCCCTGGTCGCGGCAGATCCGGCCGATCAGCGCGGCGGCGGCCACCTGGTTGGGCAGGTCGAGGCTGTCGAGCGGCTCGTCGAGCAGCAGCAGTCGCGGCTGGCGGATCAGCGCCTGGGCGATGAGCAGCCGCTGCTGCTCGCCGCCGGAGCACTCGCCGATCGGCCGGCTCGCGTAGCCGCTTGCGCCGACAAGCTCGATCACGCCGGCGACCCGGCGGCGGGCGCTGTCGCGGGACCGGCGCAGCGGCAGCGGGATGCCCCAGCGGTCGCCGTCCAGGCCGAGCCGGACCACGTCGGTGCCGCGGATCCGCGCGGAAGGGTCGAAGCTGCGCCGCTGCGGGAGGTAGCCGATGTGGTGATTGGCCCGCCCCGGAGGCTGGCCCAGCACCCTGACCTGGCCGGCCGAGGCCGGAAGCAGGCCAAGCAGAACCTTGAGCAGCGTGGACTTGCCCACACCGTTCGGGCCGAGCACGGCGACGAACTCACCGGCCCCCACCTGCAGGTCCACCCCGCTCCACAACGTGGCGCCGCCGACGCGCACCGCCGCGCCGCGCAACTCCAGCACCGCGGCGGGGCCGGCGGGTGCTCCGCCGCGCCGCGCCGCGGCCGGGCCGCCGGCGGTCTGCTGGGCCTGCGCGATCGGATTCACACCGGCCCTCCTCACTTGCCCGTTGCCTGGTGCAGGGCACTTTCGAGCTGCTGCAGCTGGGTGACCTGCCATTGCTGGAAGCTTGCGCCCGCGGGCGCAAGGGTCTCGGTCACCGTGGTGACCGGGATGTGCTCGGCCTCCGCCTCCTTCACCTGGGCGGCGATGTCGGGAGTGGCGTTCTGGCTGTTGTAGATGTACACCTTGATCTGCCTGTTCTTGATCTGCGCGTCGATCGCCGCCTTGTCCTGTGCGGTCGGCTCACTGCCCTCGCTGATCGCCCGCAGAAACGAGTACGGGGTGAGCATCCGCAAGCCCAGTGTGTCTGCCAGGGGTGACACAATCGACTCCGAAGCACCGACCGGCGTGCCCGCGTAACGGGCCTTGATCTGCGCGATCAGCTCGTTGTAGCGGGCCAGGGACCTGGTCTCGAAGGTGGTCTGCTGCCGCTGGAAGTAGGCGGCGTCAGCCGGGTCGAGCTGCCTGTAGCCGGCGGTGATCGCCGCGATGACCTGGCGGACGTGGGCGGCGGAGTACCACTGGTGCGGGTTGTCGCCCTCCTTCAGCCCGAGCACGTTCCCGACGGTGAGGGTCCGGCGGCCCTGGACGGGGTTGGCGGCGATCAGTTTCGGCGCCCACGGGTCGTAACCGATGCCGTTGACGATCACGAGCTGCGCTGCGGCGATGGCCCGCGCGTCGGTGGCGGCCGGCTCGTACGCGTGCGGGTCGGTGTTGGGGTTGGCGATGATGCTGGTCTCGCTGACGTGGGAGCCGCCCAGCTGACTGGCGATGCTGCCCCAGAAGTTCTCCGCAGCCACCACAACGATCTTCTTACCGGCGCCGCCGGCCGCGGTGCCGGACGCGGCCGTCGAGCACCCGGCGGCGGCCAGCGCTACCACAGCCACCGCCGCAGCCAGGCGGAACAAGTGCGAGGTGAATCTCATCGGGGGGCCTCTCACGCCATGACCCGCCACGTGGCACGATCGCCGTCATCGCACCCGTTCCCGCGGCGGAAATGAAACCGATCACCGTGCTCGTCCCGGCGACCCTCACCCGATAATAATGAAAACCGTTCTCATTGTCCATCTCGGGACAGGCTACGGCATCCCGCGCCGGCAGCCACACGGCTCAGGTCAGCCAGGCCGCCAAGCTGACCCGTGATCCTTCCCGCTTGGGGCCCGCACCGCTGACGGCCTGGCTGATCGTTAGATGACGGTGACGTACAGCCGGTAGGCAGCGCTGGCGTTGCTGGTGACGTTGCCGCCACTGGTGCTGATGGGCTGGACGAGCGCCATCACGCCGGGGATTGCCAGGCTCGGGTTGGTGGAGTTGCCCGCGACCGGGCCCAGCGGTGCATTCGCCGCTACGCTGACCGTGACGGAGAAGCTGATGCTCTCGCCCGGCTGAAGCGTGGCTGACACCGGGTTGACGGACACGGTGAGTGCGGATGGAAGAGCCGTCTGGTACCACGCGGACCCGCTCGCGATGAGCGAGATCCTGGCCGGAACGGTACCGACATTTCTGGCGCTGCCCTGCCACGTGTGGCTGCCACCACGCGGGATGCTGGCGGTCATCCAGGTACCGGACTGCCAGTCGGCGCCCGTTCCGCCGTAGATCCCCACGCCCAGCAGGTTGCCGGAGATGGTGGCTGTCGCCACGGCAGAATCCGGCCCATAGCCGTAGCGGCTGTTTGCCCTGACGGTGACCGTGTAGGACCCCGCTGGCCAGTAGCCACTGCCGTCTGGGCTGGTGACGTTGCCGGATGTCCAGCTGGCGGGAAAGCTGGATGTGACGGCGCCCTTCGGGCCCGTCAGGGTCAGCACGTAGCTGGTCACCGCTGCCTGGCTGGACCCGGCGGCCGGCGGGGCCCATGACGCGTTCATCACCGTGGTAGAAGCGCTGAGCTTCACGCTGGTGGGTGCGCCAGGTGGCTGGAGCGCCTGCCCGGGAGCCAGCACGCCGCTGACCGCGCTGGCCGGGCCGAGGGTGCTGCCGTTCATGGCCCACAGGAAGAACGTGTAGGTCTTGGCCGGCATGATGCCCGCCGCGTCACGTGCGAACGTGATCGACGTGTCACTGGCTCCGGCGGTGAACTGCCTGCCCGTCTCGCTGACCCGGATCTGGTACCCGGTGGTGGCACCGCTGTAGTAAGAGGTGGTTACTCCCGGCGCCCAGTGCACGGTCGCAGCCGTTTCACCGATGCTGGCCGTCAGGCTCCTCGGCTGAGGTGGCGGTGCCGCCGTGGCACTGCTCGCGAGCTGAGCGGAGAACACCACGCAGAGCGCGGTGACCAGCGCCGTCATTGTCCCGATAATGATCTTCATAGAGTTGCCCCCGTTGCAGGTCGGGGCGATTGCACGCATGCAGCTCTTCGTGCGCCTTTAGCGATGGATCGTCCTCGGTCAGGAGGATCCTCCGCTTGGGCTGGTTCGGTGCCACATCGCCCCACGCACCCAAACTCCCGGCAGCGGGTGGCAGCCCCGTTCGCGCCCGGGTTGCAGTCTGGTTGCCCGGGCCTGCCCCGCGGTTGGCACCGGCCCGCCGTCGCCACGACGGAGCGGTACCTGCACAGCCTCCCGGCAGCCGACGAGACGGCCCTTGACGCCCTGTCACGGATCCGGGGCACCGGGCAGCCAAGGCCGGGGTGAAACCGCAGAAGAGTTCGGCTGTACCGAGGCCAGCGTGGGTTCCACCACGCAGCCGTTCGGGATCAATCACCGGCGCCCGCTGCCGGTGGTCCGTAATCTTCCCGTTCAGTCGGGTTTTCTCACCGCGTCCCGTATCGCCAGGGGCCTACCTGTATCGGCTGGGCACCACAAGTGGTTCCGGAGGCTGGCAGGGTGCGCGACGTTTCCCCGATGCCTCTGTCAGATGGCCCTGCTGGCCGCGAGGTTTGTCCTGCCGGGGCTTCGTCGCCCTGACATGGATCAGGCCATCAGGCTGGCCTGCGATCTGCTGGCGGACGGGCTGGGCACGCCTGCCACGCTCGAGGTGGCGTGCCTGGGCTTCGGCACGGCTCTTCGTGATGCGGCGGGCGGTTCCGGATGCCCGGTCATCTCGGTTGGGGTGTTGCGCGGCGGGGTCGAGGCGGATGTGGCGGCGTAAGCTTCGAAGCCCAGGCCCATTCCGGTAGGCACGCAAGCGGAGCTCGTTCGTGCGGGATTCGGAGAACATCGGGAAGGCACGCCGCGTGCTGGGCGCGCCGATGCGCGCGAGCTGATGACCTGGGTTGCGAGCACGAACACCAGTGACGACGCCATTGAGCAGATCGCCCGCGCCTGCCGCTATCTCACCGAGGCGCACACCCGGCTGCCGGCCACGAAAGTCCTGGCTGGGGTCCTGCAAGCTCGGCAGCAGATTCACGAGTTCAGCGCCGCTGCGGTGCCCGGCGAGCCGATTCCGGCGGCCGGGTGAGCCCGCTTCCCCGCCATCTGTTCGACCGCTGGCAGCACCGGCCCGACCCCGCCGATCCCGCGCGCGGCGTCGTGTACTGGCACGTGCTACTGGGCGACGAGCCGCAGGTCCGCGAGCTCGCCGCCGCCGCGCAGCAACGGCTGGCCGGGTTCACCGGCCTGCACCTGACCCCGCTGCGATGGCTGCACATCACCACCCTGGTCGCCGGATCGACAGCCGAGATATCGGACGGCGACCTGAAAGACATGCTGGCGAAAGCGGCGCTGGCACTGTCCAGCCAGCCGCCTGTCACGGTCGAACTAGGCCGCATCCTCTACCACTCAGAAGCCATCATGTTTGCCGTCCGGCCAGCCGGTTCACTGAGCCCTCTCCACGCCGCCGCTGTGCAGGCGACACCAGTTGTACGTGGTAGGCCCAGCGATGCCAGCGGTGCGCCAGCGGCGTGGATCCCGCATATGACGCTGTGCTACAGCACACGCGAGCAGCCAGCCGCACCGGTCATCGCGGCGCTCGGCAAGGAACTGCCTCGCTGCAAAGTCCAGATCGAAGCGCTTAGCCTGGTCGTGCAGCACGGCCCTGAACGCGACTGGGACTGGCGCGTAGTCGGAGCGGCCCACCTGCAGGGCTGACCTCACGCCATTGGCAGCTCAGCAGACCCCTGTCGGCTCACCCGGTCGGCCTGACCTGCCGCGGTCGCGCGATGCCCCGGCCCCCGTCGCCAAGATTGCGCCCGAACCGCCGCGCATGCGCCCGGTGATCGCAAGCTGTGTAAGACAAGCGAAACGCGCCTAACGCCGAACGGGACACCCTGGTCATGCTGTGAGCGCGATGGCGCCGTTGCTCACGTCAAGATGGAACTCGATCCGTGTCCCTGCAGTGATCCTTGCCAGGGTGGAAAGCGATGGCGCCCGCTCACCACGCTCCAGCCGCGCGATGACTGGCTGCTTCATCCCAACAGCCCGCGCCATCTGGCTCTGGGTGAGCCCGCGCGCTGCCCGGTAACGGATTATGTGGACGGCCACCTCGCGGGCGAAGCTGGACCGGTCCCACACCTCCCGGAACTCCGGATCCTCGCGCTGGCGGTCAATGACCTCCCCAAGCGCCGGAAGCTCGCTGAGCCTCATCGGTCCTCCACTTCCTCTAGCCGTGCCTCTGCTGCCGCGACCGCCCGTTTGAAGCCCCGCGGGTCAGCCTCGGCCTCCGAACCCACCGCGCCACCACGAACACGTCGCCAACCCGCGACAGAAAGCGCGCCAGGGCGCTGCGCCCTCCGCGCGGCCGTAACTCCCGGAGAGCGTCGGCGTCGCGGACGGCACTGGTGTGCGGCTAGCTGAGATCGGGGCCAAGCGCTTCGAGCTTCTTCGCGGCGTTCAAGACGGCAACTCGCTCAGCCGCCGGAAGGGACTCAAGCTCGGTTTCGGCCTGGGGCAGCAGGTAGACGGTCCATGGCATCATCATCAATATAGCAAAACTGTTATCACCACGAGCAAACGCTGCCCTGGGCAGCCGAGAGGTTCGCGTTCGGGTCGCGACACCCACCTCGGGGAGTAGGAGTCAACGTACAAGACCATGTACAGCGCCACCGTCGACAGACGCCATATCGAGTTGCCCGCGGGGTGCGGTGTCGTTCAGTCGCGTTCAGGGCGACGGCCAATGATCACCAGCCCCTCGGAGGAACCCAGGAAAACGCTCTGACCTGGCCGTCTGAGTCGGGCTGGCGAGATTCGAACTCGCGGCCTCTTGCTCCCAAAGCAAGCGCGCTGCCAAGCTGCGCTACAGCCCGTGCACGGGGACGAGTCTAGCGGGTCGCACAGTCGTCCCCGGTTGGCAAGGCGCCCCGGTGCCGGGTCACAAGTCCAGGTGCTTGATCGCGCGGTCGGCGCAGTGCTGCCCGATGACGATCGACGCGGTCGCGGCCGGTGACGGCGCGTTCAGCACGTGGATCGCACCCGGGGACTCTTCGATCAGGAAGTCGTCGACGAGCGCACCTGACCGGCTCAGGCACTGCGCGCGCACCCCCGACGGGCCGAACCTGATGTCGCCCGACTCGATCATCGGCAGGTACCTGCGCATCTGGGCGAGGGACGCCGGCTTCACCAGATCCCGCCAGATCTCCCGTACCCCGGTGCCCGCATACGAACGGGCGAGCCGCCGGAAACCGGGAAAGCCCAGCACATCGAGCAGATCATGACGGTTGAACGACAGGCGGCCGTACCCCTCACGTGCGAACGTGGGCACCGCGTTGGGCCCCGCGGACAAGGTTCCGTCGATGCCCCTGGTGAAATGCACGCCGAGGAAAGGGAACCCGGGATCTGGAACGGGATAGACGAGCCCGCGGACCAGGCCGGCGGCCTGCGGCCGGAAGGTGTAGTAGTCGCCGCGGAAGGGCACGATCCGGTAGTCCCTCGCCATGTACCCCGCCATCGCCGCGACTCGGTCGGACTGCAGCCCGGCACACGTGACCACCGCCCGCGCCGTGACCGGCCCGGCGTCGGTAGCCAGGACGGTGCGGCCAGTGCGGGCGGTGATGGCCCGGACGCCGCGGCCGCACAGCACGGCGCCGCCGCGATCGGTGATGACCTGGGTGTAGGCGGCGGCGACCCGCCGGTAGTCGATGACGCCGCTCTCCGGCACGTGCAGCGCCCGGACACCGCGGACGTTCGGCTCGAACTCGCCGAACTCAGCAGGCGTGAGCTCCCGGACGGCAAGCCCGTTCGCCTGCCCGCGTTGTGCCAGGTCGCCAAGCCGGCCGAGCTCACTGTCGTCGCTCGCCACGACGAGCTTTCCGGTCAGCCGGTACGGGATGCCGTGGGAGTCCGCGAACGCCATCAGGGCCTGCCGCCCCTCGCGGCAGAACCGCGCCTTCAGGCTGCCGGGCTGATAATAAAGGCCCGCATGGATGACACCGGAATTGTGACCGCTCTGGTGCGTGGCGATCGACCGCTCTTTCTCCAGCACGGCGAGCCGCAGCCCGGGCCGCTGCGCCAGCAGCGCCATCGCGGTTGCGAGCCCCACCAGGCCCGCCCCGACGACGGCCACGTCGAGTACCGAGTCCGCGAGGCCGGCCGGACCGAAATCCGCTGCTGCCTCCGCCATCTCAGCCCGCGGCCAGCGCACCGGTCAGCGCACCGGCCAGGACGCGGCCGGCCGGATCGGGTGGAGCGGCCATGTTCAACCTCCATCAGGCGTGGGCCCGGCCAGCATACCGACGAGCGGGGCGGCAAAGGGTACGGCATGATCAGAGATCGAACCGTCACATTCGCTCGATAGGCTCGGTGCCAGGAACTCAGGCAGATGCCTAGAACCAGCGGGCCGGTGGCGCAGCACGTGAGCAGGCCAGCGGGGAGGTGAGCCGGTGGGCCTGACGAGCGGGTTGCTGATCGGGCTGGCAGGGTTCTTCGCCGCCGGCTCGTTCGCTCTGACCCTGGGACTGTGGCGGCGGCTGGCAACCCCCGGGCCCAGCCACGTGCCCGCGCGTCTTGCGCTGCTGCTGTGTGCCCAGGTGTCCGTGATGCTCGTGATCTTCCTGAGCGTGAACAAGTCGTTCGGCTTCTTCGCGTCATGGCCGGACTTGTTCGGCACCAACAACAGCACCGGCCAGATCGTGACGCCCGGCCAGCCGGGCGGTAACCAGCCCACGCCGGTCCGGTCGCAAGGCGCGGGTGAGGTAGCCGCGCGCACCCCGGCCGGCTGGCCGCCGACGGGCCCGGGATCATTGCCGACGGCGCCCAGCGCATCTGCGAGCGCACGTTACGGCAGGCTCTCCCTGGTACGTGTCAACGGTGTGCGGTCGGGGATCTCGGCCACCGCTTACGTCTACCTGCCGCCGCAGTATTTCTGGCCGGCCCCGGCCGGGCGCACCTTCGGAGCGGTCGTCGTCATCTCCGGCCGCGTGGGGAGCCCCGGCGACCCATACAGCGCGGCGTCGCTCGCCGTCACCGCCGCCGGCCAGATCGCCGCGGGGCGCGCGAGGCCGGCGATCTACGTGATGCTCAGCCCTTCGGTCGCGGGCGGCAGGGACCGCGGCTGCCTCGACGTGCCCGGCGGCCCGCAGGCCGCCACCTTCTTCGCACAAGATCTCACGTCCGCGATCGAGTCGTCGTATCCGGTCAGTCACGCCGCGGCCGGCTGGACCGCACTCGGCGACCCGAGCGGCGGTTATTGCGCCCTTTCTCTCGCGGTGAGGCACTCGGACAGGTTCGGCGCGGCCGCGGCGCCGCTGGCGGGTTACGGCCCGCCGCCGGGCTCGGCGGGCACCAGGCCCGGCACCCCCGGCTGGTGGATGTCCGGCGGAAGCCAGGCGCTGGCCAAGGAGAGCGACCTGACCTGGCGCCTGCAGCACCTGCCACCCCCGCCCGTGTCGCTGTGCTTCCTGCGCGACGCGGCCGGCCAGCGCCAAGCCGGGAACGGCGGTCAAGGGAGCGTCGGGGGCAGCCAGCCGGGCAGCGCGGCCACGGCGTTCCTCGCGCTGATGAAGGCCCCGACACGTGTCTCGCAGGTCGCCCTCGCCACCGGTCCCCGGCCACTGGCCCCGGTCCTCGACCGGATCACCACGCAGCTGAACCCGGGCGGCTCGCCATGACCCAGCGCGCGGCCCCGCCAAGCCCGCCGGCCCCGGCGCCGGGTGCCGCGAGCCCGGCCAAGGTGCCGCGGGCTGATCCTGAACGGCTGCGTCACCTGTCGCGCCCGTCCCAGCGCGCGGCCCCGCCCGGCCAGGCAAACCCGGCGAGGCTGCCGAGATGACGCTTACCAGCGGTCCCTTCCTGGCCTTGCTCAGCGTGGTCGCCGCCGCCACGATGACCGCGGCCATCGCGCTGTGGCCGCGCCTGGCCAGGCGCAAGGCTACGCACGCCGCGGCGCGCACCGGGCTGCTGATCGCCAGCCAGCTGACCGCGATCGTCGCGGTCCTCGGCGGCCTGAACGCCTACTTCTCCTTCATCGTGTCCTGGTCCGACCTGGTCGGCATCCACGCCAGCGCGACGTCGCAGGCCCGCGCGGCCGGTGCCGGCGGCGCCCTCGCCCCGATCGTGGTCACGCACACCCAGATCCCGTCCGGCCCGGCCGCACAGAAAGCCCCGCATGCCACGCCCACGCCCGGACACCAGACCACATCGGCACACCAGACCCCACCCGGGCACAGGAAAGCCGGCGCGGGGAACCTCGCGGCGTCCGCCGCCGCCAGTGGCGAGATCCTGACCGTTCAGATCCGGGGCGAACGAACCGGCATCGCGGTTCCGCGCTCCTACGTGTACCTCCCGCCGCAGTACTTCCAGCGCGCGTACGCGCACCGGCTTTTTCCCGCGGTGCTCGTGCTGACCGGATATCCGAGCGACCCGCGCAGCGAGATCACCCGGCTCAACCTGCCCGGCGCCGCGGCGGCGGGCATCGCCAGTGGCCGGCTGCAGCCAACGATCTTCGTGATGATGTTCTCGTCGGTCGACATGCCCCGCGACACCGAGTGCACCGACATCCCGAACGGCCCGCAAGCGGAGACGTTCTTTGCCCAGGACGTGCCGCTCGCGGTGGAGCAGTCCTTCCGGGTGGCCACCGGCGCGGGCGGGTGGGCCGTCATGGGCGACTCGACCGGCGGCTACTGCGCGGTGAAGCTCGCCATGATGCATTCGGACCGGTTCGCCGCCGCCGTGTCGCTGTCCGGGTATTACACGGCGATTCAGGATTTCACCACCGGCAGCCTCTACGGCGGCAGCGCCTCGTACCGGTCGGAGAACGACCTGTTCTGGCGGCTCGGCCACCACCCGTTCCCGCCCGTGTCGGTGCTCCTCACCAGCAGCCGCGTCGGCGAGGACGACTATCAGCCGACGCTCAGGTTCTTGAGCATGGTCCGCCCGCCGATGCACGGCTACGCGCTCGTAGTGCCGGTGGGCGGGCATAACTTCCGCACCTGGAAACGGGAAATCGGCCAGGCCCTGGACTGGCTGAGCCAGCGACTTACCCTCGCCGGGACGCCTGATCCGCCCGCATCGCCGCACCAGCACTAGACTGGGCGGCCGTAGCCGTCAGCGACCGGACACGACGCAGCGACCTGGTCGGAGCCCGGGACACGCCCTGAGCCCCGGATGGCTGCGGCGACGCGCGCCGATTCCGCAGATGCGGGCCCCAAAGGAGTGACACCGTAAGTGAAGACCGACGTCGAGGAGCTGAGCCCCACCCGGGTGAAGCTGACTATCGAGGTTCCTTTCGACGAGCTCAGGCCGAACATCGACCGCGCCTACCGCGAGGTCGCCAAGCAGGTACGGGTGCCTGGGTTCCGGCCTGGCCGGGTCCCGCCGCGCATCATCGACCAGCGTTTCGGCCGCGGGATCGTGCTCGAGCAGGCGGTCAACGAGGCGGTGCCGCAGCTTTACGGCCAAGCGCTCGCGGACAACGACGTCTATGCGCTCGGCCAGCCCGAACTGCAGATCACCAAGATCGATGACGGTGCCGAGCTCAGCTTCACCGCCGAGGTCGACGTCCGGCCCAAGTTCGAGGTTCCCGATGTCGACGGGCTGCAGGTAACCGTCGAGGCCGCCGAGGTGACCCCCGACGAGGTGGAAGAGTACCTGGGCGGGCTGCGCGAGAGGTTCGCCTCGCTGAAGTCGGTGGACCGGCCGGCCCAGGAGGGTGACTACGCCTCCATCGACCTGTCCGCCACGGTGGACGGCGAGGAGGTCGAGGACGCGCAGGCGAGCGGCCTGTCCTACCGCATCGGCGACGACACCCTGGTCGACGGGCTCGACGCCGCGCTCGAAGGGATGACCGCCGGTGAATCCACCACCTTCAGCACCGAGCTGACCGGTGGTGATCACGCGGGCGAGGAAGCTGTCGTCACCGTTACCGCACACAGCGTCAAGGTCAAGGAGCTTCCGGAGCTCGACGACGAGTTCGCACAGTCGGCAAGCGAGTTCGACACCATCGGCGAGCTGCGCGCGGGCACGCGCAAGCAGCTGGAGCAGATGAAGCGGGCGCAGCAGGCGGGCCAGGCACGCGACCGCGCCCTTGAGGCGCTGCTCGGCAGGATCGACATTCCGCTGCCGGACGCGGTCGTGACGGAGGAGATTGAGCGCAGAAACCGCGTCATCGATGATCAGCTGGAGCGCATCGGGGCCAGCCGCGAGGTCTACCTGGAATCGGTCGGCAAATCCGCGGACGAGCTCGCCGCCGAGATCGAGCGCGATGCCCGGCGGGCGATCAGGGCGAACTTCGTGCTCGACAAGTTCGCCTTGCAGGAGGAAATCGGCGTCGAGGACGGCGAGCTGGCGAGCTTCGTCGTGCGGCAGGCGCAGCGGATGGGCGTGACACCTGATCAGCTCGCGGTGCACCTCAGCGACACGGGCCAGCTCGCGTCGGCCGTGAGCGACGTGCTGCGCTCCAAGGCTCTCGATCTCATCGTCAGGCGCGCTGCCGTCAAGGACAGCTCGGGGCGGGACGTCGACCTGGCGGCGCTCGCCGCGGACGAGGCCGCCGATGAGCAGGCCGCCGGCGAACAGACCGCGGGCGAGCAGCCGGATGAGCCGGCCGCACCAGAAGCTGCCGAGGCCGGCGGCGATGCGGTGACCGCGATGGCCGGCCCTGCGGAAGACACGGATTCCGGCAGCCCGCAGGCATAGCGCGTGTCCCGGAGATCTTGGTGTTGGACATCGGCGCGTTCTGCTGAGCCGACAGCGAACAGCGCACATCTGCGGACGCTACGGCGCCCGGGCCGGGTTAATGTCACAGTCAGCGAGACCATAAATTCAGCGAAGCCCACCCGCCCACTACAGAACAGGTGAGCAAGTGACCACGCCTCCGAACATTGAGGAGCCGTCGCGGATTCTGGCGCGGGTGGCAGAGGCCCCCACGCCCATGCCGCCGACCGAGCAGGTTTTCCAGCGGCTCCTGCGGCACCGCATCGTCTTCCTCGGCCAGCAGGTGGACGACGAGATCGCCAACCGCATCTGCGCGGAACTCCTGCTGCTCGCCGCCGAGAACGACCACCGCGACATTACGCTGTACATCAACTCGCCTGGTGGCTCGGTGAGCGCCGGGATGGCGATCTACGACATCATGCAGTACGTCCCGAACGACATCCAGACGGTCGCCATGGGCCTGGCCGCCTCGATGGGCCAGTTCCTGCTGTGCGCGGGAACGACGGGCAAGCGCTACGCCCTCCCGCATGCGCGCATCATGATGCACCAGCCCTCCGGGGGCATCGGCGGTACCGCTTCTGACATCAAGATCCAGGCGGAGCAGATGCTGTACGTGAAGCACACTCTCGCCGAGCGGATCGCGTTCCACACCGGGCAGCCGGCGGACCAGATCGAAGCCGACTCCGACCGCGACAGGTGGTTCACCGCCGAAGATGCGAAGGACTACGGCCTCGTGGACCACGTGGTCCGCAGCGCCACCCAGGTACCCTCGGAAGGGGCGGTTTCATGAATATCTCGCGCACGGCACAGGGCCCGGCGATGAGCGCGGGCCGCCAGGCAGCCGCGCAGCCGCGGGTGCGGCCGGCCCATCTCGAAGCTGCCGAGGCCCGCTACATAATCCCGTCCTTCGTCGAGCGGACCACGTACGGGGTCAAGGAGATGAACCCGTACAACAAGCTGTTCGAAGAGCGGATCATCTTCCTCGGCGTGCAGATCGACGATGCTTCGGCCAACGACGTCATGGCACAGCTCATCACCCTGGAGTCGATCGACCCGGACCGCGACATCACCATCTACATCAACTCGCCTGGCGGCTCGTTCACCTCGATGACCGCGATCTACGACACCATGCAGTATGTCCGGCCGGAGATCTCGACCGTCTGCCTCGGCCAGGCGGCGTCCGCGGCCGCGGTGCTGCTCGGGGCCGGCAACCCGGGCAAGCGGATGGCGCTGCCGAATTCCCGTATCCTGATCCACCAGCCCGCTACCGAGGGCGGCTACGGTCAGTCGAGCGACCTGGAGATCCAGGCCAGGGAGATCATGCGGGTGCGTGCCGCGCTCGAACGGATCCTCGCCCTGCACACAGGCAAGGACGAGGACCAGGTCCGCAGGGACATCGAGCGCGACAAGATCCTTACGGCCGAGGAAGCAAAAGAATACGGTCTCGTGGATGAGGTTCTGTCGAGCCGAAAGGCCCGTGCCGAGGTAGTGTCGTCCTAACCGGGAGGATCCACCCGACCCGGCGCTACACCGATGGGCCATCCGCGCCCGTGAGGCGGTAGCGTCAGTGTAGGCAGGGCGGTGCGCTTCAGCCGCGTTGCGGAGGCGGTCGTACGCAAAGGAGTACCTGAGTGGCACGAATCGGCGAGGGTGGTGACCTGCTGAAGTGCTCGTTCTGCGGAAAGAGCCAGAAGCAGGTCAAGAAGCTCATTGCCGGCCCCGGCGTATACATCTGTGACGAGTGCATCGACCTGTGCAACGAGATCATCGAAGAGGAACTCGCCGAGCCGTCCGAGCTGAAGTGGGACAACCTGCCCAAGCCGCGCGAGATCTACGAGTTTCTCGACGGCTATGTGATCGGCCAGGAGAAGGCCAAGAAGGCCCTGTCCGTCGCCGTGTACAACCACTACAAGCGAGTCCACTCCGGCACCGGCGGCGGTGAGCGAGCCCGTGAGGACGCTGTCGAGCTCGCGAAGTCGAACATCCTGCTGCTCGGGCCCACCGGATCGGGCAAGACGCTCCTTGCCCAGACCCTCGCGAAGCTGCTCAACGTGCCGTTCGCCATAGCTGACGCGACGGCGCTGACCGAGGCGGGCTACGTCGGCGAGGACGTGGAGAACATCCTGCTCAAGCTGATCCAGGCGGCCGACTACGACGTCAAGAAGGCCGAGACCGGGATCATCTACATCGACGAGGTCGACAAGATCGCCCGCAAGAGCGAGAACCCCTCGATCACTCGTGACGTCTCGGGCGAGGGCGTGCAGCAGGCCCTGCTGAAGATCCTTGAGGGCACGACCGCGTCGGTGCCGCCGCAGGGCGGCCGTAAGCACCCGCACCAGGAGTTCATCCAGATCGACACGACGAACGTGCTGTTCATCTGCGGCGGCGCGTTCGCAGGCCTCGAGAAGATCATCGAGCACCGGATCGGCCGCAAGGGCATCGGTTTCAACGCCGTCCTCCGCTCGAAGGAGGACCGCATATCAGCCGACGCTTTCGCCGACGTCATGCCGGAGGACCTGCTGAAGTTCGGCATGATCCCGGAATTCGTCGGCAGGCTCCCGGTGATCACCAGCGTGCACAACCTGGACCGCGAGGCGCTGATTCTCATCCTGACCGAGCCGCGTAACGCGCTCGTCCGGCAGTATCACCGGCTTTTCGAACTCGACAACGTGGACCTTGAGTTCACCGAGGACGCGCTCGAAGCCATCGCCGACCAGGCGATCTTGCGCGGAACCGGGGCACGGGGGCTCCGCGCGATCATGGAAGAAGTGCTCCTTTCCGTGATGTACGAGGTCCCGAGCCGTGAGGACGTCGAACGCGTTGTGATCACCGGCGCAGCCGTTCTGGAGCACGTCAACCCGACCCTCGTCCCGCGCGAGATCCCAGCCAAGCGCACCCCGCGAGAGAAGTCGGCCTGACCCTGCGCCGTCGCGCACATCCCGCCACGCCGCCGGCCGCCGTCCTGGAGTACGCGTCACCGATCCTGGAATACGCGCCACCCGCCCGCTCGTGACGCCCGCCCAACCGCCGGTCCCCCCCCAAGGCCCACCCTCCCAAGGCCCACCCTCCCAGTGGGGGCCCCCGTCCTGGTTTCGATCTTGGCAGGTTGTCAAGCGCTGCGGCAGGGGTGAACGGGATTCTGGGGATGGGGCGCCGCGAAAGGGTGGTTATCCACAGCCGCGGTTGCGGCGGGCCGCGGCAGCCGTTAAGGCTCGATCCACCGGTCAAGGCCGGGTAACAGATCTTGGCTGGCGGCGACATTCCTTCTGGGCTGCGAGGACGGACCACCGTCGGCGCATCACCAGATCACCGGACCTCACCCCGAAGAACACCCCACAGGGTGCGGTCCCCCACCACCCCCACCCACACCGCCGACCCACGCCCAGGAAAGGCTCCGGAGGAACACGCCCGCCCACGCAGGCCACTCGCAGGGCGGGCCTTCCACCAGGGCACCACGCCACCGCCAAAGACACCTCACCCCGCAACCGCACCCCTGGCCAGCGCCACCAGCAAACGATCGACACAACCCCCGGTGGATCCAGGTCAAGACTGGGCCACCCCGGGCGGACGCCCCCCGGGATCCCCCGCACCCAATGGATGCCGCATCCGCGGCAGCCGTTATGGATCATTATCGGGCCACCGGGCGGTGGGCGATCATCCTCCGGTACTGGCTGCTGTGGGTCGATCCGGATTCTGTCACCCCCTAGACTCGGCTGACGTGACCAGATCTCCCGGCGCTGCGCCCTCAGGCAGGACAGTGCCAGCGCCTTCAGCGCGATTGTCACCGCCGCAGCGGCCACAGTTGCCGCCACAGTACGCGCCCGCTGAGGTGGAGCCGCGGCTGTACGAGCGCTGGGTAACCGCCGGCCTGTTCACCCCCGATCCGGCACGGCAGGGGCCAAGGTTCTCGATCGTGATCCCGCCGCCGAACGTGACCGGCTCGCTGCACATGGGCCATGCCTACGAGCACACGCTGATAGACGTGCTGGTGCGCAGGCGGCGCATGCAGGGCTACACCACCTTGTGGCTGCCCGGCATGGATCATGCCGGCATCGCCACCCAGATCGTGGTGGAGCGTGAGCTTGCCAAGCAAGGCCTCAGCCGCCACGACGTCGGCCGCGAGCGTTTCGTCGAGCGAGTCTGGCAGTGGAAGGCCACCTCCGGCGGTGAGATCCTCGGCCAGATGCGCAGGCTCGGTGACAGCGTGGACTGGACCCGCGAGCGGTTCACCATGGACGACGGCCTGTCGGTCGCCGTGCACACGATCTTCAAGAGCCTTTTCGACGACGGCCTCATCTACCGCGCCGAGCGGATCATCAACTGGTGCCCGCGCTGCCTGACCGCGCTGTCCGACATCGAGGTCGAGCACCGCGAGGACGAAGGCGAACTGGTGTACATCCGGTACGGCGGCGGTGAAGGCGACGACGACACGATCGTCGTCGCGACCACCCGTGCCGAGACGATGCTCGGCGACACCGCGGTCGCCGTCCATCCAGACGACCCGCGCTACGCGCGGCTCATCGGCCGCGGTGTCGTGCTCCCGCTGACCGGCCGCCGCATCCCCGTGGTGGCCGATCCGCACGTGGACCCGGAGTTCGGCACCGGTGCGGTCAAGGTCACCCCGGCGCACGACCCGGACGACTTCGAGATCGGGCGCCGCCACGATCTGCCCAGTATCACCATCCTGGACGAACGGGGTGTCATCACCGTGCACGGCCCATTCCTTGGCCTGGACAGGTTCGAGGCGCGGCCCGCCGTGATCGCCGCGCTGCGCGAGGAGGGGCGCATCGTCTCCGAGGTCCGCCCCTACCTGCACGCGGTCGGGCACTGCCAGCGGTGCGGTACCACCGTGGAGCCGAGGTTGTCGCTGCAGTGGTTCGTCAAGGTCGGCCCGCTCGCCAAGGCTGCGGGCGACGCGGTGCGCGACGGACGGGTGCGTATCCACCCGCCCGAGCTGGCCGCCAGGTACTTCGACTGGGTGGATGACATGCACGACTGGTGCATCAGCCGCCAGTTGTGGTGGGGCCACCGGATCCAGGTCTGGTACGGCCCGAACGGCGAGATGGTCTGCCCTGCCCCGGGCGCGGACCCGCCCGCCGGCGAGGGCTGGCGGCAGGATTCCGACGTGCTCGACACCTGGTTCTCGTCCGCGCTCTGGCCATTTTCGACCCTCGGCTGGCCGGAGGACACGCCCGACCTCCGCGCCTTCTATCCGACCAGCGTGCTCGTGACCGGATACGACATCTTGTTCTTCTGGGTCGCCCGGATGATGATGTTCGGCCTGTACGCGATGCGCGATCAGGACCAGGAGCAGGAGCAGGCCGTGCCGTTCCGCACCGTGGCGCTGCACGGCCTGGTGCGGGACGCCCGCGGCAAGAAGATGTCCAAGTCCGCGGGAAACGTGGTGGATCCGCTCGACTGGATGGACCGGTATGGCGCCGACGCCACCCGGTTCACCCTCGCCCGCGGCGCGAACCCGGGCGGCGACGTGTCCGTCAGCGAGGAGTGGGTGGCCGGATCACGCAACTTCTGCAACAAGCTGTGGAACGCGGCCCGATTCGCATTCCTTAACGGCTGCCGCGGCGTCTCTCCGCTGCCCGACCGCAGCGCCCAGTCCGTCGCGGACCGGTGGATCCTGTCCAGGCTCGCGGCGGTCACCGCGGAGGTCGATGCCGCGATGGAGTCCTTCGAGTTCGGCAAGGCATGCGAGGCGCTCTACCACTTCGCATGGGACGAGTTCTGCGACTGGTACCTGGAGCTCGCCAAGACACCGCTCGGCTCCAGCACCCCCGGCCGCACGGCCGCCCCCGGCGGTGCGGCCGGTTCTGGCGGTGCGGCCTGCCCCAGCGGCTCTGGTGGCGCGGGTACCTCTGGTGGCGCGACCGGCTCTGGTGGCGCGACCGGCTCGGACGGCGCGACCAGCTCTGGCGGCTTCGGTGGCGCGACCGGCTCCGGTGGCGCGACCGCCCTCGGCGGCTCTGGTGGCGGGACCGGTTCAGACAGCGCGACCGGCGTCGGCGGTCTCGCTTCCGGCGCTGACGGCGGCGGCGTCGGTGACCCCGCGGCCGCGACCCGCGCCGTGCTCGGCTACGTGCTCGACCGGCTGCTGCGCCTCCTGCACCCCGTGATGCCGTTCCTCACCGAGGAGCTGTGGACCGCGCTGACCGGCGGCGACACCATTGTGGTCGCGGACTGGCCAGGTCAACGTGTCAACGGAGCCGACAGCGTCGCCGCGACGCCCGTGCCCGCTGCCGCGCCGGTGCCTGACCCCGCCGCGGAGGCGGAGATCGGCGCACTGATGCGGCTGGTTACCGAGGTGCGGCGGTTCCGGTCCGATCAGGGCTTGCGCCCGGGTCAGGAGGTCGCGGCTGTGCTCGATGGCATCGAGGCGACCCCGCTTGGCGCGCACGAGCCGCACATCCGTGCGCTGCTGCGGCTCGCCGCCCCGCCGCCTGGATTCACCCAGACGGCGTCGCTGTCTGTGGAAGGCGTGACGGTGCGCCTCGATCTCGCCGGTGCGATCGACGTGGCAGCAGAACGTCGGCGCCTGGAGAAGGATCTGGCCGCGGCACGCAAGGAGCTGGAGCAAACTGGGCGCAAACTCTCGAACCCCGCGTTCACCGAGAAAGCACCGGGAGCGGTCGTGGCCGCAACCCGCGACCGGCGCGCCGCAGCAACCGCGGAGATCGCCCGCATCGAAACCGCCCTCAACTCGCTCCCCCCCCGCCTAACCCCGCCCCGGCGCAAAGCCCGCTGATCCTGTCCAAGAAGCGCGCGCAGAACGCGCCTGCCCCCGCCTCCGCAGGTGGCCGAGAGGGCCACCAACTACCCCAGGAACGGCCATTGCGGGTGCTATCGAACAGCGGCAGGCATGTGTCCCATTGATCACGGTCCCTCACCCGCGCATAACGCGGGTGAGGGACCGTGATCATGAAGAATCCCAGGATACGGAAAGATCAATCTCGTATTCTGGGAAACATATCGACCGGACCTGGGGGATCTGGCGCACTCATCGGGGCTATCTATCAATCGCGGTATACGCGCACCTGTGCCTGCCGGACGGTGCGGTCGCGGTGCGCGGGGCACCCGCGCGCCTTTGCCCGGCGGGCCGGTGTGGTCGCGGTGGGCGGGGGGCGCGTCGTCGCGCTGCCGCGAGCCGCCGCGAGTCAGGGGCTGAAGAGGGACTGCATGTCGGCATCGACGAGGTCGAGGATCCGGCCGATGAAGTACACCGTGCCAAGCGCCATGACGCGTCGGCCGAGGCCGGCCACAAATTCACGGGTCAGGTGCGCGGCGTCGATCACGGCCCAGTCCGCGGGCAACGGATACGTGAACCGCATGCGCTCGTCGGGCAGCCGCACGAAGATGACACGCAACCCGGTGAGCTCACGGACCGCTCCTGGCACATCCTTGTGATCGGGCAGGCACAGCAGCACATGGTCGATGCCGGGCCACCAGCGCGCGGCCGCCGCGAGCGCGGCGGTGATCCCCGCCGGGCTGATCGCCGAGTCGACGACCAGTTCGGTGCGTGATCCGGGCAGCTCGTGCCTGGACAGCCGGCCGGGAAGCCGAACCGAGTCGAGAATCGCTGCCAGCCTGCCGCCTGTCGGCTGTGCCCGCCTGGTCGCGTCGAGCAGCCGCCGCGCGGCGGCGCAGCCAAGTTCGGCGTTGTGCGCGGACAGGCCGGCCGGCAGCATGCGCGTGGGGATCGCGGTACTTCCCGGATTGATGATCTCGACCCGCACGCGTCCGGCCGACCTTTCCTTGACGGTCGCCATGATCTCCTGCGCCACATCCGCAGTCTGCGGGACCGTCAGCACCGCGCGGGTCGTCGGCGTCACGATGCCTGCCTTGTTCCGTGCGATCTGCACGCGCGTGTCGCCAATTTTGCCCACGTGCTCGGCGAAGACCGGCGTGAGCGCCACGACGGTCGGTGCGAACAAGCTGATCTCGTCGCTGACGCCGCCCATGCCCGCCTCCAGGACGATCACGTCTGCGGCGACGTCGCGCGCATGCAACACACCGGCCAGCGTGAACAAACCGGTAGGGGCGAGGTACCCCGCTCCGGGGGTGCGATCCCCCGCCGCGCCGCGTGCGGCGCTCAGCCGCGCGGCGAGGTCGGCCAGGCCCCCGGCCGACAGCGCCCGGCCGCCGACGCGGATTCGCTCCGTCGCGGTGCGGTACCCGGGACCGGTCACCGTGACGACCCGTTGCCCTGCCGCCGCCAGCAAGGCCGACGCATAGATGGCCGCCGTTCCCTTGCCCTTGGAACCCACCACGCTCAGCAGGGGCCGGGCCTGTCCAAGGAGCCCAAGGGCGCCGGCTAGCCGCCGCGCCCGCATGAGGCTGCGGCGCTCGCCCGGACGGCGGGAGTTCCATTCGGAAAGGAAGAATCCGGGCAGCAGCAGGCTGTCCGGTGTCATCGCATCCTGCACCAGGTCAGCGGCGCTCGTCGTGCCGTCACGGTCAGGCAAGCGTACCTGCCCGGCTCCGCCCGTGGCCCGGCACCGGCTGTGGCCCGGCACCGGCTGTGGCCTGGCTCCGCTGTGGCGCGATCCTGCCGGTGGCGGGGTCCCTGCCTGTGGCGCGGTTCCGGCGTCGGCTGTGGCCTGGCTCCGGCTGTAGCGCGGTCCTGCCTGTGGCGCGGTTCCGGGTTATGGTGGGGCTCCGGTTTTGCGAAGTCGCAGTTGTGGCGGGTCCCGGGTCCCGGGTTCCGGTTGTGGGGGGCTGCGGCTGTGGTGCGGGGTTCTCGGATGTGGCGTGGTTGGGTTCGGGTTGGGGGGTGCGGCTGTGATGCGGGGTTCGGGTGTGGCATGGCTCGGTTCGGGTTGTGGGGGGTGCGGCTGTGGCGCGGTTCGCGGCTTTGCGGTTGCCGGGTGTGGCGGGCTCCCGGTTGTGGGCTTGGTTCTGGTTGGGCGTGGTTCGGCCGGTGCGGTGGGCCATGGGGATCGTGCACCTGGCGGCACAAGTAGGCTTTTCCAACGTGACTGCCTCCGCCCGCCCCGCTGCCGGGGACCCGGTTTCCCGTAGGCCGGCCCTGGCCAGTGCGCGCGGCTGGCACGCTGGCGTCGCGATCGTAGGTGGCGGCGCTGATGGCGGCTTGGCCGGCGGCAAGGGACCTGGGCGGTGAACGCGCAGCCGCCGGGCAGCGTCGCCGACGTCGAGGCGGCGATCCAGGCCCGCGGCGTCGAGTGGGAGATAGATCCCTCACTCGAGCGCATGGAGGCGCTCATGGATCTGCTCGGCTCGCCGCAGCGTCAGTATGCCGTCGTCCACGTGACAGGAACCAACGGCAAGACTTCGACAGCGGGCATGATCGACACCCTGCTGCGGGCGCGGGGGCTTCGCACCGGCAGATACACCAGCCCGCACCTGACCTCGATGCGGGAACGGATCTGTGTGGACGGGGCGCCGCTCAGCGAGGAGCAGTTCGTCGCGGCTTACGCCGAGGTGCTGCCGTATGTGCGGCTGGCCGACTCGCGCGGCCAGCCGCCGCTGTCCTTCTTCGAGGTGCTGACCGCCATGGCGTTCGCGGTGTTCGCCGACGCTCCCGTGGATGTGGCAGTGGTCGAGGTCGGCATGGGCGGGACCTGGGACGCGACGAACGTCGCGGACGGGTCCGTGGCTGTGGTGACCCCGATCTCCTTGGATCACACGCGTTACCTGGGCGACACGATCGAGCTCATCGCTACGGAGAAGGCAGGAATCATCAAGCCGGGCGCGGTGGCCGTCCTCGCGCAGCAACCGGTCGAGGCGGCGGAGGTGCTGCTGCGCCGCACCGCAGAGGCCGGTGCGAGCGTGGCGCGCGAGGGCATCGAGTTCGGCGTGCTGCAAAGGGACGTTGCGGTCGGGGGCCAGCGCCTGGTGCTCCGTGGGCTTCGCGGCGTCTACGACGACCTGTTCCTGCCGCTTTTCGGCGCACATCAGGCAAGCAACGCGGTGTGCGCGCTCGCCGCCGCCGAGGCATTCGCCGGCGTGCCCGGCGCCGGCCCGCAGGCACCCGGCGGCGTGGATGCCATCGGCGACTTTGGTGGCGCGCTCGACGTTGCGCTCGTGCGCGAGGCGTTCACGCAGATGACCGCGCCCGGCCGTCTTGAGATCGTCAGGCGCAGCCCGACCGTGCTCGTCGACGCGGCGCATAACCCCGCTGGCATGGCGGCGACGGTGGCGGCCGTCGAGGAGTCGTTCGCATTCGCGTCGCTCGTCGGTGTGGTCGCGGTCAGCGCGGACAAGGATGTGCCCGGCATCCTCGGGCAACTGGAGCCTTTGCTGTCCGAGGTCGTCGTGACGCGCAACTCCAGCGCCCGCGCCATGGACGTCGCCGCGCTCGCCGCGCTTGCCGCCGAGGTCTTCGGCCCGGAGCGGGTTCAGGCCGCGCCCCGGCTGGACGATGCGATCGACATCGCGGCGGGGCTGGCCGACGCGGCCGAGGCCGAAGGCTTCGGCCGCGGCGCGGTGCCGGGCAGCGCCGGGGTCCTCATCACCGGCTCGGTGGCGACCGCGGGCGAGGCACGGCTGCTGCTGGCCAGGTCGCCCGGGGCGGCGCAGCGCGGGCCGGCGGGCTGAGGACCGAGATGAGGCGGTTGTGCGCCACGGTCCTGGTGCTCGAGACCATCGTCATCTGGCTCGCGATCCCGGTCGCCATCGTGATCGGGCACACGAGCGCGGCGCGCGCCCTGGGCGCGGGCACGACGGTGGCCGTCGCCGCGGTGGTGCTCGCGGGCCTGGTCGGGCGCTTCGGCCGCTGGCCCTATGTGGCGGGCACCGTCCTGCAGGCCGTCGTCATCGCCTTCGGCGCCGCCGTGCCTGCCATGTACTTCCTCGGCGCCGTGTTCGGTGTTTTGTGGCTCAGCGGAATGTGGCTCGGCTACCGCGTCGAGCACCGGCTGACGAACTGACCGGGCGGCGCCGACGCCCAGCGCTTGCCCGCA
>WNGJ01000942.1_pt1 | contig 33656 bp, 39 predicted proteins | sample 5400611 | NCBI WGS metagenome assembly WNGJ01 (sample SAMN13153375, study PRJNA577476) | soil metagenome | isolation source: 40 cm soil or saprolite under Garry oak tree replicate 1 | place: USA:California | collected 2016-06-15
AGCAGGATCGCGATGACCTCGCCGACCGACGCGCCACCCGCGCCCGTCGCGCGCAGGTACTCGAGCGTGGAGACGAGCGCCGCGGCGCCGCCACCGGCGCCGTTGAAGATGGCCACCATCTGCGGCATCGCGGTCATCGGTACCTGTCGCGCGCCGACGAAACCGATCACGGTGCCGATCGCGATCGCCGGAAGCACCAGGATCCAGGCCGCGGCGACCTGTTGCTCGAGGAAGGTCGCGATGACCGCCGCCAGCATGCCCGCGGCCGCGACGCGGTTACCGAGTTGCGCCGTCGTCGGACCGGAGAGTCCCTTCAGGCCGAAGATGAACGTGATCGCCGCGATGAGGTAGACCCAGGGGACGAATTCGCGGAGCTGGTCCACTACTTCTTCTCCGCGGGCTTCGCCGGTCGCGGTCGCGCCTTGAACATCTGCAGCATCCGATCGGTGACGACGAAGCCGCCGACGACGTTGATGGTGCCGAGGACGACCGCGAGGAACCCGAGCACCGTGCCGAGCGGACCCGGCAGCGCCGTCGCGACGAGCAGCGCGCCGACGATGATGATGCCGTGGATCGCGTTCGCGCCTGACATCAGCGGCGTATGTAGCGTGCTCGGCACCTTCGAGATGACCTCGTTGCCCACCCAGATCGCCAGGATGAAGACGTACGCGCCGAGAAGGATCTCGCTGCTCACGCGCGCGCTCCAGCGGGCGCGGGCTGCATCGCCTTCTTGGTCCCCTCGTGTACGACCTCGCCGGCGTGCGTGATGACGGTCCCCTTCACGACATCGTCGCCGAGGTTGAGGTCGAACGTGCCGTCCTTCCGGAGCATGAGCGCGAGCAGACTCGCGACGTTGCGCGAGTACATCTGGCTCGCGTGGAACGGCATCGACGCGGGGATGTTGAGGAGGCCGATGATCGTCACGCCGCTCGCGACGACGGTCTTGCCCGCCTCGGTGAGCTCGACGTTGCCGCCGGTCTCCGCGGCCAGGTCGACGATGACCGAGCCCGGCCTCATCGTCGGGATCATCTCCTTGGTGATGAGCACCGGTGCCTTCCGACCCGGGATCGCGGCGGTCGTGATGATGATGTCGTTCTCGCGCGCGGCCTTCGCGAGGAGCTCGACCTCCTTGCGATGCGCCTCCTCCGACAGCTCCTTCGCGTAGCCACCGGCCCCGGCGCCGCTCTCGCCGAGATCGATCTCCAGGAACTTCGCGCCGAGGCTCTGCACCTGCTCCTTCACCACCGGCCGCGTGTCGAACGCTTCGACGACGGCGCCGAGCCGCCGCGCCGTCGCGATCGCCTGCAGCCCAGCTACGCCGGCGCCGATGACCAGGGCCTTCGCCGGCGCGATGGTGCCGGCCGCGGTCGTGAGCATCGGGAAGAACTTCGGGAGCGCGGCGGCGGCCAGCAGGACCGCCTTGTAACCGGCGACGGTCGCCTGCGACGAGAGGGCGTCCATCGGCTGCGCGCGCGTGATGCGCGGGATGGCATCCATGCTCAGCGCGGTCACCTTCCGCTCCGCCAGCGTTCGCGCGAGATCGGTGTTGACCAGAGGCTGGAGGAACGCGATGAGCACGGTCCCGGCCCGAAGCCTGTCGATCTCGGCGTCGGTCGGGCGCTGCACCTTTGCGACGAGCTCCGCGTCGAACGCGTTATCGACGATCTGCGCGCCGGCCTTCTCGTACGCGTCGTCGGGAAAAGCGGACGCGGCGCCTGCGCCGCGCTCGACGACGACCGTGTTCCCCGCCTTCGCCAGCCGCCCGACCGTCTCAGGCACCAGCCCGACCCGCGTCTCGCCGGGCATGGTCTCTTTCGGGACACCGATCTTCATTGGACGCGGAAACGCTAGCAGGTGCGCTCGCGCGCTGCGCGCGTTACCGTGCGCCTCGGGGATGGAAGGCATCTGGGCGGTGCTGCGGCAGCGGCTCGATTACACGGCGTTCGTGCCGCACCTTGTCCCAGACATCGAGCGCGCCGCCCTCCGCCGTCGCGACGGCAGCACGTACTACGTGCTCAAGAACCCCCGAGGGGAGCGTGGCGCGGGCCTCTACGTGCGTCTCGAGCCGGAGGATCTACGTCTCGTCGACCTGATGGATGGCGAGCGCACGACGGGGGACATCCTGGTCGCGCACCTCGAGCGTTATGGCAGCTTCGCGCTCGATCGGCTCGCTCGCGTGACCGCCACGCTCGGCGCGAACGGGTTCTTCGGAGAGGAGCGGGCGCCGGTCTACGAGAAGCTCTCGGCGCGACGTGCGATGCGCGATCCGCTGACAAGGCTATCGATCCTGCTCCGCAAGCTGATCATGTGGGACATCGCGCGGTGGAATAACGCGGATCGCGTGGTCGACGTGGTGTATCGATTCGGAGGGCGTCTCGCGTTCACGCGAGTGGGGGGAGCGCTGGTGGTGCTCCTCGCGGTCGCCGGGATCGTCGTCTGGTTCAGAGAGCTGGGCACGGGTCGTCACGGGCTCGCGACGGTGCAGGGGAGCTACGCCCTGGGGATCCTGGCTTTGACCGTCTTGCAGGTCCTCTCGATCTCCGTGCACGAGGCCGGCCATGCGCTCGCGATACGGCACTTTGGGCGTCGGGTCCGGCGCCTGGGTCTGATGATCTACTACCTCTTCCCTGCGGCGTACGTCGACTCGACGGATATGGCGATGGCGACGCGCGGGCAACGGATCGTCGTCGCGCTGGCGGGTCCCATCGGAGGAGCGACGGTCGGGGCGATCTGCGCGTTCATCGCGGCGTTCGACGGCGGCATCATCGGAAGCATCGCGTTCCAGGGGGCCAGCCTCTTCACGTTCCAACTGGCGTTGAACCTCGTTCCCATCCTCGAACTCGACGGCTATCACGTCCTCGTGGACCTGCTGGACGCGCCATTTCTGCGTCAGCGCTCGATGGCGTTCGCGCGGACGGCGATCGTGCGGAAGCTGCGACGTCGTGAGCGCTGGTCGACCAGCGAGATCGGCCTCGGGCTGTTCGGTGCGGTCGCGATCTCCACGTCGCTGCTCGTTCTCGTCTTTTCACTCAGCATGTGGCAGTCGCGCGTCGCCACCGCCGCGAAAGAGCTGTTCGCCCGCGGTCCGGTCGGCGTGCTCGGCCTGGTGTTGCTCGTGCTGGTCTTCGTCGGGCCCCTGCTCGTGGCTCTGGCCGCGAGACTGGTCGGCGCGATCCGCAGCTTCGCGCGACTCCGTAGCGCGCGCGAGCGCCGCGCGCGGCTCGGGAGCGTGCAGGAACGGGCCGCGGTCCTGGCGCGCGTGCGCTTCTTCGCCGGTCTACCACGTCCCGCCCTCTTCGCGATCGCCTCTCACCTGCGAGAGCACTCCGTCGAGACCGGCGCGACCGTCGTGACCGCGGACGAGGTGGGCGACCGCTTCTACCTGGTCCGGTCCGGGCGGCTGCAGGTCCTCGCGCGCGATGGACAGGTCCGCGGAACGATCCTCGCCGGCGAGGGCTTTGGCGAGATGGCGCTCCTCGATCGGAGGCCGCGCGGCGCCACGGTCCAGGCGCTGGAGCCCTGCGTGCTCTGGTCGCTGGACCGCGGTCACTTCGAGCGCTGGGTCCGCGACCGTTACGAGATCGCGGCCCGGATCCGCTCCTCGGCGGACGAGCGTGCCAATCTGGCCGCGCTCCCGTTCTTCCGCGGCCTCGACCCACTCGAGCTCGACCGGATCGCCGCCCGGTTGGTCACCCGCCGCGTTCCCGCGGGCCAGGTCGTCTTTTCGGAGGGAGACGAGGGCGACCGCTATTACATCGTCCGCGACGGCCGGGCCGAGGTGCGGATCGCCGGCGACGTGGTCAGGCAGCTGGGTCAGGGGGACGGGTTTGGCGATCTGGCCCTGCTGTTCGGACACCCCCGGAGCGCCACGGTGACCGCGCTGACCGACCTGGTGCTGGCCGGACTGGGTCGCGAGGACTTCCTTAGGCTGGTGCGCTCCTCGGGCGAAAAAGTAGGCGAATTTCGGGCCCGGACGGCGCATTATGTGGGTGCCGGGCTGGGCTCGGCGACGCGGGGAGTGTGAGGAAGTGGACTGTTGGGTCTGCGAGCGTACGGCGCTCGGCGCGTGCCGCTTTTGCGGGCGCGGCACGTGCCGCGAGCACGCGAAGACGCAGCCGTTCGTATTCGACGTCTTCCGCGGCAACAAGCATCAGATGCTGCGGGCGCTCGTAGTCGAAGACGCGCTCCACTGTGGCGTATGCCGGCCGCGCGGCGACCCGGTCGATCTGCCTGAGCTCGAGTGAACGGGCGGAGGGGGAGGACACGACATCGAGGAACGTCATGAGCATTACAGAGGGCGCGTCGTAAGGGTGGACGAAGCGTCCGGACCTCACGGTCAATCTGCCGGCAACACCAAAACGTAGGAGGAGTGACATGTCGAAGGAAGCTCTCGCAAAAGTCGTCCAGCGCGCGATCAGCGACGCCGCATTCCGGGTGTCGACCAGAGGATGAGCAAGTCATTCTCGTTGGGCGGCGCGATCGCGACGACACGCATGGCCGCAAGTGACCTCACCGGCGGCGGCCCCTCGCTGGTCGATGACCTGTCCGGCGTGGCCGGTCGCACGGTCCTCCCCACAGACGCGACGCGGGCCGGTGGCTCCGCGGACGCGAGCGGCAGTGAGGCGATGCGCTCCGCCGACATCGACGGCGGGACGAGCGGCACGAGCACCGTCCGGGCGGGCGACGACTGGAAGTTCGCGGGCCGACAGGCCCCGGACAGCGCTGGCACGGTACGCACCGGCGACGACTGGAAGTTCGCCGACCGGCAGAGCGCCGATGGCGCGAGCACCCGCGCCGGCGACGACTGGAAGTTCACCGACAAGAGCGCCGGCGGCAACATGGCGAACTACCCGGCGCACGACGGACTCGCCGGCCCGTCAGGTATCAGCTCGGTCCGTGCCGGCGATGACTGGAAGTTCTCCGGCAGCGCCGCTGCGCAGGGCGGCGTCGCACCGGTCGAAGGTTCACCAGAGGCCACCGCCTCCGAGATCGCGAGCGGTGGAGCTGCCAGGGCGAACATCATCCACGACGACCCGAACGGTTTCCTCGCGGCGAACGCCGACGCGGGCGACGCGGTGACCCGGGCGAACGTGATCCACGACGACCCGAACGGTTTCCTCGCGGCGAACGCGGACGCGGGCGACGCGGTGACCAGGGCGAACGTGATCCACGACGACCCGAACGGTTTCCTCGCGGCGAACGCGAACGCCGACGTGGCTGGTGGAACTGCCGCCGCGGGCGACGCGTTCATCGACGAGTCCGAGAGCTACCTGACCAAGGTCGGCTACGACTCAACGGCGGCTGCGGGCGGCATCGACCCGAACGTCATCCACGACGATCCGGACGGTTTCCTATCGGCGAACGCGGACGACAGCGGTCCCAGCAGCGCCGCACCCGACATCGGAACACATCACCCATCCTGACCGATCAGCGCGGTGGAATGGCGAACGAGCGGCTCGAAAGGGCCGCTCGTTTCGTCATGAGCATTACAGCGGGCGCGTCGTAAGGGTGGACGAAGCGTCCGGACCTCACGGTCAATCTGCCGGCAACACCAAAACGTAGGAGGAGTGACATGTCGAAGGAAGCTCTCGCAAAAGTCGTCCAGCGCGCGATCAGCGACGCCGCATTCCGGCAGAGGATGAGCAAGTCATACGCGATCGGCGGCATGGCTTCGACGCGCCTGTCGGCGAGCGACCTGACCCCAGGCGGCGGCCCGGCGCTGGTCGACGACCTGTCCGGCGCGGCCGGCCGCACCGTGACCCCGGCGGATCCCACACGGCCCGGTGGCGTCGACGTCGACGGCGGGACGAGCGGTACGAGCTCAGTTCACGTTGGCGACGACTACAAGTTCGCGGCGCGTGTGGCCCCCGAAAGTAGCGGCACCGTTCGCACCGGCGACGACTGGATGTTCTCCGACCGCGTTTCAGCGCAGTCCGGTTCGGTCGCACCGGTCGAGGGTTCGCCCGAAGCCACCGCGCTCGAGAACAAGAGTGCCGGCGGCAGCATGGCGAACTACCCGGCGCACGACGGCCTCGCTGGCCCATCCGGCGTCAGCTCGGTCCGTGCCGGCGACGACTGGGCTCGCAGCAGCGTGGACATCGCAGACGCGGGTCGCATCGGCACCGCACGTCTCGACGACGCCGCAGGTGGCGCGTCAGGCGGCGCGAACGTGATCCACGACGACCCCAACGGTTTCCTCGCCGCGAACGCGGATGCGACCGGCGGATCGGCCGCCGCTCCCGACGCATTCATCGACCAGTCGGAGACCTATCTGACGAGGGGCTTCGACACATCTCAGGCGGCCACTCCCGACGCCGACACCACCTGGAGTGGCGACGACATCGCCGGCCCCGCGAGCGTCTCGGACGCGGGCGGTGCCGAGAACCCGCATGTGTCCACCGACGACGGACAGCTGACCCCGTAAGCGAACACGCGTGCAACGGCGAAAAACGAGCGGCTCGAAAGAGCCGCTCGTTGCTAATAGCGGATCGCCTTCTTCAGCAGCACCAGATCGACGAGATCGACCTGACCCCGGCCAAGCTTCACCGCGCCCTGGCGCTCGAGATCGACGAGCACCCGGTTGACCGCCACGCGCGTCGCGCCGACGAATGAGGCGAGGTCCTCCTGCGTCAGCTCGATGACGTTCGGCGCGCCGAGCAGCTCGTTCTGATCCAGCAGCAGCTTCGCGACGCGCCCATGGAGGTCGAGGAAGACCAGATCCTCGATGTGCCCGGTGCTGAGTCGGATGCGACGCGCCAGGAGTGCGAGCAGCTGTCGCATCGCGTCGGGGCTGCCGCGCAGGACGTCCATGAAGTCGCGGTTCGCGAGGGCGAAGGTGATCGTCTCCGTCATCGCGGTGACCGTTGCCGAGCGCGGGCCCTCGTCGAAGAGCGAGATCTCGCCGAACACGTCGCCGCCGCGGTGCAACGCGATCACGACCTCCTGCCCGCCCTCTTCAGGCACCGACACCTTCACCGTGCCGGACGCGATCAGGAACACGTGGCCCGCCGGGTCGTCGCGATGGAAGATCACCTCGTTGCGCTGGAAGTGCTTCGCTCGCATGCGCGCCGCGAGCTCGAGTCGCTCGCGTTGTCCGAGTGGCGCAAAGACCGGTGAGTGCGCGAGGACGTCGGCGATCTGGCTCGCGTCCACGACCTTAGGCGGCGATCCCCACGAGCCGCTCGAGGCGCGGCCGCACTTCTTCCGCGAGTCGTTTCATGGTCTCCATGTCGAAGGGATGCGCGAACCCGACGATGTAACCGCGGATGCCCACGTCCCAGTAACGCTTGAGGTGCGCCGCGACCGCGTCGACGTTCCCGACGAAGGCGTTCGGGCGGTTCATACCGGGATGATGCTTGGCGATCTCGGCCAGCACGCCCTCGGCCTCGGCCTTCGTTTCACGGACCACGAGCCAGCTGCCGCCGTAGGGTTCGATCTGCGATGGGTCGCGGCCCGCGTCGCTGCAGTGCTGCCGAAGGATCTCGATCTTGCGCGCCATCGTCTCCGGCGGCCCGAAGCCATGCCACATGTCCGCGTAGCGCGCCGTGGTTCGCAGCGTCTTCTGCTCGCCGCCGCCGCCGATCATGATCGGAAGGCGCTTCTGCACCGGCCGCGTGTTCAGTACCGCGTTCTTCAGCGTGTAGTACTTGCCCTTGTAGGTGACGCGCTCGCCGTCGAGAAGCGCGCGGATGACCTTCGCGGCCTCTGCGAAGCGGCGCGAGCGCTCGCCCGGCGTTCCGAGATCGATCCCGTACGCCTTGTGCTCGGTCTGGTTCCACGCGGCGCCGATGCCGCAGATCGCGCGGCCGTTCGAGACCTGGTCGAGCGTCGCGGCGATGTTCGCGATCACCGCGGGATGGCGGTAGGTGACGCCCGACACCATCGCGCCCAGGCGCACGTGCTGCGTCACCGCGGCGAGCGCGGAAAGGATGGTCCAGGCCTCGAAGTTGGGACGCTCTTCCTCACCCGAGAGCGCGTAGAAGTGGTCCCAGGTCCAGACCGAGTCGATGCCGATGCGATCCGCGAGCAGGGCGGCGTCGCGCATCGCGGGCCAGGTGGTGTTCTGTGGCCACAGCTGGAAGCCGAGTTTCATGAACGAGGCCGAAGCGTATGCTCCTTTTCCTCATGGCGCTCGACACCAAGCGTCCGGTCGACACCTCCACGATCGCCAAGGACACCAAGGAACACGTCCTCGTCTCGTGGTCGGCGCAGGGCGCTCTCGCGCCGCTCGTCATCACCGGTGCGAAGGGATCCTGGCTGCACGCCGGCGAGCGCCGCATCCTCGACTTCTCGTCGGGACTCGTCAACGTCAACCTCGGCCATGGCCATCCGAAGGTCGTCCGAGCCATCCAGGAGCAGGCGGAGCGTCTCTGCTACGTCACGCCCTCATTCGGCGAGGAGAGCCGGGCGGAGCTCGCGCGCCTGGTGGCCGAGGTCACGCCCGGCGACCTGACCAAGACGCTCTTCACCACGGGCGGCAGCGAGGCGAACGAGCACGCCCTTCGGATCGCGCGCATGTACACCAAGCGGCACAAGGTCCTGACCCAGTGGCGCTCGTTCCACGGCCAAACGCAGGGCGCCGCCACGCTCGGCGGCGACAACCGGCGCTGGGCGAACGAGCCCGGCATCACCGGCGTGGTCCGCTTCCTCAACCCCGACCCCTACCGCTCGATGTTCGGCAACGATGCCCAGAAGGCACTCGCACACGTCGAGGAGGTGCTGTGGTACGAGGGCCCCGAGTACGTCGCGGCGATCTTCCTCGAGCCGATCGTCGGCAGCTCCGGCCTCATCGTCCCGCCGGATGGGTTCATCCGCGGTCTGCGGGCGCTCTGCGACAAGTACGGGATCCTCCTCATCCTCGACGAGGTGATGACCGGCTTCGGGCGGACCGGCACGTGGTTCGCGGCCGAGCACGACGGCGTGGTGCCGGACATGCTGACCTTCGCCAAGGGCGTGAACTCGGGCTACGTCCCGCTCGGTGGCGTCATCGTCGACGAGCCGATCGCGAAGCACTTCGACGCGAACGTGCTCTGGGCCGGACTGACCTACGCGGGCCATCCGCTAGCGTGCGCGGCCGGCGTCGCGACGATCGAGGCCTACCGCGAGGAGCGGCTCATCGAACGCGGCGCGCGGAGCGGCGAGCTGCTGATGCGCCAGCTGCGCGCCGTCGCGGAGCGACACCCGTCGGTCGGCGACGTGCGTGGCAAGGGGCTCTTCATCGGTATCGAGCTCGTGAAGGACCGGAAGACCAAGGAGATGCTGGAGCGCTGGAACGGTCCGTCGGCGAAGCTTCAGACCGCCATCAAGAACGCGCTCATGAAGCGCGACGTGTACGTCCTGAATCGCTGGAACATGCTGTTCATCGCGCCGCCGCTCAACGTGACCGAAGACGAGATCGCGTTCGGTGTGAAGGCGATCGACGAGGCGCTGGACGTCGCGGACCGCTACGCCGCGACGGGTGAGCTCTAACTAGACGAGCCAGCGCGTGCGCGACCGGCGATGCGCGTCCGCGCCGTCCGCCCCGAAGAGGTTGGCGAGGGCCCCGAGTGCGGTGAGCGCGCCGATCGCGATGAGAAGCTCCAATTCGACCTCCGTTCACGGATAGAACGGAGCGACGGTGCCCCGCGTGAGATAGACGCTAGGCGATGAGGGCCGGGGTTACGTCCCTCATTGCGGGGATAATTTCGCGGCCGTAGGTCTCAAGGATCCTCTCCTCGTCGCCGCTCATCAGGTAGATGTTGAACTGCTTCACGCCGACCGCGGCCAGCTTCCGCAGCTTCGCGATCTGCTCCTGTGTATCCCCGATCACACAGAAACGTTCCACCGACTCGTCGTCGACGAAGGCGGCGTTCGAGGAGCCCGATTCGGCGTGGTGCTGGTAGTCGTACCCCGGTCGGTCGCGGACGTAGTCCGTCAGGTCGGACGGAAGACCCTGCTGGCCGTACCGCTTCACGAGATCGACGACGTGATTGCTGACGAGCGCGGGGAACCAGCGCACCGCGTCGAGCGCGCGCCTGCGGTCGCCGAGGTGTGCCGGTGCGGCGGCCATGACCGCCACGTCGTTCGGGTTGCGACCGGCGGCGCGTGCGCCCTGACGCAGGAGACCGACGCACCAGCCCACCAGGCTCGGATCGGCGAGCTGGATGATCGCGCCGTCCGCCACGCGGCCCGTGAGCTCGAGCGCCTTCGGACCGTACCCGGCGATCCATACCGGCAGGCGGTACTTCTCGGCCCAGTCGAGGTGCAGCTTGGTCCCTTCGTACGTCACCTCGCGCCCTTCGCAGAGATCGCGGATCACGCGCGTGGCCTCCTCGAGGATCGCGAGCGTCGTCGGCGGCTTCCCGAGCACGCGTCGCGCCGAGTCGCCGCGGCCGATGCCCAGGTCCATCCGGCCCTTGCTCAGGAGCTGCAGCGCCGCGAGCGTGCTCGCGGTCACGGACGGCTCGCGTGTCCCGGGATTCGTGACGCAGGTCCCCAGGCGCATGCGCTCGGTGTTCTGCGCCATCAGCGTGAGGACCACGTATGGCTCTTTCCAGAGCACGTGACTGTCGAAGACCCAGCCGTAGGCGAAACCGCTGCGCTCCGCGAGCGCGGCGAGGCTTATCGCGCGCTCGAACGTGATATCCGGTTTCAGAGTGAACCCGAACTCCATCCCAGACGCGAGTCTAGAAGCCCGGCCAGACGTCCTTCAGGATCTTGCGCTCGAATTGCGCGAGCTCGTGACTGTACGTATCGAACTGGCCACGCCGGATCGCCTCAATCGCTCGGTCGTGGTGATCGAGCGCTGCCGCGTCGCGGCTGTCATAGCCGAAGAAGTAGGCGAGCACGTCAAGAACCACCAAGGCTCCCCCGAAGATCACGAGTTCCATCTCTACCGCCTCTCCGTGCGGGTGGCGTAACCACCGTTGGCACATAACGACAGTGTGCTATCGTGTAACCACCGTCAATACCTACGGAGGTAAGATGCGCGACACTCCAAGAGCGGATCACGACGTCGAATTCGTCGGCGGCTCCACAGCGCTCGACTTCGCGAACACGCTCGGTGGCATGCACTCTGCCCCGACGCACGAGCATTTGCTCGAGTACGACGATCTGGTGGACTTCGCCCGCGGCGCCGGGACGCTCACGCTTTCTCAGGCCCGAAGGCTCATCGACGAAGCGAGCCGGCAGCCCGCGCGCGGAGCGGCTGTGCTCCGTCGAGCGATCGCACTACGGGAGACGATCTGGCGCGTCTTCGACGCGCTCGCGAAGAGCGCGCGCGCCGATCCGAAGGACCTAGTGGCGATTCATGCCGAAGAGTTGGCCGCGCTGCGACATGCGCGTTATGAGCAGACTGGATCGGGCGTCGATTACGCGTGGTCGGACGAGCTTCCGCTGGACCGTCCGCTGTGGCAGATCGCGCGCTCGGCCGCTGATCTCCTGAGATCGAATGATCTCGCGCACGTCCGGGAGTGCGGCTCGGCGACGTGCGAGTGGCTCTTCATCGACAGGAGCCGCAATCACACCCGCAGGTGGTGCGACATGAGTGACTGCGGGAATCGCGCGAAGGTGCGCCGCTTCCGGCAGCGGCACCGCGCCCCTAAGGTGAAGGCGCCGCGCTAGACCATTCGGTTCCGCGCTCGATCTCAACGCGGACGATCGGCCGCCCCTCTAGCGGCAGTCGCTCGTACTGCTCGTATTTCTCGCGCAGGGCCGTCGCCGCCGCATCGCGCTCGTCGCCATGTTCGAGGATCGTCGCCACGCCCTCCAGCAGCACCCACGCGAGCCCTGACCAGTCCTCACCGTAGCGATCGACGATGATCGCGACGCGGCCGTTCGTCTCGATGTTCCGCACGCGGCGCAGCGCGTGCCAGTCGTCGTCGCGCTTCGGCTTGCGGTCGAGCGGCGTGTAGAGGACCCCGTCGCGCCACACGAACACGATGGGCACGACATGCGGTCGCGCGTACTGGTCCGCGGTCGCCAGGTGCGCGACGCGCGCGGTCGTGAGGAGCTCGCGCGCCTGCGCGGAGAGGTCAGGCACGCAGGCGGGGGAGGATCTCGCGCGCATAGAGGCGCATCGCGCGCTCCTGGTCCTTGCCCGGGAAGTGGAAGATCAGGTGCGTGAAGCCCCATTCCACGTAGCGGCGGATCTTCGCGACATGCTCGTCGGGATCGGTGGAGACGATGAAGCGCGTGTGCGCCTTGTCCGCCGCGGCCTCGGCGCGGCGCTCCATCTCACGCGGATCCTCGACCCCGGCCTTGTCCTCGGCCGGCAGCGCGAGCGCGGCCCACTCACGCGTGTCCGCAATGGCGCGGTCGCGGTCCGCGTCGAAGGAGACCTTCATCTCGATCGTCCGCTCGATCTTCCCGGGGTCGCGTCCGGCCTCCCGCGCGCCGGTCTCGACCGCGGGCAGCAGCGTTTCGCGGTACAGCTCGTCGCCCTTGCCGCTGGTGCAGATGAAGCCATCGGCTTCCCTGCCGGCGAACGTCGCCGTCTGCGGACCGGCCGCGGCGACATACAGCGGAACACCATCCCTCGGCTTGTCGAAGATCTTCGCCCCGCGCGTCTTGAAGTACTTGCCTTCAAAGGTCACGTAGTCGTCGGACCACAGCTGCTTCATGAGCTTCACAGCCTCGCGGAGCCGGCGGAAGCGCTCCGCCGGCTCGGGCCATTCGGCGGCGAGCACGGGCGTCTCGTTCATCGATTCGCCCGATCCGACGCCGAGGAAGAAACGGCCCGGGAACATCAGCGCGATGGTCGCCGCGGCCTGCGCCACGATTGCCGGGTGGTACCGGAAGGTAGGCGTCACGACGCTCGTTCCCATCCGGACGCGCGAGGTCTTCGCACCGAGCGCGCCGAGCCAGGACCACGAGAACGGCGCGTGGCCGCCGGTGTCGCGCCAGGGATGGAAGTGATCGCTCACGACCACGCTGTCGAAGCCGAGCTCCTCGGCGAGGACGCCGTAGCGGAGCAGCTCGGTCGGCGCGAACTGCTCCGCCGACGCTTTCCAGCCGAGTGTCAACATGAGCGAGCACATCGTATGAGGAACACGTGACACAGCTCACGGTCACCGCGGTCAAGGGCCTGCCGGAGATCCGGCCCGGCGACGATCTCGCGACGCTGATCCGCGATGCCGCGCGCGCCGGGCGACAAGACATCCGCGAAGGCGACATCGTCGTGATCGCGCAGAAGATCGTGTCGAAGAGCGAGGGGCGCATCGTGCATCTGGCAGACGTCGTGCCGGGCGAGCGCGCGCGTGCGATGGCGGCCGAGGCGGGGAAGGACGCGCGCCAGATCGAAGTCGTTCTGTCCGAGTGCGCGAAGATCGTGCGCTGGGAGCGCGGCATCCTCATCTGCGAGACGCGCCACGGGTTCGTCTGCGCGAACGCGGGCGTCGATCGCTCGAACGCCGGCGCACCCGACACCGTCGTGCTCCTGCCCGTGGATCCCGACGCGTCCGCGAAGCGCTTGCGGGACGCGTTCGCCAGATCGGCCGGCGCGACGGTCGCGGTCGTCGTGACTGACACCTTCGGCCGGGCCTGGCGCGAGGGCCACACCAATATCGCGATCGGGATCGCGGGTCTGCCCGCGCTCAAGCGCTACGTCGGTCAGCGCGATCCCGAAGGATACGAGCTGCGCGTGACGGAGATCGCTGTGGCCGACGAGATCGCCGGCGCGGCCGAGCTGGTCATGGGAAAGCTCGACCGCTGCCCGGTGGCGATCGTGCGTGGCTTCACCCCCGACGAGCCGGCCGAGACCGCGCAGGAGTACGTGCGTCCCGCGGAACGCGATCTGTTCCGCTAGAAATGGCGAGGCTGTGGCAATACGACGTGATCTGACGCAGGCCGAGCGGGCCTTCCTGCGCGAGGTCCGGTTCGCGGTGCTCGGGACGACGAACGAGAACGGCTCCGCGCACCTCACCGTCATGTGGTACGACCTCGAGGGCGACGAGATCATGTTCAACACCGCGCGAGGACGAAAGAAGCCCGAGAACCTGGCGCGCGACCCGCGCGCGTCGCTCATCGTCGCCGACGACTACCGCTTCGTTCGTGTGGAAGGCACGGTCCGCGCGAACGACGACCAGGTGGTCGCGCAGGCGGACATCCGGAAGCTCGCGTTCCGTTATTACCACAGCGACGAGCGCGTGCAGCGCAATGTGGACGCGACGTGGGTGAAGCAGCACCGGATCACGTATCGCATGCCGGTGCGGCGCGTGTACAGCTCGGGGTTCTGATGCAGAACGCGGAGCCCCCGCCGCCGCCCGAGCATCGCTGGGAGCCACTAAGCCTCGAGGAGGTGAAGCGGCTCTTTGGTCCGGTCGCCGCGCCGTGGTGGGTCGCCGGCGGCCACGCGCTCGACATGTTCCTCGGTCACGAGACGCGCACGCATGCCGGGATGGACGTCGCGATCCTTCGACGCGACCAGAAGGCTTTCCTCGAGGCGCTCCGGACGTGGGACTTGCACATCGCGCACAACGGCGAGCTCATCCCGTTGAAGGCAGGCGAGACCATCGCCAAGCCGGAACATCACCAGCTCTGGGCGCGCGAGACACCCGAGGGGCCGTGGCGCATGGAGGTCTTCCTCGAGGACAGTGACGGCAAACGCTGGTCCTACCGTCGCAACGATCGGATCGGCCTGAACCTCGCGGACCTCGGTCGCCGCGACAGCTACGGCATCCAGTTCATCCGGCCGGAGGTCATGCTGCTGTACAAGTCGAAGGCGCCGCGGCCGGTCGACGAAACGGACTTCCTCTATGTGCTGCCGCGACTGGATGCCGCGCAGAAGGGGTGGCTCATCGCCGCGCTGTACACGATCGATCCGTCGCATCGCTGGCTGCAGCGCCTCAAATGAAAGAGGCCCGCCTTTCGGCGGGCCCCTTCATTTCAGCTGATCGGAACGCTAATTAGGCGTAGCGACGGGATGCTGAAGGCCGGACCTGCTCGAAGCAGGAGCTGCAGTACACGGGCTTGTCGCCGCGCGGCTGGAATGGCACGCGCGCCTCGTTGCCACAGTTGCTGCAGGTGGCCGTGAAGAACTCACGGGGACCACTCATGCCACGGCTGTCGCCGTACGAACTGCCGGCGCCGCCACCCGCGCGGCGTGCCGCGCGACAGCTCGAGCATCGGCCTGGCTCGTTGACCAGTCCACGTGACTGGTAGAACTCCTGTTCCCCAGAAGTCCAGATGAATTCCTGACCGCAGTCTTTGCAGGTCAGAGTCTTGTCGGTGAAGCTCACTTTTGAAGCTTCCTCCCTTATGTGTTGCTGACGCCTTGAGCACTCGCCAGGGTTCGGGAGGAAGAAAAGCCTCAGAACGCCCGCGTTGATCACTCTCGCCGCCGCGTGTCCCTTGCGGGACGACATCATTGTACCGCCTCTGCGTGCCTTACACCATCACTTCGGGTGACCTTGATCGCGCCACGGGCTCGGGAGGTTCTCCGCGGGGAAGGTGCTGGGAAAGGCCTCACCGAGCCATTCATCGAACCATTCGCCCGAGCGGAACCACGAGCGCGGGTACGTGCCGATCTGGGAATACCCCGACTTCTGGTTCGCCCGCCAGCTGCCCTGGTTCGCGAGGGCGATCCAGTTGTGAGTGCGGTGCAGCCCCAGCTCGTTCCAGGCGAAGGCCATGCGGAGCCGCACGGCCTCGCTCGCGATGCCTTTGCCATAGAGGTCGTGACGTCCGATGAAGATCCCGGTCTCGCCGTCGCGGTCGGTCCAGCTGATGTCGAAGATCCCGGTGAAGCCGACGGTCTCTCCGCCGTACGCGATCGACCACGACACGCTGTCGCCACTCTCCAGATGTCGTTTGAGCCGCTCCTCCGCCGTAGCGATCGTCTCGGTGGTAAAGCGAGGACCCCAGAAACGAGTGACTTCCGGGCGCATCTGCCACTCGGTGAAGAGCTTGTAGTCCTCCAGCGTCGGCGGCCGCAGCTCGATGCCGTTGTCGCCGACGATGCGCGGTCCGAACATCAGCGCGCCGTCCCGAACGGGACGTACTCACGCTCGGTCTTCCCGAATCGCTCGTCCCATGCCGTGCGCTCCATGAGCACCCATGACTCGTCGACGTAGCCGCCGTCGCGGTAGTGGACCTGGTGGCCGCGGCCGAATTCCACGTAGCCGAGCTTCTCCGCGATACGCAGGGCGGCCGCGTTGTCGGTGCGCAGCTCAGCTCCGGAGCGCTTCAGATCGAGGTAGTCGAAGAAGTAGCGGTGGAGGGCCAGCGCGGCGTCCCAGCCGTATCCCTTTCGCCACTCATCCGGATCGATGATGAAGTGCTGGAGGTGCGCGCTGGGAGGGCTCTCGACTCCACCCACCCGCGCTCGGGCAAGCCCGACCAAACGGCCATCGGCCTCGATCGACCACAGCACGGCGCGCTGCTCCTTCGCCTGCTCTTTGAGCCGCTCCTTCCACGTCGCCGGCATCGCCGGCTGGTGCCAGACGGGGGCCACGCGCCGCACGCGCATGTCCGCCATCCAGCGTGAATACGCGGGAAGGTCGTCCTCTGTCGGAGTCCGCAGCGTCGTCCGCTTGCCCCGCACGATGCCGCCGAGCGCCATGGTCCCCGAGGATAAGCGCGGCCCGGCACGTAGGGGTCACGCGGGCGGTAGACGGACCGTGAACTCGGCGCCGCCCTCATCGACGTTCCGAGCGGTGATCGCGCCGCCGTGCGCGACGGCGATCGCCTGCGCGATCGCGAGACCGAGGCCCGCGCCGTCCCGCTGCGCGTTCTCGCCGCGGTAGAAGCGGCGGAAAAGGCGCGTCTGCGCGCCACCGGGAAGACCGGATCCCGCATCGCGTACGCGCACGACCGCCTGGCCGTCCTCGCGCGCGCCTCGCACCGCGACTGACGCGCCGCGCGGCGAATGCTTCACGGCGTTGTCGATGAGATTGGTGAAGAGCTGCGCCAGCTTATCGGGATCGCCGCGCACCGCCGGCAGGCCGTCGGTCGTGACGTCCAGCGTCACGCCCGCCTCATGCGCCTGCACCTCGAGCGCGGCGACCGCGCCGGATACGAGCGCCGTCACCTCGACACGTTCACGCGCGAGCTCTGGCCCTCCAGCCTGGAGCTTCGCGACCTCGAGCAGTCCCTCCACCATCCGGATGAGCCGGCGCGATTCGCGCTGGATGATCTTCGCCGCCGGCGGCGCCGCTTCGCCCGCGGCCTCGCCGTCGGCGATCGCCTGCGCGAATCCCTGGATCGATGTGAGCGGCGTCCGCAGCTCGTGCGAGATGTCCGCGAGGAACGCCTGCTCGCTGTCACGCGCGCGCTCGATCTCGCCGGCCATTTCGTTGAACGCGCCGCCGAGCTCGGCCACTTCGCTCGGCCCCGCGACGGGCACCCGCGTCCGGTATTCGCCGCGCGCGAACCGTCGCGCGCCCGCGACGAGCTCGCGGAGCGGCCGCGTGATGGTTCGCGACAGCAGACCCGCGACGATGAGCGCAAAGCCCGCTGCCACCACGCCCGCGACGAGCAGCGATGGGAGCAGTGCACGCAGCGCGTCGCCGAACGCGGCGCGGGGACGCGCCACGACGATGATCGCGGGGTTGAGGCCGGCGGCGGCTGGACGGAAGGCCTGCTGCACGAAGAGCCATTGGTCGCTGCCGTCGATGAACTGCCCGAACGTTCCCTGCGTCGGCGGCGGCAACGTCTGATTCGCGAGCGAGTTCTCGCTATCGACGAGCACCCGCCGGTTGTTCGCGATGACGAGCAGCCGCGCGTCGGCCGATGCGGCCTGGTCCTTGAGCGCGTCGATCACCTCTCGTGGCTGCTGGCCGTTCCGCAGTCCGGTCTGCATCGCCGTGAGCAGCGGCGCGGAGAGCTCCTGCAGCCGGAGACGCAGCACGTCGTTCTCGTAGCGAACGACAAGAGCGGAGATCGTGATGGCTGCGACGAGCAGTCCGATCGCGACGACACCGAGGTAGGAGAGGAACAGCCGGCCGGCGACGCTGCGGAGCATCAGGTGGCCGGCGCGACCATCTTGTACCCGACGCCCCACACGGTCTCTATCTTCGCGTCGGCGCCGGCGAGCTTGTCGCGCAGCTGCTTCACATGGACGTCGACCGTGCGTGTCTCACCCGGATACGCGAAGCCCCATACGTCCTCGAGCAGGCGATCCCGCGTCAGCACCATGCCCGGCTGCCGGCAGAACGCTTCGAGGAGCTCGAACTCCTTCGCGCGCAGCGCGACGGCGCGCTCACCGACCAGCACCTCGTGCCGCGCCGGATCGACGCTGAGGTTGCCGACACGGAGGACGCGACCGCCTCCGGGCATGCCCGAGGCGCGCCGGAGGATCGCTCGTACGCGTGAGACCAGCTCACGCGGATTGAACGGTTTCGCGAGATAGTCGTCCATGCCCGCGTCGAGCCCGGCGACCTTCTGCGCGTCCTCCGCCCGCGCGGTGAGCGCGATCACCGGCGTGTCCGCGCGAGCACGCAGCTCGTTGAAGAGATCGACTCCGTCCGCGTCGGGCAGCCCGAGGTCGAGCACGACGAGCGCGGGCTTCACCTCGTCGAAGAGGGCGCGTGCGCGTTCGCCGGTCGCCGCGTGCTCGACGAGATACCCGGCGTTCCGCAGGTACAGCGTGACCAGTTGCGCCACCGACGCGTCGTCCTCGACGACGACGATCCGCGCAGTGCCGCTCACCCGGCGAGCATAGCCTCGGGTATCGTCCCCGCCGATGCCCCTGAGGCTCGCGACGATCCTCGCGCATCCCGACGACGAGACCTTCGGCACGGGCGGCACGCTCATCCGATATGCGAGGGAGGGGATCGAGGTGCACAGCCTCTGCCTCACGGAGGGTGAGAAGGGCTGGGCCGGCATCGACGACCACATCGTCCCGCGCGAGCTCGTCGGTCCGACGCGCGCGAAGGAGCTCGCGGAGGCGGGACGGCGCATGGGTCTGGCGAGCGTCACCTGCCTTCGATACCCCGACAGCGGCCTCGCCGATGTCAACGAGGAGTGGGTCGTGCGCGACATCGTGCGCTGGCTGCGGCGGGTTCGACCCGAGGTCGTGATCATCTGGGGACCCGACGGCGGCTACGGCCATCCGGATCACATCGCGGCGGGGGAACGCGCCCTCACCGCCATCGAGCTGTCGGGCGTGCAGCGGCACGAGCCCGAGCTCGGAGCGCACTGGCACGCGAAGCGGTGCTACCGGTTCGTCGCCGGCGCGGAGCTGATCGATCGGCTCTCATCGCTCATGCCCGCGTTCGCGGAGTACATGGAGACGCTCGACGTGAAGCCGCAGCGCTGGACGCGCGACCGGCTCGGCGCGGTCATCGACGTCGGCGACGTACTGGATGCGAAGGTGCACGCGATGGAGGCGCACCAGACGCAGGCTCCCGACCTCGCGATGTGGGCGACGGCGCGCGCGAAGCTGCCAGAGATCTTCAGGGAGGAGACGTTCACGCGCGAGTACCCGGAGCCGGGCGGAGCTCCGCTCGAGAGCGATCTCTTCGCCGGGCTCCGCGGCGGCTGAAATGGCGGGAGGCCCGCTCGACGCGGGCCTCCCTAATTGGTCGCGATCGCGAAACGCGGGTCTTAGGCGACGACGCGACGGCCCATCTGTCGCCAGATGAGCAGCACGATCACGGCGCCGACGATCGAGCCGATCCAGCCCGCGGGCTGGATGACGGCCTGGCCGGTGAACAGCAGACTCGCGAGGAATCCGCCGACCAGCGAGCCGACGATGCCGAGCACGATGGTGCCGAGCCAACCCATGGGATCCGGACCCGGCACGAGCACACGCGCGAGAAAACCGATGATGAGTCCTGCGAGCAGCCACACAATGAGCGTCGTTGGGTCCAAGTCTCCTTTGCCCTCCTTTCGAGAGGCTGCTTGACTGCTGTGCAAGCGCCATTCCACGAGGCGATTTCGCTACAGAGAGGCTGCAACGAACGCGCTGGTCAGACAGTTGCGAGCTTGATCGGTCCAGAGAGCGCGCCGACGAGCGCGCGAGTGTGCTCGGTCGAGCTGTCCGGTCGCGCGTGAGCCTCGAGATGACGCACGAGCGCATCCATGCCGGCGATCACCGGGACGCACGAGCTGCCCACGTCCTCGGGCTGACCGCGCGTGAGCACGACGACGCTCTCGACGGGCGTGTAGATGAAGCCACCGCTCGCGAGATCGCCCTTCACGCGCGCCGCGTTGGCATGCGCGCGCTTTGACGGCGAGTCCGAAAGCGGATGCGACGTGCCGGGGCCCGTCCGTCGGTACCAGTGGTCCTGATAGCAGACCAGCGCACCCTCGTCGTCCCGCGGCTCGACGACGAGCACCCCGTTCGGCCCCAGCACGACGAGCGGAACGGCATCGGAGCCGTCGCGCGGTGCGTAGCGCGCCATGACGATGTAGTCGGCGGACAGCCGTTCGCCCAGCTCGGCGGCGGCGCGCTCCGCGAGCCGTGCCCGCGGACCGTGGCCGGCCAGGGCTGCGAACGCCGTGCGGAGTCCCCCCATTTCGACCTTTCCGCCCCTCGGCGCGGGATGCTGGGCTGCCGGACGGCCTCGCCACAAGTAGGCCGCTCGTCCTGCCCCTTCCGAACTTGACATGTGACTGATTAGTCACCTATTGTGTCCGCTGATGAACGATGACGCCCTGGTCTTCAAGGCACTCGCCGACCCGACGCGGCGCCTCCTGCTGGACCGGCTCTTCGAGCGTGATGGCCGAACGCTCACCGAGCTCGAGTCGGCTTTCGAGATGACGCGCTTCGGAGTCATGAAGCACTTACGCCTGCTCGAGGACGCGGGCCTCGTCGTTGCGCGCAAGTCAGGCCGGGTCAAGCTGCATTACCTCAACCCGGTCCCGATCCGGTTGATCCACGACCGGTGGATCGACAAGTACACCGAACCCCACGTGTCAGCGCTCGCGGAGCTCAAGAAGGAATTGGAGAACGAACGATGAAGAAGGTCTTCGAGATCTACATCAAGACCACCCCAGAGCGCCTCTGGGAGGCGATCACCAATGGCGAGATGCGGAGCAAGTACAACTTCGGGGCACGGATCAAATCGGACTGGAAGGCCGGCGGGCGCTACGAGCAGAGTCACCCGAGCAGCCACGCGCTCCTCGGAGAGGGGCAGAACCTCGAGGTCGATCCGCCGCGCCGGTTGGTGCAGACGATGGTCGCGCTCTGGGACGACGACGTGAAGAAGGAAGGCGCCTCGAGGATCACCTGGGAGATCGAGCCGGTCGGTGACTCCTGCCACCTGACGGTGACCCACGACCAGCTGCGCGAGGGCGCGAACGAGCAGCTCTATGGCGGCTGGCCGATGATCCTCTCGGGACTCAAGACGCTGCTCGAGACCGGCGAGCTGCTGACCACACCGGGATCGCTGATGTACGCGACCCCGTCGTCGCGCCGCTAGCAGCAACGCGGAGGCCCTGCGCGAGCAGGGTCTCCGCCGGCGTGCATCATCGCGCTCATGTCACTTCGCTCGGAGATCGGGGAGCAGCCAGCGGCCGTGGCCCGGCTGCTCGCCGAAGGCGCCGCGGACGCCCGCCGCCTTGGCGGGCTCCTTTCTCGCGCGAAGCACCTCACCGTCGCCGCGCGAGGCTCGTCGGACAACGCCGCGACGTACGGCAAGTACCTCTTCGAAGGCCTCGCGAGCATCGTGACCGCGTCGGCCGCACCGTCGCTCGTCACGCGCTACGGCACGCCGCCGCGTTACGGCGGCGGGGCCGTCATCGGGATCTCGCAGTCCGGCGCCGCGCCCGATGTGTCGGCGGTCATCGCCGCGGCACGGCGCGACGGCGCGCTCACGATCGCGATCACCAATCGCGCGTCGTCCGCGCTCGCCCGTGCGGCCGAACACGTCTTCGAGCTTCGCTGCGGACCGGAGCGCGCGATCGCGGCGACGAAGACATACACGTCGTCGTGTGTCGCGCTCGCGATGCTCGCGGGCGCGGCCGCCTCGCGGCCGCTCCAGTTCGCGGACTTACCGCAGGCGATGCGCGAGGCGGTCGACAGCGAGCCCGAGGCGGCCCGGATCGCGCGCAAGATCGGATCGGCCCGCGCGCTCGTCGTCCTCGGTCGCGGGTACGGCTACGCCGCGGCGCTCGAGACCGCGCTGAAGATCAAGGAGCTCGCGCGGGTCTGGGCCGAGCCGTATTCGAGCGCGGACTTCGCGCACGGTCCACGCGCGCTCCTCGAGCGCGGCACGCCGGTGCTCATCCTCGGGGCCCGTGGCGCTACCGAGCGCGAGACACGTTCACTGGCGGCCGCGCTGCGCCGGCGCGGCGCTCGCGTCTACGCGATCACGGACGACGAGGCACTCGCGGCGAAGGTGGATGACGCCGTGCTGCTGCGGCGCGCGGTGGGCGAGCTGCTCAGCCCGATCGTGCTCGTCGTCGCTGCGCAGCACGTCGCGGCGCACGTCGCGCGCCGCCACGGCCGCGACCCGGAGAAGCCCGCCGGCCTTTCGAAGGTGACGCGGACCCTCTAGTCGCGGCCCGCTTCGGCTTCGGCTCCTTCGCCGGCGCGGCCCGCTTCGCGACCGCGTCCTCATGCTCGAACGCGACGCTCAGCTTGTAGCCATACGCGAGCGCGACGCGCTGCAGGGAACGGAGCGAAGGGAGGTACCGCGGATCCTCCATGCGACGCAGCTGCGTCTGCGAGGTGCCGAGCTTGCGTGCCGCCGCGCGCTCGGAGAGACCCGCCTCCCGGCGTAGGCGCACGACGCCCTCAGCGACCGCCGCCGCCAGGGGGTCGGGACGTCGCGGCTCCTCGGGAGGTGTCGCTGCGACCGGTGTTGGTGTCGGTTCGTTCGGCACGGGGACAAGAGAGTACCCCGCCCCCTAAGCGCGGGCGAAAACGTCCAGAAGATCGCGAGAATCGGGGTCGTACGCGAAGAGGATCACGCCTTCGCAACCCGCGCGCGACGCCGCGCGTACTTGATCGTGCAGCAGGTCGCGCTCTCCTTTGTACGCCATGAGACCGCCCCACATCTCGACGTTTGGCGCGGCCGCGCGCGCGCGAGACAGCACGCGTTCGACCTCCGCGGTGTCGCGGCGGTATGCCATCGGGCACAACACATCGACGAGACCCTCCGCGGCCCACTCGGGCCAGCGCTGCAACACGCGGTCGCGCGCGACGGCCGGGTCGGGGAACACCGCGGCGGAGATCACGATGCCCGGTCGAGCGCGGCGCAGTCGCTTCGCGCCTTCGCGCACGAGCGCAGTGACGTACTCGTGATCGTCCGGACCGGTGGCGTAGGTGACCTGCGGGTAGCGGACGTAGTCGTAGTGGAAGCCTTCGACCGCGTAGCGCGTCACGATGTCGGCGAACACGGCGAGCGTGTGCTCCCGGGCCGCTTCGTTCGCCGGATCGGTGTAGATGCCCTCCCAATCCGAGCCGCCGACGGGATCGAGGTATCGGACGCCGCCGGGGCGGAGCAGCCAGTCCGGATGACGGTTCACGATGTGCGCGGGCGAGCCAGGCAGGGCGCCGTTCTTGTCCGACCAGACGAAGAACACGTTGCCCCAGGCATGGATCCGCACCCCCACCGCGGCGCCGAAGCGCACGAGGTGGTCGAGCGGATCGAGGTCGCTGCCGGCCAGGGCGAGCGCCTGCGGCTCGAGCTCGGAGCGGTAGTACGCATCGCCGCGGCCGCGCACCTGGACGACGACGTCGAAGATTCCGCGCGTCGTCGCGTCGGCGAGAAGATCGTCGATCGCCTTCGCGGTCGTGATGCGGTCGCGCACGACCCAGAGCGCCTTCCTCATAGATCGACGAACGTCGCGAGCGTGATGCCCAGGTCCGTGATCGCGGCACGCACGCGGGGGTCGGTGAGCGTTGCGAGCTCTGTGGGTCGCTCCCGCGCGTAGCCCGACTTCCTGACCATGCCCTCATCGGCCTCTCCGGGGTGACACATGAGCTCCGTGACGCCGCCCTGCGTCGCGAGCCGCTCGAGCAGTGCGAGCAGCGGATCGACGCCGACCTTGCCATCGTGCTGGAACTCGCGCGCGAAGTGATCGGGCGTGCGCACGCCACGCGCGCGCAGTCGGTCGCGCTGTTGGTCGGAGTGGATCCGCGCCGCCGCGCCGGTCTCGCGCGCGAGCTCGCCGATCGCCCATTCGAGCGCGGGATGGTCGTGCACCCAGTGGTGCGTGTCGAGGTGCGTGGGCGCACGCCCGAGGAGCTCGCGAGCGCGCCGATACTGCGCGCGGTACTCGAGCAGAGCTTCTTCGCGGTCGATGTGACGAGACAGCAGTTCCGTCGGCCGAAAGAACTTCCCGTGTGCGTCGACCAGGGTCCGGAGGCGTTTGGCGTCACCGGTCGGGCCATCGAACGTCACCACGAGATGCACCCCGACGTCGAGCGTCGGCGTCGCCCGCGCGAGCTTCGCGGCGCCGTCGGTGTGCGGGGCGTGCGTCATGAGCGTCGTCGCGGTGACGATCCCGTCGCGGTGCGCTCGCACGATCCCGGCGGAGACGCGCTCGGTGTACCCGAAGTCGTCGGCGTTGACGATGAGCTTCAAGACTCGAGCGCCTTGCGTACGCTCCAGCCCGCGGCCTCGAGACGCGCACGTGCCTCCTCCTCGCCAAGTCCGGTCTCGTCCTGGACCATCCGGACCGCGCGCGCCCGCAGCTTCTCATTCGTGGGACGCAAGTCGACAATGAGATCGCCGCGCGTTCGCCCGGAGCGGATCATCGCCGCGGTCGACAGCATGTTGAGCACGAGCTTGGTCGCCGTGCCGGCCTTGAGCCGGCTCGAGCCCGCGAGCACTTCCGGTCCGACGTCGACGACGATCGCGATATCGGCGTCCTTCGCGAGCGGCGATGAACCATCGCAGGTGAGCGCGACCGTTCGCGCGCCGACCTCGCGCGCCATCACCAGCGCGGCGGTGACGTACTTGGCGCGTCCGCTCGCGGAGATGCCGACGAGGACATCACCCTCACGAACGTGATCGCGCGCCGCGCGTGCGCCTGCGCCCGAGTCATCCTCGGCGCCCTCGATCGAGTGGCGCAGCGCCGCGTCCCCGCCGGCCATGATCCCCGCCACCACGTCCTCCTCGACGCCGAATGTGGGTGGCGCCTCGCTCGCGTCGAGGACGCCGAGCCGGCCGCTCGTCCCCGCCCCGATGTAGCGCAGACGGTGACCGGACCCGAGCGCCGTCACGATGGCGTCGACGGCCCGCTCGATGTCCGGGAGCGCGGCGCGCACCGCGGCCGGCACCGTCGCGTCTTCGTCATTCATGAGCTCCAGGGTCTGGCGCGTCGTGAACGACGAAAGTCCGCGCGCCTTCGGGTTGCGGCTCTCGGTCGGTCCTCGTTCGCTCACGTCACGTCCCAGGCGAGAGCGGACGCGAGACGGGCCGCGCCCATCGCCGGTTCTTCGCGCACCGGCTCAACGGTCGCCTGCGGCAGCAGGCCGAGAAGGTCGAGCTGTACCAGGCGCTGAAGCAAGGAGAGGTTCTCGAACGCGCCGCCGGCGAGGTAGACCGGTCCGGCGGGAAGTCCGAGCGTGAGCGCGACGACGGTCGCGGCCCGCGCGAGCGCGTTCGCGCCGCGCTGCAGGATCGCGTTCGCCATCGCGTCTCCTTCGGCCGATGCGCTCGCGAGCGCGCGCGTCGCGGCGCCGATGGCCGGCGCGGGGTGCGGGCGGCCATAGAGCTGCGGCAGGACGTCGCTGAACTCGCCGACGCCGAGCTGCTGCAAGAGGAGCGCGGTCATGCGCGTCGGCGCGCCGCGGCCGTCGACGGCGTGTGAGATCGCGCGGAGCGCCTCGAGGCCGCACCAAACCGCCGAGCCCTCGTCGCCGATAAGGTAGCCCCACCCACCCGCGCGGTCCTCCTCGCCCTCCTCGTTGCGGCCGTACGCGATCGAGCCCGTACCGGCGATCAGCACGACGCCGCACCCGGTCGGATTGCCCGCGTACAGCGCCGCGATCGCGTCGTGCGTCACGAGCAGCTTCGCGCCAGGTGGCGCGAGTCGCATGAGGATCTCCTGACCGCGCGCGCGCTCGGTCTCGCGATCGCCGCCCGCGCACGAGAGCACGATCGCAGCGGCTCCGCGCCCGCCGAGCGCTTCCGCGAGCGCGGCCGCGATCGCGCCCTGGGGGTCGGGCGAGGTGAGCAGGTTGCCGCCACCGCCCGCGCCGCGCCCCACGACGGTGCCGGCGCGATCGACGGCGAACGCGCGCGTTTTCGACGCGCCCGCGTCGATCCCGACGACGATGTCGCTCAAGGAAGATGCACCACGCCGCCTCGCACGGCCTGGCGCGCGCCGGTCGCGCTCGGCAACACGTTCGGCAGCTCGCGCATCCGGTACGCGCCCATGATCGCGAAGGCGATCGCTTCCCGGGCCTGCGACGGCACGCCGAGCTCGTCGGTCTTCACGACGCGCAGGGGCGCCACCGCGCGAGCGACCGACTCGAACAGGGCGGGATTGCGCGCACCGCCACCGGCCACGGCGAGCATCGTCCAGGCCGTGCCGCGCGGCGTCTCGCGCGCCAGCGCGTCCGCGATGCTGCGGCTGCTCAGGGCGAGCGCGGTCGCGAGCGCGTCGTCGAGCGATCCACCGTCGGCGCTGACGCGCTCCTGGATCCGCGTCGCGAACGGCTTGCCGAATTCCTCGCGGCCGGTGCTCTTGGGTGCGCGGCGGGCGAAGTACGGATGGCGCAGGGCCTCCTCGAGCGCGCGCTCGTTCACCCGACCAGCCCGCGCACGCCGTCCGTCGCGATCGAAGGCCTCGCCCGATGGCGCGACGATCGCGTCGCTGGTCATGTTCGCCGGTCCGGTGTCGAACGCGATCACGTCATCGGCGGACGCGGTCGGGATGAGCGTGAGGTTGGCGATTCCTCCGAGGTTGAGCACCGCGATCGGCGCGCGCGACGCGAAGAGGACGTGGTCGCCGAACGGGACCAACGGTGCGCCCTCGCCGCCCGCGGCCATGTCCGCGCTCCGGAAGTCGCTCACCGTCGGCAGACCGGTCGCGCGCGCCACGCGAGACGCGTCGCCGATCTGGAGCGTCGTGTGCTCCGCGGGAAGATGCGCGACGGTCTGTCCGTGCAGCGCGATGACCTCCGGGCGTCGCGGCAGCGTCGCGATGAACTCCGACGCTGCTGCGGCGTACGCGTCGCCGAGGTCGGCGTGCAGTCGCGCGACATCGGACAGCGCGAACGGGACGTCGGCGCCCGCGCGCAGCACCGCCTCCCGCAGGCTCGGCGCGTAGGAGCGTTCGGCGGTCGCGACGAGGCGCACGCTCGGTCTGGCGCCGGGCTCGATCTCGATGGCGGCGAGGTTGATGCCGTCTCCCGACGTGCCGGACATCATCCCGACGGAGATCACGTGTCGATTGTCATGCGAAGGGCGCGGATACCGCTTCGTGCACCGCGATGCGGAAGCGGTAGGTCGCGTCGTCGTTGTTCCGTCCGAAGTACACGCGGTTGGTCAGCAGCACCACCGTGAGGTCGAGCTGCGGATCGACCCAGAGCGAGGTCCCGGTGAAGCCGGTGTGCCCGTAGGCGTCGACGCTGAAATGGCGCCCGACCATTGGCCCGTCCGGCGCGCGCAGCGCGAGGCCGATGCCTCTTCGCACGTTCCCCTGTTTCACCCGCTCCGTCCGCGCGAGCGCCGCGAGGTCGTTGCCGATGACCGCGCCGTCGCGGAACACGCGCGCCAGCTTGGCGACGTCGGCGGCGGTCCCAAAGAGACCCGCGTGCCCGCAGCTGCCGCCGACGGAGAAGGCGTTCTCGTCGTGCACCTCGCCGCGGAGCCGCCGCTTGCGCCACTCGGTGTCCTCCTCCGTCGCGACGCAGCGCTCGGGCGGACGCGGACCGAAGTCCGCGGTCGACGCCTCGACCGGTCCGAGCACGATCTCGCGCACCAGGTCCGGGAACGGCCGGCCGCCGATCGTCGCGAGACCCTGCGTGAGCATGATGTAGCCGAGGTCGCTGTAGGTGAACGTGCCGAGATCCTGCGCGAGCGGCTCCTGCGCCGCGCGCCACACGGCCTCCTCGAGCGTCGTGACCTCCTTCCAGAGCGGTAGCCACCAGGTGAGGCCCCCGGTGTGCGTGAGCACGTGATCGAGCGTGACGTCGTCCTTGCGGCCGCCGCGGAAGTCCGGCACGAGCTCGCGGAACGGCGTGTCGAGGGCCAGCACCCGCTGGCGCACGAAGGACAGCGCGAGCGCGGTGGTCGCGAGCTTCGTGAGCGACGCGAGGTCGAACAGCGACTCGGCGGTGCATGGCGCATCCGGGCCGGCACGCTCGTCGGGGCACAGCGTGCCGGTGGCGAAGACGTCGATCTCGCCGCGGCGCTCGACCCGCACGACGCACGCGGTGCACAGCGAGCCGATCGCGGCTTCGATGACGGCGCGTGCCGGCGCGGCTAGACCGCTCAACCGAAGTCGCGCAGACCCGCGCCGAGCGCATAGCGATCGCTGACGGTCACCGGCAGCGAGCCCACCGGCTTGCTCCTCCCGGTGATGACCTCGATGACCGCCCGCAGCGACGGCAGCCGGCCGTCGTACGCGCAGAGGCAGGCCGCCACGTTCGGCGCGAAGCGCACGTCGTATGGCCCGCGGAGCGACACGAGCACCGTTGGCTTCGTCGCGGCGAGACGGGTCACGAGCTTCAGCTGATCGTCGTTGATGCCCACGTCGGCCACTCCGACGACCACGACGTCCGCCGTCTTCGCCTCGGTCAGCGCGGTCGTGATCACCGATTCGCTGATGCTCGTTCCGAATTTGCGAGCCACCACATCCGCGCGTGCGGCCTCGAGCTCGGTGGCCAGGTCGGTGTCGCCGGGCAGCTGTGCGAGATCGGCCGTGGTCGTCGCGATCGCGTAAACGCGACCGCGGAGCGGCAGCACTTTCCCGTCGTTGTGCAGCAGGGTGACGCTCTGTCGCGCGAGCTCGAGCGCGACCGCGGCGTTGGCAGCGAGATCCGGCGCGCGCGGCGTCGCGGGGTCGAGGAGGCCGAAGCGCTCTTTGGCTTCGAGGAGGCGTGTGAGCGTCGCGTCGAGGTTCGGCAGCGATCCATTGCGGATCGCGACGGAGATGAGTCGATGACCCTCGCGCTGCGCGGCCTCGTCGAAGCGGAAGAGCACGAAGTCCGCCCCCGCCTCGAGCGCGCGCTCACCGGCAGCGGCCTCACCGATGGTGGCGAGCGCGCCCATCTCGAGATCGTCGGTGATCGCGATCCCCGCGAAGCCGAGGTCCCTCCGCAGCAGGTCGGTCGCGATGCGCCGTGACAGCGATGCCGGAAGGCCCGGGGTCGGCTCGAGCGCGGGAACGATCAGATGCGCGAGCATGATCGCCGGCACGCCGGCCGCGATCGCCGCGCGGAACGGGGGCAGCTCGACGCGGTCGAGACGCGCTCGATCGACATCGATGATCGGCAGGCCGACGTGCGAGTCGACTGTGGCCGCGCCGTGTCCGGGAAAATGCTTGGCGCAGCACAGAAAGCCCGCCGCCGCGTACGCGCGGACCGCGGCGCCGACCAGGCTCGACACGCGCTGCGGATCGGAGCCGTACGAGCGGTTGCCGATGATCGGATTGAGCGGCTCGTTGTTCACGTCGGCGACCGGCGCGAGGTTCCAGTTCACGCCGCCTGCGCGCAGCTCATCCGCGGTGATCGTCGCGGCCCGCTGCACCGCCGCGACGGGATCGGGCGTGGCCGCGAGCGCCATCTGGCTCGGGAAGACGGTCATGCCGCTGCCGATCCGGACGACCGAGCCGCCCTCCTGGTCGACCGCGAGGAACAGCGGCGGGATCTTCGCCTCCGCGGCGATGCGCTGCAGGTCGGCGCAGATCCGCGCGAGCGCTGAAGCATCGGGCGCATTTTCCGTGCGCAGCACGATCCCGCCGACGCCGCGCGTTCGGATCATGTCCTCGACGGCGCTGGTGATGGACGGGCCGTGGAACGCGATGGCCATCGTCTGCCCCGCTCGCTGATCGAGGCTCAGTGCGGCGAGGAGCCTCGCGATCCGCGACGGCTCGGGCGCCGGTGTCGCGCATGCGGCCAGCGTCGCGGCCGCGGCGCCGAGGAACGCTCGCCGCTTCACAGGCGGACGGGGAGCCGTCCCGTCGGTCGCCGCTCGCCGGCGAGCACGGCCGCCAGCGCCTCCAGCGAGGGCGGGACGTCGCTGTACGAAAGGAGCGCCGGCGTGTTCGGCACGAGCGTCGCGTCGTAGGGGCTGCGCACCGCGCAGAGCACGCCGCCGTTCGCGAGCAGCTCGCGCGCCCGAGCGGCCTGTTCGGGCTGGAACGCCGCGTTCGAGGTGCAGACGACAAGCGTGCCGTCGCCCTCGGGCAGGCGCCCCTCGCGACCGAACGCGAGGCGGTCGCCGAAGCGCTGCCGCAGCGCGCGTTCGAGACCACCCACCGGATCGGCGGTCTCCTCGACGAACGACTGGCGCGCCGATCCGAACGTCACGACGCGCACGCGGGAATCGAGCCGCGGCAGCCGGGGGCCGACGTGCGTGACGGCGCGCTCCGCGATCTCCGCCGCGAGCACGCGCGCAGGCGCGTCGTCGATGTCGTCGTCGGGCACCGCCGTCGCGAAGCGCTCGCGGAAGATGGTCGCGCGCTCGAGCGCCTCTTTCACGCGTGCCGCTCCGACGCCCGCATCGATCCAGCCCGCGGCCGCGAGCTGGCGGTCGAGGCCGGTGGTGACCATCGCCGCGTCCGCGCCGGCGGCGATGGCTCGCGTCACGATGTGATCGGGGCTGTCCACGTCGGTGATGCCCTTCATGTCGAGCGAATCCGTCACGGCGAAGCCGGTGAAGCCGAGCTCGCCGCGCAGAAGGTCGGTGAGGATCGCCCGGGATACGGTGGCGCCGTCCTTCGGATCGAGCGCGGGGTAGCGCACGTGCGCGGTCATCGCGCCGCTCGCGCCGGCCGCGAACGCCGCGCGAAAAGGTACGAGTTCCCTGTTCTCCAGCGTCGCGCGGTCGACGTTCGCCTCGGGACGCACGAGATGCGAGTCCTGCGCGGTGTGGCCATGACCTGGGAAATGCTTGGGCGTCGTCGCGACGCCGACGCCTTCGCTCCCGCGGACCCACGCCGCCGCGAACGCCGCGACGCTCGTGGCATCGTCGCCGAAGGCACGCGTGCCGATGACCGGATTGCGCGGATCGGAGTTCACGTCGCAGACCGGCGCGTGGTTCACGGCGATGCCGTCGGCGCGCAGGCCCTCTCCGACCGCGCGTGCGGCGCGCTCTGCGTACGCCGGATCGCCGGTCGCGCCGATCGCCATCGCGCTGGGGAAGGTCGCGCGGTAGCCGATGCGGATGACGCTGCCGCCCTCCTGATCGACGGCGACGGGGACCGGTGGCAGACCGCCGCGCCGCGCGGCGTCCTGGATCTCACGGAGCATCGCGCGGAGCTGTGCCTTCGATCGGATGTTGCCGCGGAACGCGAAGAGGAGGACGCCGCCGATCGTGCCGCGCTGGATCGCGTCGAGGATGGGACCCGGTGCCTGCGGCCCGTCGAAGCCGGCCCACACCAGCGCGCCGGTGCCGAGCTTCACGCGCGCCGGCGTCGGTAGCGCGAGATCGTGAGCTGGCCGAGCGGTCTCCCGCGCAGCGAGCGCGTGTCCTTCTCCAGGATGATCCGGCGGATCTGATCGGGGAGCGGGATGATCGGCGCGATGCGGCGGCGGCTGCGCGGGCCGGCGATGCGACCACCGAGCGCGTCGAGGATGTCTTTCACGCGCTCGTCGATCTCGTGGATGTCGAGCGGGCGCTGGCCGAGGAAGAGCGCGATGCGCAGCTCGAGCCGATCGCTCTCGCGATAACCGACGCCGCGGCTGGTCTGCGCGTCGAGTACGGCCGAATGCACGCGCCTCCGCCACTCGTTGCTGGGCGCGGTGTATCCGGGGAGGACGGCGGTGATGGTGAATCGTCTCTTCGACACTGGAGCACACACATTAGCGACGCCGGTACGATGCCGCGATGAGCACGCCGAGCCTTTCGCTCATCCCGATCCCCGCCCGGGTCACGCCACGACCGGGCGCGTTCACGTTGGCGGCGTCGACGCCGATCGAGGCGCCCGACGCGCTGCGCGCACAGGCCGAGCTTCTGCGCGACCAGCTCAGGCCCGCGACCGGCTTCCCGCTGCCGATCGTCACCAACGCGAGCGGGCCGCGCATCTCGCTCGCTCTGGACGAAACCCTCACGCGTCTCGGCGATGAGGGATACCGCCTCACGGCGAGCGCCGACGCGGTCGCGATCGCCGCGGCGCGCCCGGCCGGTCTGTTGCACGGCACGCAGACGCTGCGCCAGCTGCTGCCGCCGGCGATCTTCCGTCGCGCCGTCGTTCCGAATGTCGCCTGGAGCGTCCCAGGGATCGAGATCGAGGACGCCCCGCGCTTCTCGTGGCGCGGGAGCCACCTCGATGTCGGCCGTCACTTCATGCCGAAGACGACCGTCCTGAAGCACGTCGATCTGCTGGCGCTGCACAAGCTCAATGTCTTCCACTGGCACCTCACCGAGGACCAGGGCTGGCGCATCGAGATCAAGCGCTACCCGAAGCTCACCCAGGTCGGCGCCTGGCGAAAGGACAGTATGGTCGCGCCGCGGACGCGGGAGCCGTCGCAACGGAAGTTCTCGGGGTCGCCGCACGGCGGCTTCTACACGCAGGAGGACGTCCGCGAGGTCGTGCGGTACGCGATGGATCGTGGGATCACCGTCGTGCCCGAGATCGAGATGCCCGGCCACGCGCTCGCCGCGATCGCGGCATACCCCGAGCTCGGCAACACCAAGACGCAGCACGAGGTCCAGACGTACTGGGGCATCAGCGAACACGTCTTCGGCGTCGGCGACAGCGTCCTCACCTTCGTCGAGAACGTGCTCGACGAAGTCCTGGCGCTCTTTCCGTCGAAGTTCATCCACATCGGAGGCGACGAGTGCCCGAAGCGCGAATGGAAGGAGAGTCCTGCGGCACAGGCGCGAATGAAGGAGCTCGGGCTCCGGGACGAGGAGGAGCTGCAGAGCTGGTTCGTCACACGCATCGACAGTTGGCTCGCGAAGCGGGGGCGGCGCCTCATCGGCTGGGACGAGATCCTCGAGGGCGGGCTCGCGCCGGGCGCGACGGTGATGAGCTGGCGTGGTGAGAACGGCGGGATCGCGGCCGCGAAGGCGGGGCACGACGTCGTGATGGCGCCGGAGAAGCCGACGTACTTCGATCACGATCAGAGCGAGGACCAGTCGTGATGGCGCCGGAGAAGCCGACGTACTTCGATCACGATCAGAGCGAGGACCAAGTCGTCCCGATCCGCGGGATGAACACGCTGGCCGACGTGTATGCCTACGAGCCGGTACCGAAGGAGCTGAACGCCGCGGAGGCGAAGCATGTCCTTGGTGCGCAGGGGCAGCTCTGGACCGAGTACATGCCCGATCCGCAGCGCATGGAGTACATGGCGTGGCCACGCCTCTCGGCGCTCGCCGAAGTTCTCTGGTCACCACCCGCAACGCGCAACGCTGCAGAGTTCGCACGACGGCTCGACGCGCATCTCGAACGCTTGTGCATCCTCGACGTGAACTACTGGCGTCCGCCTCGCGCCATGTAGCTCGATTCAGTCGATCCGGAACGTTCCCGCAGGGCTCGAGACAACGAACCTACTCGTTGGTAGCGCGGCGCCGTGTGCGGCTTCGCCGCTCGGGCGAAGATCGATGCCGATGTCTCCCACCACTCCGGTTCGTAGGTCGATCAGGACGACAAACCCGCCCCGCACGACG
>WNGJ01001327.1_pt1 | contig 33620 bp, 32 predicted proteins | sample 5400611 | NCBI WGS metagenome assembly WNGJ01 (sample SAMN13153375, study PRJNA577476) | soil metagenome | isolation source: 40 cm soil or saprolite under Garry oak tree replicate 1 | place: USA:California | collected 2016-06-15
GGCTGACCTTCGACCTGGCCACGCCCCTGCCCGGCGCCTTCGAGTTCGAGATCCAGGACTCCGAGATCGAGCACTCGCTCCAGGCGGGTCGCGAGCCTCACGCGAAGCGTGCGAGCGCCTCGTTGCGGTCGACTCCGCGAGAGCGCATCGCGCCCGACCGCCCGTCACGTTCGTCGGTGTCGCCGGTATTGGCGCTCGGCTCGGCGAGCGGTGATGGCTGGGTCCGACAAGTCAGGCTCGCTCATCGACCGTCCGCCGCTCGCGCCTCGTCACCCGAAGACCACTAGCTCCGTCGTCCCGTTCGTCTCCTGATCGCGCCGCCTCGGGCGGCCAACCTCGTTCACACAGGGAGACACGAGATGACTATCAGTCGGGTCGAAGGACTCGCGATCGCCGTCGCGCTGATCGTGGTCGGACGCCTTGTCGTCGCGCTGCTCAAGGCGCTGGTGGAGTAACGTATGATGTTTTTGATGGACCCTCCGAACCTTGCCGAAACGCCAGCAGTTCCTGGGCCGCATCTGGGGCACGCTCGGCGCGGTCGGGCTGCGGCTGGCGTTCATCACGGTCGCGACGTTCCTGATGCGGATTCCGTTCCTTCAGGTCGTCGGCGGTGTGCTGCTCCTCTGGATCGCGTTCAAGCTGGTCCACAAGGAGACGGGCGCCGAGGAGCACGTCCGCCAGGGCGGATCACTGCGAGAGGCCGTCTGGATCATCATCGTCGCCGACGCGGTCATGAGCCTCGACAACGTGCTCGCCGTCGCCGCCGCGGCGCACGGCGATATGCGGCTCGTCGTCTTCGGCATCGCGCTGTCCCTGCCGATCGTCGTCTGGGGCAGCGGGATCCTGGCGACCTTGATGAATCGATTCATGTGGATCATCTGGGTGGGCGGCGGCATCCTCGGTTACGTCGCGGGCGAGATGATCCTGAAGGACAAAGGCCTCGCGCGCTACATCGATTCCTCGCTGCCGGGCATCAACTTGCTGCCGCTGGTGCCGGCCCTCATCATCTTCGTCCTCGGGTGGTGGCTCAACGGGCAGTTGGGCAGAAAGAAGGTGCCGGGCAACGCCTGATTCAGTATCCTAGGCGCCTATGGCGCAAGACCTTCGGAGCTATCTCGACCTCGTCAAGCGTCGGAAGCCGGGCGACTTCGAGATCGTTTCGAAGCCCGTCGACCCGCGCTTCGAGATCACGGCGCTCGTCGTCAAGCTCGAGCGAGAGGGAAAGCGCCGGCCGGTCCTCCTGTTCGAGAACGTCAAGGGCACCAAGTTCCCCGTCCTTACCAATCTCCACGCCAGCCGGCCGCGCCTGGCCGCCGCCATGAACGCGGCGCCGGAGGCGACCCAGGCGACGTACCTGCGCGCGATGGAGAAGCCGCTGATCCCGAAGGTCGTCCCGACCGGACCGGTGCACGAGGTCGTCCTCGAGGGCGATCGGGTGAACCTCTACGACCTCCCCCAGATCGTCCATCACGAGGGCGACGCCGGGGCCTACGTCACGGCCGCGATCTCGTTCGCGAAGGATCCGACCCGCGAGATCTGGAACTGCGCCTACAACCGACTCCAGATCAAGGGGCGCGACACGACGTCGATCCATCTGACGACCGGCAAGCATCTGTGGGAGTTCCAGCGGATCGCCGAGGCGCGGAACGAGCCCTTGCCGCTCGCGCTGGTGATCGGCGTGCATCCGGCGATCGCCCTCGGTGCCTTGGCGATCGGCTCGATCGACGAGGACGAGCGCGGCATCATGGGCGGTCTGCTCGGCGAGCCGCTCGAGCTGGTGAAGTGCCGGACCTCCGACGTGCTGGTGCCGGCGCACGCCGAGCTCGTGCTCGAGTGCGAGATCCTCCCCCGCGAGCGCACGCCCGAGGGGCCCTTCGGCGAGTTCACCGGCTACAGCCTCGGCGAGCGCCAGCGCGAGATCGTCCACGTCAAGGCGATCACCCACCGCCGGGACGCGATCTTCCAGGACATCACGGTCGCCCACCTCGATCACATGCTGCTGTCCACGATCCCGATGGAGGCCAACCTCTTCCGCGCCGTGCGCGCGATGGTCCCCTCGGTCAAGGCGGTGCGCGTGCCCGGGCCCTTCACGTGCTTCGTCTCGATCGAGCAGCGCATCCCGGGCCAGGCGAAGAACGCGATCCTCGCCGCGCTCGGCGCCGATCTCTACATGAAGCGCATCGTCGTCGTCGACGAGGACGTCGACGTCTTCGACGACCGCCAGGTGAACTGGGCGATCGCCACGCGCTGCCAGCCGGACCGCGACATCACGATCATCACCAACGCGCGCGGCTCCGATCTCGACCCCTCGGCGCGCGACGACGGCCACACCGCGAAATGGGGTGTGGACGCGACGGCCAAGCCGTCGCTGGCGTCCTACACGCCACGGCACCGCGTGCCGTCCGACGTCTGGCAGCGGATCGACCTCAAGGACTTCTTCGCCTAAGCCGCTCCGTGGCGGAGAACTTCGCCCGGCGCCTCGAAGCCAGCTCGCGCCGCACCCCCGAGAAGCTGGCACTCGTCTGGGACGGTGGCGCCCTCACGTTCGGCGAGCTCGACCGGCGCGCGAACGCGTTCGCCGAGATCGTCGCGGCCGGGGGCGTGAAGCCCGGCGACCGCATCGCACTGTCGATCGGCAACCACTGGGCCTTTGCCGTCGCGCTCATCGCCGGCTGGAAGCTCGGCGTCACCGTGGCCCCGCTCGACAAGCTCCTGAAGGAAGACGAGCGCGCCGACATCCTCGCCGACCTCTCACCCGCCGTGCTCATCGATGAAACGCACGTGGAAGGGAGCGTCGCGCGGGTGCCTTCCAGCCAGCGGCGTGGGAACCCCAAGCTCGCCGCGGCGCTGATCCTCTACACGTCGGGCAGCACGGGACGTCCGAAGGGCGCGGTGCTCTCGCACGCGGCGCTCGAGGCAGCTATCGAGTCGTGGGCGGGGCCCGTGATGGCGCTGACGCCGGATGACGTCGTGCTGGCAACGCTTCCGCTCGCTCACTCGTTCGGTCTCAACGGCGCGCTGCTCGCTCCGCTGCTCGTCGGCGCGACCGTCGCGCTGGTCGAGCGCTTCGCCCCCGATCGCGTGGTCGCGGCGGTTCATCGCCACCGCGTCACGGTGTTTCCCGGTGTCGCCACGATGTTCCGGCGGCTCATGGACGCGCCCGAGCTCGCGGCCGCCGACTTCGGATCGGTGCGCATCGCGGTGTCGGGCGCAGCGCCGTGTCCGTGGGAGCTGGCCGAACGATGGCGCGGCCGCACGGGGATCCGCATCGTTCGAGGCTACGGGATGACCGAGCTCTTCCGTCCGATCTCGTACCAGGCGGCCGATCCGACCGAATCACCCGATTCGATCGGCTGGCCGGTGCCGGGCGTGGAGATCCGCGTGGTCGACGACGCCGGACGCGGCGTCGGCGCGGGAGAGGCCGGCGAGCTCTGGATCAGGAGCCCCTCGGCGATGGACGCCTACATCAACGCGCCCGACGAGACCCGCGAGGTGCTGGTCGAGGGATGGTTCCGCACGGGTGATCTCGCCACGGTCAGCACCCATGGCCTCGTTACCATCGTCGGGCGCAAGCGCGAGCGAATCCTCCGGGGTGGCTACTCGGTCTTTCCTCCGGAAGTCGAGGCGGTGCTCCTCACGCACCCGGCGGTCGCCGAAGCAGCCGTCCTCGGCATGCCCCACCCCGAGCTCGGCGAAGACGTCGCGGCCTTCGTCGCCCTTCGCCCGGGCGCGACGGCCAACGCCGACGAGCTGATCGCCCACTGCCGCGACCGCCTGGCCGCCTTCAAATATCCGCGCCGAGTCACGGTGCTCGACGCGTTGCCGCGGGCCGCCACCGGCAAGATCCTCAAGTCAGGTCTCATGAGATTGTTGTAGTCGCATCAGTTTCGTTCGGCGAGAGTCTGGCGAACCCGCCGGAGCTCCTCCTTGAACGCCGCGGCGTCACGGGCTTGAGGGTAGCGCGTGAGGTAGCGCTCCCACTCCGAGGCACCCCGGTGCAGATCACCGAGCTTGACCAGGACGGTGCCGCGATCGCGCACGTGCATCGGCGCGTCGGCCTCGACCACCAGTAACCGGTCTATGACCGCGAGCGCCTTGGCCCAGTCCTCTTGGCGGACGTAGATCCCCTGGAGGTTCCTGAGCATCCGCACGACGATCTGGGCCTTCGTCGCCGGAACGAAGTGCGCGTCGGTGAGCTCGACCTGGCGTCCGACGGCGCGCGAGGCGATCGCCTCGGCCTCGGCGCGTTCGAGCCGGCGGCCGCCGCCGAACGGGTCGAGGAGCACCAGCTCGTCGTTCACACGCGCCCCCACACAGAAGTGTCCGGGCAGTCCGATGCCCAGGATTTCCAGGCCGACGCGGCGGCCGACCTCCATGATGAGCACCGAGAGCGTGATCGGGATGCCGAGCTGCCGGTCGAGGACGTCGTTGAGGCAGCTGTTGCGCGGATCGTAGTAGTCGTCGGCGTTACCGCGGAAGCCCTTCTCGTCGAACAGGAACTCGCTCAGCCGCTCGAGGGCGCGTCGTCGATCCTCGATCTTCGCCACCGCCGAGCGCGCGGCGAGCTCGTCGAGCCGGGCCAGCGAGCGCTCGGCGACGAGGTCGGGATACTCGATTCGCGCGACCCCGAGCGCGGCGCCCGCGAGGTCGATCTCGGAACCCCTCACCAGGCCCCTGAAATCGTCGAGCGCGCGGTCGAGGCTCATCGGCTCGCTCAGCAGCCCGGGGCGTGGTGAATGCCCGCCGTCGCGAGCGCCTGCTTCTGGAGCTCGTCGGCGAGCTCCAGGGTTTTGCGGGCCGCGCGCATGGCGGCTTCCTGCGCGTCTTGGGTCGTCGCGAGCCGGAGCAGGAGCGTGCGCCCGAGCTCGTGGTGGTACCGCTCGTCCGGCTCGATCACGTCGCGATACATCGCGGCGGTCTCGCGATCGCCCGCGCGTTCGCAGAACTCGATGAACTGGCGATTCTTCACGACCGCGATCGCCTCGCGGGTGAACTGGCCGGCCGCGACTCGTTCGACCGTGGTCGTGAGCGTGTCCAGGTACTGGAACAGGGGGCCGTAGCCCTTCGCGAGCGGATCGAACGACCTGGCGTCGAAGCCGAGCGCGCGAAGCCGGTCGGCGATCATCCGGTAGTGCTTGGCCTCGTCGCCGACCTGGCGGGCGAGCGCCAGCTTCACGTCCACGTCGTCGGTGGTCACGAGCCAGCGGGCCGCGATCTCGGTGGCCTCGATCTCGTTGCGGAGGGCCACCTTCAACAAGTTGAGGACGGTCAGGTCGCCCTCGACCTCGGGCTTCAGGGTGTCGGCCGGCGCCAGCCGGCTGAGCCGGCGTTGGTTGTCTCCGTCGAGTTGGCGGACGAACTCCTGTGCGGTCATGTGGTGACTCCTTCCTTCAGGAGACGCGGTAGCTCCTGGGTCAGCGTCTCCTTGGTCACGACGCGATCGCACCGCGAGTGCCAGGGCTGGGTCTGTCGACCCAGCGCATGCGTCGTGAATCCGAGCACGGGCGAACGGCCGGCGGCGAGTGCCGCGAAGACTCGTTCGTAGTCGTACCCGGCCGTCAGATCGACCAGGACCAGCCGTGGGAGACGGGCGAGCGCGGCTTCGACCTGCTCGGGGGTGCGTGCGAACTCGACCCGAACACCGGCGAGCCGACCGGTCTCCCGGATGCGAGCGACGAAGAACAGATCACTGACGACGGCGAGGACCGGCGCCTCACCGTCCCCGGCCAAGCCGGGATCAGTCGTCTTGTTCACGGATGCCGAGCCAGTGCTTGTTCCACTCGGCGACGTAGGAGAGCGTGGAGAGATTGCGCATGCGATCGAGATAGACCATGCCGTTCAGGTGGTCGGTCTCGTGCTGGCACACGCGCGCGAAGAAATCCTTCGCGATGACGTCGATCTTCTGACCCTCCCGGTCGAGGCACTGCAGGCGCACCGAGGTGTAGCGGGGCACCATCCCTCGCATGTCGGGAACCGAGAGACAGCCTTCCCAGCCCTCTTCCATCTCCTCGGTGAGCGGTGTGATGACCGGGTTGACGAGGACCATCAGGGGCACCGCCGGCGCGTCCGGGTAGCGCGGATTACCGAGCACCTCGATGACCGCGATCTGCTTGGGCGTATGCACCTGGGTCGCCGCCAGCCCGGCGCCGTCGTACTCGCGCATCGTCTCGATCATGTCGTCGATGAGCCGCTGGATCGCCGGTGTCCGGATCGCGGCCGGATCGACCGGCTCAGCGACTTTCCGAAGCACCGGATGCCCGAGCCGCGCGACCTTCAGAATGGCCATAGCACGTTGAATTCTATCACGCGGATCACGCCTAGCCCTTCGGTGACAGCGCCCGCCAGATCTTTTCGGGCGTGAGCGGCATGTCGAGATGGGTGACACCGAACGGCGCGAGCGCGTCGACGACGGCGTTCACCACCACCGGGGGGATCCCGATCGTCCCCGCCTCGCCGATCCCCTTGACGCCCAGCGGATTGTTCGGCGAGGGCGTGTGGACATGCCCGATCTCGGCGTGCGGGACGTCGTCGGCGCGCGGGACGGCGTAGTCCATCAGTGTGCCGCTCAGGAGCTGGCCGTCGCGATCGAGCACGGCGTCTTCCATCATCACCTGGCCCCAGCCCTGCGCCAGAGAGCCCTCCAGTTGGCCATCGGCGAGCAGCGGGTTCACGATCGTGCCGGCATCGTCGAGCCACACGATACGCTCGGGCGTCACTGTTCCCGTGTCACGGTCGATGCGCACCGATACGACGAAGGCGCCCGCGCTCCAGACCTCGCCCTCGGCGCTGAAGAATCGCGTCGCCTCGAGCCCCGGCTCGGTGCCGGCCGGCAGCCCCTGGCCGCGATACGCGAACTCGGCGACGCGCGCCCACGTCACGTGGCGTCCCGGCGCGCCGACGACGCCGAAGCCACCGTCGACCGCGACGACGTCTTGCGGCGCCGCCTCGAGGAGGCCGGCCGCGAGCGCGCGCGCCTTCTCGCGAACGTCGCGCGCCGCGAGCACGAGCGCCGAGCCGCCGAGCGCGGTGCTCCGGCTCCCGAACGTGCCGATCCCCTGCGGCGCGCCGTGCGTGTCGCCGTGGCGAACGGTCACCGCCTCGGGCGTGACGCCGAGCTCGTCGGCGATGATCTGGGCGAACGTGGTCTCGTGCCCCTGGCCGTGCGCGCTCGAGCCGGTGACCGCGAGCACGGCGCCGGTCTGCTCGACGCGAATCTGCCCGCTCTCCCAGCCGAGCCCCGAGGGCTCGACGTACGTCGCGACGCCGACACCGACCACCTCGCCGCGGGCGCGCCGCGCCGCCTGGGCGCGCCGGAGCCCCGCGTAGTCGGCGATCGCGAGCGTCCGATCCAGCAGCTCCACGTAGTCTCCCGAGTCGTAGACCTGGCCCGTCGCGGTCTTGAATGGGAACCGCTCTTTCGGGATGAGATTCCGGCGGCGCAGCTCGACCGGATCGACCTCGAGCGAGCGCGCGGCCTCATCGACGAGCCGCTCGATCAGGAACGCGGCCTCCGGACGGCCCGCGCCGCGGTACGCGCCCACGGGCGGGGTCGTCGTGAACACGCCGACCGACTCGATATCGACGTGCTCCACCAGATAGGATCCCGGCAGGCAGCGCCCGTGATTCTGGGGCGTCCCGCCCACCGTCACCGCGAGGCTCGAGCCCAGGGGCTGGCGAATGCGCGCGCGAAGCCCGGTGATCCGGCCGTCCGCGTCGAGCGCGAGCTCGCCGGTCGACTTGCCGCCACGGCCGTGATTGGTCGTGAGCAGATCTTCCGAGCGCGTCGACATCCACTTGACCGGCCGACCGAGCCGGCGCGCCAGCCACGCGACCAGGACTTCTTCTCGATAGGGACCGCCTTTCACGCCGAACCCGCCGCCGACGTCGGGGGCGATCACGCGAACCCGCGCCTCGTCGAGACCGAGCATGCGCGCGAGCGACGAGCGGATCCGGAACGGCGCCTGCGTCGACGTCCACACCGTGAGCTCGCCGGTGTCCGGATCCCAGCGGGCGAGCGCGCCGCGCGGCTCCATCGGCACGCCGCACAGGCGCTGCTGCTGGACGGTCAGGCTCACCCGATGAGCCGCGTCGCGGAACGCTCGGTCGGGATCGCCCTGGCGCCACGCGACGGTGAGCGCGCGGTTGTCGCGGCTCACGGGAACCACCTGCGGCGCCCCGGGCGTCAGGGCGCCGTCGGGATCGGAGACGCCGTCGAGTGGCTCGTACTCGACCGCGAGGCGATCGACACCGTCCGCCGCGGCGTAGGTCGACTCGGCGACGACCGCCGCGACCGGCACGCCCTGGGCGCGGACGACACCGGCCGCCAGCAGCGGGTATTCGGGCACGAGCGTGCCGGGAGCAAGGCGCATGAGCGGGACCGGCCCGATCGCGCCGAGATCCTCAGCGGTGACGACCGCGACGACACCCGGCGCCCGCCGCGCGCCGCCGGTGTCGACCGATCGAATCCGTGCGTGAGCGTGAGGGCTGCGCGCCAGGAGCAGGTGCAGCGCGCCGGCGACCGCGAGGTCGTCGACGAACCGCCCGCGACCGGTGAGCAGCGGCCGGTCCTCCCGGCGCAGCATCGGTCGTCCGACCCAGACGGTTGGCTCTGCCGCGTGCGTCACGTCGATTGGCCTTTCGGGAGTCGCTTGACCCTCACGAGCCTCCCTCGCCGGCGTCGCCGAGCTTCGCGAGCGCCCACGCGGCCGCCCGGCGCACCACCGCGTCCTCGTCGCCGAGCGCCCGGTTGAGCGCGCCGACCACCCGCCGCTCGCCCCGATTGGCCAGCACGATCGCGGCGTTTCGCAGGAGCCCCGCCCGCTTCGTGCGCGTGAGCGCGGAGCCGCGGAACCGCGCGCGGAACGCCTCCGGATCGAGCTCGAGCAAGGTCTCGAGCGCGCCGAACGTGCCCGATGGCTCGAGCGCCGGCTCGCGGCCGGGGTCGGCCTTGCGGTTCCACGGACACACCTCCTGACACACGTCGCAGCCGAAGACCCACTCGCCGATCTGCTCGGCGAGATCTCCCGCGATGTCGCCGCGGTGCTCGATCGTCAGGTACGAGATGCAACGACGCGCGTCGAGGACGTAGGGCGCGACGAACGCGCGCGTGGGGCAGGCATCGAGACAGGCGCTGCACGTCCCGCAGCGATCGGGCTCGCGCTGATCGAACGGCAACGCCGCGGTCGTGAGCACGATGCCGATGAAGAAGTAGGAGCCGAGCGAGGGCGTCAGGAGATTGGTGTTCTTGCCGACCCAGCCCAGGCCCGCGCGCGCGGCCAGATCGCGCTCGAGCACCGCGCTCGAATCCACCGCGGCCCGGCTCGCGACGCCGGCGCCGCAGGCCGAGCCGATGAACTCGCCGAGCTCGAGCAGGCGAGGCCGGATCACGTCGTGGTAGTCGCGCCCCCGGGCGTAGCGCGAGACAGGCCGCCAGTCGTCCTGGCTCTCGGTGCTGGTACCCGGGTTGTAGCTCATCGCGACCGCCACGACCGAGCGGGCGCCCGGTAGCAAACGCGCCGGGTCGAGCCGGTCGGCGCGACCGCGGTCGAGATAGCTCATCGTGCCGGCGTATCCGGCGTCGAGCCACGCCTCGAGCGCGTCGCCGTGCTCCGGCGGCTCGGCAGGGCGCGTGTGAGCGTGCGCCCACCGTCCTCGAGGAACTTCACGTATTTGAACCAGCGGCCGTCGACCTTCCACCGCTCCTGGAGCCCGACCGCCGCCGCCAGACCTTCCTCGACCGACGCGAACGCTTTGACGTCGCGCTCGACCTCGAGATGCTCGACCGCGAAGCCCGTGCGCTTGAGCAGCCGGCGTACGCCGGTCTCGCCGTACGCGAAGCGCGAGGGCCGGCCGGTCTCCTTCCACTGGTCGTTGTGAAGCGCGACGAAGGCGAAGACCTGGCCGGGCTTGAGCGCGCGGCTCGCCCGCTCGGCGATCGCATCGGACATGCAGAGATAGGCGACGACCGCGTCGGGCTTGAACGGCACGTACTCCTCGACCTCGACATCGCCGACGACGAAGCGGACGTTGGAGAGGTTCGCGGCGGCGGCCTTCCGTCGCGCCTCGTCGATCGCACGGGCATCGCGATCGACGCCGACGACCGCGCGGCAGAGCGGCGCCAGCGCCAGCGCCACCCGGCCCGAGCCGGTCCCGGCGTCGAGCACGGTCAGCTCGCCGAGCGGCTCGGCCTTGAGACGCTCGAGAAACGCCGCGCTGAGCTCCTCGCCCGAATCGCCCGGTCGAGGCTCAGCCGGTGACGGCGCCATCGGATGCGCTGGAAACGAGCCGCGCGTACTTGGCCAGCACGCCCCACGTGTAGCGCGGCTTGGGCCGCTTGGCGCTCTTGAGACGCTTCTTGATCTCGGCGGCCGAGAGCTCGACGTTGAGCTTGCGCTTCTTGATGTCGATCACGATCGTGTCGCCGTTCCGGAGCGCCGCGATCGGGCCGCCCTCGGCGGCCTCGGGCGCGATGTGGCCGATCATGAAGCCGTGGGTCGCCCCGGAGAAGCGCCCGTCGGTCATCAGCGCGACGGTGTCGCCGAGGCCGGCGCCCTGGAGCGCGCCCGTCACGTGCAGCATCTCGCGCATGCCCGGCCCGCCCTTGGGGCCCTCCCAGCGGATGACGATCACGTCGTTGGGCTTGATCTTCCCCGCCTTCACAGCCGCGAACGAGTCTTCCTCGCGCTCGAACACGCGGGCCGGGCCGCGATGGAAATCCCGCTTCTGCCCCGAGATCTTGGCCACGCATCCCTCGGGGGCGAGATTGCCCCGGAGGATCACCATGCCGCCCTCGCGCTTGAGCGGATCGGAGAGCGGCCGGATCACCTTCTGGCCCGGCGCCTCGCGCGCGGCGCGCGCCTCGTCGCCGATGGTCTTGCCGGTGACCGTCAGCTCGCCGGCGTTCAGGAGCCCGGCGTCGAGCAGACGCTTGGCGACGACCCCCATGCCGCCGGCCTCGTGCATCTCGGGCGCCGTGTAGTTGCCCCAGGGTCGCATGTCGGCAAGGAGCGGTGTCTTGCGCGAGATCTTGTCGAACTCGTCGATCGCGAGCTTGACGCCCGCTTCTTTGGCGATGGCGAGCAGGTGCAGGACCGCGTTGGTCGAGCCGCCCGTCGCCATCACGCCGGCGATCGCGTTGTGGAGCGCCTTGCGCGTGATGATCTGGCGCGGCAGGAGGCCCTTCGTCAAGATTTCCATCACGAGCTTCCCGGTCTCGAAGGCGACCTCTTCCTTGCGCGGGTCGACGGCCGTGACCCCGTTGAACCCCATCGGCGACACGCCGAGCATCTCGAACGCGGTCGACATCGTGTTGGCCGTGAACTGGCCCCCGCAGGCGCCGGCGCCCGGGCAGGCGCGGCTCTCGATCTCGTTCAGCTCGCGCGCGTCGATCTTGCCGGCGTTGAAAGCGCCGATCGCCTCGAAGACCTCCTGGATCGTGAGACGACGGCCCTTGTACTCGCCGAAGGCGATGGAGCCGCCGTACAGCATGACGCTCGGCAGGTTGAGCCGCGCCATCGCCATCACCATCGCCGGGATCGTCTTGTCGCAGCCGGAGATGCCGACGAAGCCGTCGAGGAGATGGCCGCGGACGACCAGCTCGACCGAGTCGGCGATCGTTTCGCGGCTGACGAGCGAGGCCTTCATCCCTTCGGTGCCCATGGAGATGCCATCGGTGATGCTGATCGAGTTGAACTCGATCGGCGTACCGCCGGCGGCGCGGACCCCTTCCTTCACCTTCTCGGCCAGCTTCCGGTGGTTCCAGTTGCACGGCGTGATCTCGATCCAGCAGTGGGCGACACCGACCAGCGGGCGCTTGAGGTCCTCGTCGGTGAAGCCGATCGCCTTGAAATACGAGCGGGCGGCCGCGCGGTCGGCGCCGTCCACGAGGGCACGACTCTGGTGTCTAGGGTCGAACGTCATGCCGATGCCTCCTTCTGTCGCTTGGCGACGAGGAACGTGAACTTACCCTGCTGCACGACCTCGCCGTGCTGATCCAGGATCGTACGCTCGTCGACGATGAGGCCGCCGTCACGCAGCGCGCGCTTCGAGACGATCCGCGACCGGCTGTGCATCGTGTCGCCGACGCGCAGCTCTTTCATGACCTTCCAGTCGAGCCCGACGAACGCCTGCACCACCATCGGCGGGTCGTTCACCCGCCAGCCGAGCCCGATGGCCATGCACAGGGGCAGCACGTCGGGAACGTCGCTGGATTCCAAAGGTACCTCGCGCGTCAGGCCCTGGTACATCGCGACGTGGGCCTCGGTCACGGTGATGGCCGGCGTCAGCTGGACCCTGTCGACGACGACGTCCTCGAAATACGTCGCGGCGCGGGTCACGGGCGCTTCTGCACGATCAGATCGGTCTGGCCCTGCTGAACGACCTCATCGTGCTGGTTGAGGATCGTGCGGTCGAGTGTGACGAGCCCGCGGTCGGGCTTCTCGAGGTCCTTCTTCTCGACCACCTTCGCCCGGAGCCTGATCGTGTCGCCGATCTTGACCGGTGCCTTGAATTTCCAGCGCAGCCCGCCGAATGCGAGCGTGGCGTACGGCGCGGCGGCGCGGCTGAAGAGCCCGGACTGGATCGCCAGGCACAGGAGACCGTGGGCAATCCGCTCGCCGAAGATCGTCGTCTTCATGAACTCGGCGTCGGTGTGCAGGACGTTGTAGTCGCCGGAGAGCCCGGCGAACATCACGATGTCGGCCTCGGTCACCGTCCGCCCGGGAGACTCGTACTCCTCGCCGAGCTCGATCTCGTCGAAATATCGCCTCGGATCGGCCATCGGTGCCGCCCAGAATAGCACAGGGGCACGCGGGCTTCGGCTTCGCCGCGGAAGTTTGACGCCGCCGCCGGGCGGAGCCTAGAATCGGTCTCGGTTTCACCTTTGGTGTACATCGGGGCCGCACCTACCGGCTCGGCATTGCGCGCTGCAGGCCGTCGCGGGGCTGGGGCCCCGCCGGCTGAGGCGCGCCTATCAGTCAAGGAGGAGCACCGCATGGCAGACTCTCGCAAATCCCACCTGACCCGTCGTACCTTCCTCAAGGGGGCCGGAGTCGCGACCGCGGCCGCGGTTGGGCCGACCATCATCGTCCGCTCGGCTCGCGCCAAGTCGGACACGCTCAAGATCGGGCAGTGGACGCATTTCGTGCCCGCCTTCGACGAATGGTTCGACAAGAAGTACTGCCCGGAGTGGGGCGCCAAGAACAACGTCAAGGTCGTCGTCGACCACATCTCGGTCAACGACCTGCGCGCCCGCGCCGCCGCCGAGGTCTCGGCGAAGAAGGGCCACGATCTCTTCGGGTTCCTCGATCCGCCTCCGGCCTACGAGAACGTCGTCCTGCCGATGAACGACGTCGTCTCGGAGTGCGAGAAGAAGTACGGCAAGCTCGTGAACCTCGCCCAGCACGCCACGTTCAACCCGAAGACCAAGAAGTATTTCGCGGTCTCCGACAACTGGGTGCCCGACCCGCTCCACTACCGCAAGGACGTGTGGGGCGAGATCGGCATGAAGCCGGACACCTGGGAGCACGTGCGCGAGGGCAGCCGGAAGATCAAGGAGAAGACCGGCATGCCGGCCGGCTTCGGCATCTCCCAGGAGCTCGACACCAACATGATGCTGCGGGCGATCCTCTGGTCGTACGGCGCGCAGGAGCAGGACGAGTCGAGCACGAAGGTGATGATCAATTCCAAGGCGACGGTCGAGGCCATCAAGCTGATGACCGCGATCTACAAGGAATCGGAGACGGCGGAGGTCTTCACCTGGGACCCGTCGTCCAACAACCGGTTCTTCGTCTCGGGCAAGGGCCACATCATCCAGAACGCGATCTCGGCCATCCGCACGCTCGAGAAGCAGAACCCCGAGCTGGCGAAGAAGGCCGGCCTCGCGCTGCCGGCGGCCGGCCCGGCCAAGCGCCTGGCCTCCGAGCACCTGCTGCACTGCTACGTCGTGTGGCAGTTCGCGGAGAATCCCGAGATGGCCAAGAAGTTCGTCGTGGACCTGGTCGGGGGCTACAACGACGCGTTTCTGGCCAGCGAGTTCTACAACTTCCCGTCGTTCTCGAGGTCGGTGACCGACCTCAAGGGCAAGCTGGCCGCCGACAAGGTGAACCCCGAGGAGTACGCGATCCTGGGCGACTTCGAGAAGTACAGCGCGTACCCCGGCTATCCCGGCCACACCACCGCCGCGATGGACGAGGTGTTCAACACCTTCGTCATCCCGGACATGTTCGCCCGCGTCGCCAAGGGCGAGCAGTCGGCCGAGGACTCGGCCAAGCAGGCCGAAGCCGACATGAAGCGCATCTTCGCAAAGTGGAACAAGTAGCACCTTCAACCCGGTCGGACGCACCCGAGGCCCCGCTCAGCGGGGCCTCTTCACGTCCGCGGTCGAAGCGTCCGCTGCTCGACCGCGAGAGCTTCCTCGGCCCGGTCATGATCCTGCCGGCCGTGCTGTACGTGATCGCGCTCGTCGGGTTTCCGTTCTGCCTGTCGATCTATCTGGCGATGAGCGACGCCAAGATCGCCAGCAACACCTACACGTTCGTCGGGCTCGAGAACATCCGGAGCGCGCTCGAGAGCCCGACCTTCCGGAAGTCGCTCGGCAATACGCTCATCTTCACGGTGGCCTCGCAGGTCCTGGTGCTCGTGCTCGGCAAGATCCTCGCCACCTGCCTCACCAAGAACTTCTTCGGCAAGTCGATCTTTCGCTTTCTGATCCTGCTGCCGTGGGTCGCGCCCATCTCGCTCGGGACGATCGGCTGGAAGTGGATGCTCGACTCGCTCTACAGCCCGGTGAACTGGGTGCTGCAGGCGCTGCACATCGTCGGCAAGAATACCTGGCCCATGTGGTTCGGCGAGCGGGATCTGGCGATGGCCTCGGTGATCGCCGTCCACGTCTGGCGGCTTCTGCCGTTCTCGACCGTCATCATCCTGGCCGGCCTCACCTCGATCCCGCGCGAGGTCAACGAGGCGGCCGAGGTCGACGGCGCCGGCTTCTGGTCGCGCGAATTCCACATCGTGCTGCCGCTCCTGCGTCCGATCCTCACGGTGGCCGGTCTCTTCGGGATCATCTTCGCCTTCACCGACATGACCGTCATCTACGTGCTGACGCGCGGCGGCCCCGCGCAGGCAACACAGGTGCTATCGAGCCTCGCCTTCTTCACCGGCATCCTCGGCGGCGACCTCGCCGGCGGCGCCGCGATCTCGCTCTTCCTGTTCCCGGTGCTGGTGGTGGTCGCGGTGGTCATGCTGCAGATCGCCCGCCGCGCCGAGGTGGCCTGAGCGTGAAAGCGGGACGCGCGCGGAAGCTCGCGGAGCGGGTCGGGCTCTACGCCACCGTGACCGGCTTCGCGGCGGTGCTGGCGTTCCCGTTCTACTGGATGCTGCTGGCGACGTTCAAGACCGATCGCGACCTCTACGACCTCAAGAACAACCCGCTCATCTTCAACGACCACCCCACCCTGGCGAATCTGAAGCTTCTATTCGAGAAGACGCTCTATCTGACGTGGCTCTGGAACACGCTGATCGTCGGCGCGCTGGTCGTCCTGATCACCCTGGCGCTGGCGCTGCCGGCCGGGTACGCGCTGGCCCGGCTGACGGGCAAGTGGGGCGAGCGGCTCGGCATCGGGATCTTCCTGACCTACCTGGTGCCCTCGACCCTGCTGTTCATTCCGATGTCACGCATCGTCGCGAACCTGGGCTTGCAGGACACGCTGTGGGCGCTGGTCGTCGTCTACCCGTCGTTCACGATCCCCTTCTGCGTGTGGCTCCTCATGGGGTTCTTCAAGTCGATCCCCAAGGACATCGAGGAGGCGGCGATGGTCGACGGCTGCAGCCGGGCGCGAGCGATCGTGCAGATCGTCATGCCGATCTCGCTGGCCGGGATCTTGTCGGCGGTCATCTTCGCCTTCACGCTGACGATCCAGGAGTTTACGTACGCGCTAACCTTCATCACCTCGAGCGGTCAGCAGACGGTGAGCGTGGGGGTGCCGACGAACCTGGTGCGCGGGGACGTCTTCTTCTGGGGCTCGCTGATGGCCGCCTGCCTGATCACCAGCATCCCCGTCGCCTTCCTCTACAACCTCTTCCTCAACCGGTTCATCTCCGGCTTCACGCTCGGCGCGATCAGGTAGCGCCGAGCTCTCGCCGCACGAGCGCCGCGCCCGCGACCAGCGCTCGCAGCTTGGCGTGGGCGACGTAGCGGGCGAGCGGCACCATCCCGCAGTTGGTGCAGGGGTAGAGGCGCTCCGCCGGCACGTACGGCAGGGCGCGCCGGATGGTCGCGGCGACCTCCGCGGGCGTCTCGACGGCGTCGGTCGCGACGTCGACGGCTCCCACCAGGACGTCCTTGCCCTTGAGGAGCCCGAGCAGCGAGACGGGCACGCGCGAGTTGGCGCACTCGATCGAGATCTGGTCGATCTTGCTAGCCGCGAGGGCCGGGAACGTCTGTTCGTACTGCCGCCACTCCGAGCCGAGGGTCGCCTTCCAGTCGATGTTGGCCTTGATCCCGTAGCCGTAGCAGATGTGGACGGCGGTCGTGCACGAGAGTCCCTCGATCGCGCGATGGAGCGCCTCGATCCCCCACGCCAGGACGTCGTCCATGTAGACGTTGAACGCGGGCTCGTCGAGCTGCAGGACGTCCAGGCCGCGCGCCACGAGCTCGCGCGCCTCCTCGTTGATGACCCGGGCGAATTCCATCGCCAGGCGGCGCCGATCGCGATAGTGCTCGTCGGCGAGCGTGTCCACGATCGTCATCGGACCGGGGATCGTGAACTTGAGCGGCTTCGCCGTGTGGGCACGCGCGAACGCGACCTCGTCGGCGTGCACGGAGCGCCGGCGCGCGAGCGGCCCGGTCACCGTGGGCACCTCGGCCTTGTAGCGGTCGGCGCGAATGCCGATCGTCACGCGGCGGGTGAAGTCGACGCCGTCGATCGCCTCGAGAAAGCCGTGAACGAAGTGCTGCCGTGACTGCTCGCCGTCGGTGACGATGTCGATGCCGGCCTCTTCCTGCTCCGCGAGCGCCAACAGCACCGCGTCGCGCTTGCCCTCGGCGAGCGCCGGGCCCGACAGGTTCCAGGGTGCCCACAGGGCTTGGGGTTTCGCGAGCCACTCGGGCTTCGGCAGGCTCCCGGCGATCGTCGTCAGCAGCACTCGGTCCTTCTAGCAGAGCCACGGCGACCTGTCTAGCCGTGACGGCCGCCTCACGGCCGGCCGGCCCAATCCCGGGCCAAATCTCGACGGCACGCACGCCGGCCCGATATAATCCGATCGACCGTTACGCCTTACCCGGGAGGAACGATTGCACTTTTCCGACACGCGCCTGACGGCTGTCTGGGACAAGGTCCAGACGGGGCGACGCCTCACCCGCGACGACGGGCTGCTCCTCTTCGAGACCGACGATCTCCTGGGCCTCGGGCGCATGGCCGATCACGTGAAATCCTCTCGCGAGGGCGATCGCGTCTATTTCGTCCTCAACCGCTACATCTCGCCGACCAACGTGTGCGTCCTCTCGTGCGCGTTCTGCGGCTTCGCGCGAAAGAAAGGCGAAGCCGGCGCCTTCGAGTACACGGTGGAGGACATCATCGGCATGGTCAGCGAGGAGGTCCGCGAGGTCCACATCGTCGGCGGCCACCATCCGGAGTGGCCCTTCGAGTACTACGAACGGATCATCGCCAGCCTGCACGCGGCGCGCCCCCACGTGCAGATCAAGGCCTTCACGGCCGCCGAGATCGACTACTTCTGGCGACGCTGGAAGATCGAGCCACCGGAAGCCCTCGCGCGTTTGAAGGCCGCCGGGCTCCAGACGATGCCGGGCGGCGGCGCCGAGATCTTCTCCTCGCGCCTGGCCAAGCAGCTGCGCTACGCCGGCAAAGCCGACGGCGACCGCTGGTGCGAGATCCACGGCATCGCGCACTCGCTCGGCATCCGGACCAATGCCACGATGCTCTACGGCCACGTCGAGACGCGCGCCGAGCGCGTCGACCACCTGCTCCGGCTGCGCGAGCAGCAGGACCGCTCCGGCGGATTCCTCACCTTCATCGCGCTGCCCTATCAGGTGGGAACCACGAAGCTCGTGCCGCGCTCGACGCCGCCGGCCGACAACCTTCGCACGATCGGCGCGGCCCGACTCCTGCTCGACAACTTCCCGCACGTCGAGGCGTACTGGGTGCTCCTGGGCGAGGACACCGCGTCGGTCGCCCTCCACTTCGGCGCCGACGACGTGAACGGCACGCTCGAGGACGAGCGGGTCCAGCACATGGCGGGCGCCGAGACTCCGGCCGGCCTCGCGCGCGAGCAGCTCTTGCGCATCATCCGCGACGCGAACAAGGTGCCGGTCGAGCGCGACGCGCTCTACAACGTCGTGCGCGTCTGGGACCGCGAGGGCGCCGCGGCGTGAGGCGCGCCGATCAATGATCGCGACCATCCGCGACAAGGTCCTCGACGGCAAGCGCCTCGACCGCGCGGAGGGGCGCTGGCTCCTCGCCGACGCGCCGCTGCTCGAGCTGGGCGCGCTCGCCGCCGAGGCGCGGCGCGCGCGCTTCCCCGAAAACGTCGTCACGTTCGTGATCGACTCGAACCCGAACTACACGAACGTGTGCATCACCGACTGCCAGTTCTGCGCCTTCTACCGCAAGCCGGGCGACCCCGAGGCGTACACGCTGACGGTCGAGGAGGTGCTGGCCAAGATCGAGCTCGCGGCCTCGAAGGGCGCCACGACCGTGCTGCTCCAGGGCGGCCACAACCCGGCCCTGCCGCTCGACTACTACACGACCATCGTGCGCGAGACGCGCCGCCGCTTCCCGGACGTCACGCCGCACTTCTTCACCGCGTCCGAGATCCGGACGGTCGCGCAGGTCGAGCGCCTCACTATCGGCGACGTCCTCGACCGCCTCTGGGACGCCGGGCAGCGGACGCTGCCGGGCGGCGGGGCCGAGGTGCTGTCCGAGCGGGTCCGCCGGCGGATCGAGCCGAAGAAGGGCGGGCCCGACACGTGGCTCGAGGTGCACCGCGAAGCTCACCGTCGCGGCTTCAAGTCGACGGCGACCATGATGTACGGCCACGTCGAGCAGGTCGACGATCTCCTCGAGCACCTCGACGTGATCCGCGAGCTCCAGGACCTCTACGGCGGCTTCACGGCGTTCGTGCCGTGGTCCTTCAAGCCGAACAATACCTTGCTCGCGAAATGGATCAAGCACCCGAAGGGCCCGAACATGTACCTGCGGATGCTCGCGGTCTCACGCCTCTACCTCGACAACTTCCCGCACGTCCAGGCCTCGTGGTTCTCGGAGGGCAAGCGCACCGGCCAGATCGCGCTCCACTTCGGGGCCGACGACTGGGGCGGCACCTTGCTCGAGGAGAACGTGCACAAGGCCGCCGCGTTCGTGAATACGGTCGGCGTCGACGAGATCGTCACGTTGATCCGCGAGGCCGGCTTCACGCCCGCCCAGCGCACGACCGAGTACGAGATTCTGAAGCGGTACTAAACCGGGTCGATCGGCGGGACTTCGGCGATGAGGCCCTTGGCATGGGCCATCGCGAACAGGCGCTCGATCGCGGCGCGCCCGTCACGGCCGAGCGCCAGCGTGTAGTCGTTGACGTACATGAGGACGAACCGCCGGCACGTCTCCTTGTCGATCCCCCGCCCGTAGCGCATCGCGTACTCGAGCGCCTCGTCGACGTTCGCGTGAGCCCAGGCGATCGAGTCGCGCAGCCCCTGCGAGAGCGCGCGATGGAAGTCCTCTCCGAGGTCCCGACGTATCACGTTGACGCCCAGTGGCAGCGGCAGCCCCGTATCGGCCTGCCAGGCCTCGCCCAGGTCGAGAACTTTCGTGAGCCCCATCTTCTGATGGGTGATCTGGCCCTCGTGGATCAGGAGCCCCAGCTCGGCCTGACCGTCGAGCACGGCCTGAGGAATCTTGTCGAACGCGACCTCGATCAACGGCGGGTCGCCGACGTAGAGGCGCAGCAGTAGTGCCGAGGTCGTGTGCTTGCCGGGGATCGCGACCACGCGCTCCTCGAGCTCGGCCCTCGGAATCGGGCCGCGCGCCACGAGGATCGGGCCGTAGCCCTTCCCCATCGACGCGCCCGGATCCATCATCCGGTATTGATCGGCGATCAGGAGGTAGGTGGCGAAGGACACCGCCGTCACCTCGAGCTCCGCGGTACGCGCCCGCCGATTCAGCGACTCGATGTCCTCGAGCACGTGCTCGACCGTCACCCCTGGAATCTTCACCTTCCCGGCGGTGAGCGCATAGAACATGAAGGCGTCGTCCGCGTCGGGGCTGTGGCCGATCCTCACCGTCGCCACGCTGGGCTCCTAGTCGTTCGCGAAGCCCAGCCGGAACTCGCCGGCGCGGATCGCGCGGATGATCGCGTCCCGGTCGCGCCGGGCGTAGACCTCGACCCACGCCCGGCCGAAGTGGATGGGCCCGTGCGCGTCGTCCGTCGCGATCTTCACGAGCGGAATCTCCGGCGACTCGTAGAGCGGCCGGCGCTGGCCGGTGTCGGTCACCTCGATGGCGTCGAGCGTGATGCCGCCGGCGCTGATGCGGCGGATGCGCTCGAGCGTCTGGGCCACGCTCAGCTGGTAGCGCGCCGGATGGTTCAGGACGTGAAGCGTCTCGCGCTCGCCGGATACCTTGCCGATATGCTGATCGAAGCGCGGCCAGTTGAGCTCGATGCCGTGGAACAGGAGGAGCTTCGAGGAAACCCTGGGGATCGCGCTCCAGTAGCGGTCGTCGATCCAGTTCTCGTGATCGGTGATGGCGAGGAAATCGTAGCCGAGTGCTTCGTATGCCGCGACGAGCTGAGCCGGTTCCTTGACGCCGTCCGAGAAAGTCGTGTGAGCGTGAAGGTTGCCCCGTAGCCAGGGCATTAGCCGCGCTCTTTTGGGGGAACGTTCGGACGGATCACCGAATCAGGGCGCAGGAGCCGGACGTCGAGTGGGCGGCGGGCCGTCCCAGGTGATCGAGAAGCCCAGCGCGAAGACGCCGCTGCTCTCACTCCATCCGGAATGCGGCGAGCCAACCGGCGTGGTGGGTGACACCCACCCGGCTATACCGTAGCGCCCGGTCGAGGTCGGCGTCTCTCGCGGCTTCGACAACGGCCCGATGAACGCCGGATCGTGCTGCACCTGGCCGCCGCGCGGATAGCGGTCGGCGTCGCTCGGCCGCGTCTCTTCCTGGAGCCCGGGCGGGATCACGTCGCGTTCCTCGCGGGGAACGGAGGGTGCCGGCTTCTTGATCTGCACGTCTTGCGACCAGGCCGGCGTCGCGAAGAGCACCGTGAGGGCGATCAGCAGACCGCGCTTCATACATTCGATCGTACACCCTCGCCGGCCGAGGCGACACCTATCGCTAACCCAGCGATAACGCTGCGAGAGAGGGGCCAAATTCCGGAAGGCGCGATCAGACGCGGCACGCGCCCAGGAGCGTCCCCACGGTGTCGAGCGAGTCGACCGACAGCGCGACCTTTTCGAGAGCGGCGACCCTGTCCGCGGTTAGCGCGCGCCGAGCGTTGTCGCGGAACTTGGCGACGATCGCGCCGGGCTCGAGCGGCCGCGCGGCGCTGCCCCGACCGTCGGGCTCACGCGCCTCGACGAGCCTGCCGTCGCGGAGTCGAAGCCGAACCCATCCGGGGAAACCGTCCGGGAAGCGTGAGGCGGGATCCACGGTGTGCTGGACCCGGGCAGCCAGCGCCAGCGTGCGCTCGTCGCTGATGCGGTCCTTCGCGTAGGTGTCCAGGCCGACGCGGCCGTCGACCAACGCCGCCGCCACCGAGTACGCGAGGCTGAACTGGGCGTCGTACGGAGTCCGCGGCCGTAGCTTGGATTCGCGCGGCTCGCAGACGATCGGGACCTCGCCGGCGGGCACCAGGCACTCGATCCCCTCGATCGCATCGGGCTCGATCCGATGCTCACGACGCAGCGCGAGCGCGCAGTCGAGGTACGCGTGATTGTAGTGGCAGCACGGGTACGGCTTGAATCCGACGCGAAGCGTCTCCCACTCCTTGCCGAGCGTGTCGAAGGGCGATCGGTCGGGCTCGGCGCGGAGGAACGTACGATACACGCCGAAGCGGCCCTCGAAGATCGTCGCGGGCCCGCTGAATCCGCCGCGCGCGAGGCCGGACGCGACGATCCCCGAGTGTGCGGCCCATCCCGGATGGACTCGCTTCACCCACGACCCGTCCTCGAGGTGCTCGTTGACTCCCGAGGCGAAGCTGCCGGCGATGCCGAGCGCCGCGGTGAGGCGTCCCCGGTCGAGACCCTCGAGGCGCCCGGCCGCGATGGTCGCGCCGAACGTGCCACACACCGCCGTCGCGTGCCAGCCGCGCGCGTGGAACTCGCCCGGCGCCGCCATGCCGACCCGTGTCATCGCCTCGTATCCGGCGACCGCCGCCGTCACGACCGCGCGACCGCTGTGTCCGCCGGCTTCGCCGAGCGTCAGCACCGTGGGCAAGATCACCGACGAGGCATGCGTGATCGAGACGGCGTGCGTGTCGTCGAAGTCGAGTCCGTGCGCGAGGGCGCCGTTGGCGAGCGCCGCGAGCGGAGGCGGCGCCGTCAGGCTCGAGCCGACGACGCTGCAGGCACCGCTTCCCCAACCGTTCACCGCGCCGAGGACAGAGGGCGCCAGATCGGAGGTCGAGGAGGCGAGCGCGATGCCGAGGATGTCGAGGGTGCGCAGGCGCACGCTCGCCACGACGTCGGTCGGAATATCGTCGAACTCGAGGCGCGCGGCGAACTCGGTCAGACGCTCGGCCAGTGTCATGCGGCCAGAGTCGAGTCTAGCCGGGCAGCGCGATGTTGCCGTCGGGCTCGCGGAGGTTTCCGTTGGGCTCCCGGCTCCGGATCGCGGTCACGCTGCGGCCCTCGCCGTCCTTGACCTCGAATTCTTCGGCGAGCCCGGCGCCGATCATTTGCTGTACGAGCGCCTCCCGGTCGGCGCCGACCGGCGGCAGCTGGTGCGACTTCCAGCGCATCACGAAGTACCCGCGGCTCACGTGCGGCAGGCGCGCCTCGGCGCGCTGCAGCTCCTGGAGCGCGCGCTCGAGCGTCAGGCCCGAGGCCGGCTGCGCCGGCGGGCGCGCCAGGCGCGAAGGCGCCATGCGGGTCGGGGCGCGCTCGAACGGCCGCGGCCGCTCGACGCGGAACGCCCCGATGCCCTCGCTCAGGTGGATCTGGCCGAAGCAGCGCACGCGCAGGTCCTTGGAGAGCTCCTCGGCCGACCACGTCGCGACCCACACCTGCTTGCCGAGTGAGTTCACCGCCTCGACCGCCGGCACGAAATCGTCGTCGCCCGACACGAGCACCGCCGCGTCGAAGGCGCCGATCGCCGCGTACTGGATGATGTCCGCCACCAGCCGCGTGTCGACGCGCTTCTCGGTCGTATACTCGTAGTCGGCGCTACAGGCCGGACAGCGTCCGGAGCGGCGCACGCGCAGCTCGCGCTTGACGAAGTAACCCGGACGGAGCTCGAGACCCTTGAGAAAGCCCTCGACCAGCGGCGGCGCATCCGCGGACACGCCGACGTAGTAGTGAGCGCCCGCGAAGATCGCGCCGGGACCGCCGACGGCCTGGGTGATCCAGGCGGCGAGCCGGTCGTAGTCGACCCGGAGCGATTCGTCGTAGCGCTGGAGAGAACGGTAGAAGTTCTGACCGTCAAAGAAAACGCTGACCTTCATGGGCGGCTCCCGGGCGAAAAACAAACCGTGAATTCTCTACCGCGTTAATGGTGGACGATACTGGACTTGAACCAGTGACCTCTGGCATGTGAGGCCAGCGCTCTAACCAACTGAGCTAATCGTCCGTGGCCCGGGACGTTACACACTTCGCCTACGGTCGTCAAGCGGTTCTGCGACAGATACGGAGCCCGAAGGTGTCTCCGGAGAGATTCAGGCGCATTCCGGAATAGCCGGGCCCCGCGTAAGAAGAAAGGCGGCCGGAGAAGGTGATAAGGAGTAGCCTTCACAGTGAAACTGCACGGCGGACATGGGCGGGTTGGCGGTATGGGGCTCGAGCCCATCGTCGCCTCGGTTGACGGTTCGGCATCGGCGGCTAGAGCCGAGGGGGAGGGCCAGGACTCATGACGCGGATGATCGCCATCGCGGTCGTCGCGGGACTGGCAGTGGGAGTTCTCGCGGGCTTCCTGTGGTGGGGAACGGCGGCGAATCGGACGCGCGACGAGCTTCGCGCGCTGCAGACGCAGAAGGCCGACGAGGTCAAAGGGCTGCAAGACAAGCTCAAGAAGACCGAAGAGGAGCTTCAGAGCGAGCGCGAGCGCCGCGGCCGCCTGGAGCAGGCCCTGAGCCAGGGCAAAAAATAGGACCCCATGGGGTCAGGCGAGGAGATCAACCCATGAGACGCATCGTGATGATCCCGGCTGCGCTACTGATCCTCGTCGTGAGCGGATGCGCGAAGGAGGTCGTGCCGCTGCCGGCGTCGGCTTCGGCGCCCGGTTCCGGCGGCTCTGCGGGCTCGACCGCGGCCGGCCGGGCTCAGCCGGCCCCTTCGTCGTCCGCGGACGCGGCCGGAGGGACCAGCCGCAACGCGGCGGGAGGAACGGACAGCGCGTCGGCGGCGCCGGGGGCGCGGCCGTCACCCCGTGACTTCTCGGATGTCGCGGGCCTCAAGGACGTCTACTTCGATTTCGACAAATACGATATCCGTCCCGGAGACGCGAAGATCCTCGACGCCAACGCCGCCTGGCTCAAGAGCAACGAGCGGCATCTGGTGCTGATCGAAGGCCACTGTGACGAGCGGGGGACCCCGGAGTACAACCTGGCGCTCGGCGAGCGGCGCGCGAAGGCCGCGATGGGCTATCTGACCGCGCTCGGAATCCAGGCAAACCGGATCTCGATCGTCAGCTACGGGGACCAGCGCCCCGTCTGCACCGAGCGCGGCGAAGCCTGCTGGGCCAAGAACCGGCGCGTGCACTTCCTCGGCAAGCCCGGGTAAGACCGACGGACGAGAAGGCCACTGTGACGAGCGCGGGACCGTAGGCCGCGCGGCGGTCCTGGCGAGATCGAGCCGGCGTCAGCGTATAATCCAGGCCGAATCCAGGCCAGGAGAGAACGCCATGACCGAGCCCGCAGGCGCCAGCGCCGCGCACGTCGACGGCCGAGCGGCCGTCGTGAGACAGGATCTCGACAACGTGCTGCATCCGGTCGTCGCCCACCGGCAGCTCGAGGCCGAGCCGCTCGTGATCGTCGAGGGCCGCGGCTCGACCGTCGTCGACGCCGACGGCACCGAATACCTCGACGCGATGGCCGGCCTCTGGTGCGTGAACGTCGGGTACGGCCGCACCGAGCTGGCCGACGTCGCCGCGGACCAGATGCGCGCGCTACCCTACTATCCGCACACCGCGATGAACGAGCCCGCTGCCAGGCTCGCCCAGCGCGTGAACGGCCTCCTGGGCGGCGACAACCATGTCTACTTCGTCGCTTCCGGCTCCGAGGCGAACGAGGCCGGCTTCAAGTTCGCGCGGCAGTACACCAAGCACGAGAACCCCGGCCAGTACCGCTACAAGACGATCAGCCGCTACCTCGGCTATCACGGCACGACGCTCGCCACCCTGGCCGCCGGCGGGATGGGCGACCGCAAGATGAAGTTCGAGCCGCTCGGCGGCAATGACTTCGTCCACGTGGCCCCGCCCTACTGCTATCGCTGTCCGTTCGGGCTCACCTACCCGTCGTGCGAGCTCGCGTGCGTGAAGAATATCGAGGCGACGATTCAGGGCGAGGGGCCCGACACGGTCTCGACCGTGCTGGTCGAGCCGATCATGAGCGCGGTCGGCGTCGCGGTCCCGCCGGACGACTATCTGCCGGAGGTTGCGGCGATCGCGAGGAAGTATGGCTGCCTCCTGCACATCGACGAGGTCATCAACGGTTTCGGGCGCACCGGCAAGATGTTCGCCCACCAGCATTCCGGCGTCCGGCCCGACATCGTCGCGATCGCCAAGGGCATCGTGAGCGCGTACCTGCCGATCGCCGCGACGGTCGTCCGAAACGACGTGTTCAAATCGTTCGTCGGCGAGCCGTCCGAGAATCGCCAGGTGTTCCAGATCTCGACGTACGGAGGTCATCCGGTCGCGGCGGCCGTCGCCAATCGCAACATCGAGATCATCCTCGAGGAGCGGCTGGTCGAGCGCTCGGCCGAGAACGGCGCCTATCTGCTCGACGGGCTCCGCACGCTCCTGAAGCATCCGTGGGTCGGCGACGTGCGCGGCAGGGGACTCTTCGCGGGCATCGAGCTGGTTCGGGATCGCCGCACCAAGGAAGCGATGCCGGCCGACCGGATCAAGGGTGTGGTCGACTTCGCGCGGCGCAACGGCGTGATCGTCGGCCGCTCCGGCGGCGGCCGCCATCTCGGCAGCACGATCGTGCTCTCGCCGCCGCTGGTGATCACGCGCGCCGAGATCGACCGCGTCGTCGCCGTCCTCGACAAGGCGATCGAGGAGATGGGCGGCCAGCTCGGCGCGAACTGATCGTGGCGCTCCCCCGCTTCGGTCTCAATCGCTTCGACGCGCGCTCGGTGGACGCTTTCGCGGCCGACGTGCGGCGCGCCGAGACGCTCGGCTGGGACGCGGCGTTCCAGCCGGACTCACAGCTCCGCCGGCGCGACACGTACGTGCTGATGGCGGCCGCGGCCCGCGTCACCGAGCGCATTGTCCTCGCGACGCTTCTGTCGAATCCGGTGAACCGGCACCCCACCGTGACGGCGTCGTCGATCGCGACGGTCGATGAGCTCGCCCCCGGTCGCACCTTGCTCGGCTGGGGTGTGGGCGACACCGCTGTGCGGCTGGCCGGGCTCAAGCCGGCGCGCGTCAGCGAGCTCGAGTCGAGCACGCGCTTGATGCGCGCGCTGCTGGACGGCCGCGGGGTCGACGTCGGCGCCCGCGAGCCCGCGCGCCTGCCGCACCACCGGCCCGTGCCGATCTGGATCGCGGCTGGCGGCCCGCGCACGTTGCGCATGGCGGGCGGCGTCGCCGACGGTGTGTTCATCCGCGTCGGGACTCATCAGGCGAACATCACGAGGTCGATCGAGGAGATCCGTGCGGGAGCGGCCGCCGCCGGCCGCGACCCGTCCAGGGTCGGCCTCGGCGCCGTCTTCCACACCGTGCTCGTGGAGGACCCCGCCCGAGCGCTCACGATCGGCAAGTCGATGGCGGCCGGTTACTATGAATACTCGCCGATGCTCTTCGAGCCGCCGCGCCTGTCCTGGTCGGGGCCGGATCCCGAGAAGCTCAAGCGCGAGGGCAACGTCTTCCCCGACTTCCACCACGCGCCCGACCTGGAAGCGAGCGGCAAGGTCGTCGATTTCCTGCCCGATACCGCCGCCGACGCGTTCTGCCTGCGCGGCGGGCCGGCCGAGATCGTCAAGCAGCTGCTCGCCGTGCTCCAGTCGGCGCCCGCAGCGTTCGACTACGTGTGCCTGCACCCGATCCCGAACCCGACGGCGCCGGACGATCTCGAGCGGGGCTTCATGGCTCGGGTCGCCCGCGAGGTGCTGCCGCCCGTGCGGGCCGCGCTCGGCGCCGGCAGCCGGATAGGCGGAGCCACGATGCCGAGCTCGCCTCCGAACCCTCCTCCCGGCCTCAGGGTTCGCCAGCGCACCCCGGTGTCCGCGCGCGCTCGACAGCAGGAGCTGCCCCCGCAGCTTCAGAAATACGTCGAGACCGGCGAAGCACTCATCGCCGAGCCGTTCAAGGGAATCACCGCCGCCGGCAGGGTAGCTCCCGGGCTCTTCAAGATCCAGAAGACGGGAGCTTCCACCCGGCAAATCACCGATGCCGCGCGCGCCTTCGTCGATTCCTTGAGCGAGCCACAGCGAGAGCGCGCGCTCTTCCCCCTGGAGAGCGACGCGTGGCGACGCTGGAGCAACATCCATCCGTACCTCATGCGCCACGGCGTATCGCTCGACGAGATGAGCCCGGCGCAGCGCGATCGAGCGCTCGCGCTGGTGCGGGAGAGTCTCAGCGCGCAAGGCTTCAAGACGGCACGCGACGTCATGCGGCTGAACGAGCTCGTCCTGGCGATCACGGGTAGCCAGGCCGAGTACGGCGAGTGGCTCTACTGGCTCAGCGTGATGGGAATACCGTCCCACGACAGTCCGTGGGGATGGCAGATCGACGGCCATCATCTCATCGTCAATTGCTTCGTCCTCGGCGACCAGGTCGTGATGACCCCGATGTTCATGGGCTCCGAGCCGGTCGCGGCCACCGAGGCCCCGTATACCGGCACACGCGTCTTCCGGGCTGAGGAGCGGCAGGGCCTGGCGCTGATGCGCGCGCTCACGCCCGAGCAGCGCCAGCGGGCGATCATCGCCGCCGAGCTCCCCACCGAAGTCTTCACCGCGGCGTTCCGCGACAACGTCGAGATGCCATACCAGGGCATCGTCTCAGGCGACCTCACGACCACCCAGCAGCGCATGCTGCTCGACGTGCTCGAGACGTACATCGGACGCATCCGGCCGGGCCACTCCGAGGCGAGACGGAACGAGGTCAAGCGCCATCTCAACCATACGTACTTCGCGTGGATGGGCGGCACTGACGAGGACGGTGTCTTCTACTACCGGATCCACAACCCGGTCATTCTGATCGAGTTCGACCACCAGCGCGGGATCGCCTTCGACAACGACGCGCCCTCGCGGCACCACATCCACACGGTGGTCCGCACGCCGAACGGGAACGACTACGGGAGGGATCTACTCCGCCAGCACCACGCGCGGTTCGACCACAGCCACTGACGAAAGGCGCGGCTCAGGTCTTGTAGGAAGGATCGATGCGGTCGAGCCGCCGGAGCAGGCCGGGCCAGATCGTCTCGCCGCGGCCGCGCGGCCGAGCCGGGCCGGCGTAGGCGGCATCCAGGACGTCTTTCGGCACCGGAATCAGCTCGCCGCCGCCGGACTGGGCGCGCACCTGAATCGCGCAGGACGATTCGAGGAAGTACATCGCGACGAAGGCGTCCGCGACGGTCTCCCCCACCGTGATCAGCCCGTGATTCCTCAAGATGAGGTGCGTGTGGTCGCCGAGATCCGCGACCAGCCGCGGCTTCTCGTCGTCACGCGTCGCGATGCCTTCGAAGTCGTGATAGCCGAGGCTCGGGATGACGGACATCGCGTGCTGCGAGATCGGCAAGAGCCCGGCGCGTTGCGTCGAAACCGCGATGCCGCTCACCGTGTGCGTGTGGAGCACGCAGCGCGCGTCGTGGCGCGCGGCGTGGATGGCGCTGTGGATGACGAAGCCCGCCTGGTTCACCGGGAACGGCGAGTCGCCGATCTTGCGTCCCTCGAGATCGATCTTGACCAGGCTCGAGGCCGTGATCTCGTCGAAGAAAAGCCCGTAGGGGTTGATCAGGAACTGATCCTCGGCGCCCGGCACCCGCATCGTGATGTGGGTGAAGGTCAGGTCCTCCCAGCCGTAGCGCACCAGCAGCCGGTAGCAGGCCGCCAAGTCCACCCGGACCGCCCACTCCTCCTCCGACACCTTCCCCTTGAGCGATGGAATCTCGATCCCGCTGGGCGCCATCACCGATCCTTTACTTGATGTTGTAGAGTCGTGCCGCGTTCTCGCACGTGATCTTCTTCTGCACCCGCTCCGAGATCCCGACCAGGTTCTTCCCGAGTGTGCTGCGCGAGTTCGGCCAGATGCAGTCCGGGTGCGGGTAGTCCGCGCCCCAGATGATGTTGTCCTCGCCGATGAGCGGGATGATCGGCTCCAGGTACTGATCCTGTTGATAGGTGACGAAGCCCTGGCGGCGGAAATAGTCGCTCGGCTTCAGCTTGAAGTTCAGCGACCGGGCCCGGTCGAAGTACTCGGTGTCGAGCCGGTCGAACACGTACGGCAGCCAGGTCACGCCCGACTCGCCCAGGACGAAGTTGAAGTCCGGGTACTTCTCGCAGGCGCCCGAAGCCAGGATCGACACCAGCACCTCCATGGTGTCCAGCTGGAACAGGGCCGAGCGCACCAGCCGCCACTGGGTGAAGAACTGCTTCTCCATCTCCGGCGTGTCCGGCGCGCGCAGCGCCTTGAAGCCGGTCGAGTGGAAGGCGATCGGGAACTTGCACTCGGCGGCGGCCTCCCAGAGCGGATACCAGCCGGAGTGATAGAGCGGCGGCGCCATACGCTTGAACGAGAGATCGCCGCCCCGCAGCCCCATCTTGGCGCACCGGCGCACCTCGGCGGCGGCCTCCACGGGATCGGTGTTGGGGATGATCGCCAGCGGGAACACCCGCTTGGGATCCGAGCGCTTCGCGAAGTCGGCCGCCCAGTCGTTGTAGATCTTGTCGGCCCAGATGCGCATCGACGCGTCGTTGATATGATCGTTGATCATCAGGCAGCCGTAGACGATCTCGGCGTCGATCCCGTCGCGGTCCAGGTCGGCCAGCCTGAGCTCGGGAGTGGTCGGCCGCGGCCGCGCGCCGGGGCGAGAGTCCCACTCGAAGCCGATGTCGTGCATCTCGTCGATGTGGCCGAACATCCCACGGGTGTACGGGAGGAACCCCGGCCCCACGCCGTTCCACATGCCCTTGTCCTGGGCGTCCACGAACCAGTGGCAGCCGTCCTCCAGCTCCTCCACGCGCGGCACCATCAGCTTCCACTTCCCCGGCGCTTGCGACGACCAGAGGTCGGGCGGAAGGTAGGTCAGATCAATGTGGTTGTCGCCGGAGATCAGGTTGTACGGCATGACGCCTCCCCTATGGCTAGCCTTGACGCCGGAGCTTCGGATCCCACGCGTCCCGAAGCGTATCACCGAAGAGGTTGAAGCCCAACACGGCCAGGCTGATGGCGAGGCCGGGGAAGATCGCGAGCCACGGCGCCTGCTCCATGAACGCCCGCCCGGTGCTCGACAGCATCAAGCCCCACGACGGCGTCGGCGGCTGCGTACCGACCCCCAGGAATGAGAGCGTGGCCTCGATCAGGATCGCGTTGCCGAGCCAGATCGAGGCGATGACCAGGATCGGCGCCGTCACGTTGGGCAGGATGTGGGTCATGATGATCCGCGGATGGCGACAGCCCAGGGCCTGGGCCGCTTCCACGTACCGATTCTGCTTCGCCGTGAGCACTGCGCCGCGCACGATGCGCGAGTTGCCCGGGATGATCACCACGGCGATCGCCAGCATCGCGTTGGTCGTGTTCGGCTTGAGCACCGCAACGATCGCCAGCGCGAGCACGAGCCCCGGGATGGCCTGGATCGCATCCATGACGCGCTGGACGATGAGGTCCAGTCGTCCCTCGCAGTAGCCGCAGAGAAGGCCGATGACCATGCCCGCCGCCGTGCCGATGCCGACGGCGAGCAACCCGACCCAGAGCGAGATGCGGGCGCCGTAGATGATCCGGCTCAAGACGTCGCGGCCGATGTCGTCGGTCCCGAACGGGTGCGCGCGGCTGGGCGCCGACAGCCTGATCTCGGGATGAGTCTCCAGCGGATCGTAGGGCGCCAGCACGTCGGCGAAGATCGCCGTCAGGACGATCGCGACGAGGAGCGCGGCCGAAGCAGCACCGAGCGGCTTCTTCTTCATCGTCCGCCAGAGCGCCTGCGCGCGGCTGACCGTGACGCTTGCCGGATCCTCCAGAGGCACGTGGAGTGGGACAGTCGCCATCAGCGCCTCACTGGTACCGGATCCGCGGATCGAGCCACGCGTACGTCAGATCGACGACCAGGTTCAGGGTGACTAGCGTAGCCGCGACCAGCATCACGTTGGTCTGCACGACCGGATAGTCGCGGTACAGGATCGCCTCCACCGTGAGCCGGCCCATCCCCGGCAGCGCGAAGATCTGCTCGACGACGAACGTCCCGGCCAGCAGGGTCCCGAGCTGACCGCCGACGATCGTGACGACCGGAATCAGCGCGTTCTTCAGCGCGTGCTTGTAGACGACGATCCGGCCCGCGAGCCCCTTGGCCCACGCCGTGCGCACGTAATCCTCGCGCAAGGTCTCGAGGACGGTCGAGCGGGTCATCCGCATCGTCGCCGATGAGAGGCGGTATCCGAGGATGGCCGCCGGCAGCAGGAACTGCTGGAGATTGCGCCACGGCGAATCCCAGAAGCTCACGTAGCCGATCGGCGGGATCCAGTTGACCCAGATCGCGGCGAAAGTGATGACGAGCGTCGCGAGCCAGAAGTCGGGAATGGAGAGGCCGGCCACCGCGACGACCCTGCCCGCGTAGTCCGCGGGCTTGTCCTGTCGGGTGGCCGACAGCACACCGACCGGCACGGCGATGACGAGCCCGATGATCATCGCCAGCGCCGCCAGCTCGAGCGTGACGGGAATCGCCTTCCGGAGCGACACGGCGATCGGCTCGTTCGTGAAGATCGAGTCGCCCGGACGGAGACTCACCATCTGCCAGAGCCAGAGCAGATACTGTTGGTAGTAGGGCTGATCGAGACCGAGGTCCTTGCGAAGCTTCGCCAGCTCCTTCTCGCCGACGTTGCCGGACTCGCCCATCAGCGCGATCAGCGCGTCGCCCGGCATGACGCGCATGAGACCGAAGACGATCAGCGAGGAAAGCAGGAGAACCGGCACGGCGAGCAGCAGACGCCGGATCACGTACTTCCGCATGGAACGGTCGCGCCCTCTCCTATTGAGTCTCGGGTCCGGTCAGCGCTCCGTCACTTGTCTATCCAGGCTCGCGCCACGGTCGGAGACCCGTATCCGTCGGTACGCCGAAGCGCGGCGGCCCCAACGTTACGCATGTGGGGCTGGGACACCACGAAGCCGCTGTCGTACGGCATCCACATCCGCAGCACCTGATCGAACTCCCGGTCGACGAGCTTCTTGGTGAGGGCGCGCTGCTCCGCGCGATCCGGCGTGCGCCGAACCTTGGTCGTCAGCTCGTCGACGACGGGATCGTTGACACGGAAGAAGTTCTTCGTCGATTTGGAGTGCATGTACTGGTATGTCCGCTCGTCGAGACCGATCGCGTGGCCCGACTGGAAGCCCCAGGACATCCCGTCCCACTTGCCGTCGACGTATCGGCCGTAATAGGTCGTGTAGTCGAGCTTGGTGATCTTCACGTCGATGTTGAGATTCTTCTTGAGCTCTTGCTGCACCAGCTGCACCTGCGACGTCATCTGCGGGAAGTATTCGTAGTAGAACAGGGTGGTCTCGAACCCCTTGCCGTGCCCGGCCTCGGCCATGAGCTTCTTCGCCTCCTCCGGCCGGTACTGCCACCACGGGCCAAGCTCCTTCAAGGTCGGAGCCTTGTCCTGGTAGTAGATGTACGGGACGCCCCAGCCCGGGATGCCATGCCCTTCGTAAACCGTGTCGACCTGCTTCTGGCGGTCGATGGCCATCGAGATCGCACGACGGACCCGCACGTCATTGAAGGGCGGCCGGTCCTGCGCGAGCGCCAGCCCGAACGGCGCGAGTGTGTTGTGGTGGGACTGCACGAGGGCATTGGGGTTGGTCTTGCGCACCGTCTCGACCTCAGACGGACTCGCCAGCCAGATGATGTCGCTCTGCCCCGTGCGGAACGCCGCCAGGCGGGTCGACGCGTCCGGCGTGGAGAGGATGATGTACTCGTCGATGTACGGGCGGCCCTTGTCGTAGTAGTCGGGATTGCGCTGGAGCACTATCCGCACCTTGCGGGTGTGCTCCTTGAGGATGTAGGGCCCGGTGCCGACCAGCCGC
>WNGJ01000587.1_pt1 | contig 33588 bp, 34 predicted proteins | sample 5400611 | NCBI WGS metagenome assembly WNGJ01 (sample SAMN13153375, study PRJNA577476) | soil metagenome | isolation source: 40 cm soil or saprolite under Garry oak tree replicate 1 | place: USA:California | collected 2016-06-15
TGATTGCCGCCGCCGCAGCCGAACTCGAACACCGCGGCGCCAGGCCGAAGTCGCGTCGCTCCCAGGATAGTGCGCCACGTTCGGGACAATCGCAGGAGTCGTCGAAATTCGGCGGACGTCGTGATGCGGCGCTCGTACCCCCCGGCCTCGAGTTCCGCCTGCCACCGCCGCGCGGTATCTGAAAAGCGCGTCATCTCCTGGGCAATGCCCGGTTCTCAGCGTTCCTTGGTGTCCTCAAGGTCCGCGTCCACCATCATCTCGATCAGCTGCTGGAACGAGTGCTTCGGCGCCCAGCCCAGCACGCGGCGCGCCTTGGACGCATCCCCGATCAGCAGGTCCACCTCCGCAGGCCGGACGAAGGCCGGATCCACCACCACGTATTTCTGCCAGTCCAGCCCGGCGTGCGCGAAGGCGATCTCGCAGAGCTCGCGCACGGAGTGGGTCTGCCCCGACGCCACCACGTAGTCGTCGGCCTTGGGCTGCTGGAGCATCATCCACATGGCCTGGACGTAATCGCCGGCGAAGCCCCAGTCGCGCTTGGCGTCCAGATTGCCCAGTCGCAGCTCCTTGGCCCGCCCGGCCTTGATGCGTGCGATGCCGTCGGTGACCTTGCGGGTGACGAACTGCTTGCCGCGGCGCGGCGACTCGTGGTTGAAGAGGATCCCCGAGCACGCGAAAATCCCGTAGGACTCGCGGTAGTTGATGGTCAGGTAGTGCGCGTAGGTCTTGGCGACGCCGTAGGGGCTGCGCGGATGGAACGGCGTCAGCTCGCTCTGGGGCGTCTCGCGGACCTTGCCGAACATCTCCGACGACGATGCCTGGTAGAACTTGATGCTGCGATCGACCACTCGAATGGCCTCGAGCAGGCGTGTTGCCCCCAGCGCGGTCACCTCGCTCGTCAGGATCGGCTGCTCCCAGGAGGTCGGGACGAACGATTGTGCGGCGAGGTTGTAGATTTCGTGTGGATCGACGTGATGCAGCAGCGTGATGAGCGAGAGCTGGTCGAGCAGGTCGCCTTCGCGGATGTCGATGCGTTCGCGGAGGTGGGCGATCCGCTCGAACGACTCGGTCGAGGAGCGGCGCACCATGCCGACGACGTGGTAGCCCTTCTCGAGAAGGAACTCGGCGAGGTACGACCCGTCCTGTCCCGTGATGCCGGTGATCAGGGCTCGACGTTGACCCACTTGAGCCATTCACCGATTCTAGCCGGGACGGCGCCTAACTAGCGAATCCTTTTCGCATTTGTCGTAAGGCCACACGCCCCCCGCGCAACTGTCGGATGGGGTGATCGCACAGAAGTCGACCCGCACGACGCCAACGACATCATCGCCACCCCTAAAGGTAGAACCAAACGCCAGGGGGCTGGTCAGAGCCACTGGCTTTGGCTATGCTACGCAGCCACATATGCGCCGGTTGCTGACGCTCGCCTCTCTCGCCCTGCTGCCCCTGCCCGCCGGGGCGGCCTCCGAGCGCATCGCCGGGGCCCTGGAGACCGAGCTCCAGCCGCCGGCGATCACGACCCACCAGATCATCCAGTACCTGGCGCGGCGGACCCCGACGCCGCCGGTGCCCTGGACCAGCGCCGACTGGGGCGCCGAGGCCCGCCGCCTTCGGCGGAGGCTCCTGGAGGACGTGGTCCTGCACGGGTGGCCGCGGGAGTGGGTCAACGCGCCCCCCCGCATCGAGGACCTCGGCGTCGTCGGCTTCACGTCGGCCTACCGTATCCGCAAGCTGCGCTATGAGGTCGTGCCCGGCTACCGCGCGCCGGCAATCCTCTGCGAGCCCGCACAGGTGGCGAAGCCGATGCCCGGGGTGCTCAACCTCGTCGGGCACGAGGCGAACGGCAAGGCGGTCGCCCACGCGCAGCACCGGTGCGTGGCGTTCGCCAAGCTGGGAATGGTGGCGCTGACCCCGGAGTGGCCAGGCTTCGGCGAGCTCGCCCACCCCGACAACGCCCACGACCTCGCGGCGCACCTCGACCTGGTCGGCGCCAACGGCATCGGCTTCTTCTACCTGGCGATGCAGCGCGCGCTGGACGTCCTGGCGCAGCGGCCCCGCGTGGATGCATCGCGGCTGGGGGTGACGGGACTCTCCGGAGGCGGGTGGCAGAGCGTGGTGCTGGGCGCCCTGGACGAGCGCGTGGCCGTGGTCGTGGAGGTCGCGGGCATCGGCTCGCTGGACACGACGCTCACGCATCCGTCCGAGACGGACGAGATCGAAGAGAACGCTACGGATCTGGCCCGCACCATCGACTACCCGCACCTCGTCGCGCTGCGCGCCCCGCGGCCCACGCTGCTGATCCACAACACCAACGATGAGTGCTGCTTCCGCGCCGCGCTCGTGAAGCCGGCCATCCACGACGCGGTCAAGCCGTTCTTCGCGCTCCTCGGCCGGCCGCAGAACCTCGCCTGGCACGAGAACGTCGAGCCCGGCACCCACAACTACGAGCGTGACAACCGCCGCACGGCCTATCGCTTCTTCGCGCAGCACTTCGGCCTCCCGAAGCCCGCCGACGACCCCGCGACAGAGGACGACGTGAAGAGCGCCGCCGCGCTCACGGTCGGCGTGCCGGCCAACAACCTCACGATCCTCGGCGTCGCGAAGACCCTCGCGGCGCGCCTTCAGCGACCGGCCCTGGGTCCCCGTGCCGTCGAGCGCGCAAAGCTCGCCGGCGTACTGCGCTACCGCCCGTCGAGCGTGGCGCGCTCGTGGCGGCTGTGGAGCGAGCGACGCGAGGAGCTGACGACGCTCTCCTATCGCTTCGAGCTCGACGACGGGCTCGGCGCGACCGCGGTGTGGCTGACCCCCACCGGCGCGCGGGCGGACGCGCCGCTCACGATCGTCCTGCACGACGGGGGCCGGCGTGCCGCCGACGACGTCGTCGCCCGGAGCCTCGCCCGCGGTGAGCACGTGCTCGCGCTCGACCTGGTCTTCTTCGGCGAGATGGTGCCGGAGCAACCGGTCTCGCCCGGCGCCGACCTCGGCGTGGACGCGACGGCGCGGCCGCAGCGCACCGGCGCCAACTACCAGATGCTCGTCAACACGCTGGGCGCGCGGCCGCTGGGGATCCAGGCCAGCCACCTCCTCGGTGTGGCCCGCTGGGCCACCGGCGTCGCCGGGCAGCGCCGTGTGCGCGTGGAGACGACCGGCGTCCGCACCCAGATGGTGGCCCTCGCCGCGGCGGCGCTCGAGTCGCGCGCGATCGACAGGGTCGTCAGCCGCGAGGCGATGCCGAGCCTGCGCCATCTGCTCGACGAGCGGGTACAATTCCGGGTGGCGCCCGAGTTGTTCTGTCTCGACCTTTACAAGGAGTTCGACGTCGACCGGCTCACGGCGCTCGCGGAGCCGACAGCCGTCCACCACGAAGGAGGCCGCCCGTGACGCACACGCTCGAGGACTTCGCCGCCGCCGCCCATCGCATCCTCGCCGCCGAGCCCAATCCGCAGGGCCGTGAAAAGGTCTGCGCGCTGCTCCGCGAGGTGCTGACGGACAAGGCCTTCGTCGCCAAGCACCTGGGCGACGACGTGCCGGAGCGCAAGATCATCTACGAGGACCCGCAGCTCGGCTTCTGCATCCTGGCCCACGTCAACCACGGGGCGAAAGAGAGCCAGCCGCACGATCACGGCAAGTACTGGGCGATCTACGGCCAGGCCGAGGGCGAGACGGTGATGAGCGACTGGCAGCTGGTCGAGCCCGCGAGGGACGGCAAGCCGGGCAAGGTGCGCCACGTGCGCGCGTATCCGCTGAAGCCGGGGATGGCGAAGCTCTACAACGAGGGCGACATCCACTCGCCGCGGCGCGACGGCCCCACGCGGCTCATCCGCCTCGAAGGGCGCAACATGGAGGGCCAGCCGCGAGGCACGTTCGAGCGCGTGTGAGCGCGCGTCGGACCGGATGACGCCGGGCTGGTTCTGGACGACGCTGCTGGCGGTGACGATCGCCGCCGCCGCCCTCGTCGTCGTCCTGGGCCACTTCTGGCTGCGCGCGCCGATCGCGGCGCTCGCGCTCTATCGCCGCCACTTTCCCGAGGCGCGTCACGAACGGCTCTTCCTGGCCTCGGTGGCGTTCTTCACCACCTTCCTCGTCGCCCGCGGCATCGCGTACGCCATCGCGGCCGGCATCGGGCCGTTCCGCAACGTCCGCGTGGGCAGCGTCCACGTCCACCATCTCGTCTGGGGAATTCTCGTGCTGCTCGGCGTCGGGCTCGCGTGGCTCGGGCAGGTCGGCATCGGGGCGGGCGACGGCTCGCGGGCGGCCTCGCGCGTCACCGCCGTGCTCTACGGCGCCGCCGCCGCGCTCACGCTCGACGAGTTCGCGCTCTGGCTGCACCTCGCCGACGTCTACTGGTCGCCCCAGGGACGCCTCAGCGTGGAGGTCGCGCTGCTCTTCGGCAGCCTGCTGGCCGTGCTCACGGGCGGCGGCCGGTTCTTCCACGCGATGGCGCGCGAGTCGCTGCTGCTGCTGCGCCGCCGCGGCGTCTGATTCGCGCCGCCTCGACGGCATCGGGATTGCGGGCTCCACCCCGCGTCCCTTCACATTCCGCCTGAGCCCCCGCCGCCCATCTCCCTGCTGCAGAACGTCGCGCGCCAGACCCCGCCGGATCGCACACACTCCTCCTGCACACTGACCGAGGGGCCGGATCGGGTCAGCGCGCCGCACCCGGTCAGCGTCAGGAGCATGAGCCCCACGACCACGACATACGGCAGCCTCACGGCCGCAGCCGCGGGTCGAGCAGATCGCGCAGGCCGTCGCCGAGCAGGTTGGCGCCGAGCACGACGAGCGAGATCGCGATCCCGGGCACGGTCGCGAGCCACCACGCGTTCGACAGGTAGTCGCGGCCCTCGGCCAGCATCAGGCCCCACGACGGCTGGGGCGGCTGCAGGCCGAGGCCGAGGAACGACAGCCCGGACTCCAGCAAAACCATCGTCGCGAATTGGCTCGAGCCCAGCACGAGGATCGGCGCCAGCGTGTTGGGCAGGATGTGCACGGCGACCACGCGTAGATCGCCGGCGCCCAGCGTTCGCGCCGCCTCCACGTAATCGAGCCGGCGGATCGTCAGTACGGCCGCCCGCACCGTGCGCGCGTACAGCACCCAGCCGGACAGCGCCAGGACCGAGACGAGCGCCGCCGGGCTCGTCCCCACCACCGCCACGATGGCGATCGCGAGCATGATCACGGGAAACGCGAGCTGCACGTCGGCCAGCCGCATGACGAGCGCATCGAGCCGGCCGCCGACCAGGCCGGCCGCGAGTCCGATGACGACGCCGGCGCCGGCCGCCAGCGCCACCGCGCTGGCGGCGAGCACCAGCGAGATGCGGCCGCCGTAGAGAAGCCGCGCGAGGATGTCGCGCCCGAGGTTGTCGGTGCCGAGCGGATGACCGGCGGCGCCGCCCAGCCCCCGCGGCGGCTGCAGTCGTTGGCCGAAGACAGGCTTGATCGGATCGGCGGCGGCCAGCCACGGTGCCGCGGCGCTGGCCACGATCACCGCGACGAGAAGCACACCGCCGGCGACGATCATCGGCTGCCGGAGCAGGCGGCTCACCCGTAGCGGATCCGGGGGTCGATGACCGTATAGAGCAGGTCGACGAGCAGGTTGATGACGACGAAGATCGTCGCCGACAGGATCAGGATCGTCTGCACCACCGGAAAGTCGCGGAAGAAGATCGCGTCCACCACGAGCTTGCCCATGCCCGGCCACGCGAAGATCGACTCGGTGATCACCGCGCCGCCGAGCAGCGTGCCGATCTGCAGCCCGAGCACCGTCAGCAGCGGGATCGTGGCGTTCTTGAGCGCGTGGCGCAGGACGACGCGCGGCTCGCCCAGGCCCTTGGCGCGCCCGGTGCGGATGTATTCCTGGCCCAGGATCTCGAGCAGGCTCGAGCGCGTGAGCCGCGCCACGAGCGCCGTGGGAAACGCGGCCAACGTCACGCTGGGCAGCACGAGGGACTGCCAGCCGTGGAACCCGGAGGTCGGCAGCCAGCGCAGGGTGACGCCGAAGAGCAGCATCAGCATGATCCCCAGCCAGAAGTTCGGCAGCGACTGGCCGAGCACCGCGAGCACGGTGCCGGCATAGTCGTAGGCGCTTCCCTGCCGGACGGCGGCCACGATGCCGATCGAGACGCCGACGAGCACCGTCAGCGCCATGGCGGTCAGGGCGAGCTGGATCGTGGCCGGCACGCGCTCGACGACCACGCGGAGCGCCGGCGACCGGTACTGGAAGGACTGGCCGAAATCGCCGCGCACCACGCTACGCAGAAAGATTCCGTACTGCACCCAGAGCGGCTCGCGCAGGCCGAGGTGGCGGTTGAGCTCGTCGACGGCCGACTGCGGCGCGCCCTCGGGCAGGAGCATCTTGGCGGGGTCGCCCGGGACGACGCGCAGGATGACGAAGACCAGGATCGAGACGCCGACGAGCGTGACCGCCGACTGCCAGATCCGCGTCACCAGATAGGAGCGCATCACGGTGCGCGGCGCTAGGCGATACCGACCTCGTGGAGGAGCACGTAATAGTCGCGCCGCGCCTCGAAGTTGCGCAGCTTGTCGCTGATCGCGTAGATCGCGACGCTGTAGTACGGCCAGATCTCCGGCTCCTCCTCCCAGAGGATCTTCTCGATCTCCTCGTACTTCTGCTGGCGCACCTTCGGATCGGGCACGCGCCCCTCGGCGATGAGCTGCTCGACGCGCGGATCGGAAAAGCGCGTGAGCTTCTCCGCGCCCGCCCTGGTGAACCACTGGCCGAAGTACCAGTCGGGATCGTGCGGCATGTGCGCCCAGCCCGAGAAGAAGAGGTCGTAGTTGCCCGCGGTGCGCTGCTCGCGCGCGGTGGCGATCTCGAGATTGCGGATGTTCACCTTGATCCCCACCTCGGAGAGCATCGCCGCCACCGCCTGCGCGATCTCGAGCTGCTTGGGATAGAGATCCTTCATGAGGACGAAGTCGAGCGTGAGGGTCTGGTAGCCCGCCTGCTTGAGGATCGCGCGCGCCTTGTCCGGGTCGTACGGCTTCTGGCCGAGGTTGGTGTGGCCGATGAGCCCCGGGGGAATCGGGCTCACCACCGGGCGCGCGTAGCCGAGCAGCAGCTCCTTGATGATGGTGTTCCGGTCGATGGCGAGCGAGACCGCCTTGCGGATGCGCGGGTCCTTCCCCGCCTCGCGCGCGAGCTGGAAATGCCAGCGCTGGGCCTCGACCGCCGGCGTGTCGAGCACCTTGATGCCCGGCGTCGCCCGGAGCGTCGACACCATGTCCGGCCAGACGCGGTCGATGACGTGGATCTCGGCGGCGCGCAGGGCGGCGGCGCGGGTGGAGAGCTCGGGAATGAAGCGGACGGTCAGCTTCTCGACCTTCGGGAGCGCGGGCTTCCAGTACTTCGCGTTCGCCTCGAGGTCGACGTGATCGCCGTGCGTCCAGGAGACGAAGCGGAACGGACCGGTGCCCACGGGTTTGCCGAAGAACGCGTCCTCGTTGCCGGCCGCGCCGGGCGGCAGCATGCCCAGCATCGTGAGGTGCGCGGGCAGCGAGCCGAACGGCCGCTTCGTCGTCACCGTGACCGTGTAGTCGTCGTCCTTCCGGACGTCCTCGAGATCCTGGTAGACGAACGACTTGATCAGCTTGGTGTTGTCGCGCACGCGCTTGAGCGTGAACAGCACGCTGTCCGCGGTGAACGGCGTGCCGTCGTGGAAGCGGACCCCCTTGCGGAGCGTGAAGCGCCACGTCGTGTTGTTCACGGGCTTCCACGACTCGGCCAGCGCCGGCACGAACTTGTCGTCGTTGGTGACGTCCAGCAGCGGGTCGTACACGTGGCGCAGGACGGATGTGCTCGAGATCGAGTAGTGGTTCGCGGGGTCCAGCGTCAGCATCCGCTCGGACAGGCCCGCGATGACGTGGCCCCGACGGGCCTGGGCACGGGCGGCGCGGGGGCCGGCCGCGACGCCGAGGACGGCGCCGCTGCCGAGGAGGAACCGTCGGCGACTCAGGCGTGGTTTTTCCATGGCGGGATGCTACACCTAGCGCGCCCGGAGAGCGTCGAGAGCCTTCCAGTCGAACTCGATGCCGTGACCGGGGCGATCGGGCGCCAGCGCCGCGCCCGCCTCCAGGCGCAGCGGCTCGGCGATGAACCGATCGAGCCCGAAGCCGTGCGCCTCGAGGTAGGAGCGATTCGGCGCCGCCGCCAGCAGGTGCACGGTGACGTCGTGCGCGCCGTGCGACGTGACCGGAAGACTGAAGGCCTCGGCCAGGTGGCAGACTTTCATGAACGTGGTGACGCCGCCGCAGTTCGTGACGTCGGGCTCGGGGAACGTCACGCCGCCCGCGGCGATGAGGTGCCGGAACTCGTGGAGGGTGTGGAGATTCTCGCCGGCGGCGATCGGCACGCCTCCGTCGCGCACGATGCGCACGTGGCCCGGCACGTCGTCGGGGCTCGTCGGCTCTTCGAGCCACACCGGGTCGAACTCGCGCAGCGCCCGCGCGGCGCGGATCGCCTCGTCGACGCTCCAGCGCATGTTGGCGTCCACCATCAGCGGGAACTCGGCGCCCAGGTGCGCCCGCATCGCTCGCACCCGCTCGACGTCCTGCCGCAGCGAGGGGCGGCCGACTTTCATTTTGATGGCGCGGAAGCCGGCCTTGAGATTTTCCTCGGTCTGGCGCAAGAGCGCGTCCACGGAGAGATCGAGGTCGATCCCGCCCGCGTAGCACGGCACGCGCGGATCGAAGCCGCCCAGCACGCGCCAGAGGGGCACGCCCTGGCGCCGCGCGCGGAGATCCCACAGGGCGATGTCGACGGCCGACATCGCGAGCATCTGCGCGCCGCCGCGGCCACCGTAGTGGAGCGCCCACCACATGGCCTGCCAGATCTCCTCGATGCGCTCGGCCTCGCGGCCGGCCAGCAGCGGGGCCAGGTCGCGTGCGACGAGGGCGTGCACGGCCGCGCCGCCCGTCCCGACCGTATAGGTATAGCCGACGCCCACCGCGCCCTCCGCGTCGTGCAGGCGGACCGTGAGCAGCTCGAAGCCTCTGATGGTCCCGTGGGTGCTGTCGGACAGAACGGTCGGCAGCGGGATGAAGTAATGGTCGGCCTGCACGCGCTGGATCCGCATCGCCCGGTATTCTCGCTATTCTAATCGACAGCGGGGTCGTGCAGCCTCCATGCTAGGCTCGACGCCACGTGACTGATTTGTCGGCGCTGACCGACGATCCCATGGCGCATGCGCGCAAGATGGAGTCGCCGGCCTACAAGCGCGCCGCCTATGTTGTCCTTCGGCCGCTCCTTGATCGCCTGGCGCGACGGCATCTGTCGGCGACGATGCTGACGCTGCCTGCGCTCACCCTGGTCCTTCCGGAACGCGGTTTCCCGCTCGCCACCCGGCGGGGCTGGCTAGCACGTTACATCGAGCTGCGCGGCGCTCGCCTGCTGATCCAGGGCACCGGGAGCGGCTGGGACACCCTCTCTTGGCTTGAGTGTGGCGCGCGCCCTGTCGGCGTCGAACTCTACCCGTTCCTCGCGGCCTGGAATCAAGTGGGTGCGCACGGGCCGAGATTCGTCCAGACCTCGCTCACTGCCCTACCCTTCACAAATGGCGCCTTCGATGCGGCCGCAAGCGACGCCGTGTTCGAGCACTGCCGCGATCTTGATGCTGTCCTGGCGGAAACGGTGCGCGTTCTGCGACCGGGTGGCTATGTTTATGCCACCTATGGTCCCCTCTGGTACTGCTGGGGCGGCGATCATTTCTCCGGTATCGGTGGACTCGAATACGGCTACAGCCACGTGGAACGGTCGCGCCGCGAGTACGACGAGTATGTGGCGGCCTTCGCCTCCGCGGAGGCGGACGCTCAGGGCGGCGCACGGTACGTGGCCCTTGACCTCTTCAGCCGCCTGACCACCCAGCAGTATCTCGACGCCTTCGCGCGCGCCAGACTGACCGTCGTAGATTTGCGGCTCGAGATCTCGGCTCAGGCGGTGGCGTTCCGTCGGCGTTGGCCCGGTCGTGCTGCCATGATCACGCGCCGCTGCGGCATCACGCCCGACGACCTGGTGGTGAAGGCCAACTTCGTAATCCTGCGAAGCCAGTCACCGATCGTATGACCGTCCGCTCCGTAGTAACGTATTTTCACCGCCACAGCGTTGACGCGTGTGGATAATCCGACCATGCCACCGATTCGGCTCGACAAGCTGAACCGCGTCCCCCCAGGGGGGGGGCAGACTGTGATCGTCACGCGCGCGCTCGGCGGGGCGGCCGCGCTCGCCTTCGTGCTCGTCGTTGCCACCGGCGAGGGCGTGGCGCAGGCCCCCCCGGACAATACCCGCGCCCCCGACGTCTACCGCATCGGTCCTGAGGACACCCTCCTCATCTCCGTGTGGAAGAACGAGGCGATCACGAAGACGGTCCCGGTGCGGCCCGATGGCATGATCTCGCTGCCGCTCGTGCAAGACGTGCAGGCGGCCGGCCTGACGCCCATGGAGCTTCGGGACGCGTTGACGAAGAAGCTGTCAGAGTTCATGCCCTCACCCGAGGTGTCGGTCATTGTCACCGAGGTGCGGAGCTTCAAGGTCTCGGTGATCGGCGAGGTCGTGAAACCGGCACGCTACGAGCTGAAGAGCCGGACGACGGTCCTCGACGTCCTGGCCATCGCCGGGGGCTTCAACGAGTTCGCCAAGCGGAAGGGCGTCGTGATTCTCCGGCCCGACGGCAACGTGATGAAGCGCATCCCCTTCGACTACAGCAAAGTCATCACGCCCGGGGGTGAACACCTGAACTTCTATCTGATGCCCGGCGACATCATCCTGGTGCCATGAACGGCGCGGGACGCCCCGCGTCCCGAGGTATGCTATCTCCTATGACGACACCCCCCTTCGACGCGCTGCTCTCCACCCGTGCCCGCTACGCGGTGCCGCTCACCACGCCGCGCCAGTCCATGAGCCCGCTGTTCGAGTTCGGCGGCGGCTATCCGGATCCGGTCTCGTTCCCTTACGAGGGAATGATCGAGGCCACCGCGAAGATGATGGCGGCCGAGGGCGCCCAGGCGATGACGTACGGCGACCCCCAGGGCTACATCGGGCTGCGGGAGCTGATCTGCCACAAGTATCAGCTCTTCGAGATGATGAAGACGAGGCCGGAAAACATCGTGGTCGCCAACGGCTCGGGCCAGGCGCTGTCGCTGGCCTTCAGCGCGTTCGTGGACCCGGGCGACGCGATCATCATCGAGGCACCCACCTTCTCGGGCTCCCTCAACACGATCCGGCGCCACGGGCCGCGCATCCTCGACGTGCCGGTGGATGACGAGGGGATCGTCACCGACGCAGTACGGGAGCGACTCCAGACGTTGCGGCGCGAGGGTCGCAGATGCAAGCTCATCTACACGATCGTGAACTTCCAGAACCCGGCGGGGCCCAGCCAGTCGCTGCGCCGCCGCCAGGAGCTCATCGCGCTGGCCCACGAGTACGACACGCTCATCCTGGAAGACGACGCTTACGGCGAGCTGCGCTTCGAAGGCGAGACGCTGCCGCCGCTCTACGCGCTGGATCGCGGCGGCCGGGTGATCCGCGCCGGCACGCTCTCCAAGATCCTGGGCGCGGGCGTGCGGCTGGGCTGGCTCTGCGCGCCCAAAGACATGGTCCCGGTCCTGCAATCGTTCCTGTTCGGCGGCGGCACCAACCCGTTCATGTCGCGGGTGGCCACGTACTACATGAAGGACAACATGGCGGCGCACGTTCAGCGCCTGATCGGCGTCTACCGCGCCAAGCGCGACGCCATGCTGAAAGGCCTCGACGAGGTGCTCAGGGACACCGACGCCACGATCAGCCGGCCCGAGGGCGGCTTCTTCCTGTGGATCAAGCTGCCGAGCGGCACCGACAAGAAGCGGCTGGCCGAGCGCGCGGTCGAGGCGCGCATCCAGTACACGCCAGGCCCCGTCTTCTACGCCAACGGTGGCGGCGAGGACTACATCCGCCTGGCCTTCAGCTATGAGCAGCCGGACAAGTGCTACGAGGGCGCGCGGATGCTCGCGAAGGCTATGCTGAGCGCCTGAACGGCTCCGCCTCTTCGCCGGCGGATGCTTGGGCAGGGCGGCGCGGGCGCGCGCCCCGTGCCGCCGGGCGCGGCTGGACAGGAGTAGGATGGCAGCATGACGGCGGCGGTCCGGGCGGCGGCGGTCGGTGCGGCCCTGGTCTTCCTGGGCCTCCCGCCGGCGACCGCGGGCGCGCAGCAGCGCGGCCACGGCCATCATCGCTTCCACCACCGTCCGGTCGGCTCGCGTCTGATCGTCGTCGCGCCGTTCGTCCCGTTCGGCTTTTACTCGGCGCCGCCGGTCGTGTACTCCTCGCCCGTGGTGTATTACGCGCCGCCGCCCGTGTACTACTCCCCGCCGCCGCCGAGCTATTACGGTCCGCCGCCCGCGTACGCGGCGCCGCCGCCCGCGCCCGCGTACGCGCCCCCGGTGCAGCAGGACGTGCAGCCGATCCAGCGCGAGGTCGTCTTCCCGACCGGCCGCTACGTCCTGCAGGGCGACGGCGTGAGCACCCCCTATCGCTGGGTGTGGATCCCGAACCCGCCGACGGCGCCGCCACCCGCGCCCGGCACGCCATCCGGCGCGATCGAGAAGGCGCGTCCGATCTACGCATGGACTGACGCCAACGGCGTGACGACCTGGACCGATCGCGCGTCGAAAGTGCCGCCCGAGCATCGCGCCAACGCGCGGCGCGAGCCCTGATCCCGTCCCGGCCAGGAGGAGCCCAATGACCCGCCGCGTTCTCGTGATGGTGCTGGGACTGGTGTGCCTGCTCGCCGGCGTGGCGAGCGCCGGGGTGCAGCGCCTCTACGTGCTCGACTGCGGGCGCAACATCGGCAAGGACCAGGCGCGCTGGTCGCCCGGCGTCAACGAGGGCAAGCCGATCGAGTTCTCGGACAACTGCTACCTGATCCGCCATGACCGGGGCCTGCTGCTGTGGGACACCGGCGTGCCGGACGCGGTGGCGGCGATGCCCGACGGGATGGTCGTGGCCAACGGCGCGATCACCTACCGGCGCGCCAGGACGCTCGCGGGCCAGCTGACCGAGCTCGGCGTCAAGCCGGCGGACGTCACGTACCTGGCCGTGTCACACACGCACGGCGATCACGTCGGCAACGTCGCGCTGTTCGCGTCCTCCACCGTGCTGATCCAGGGCGCGGAGTACGACTGGGCGATGGCCGGGCCCAACAAGCCGGCGTTCGGGCCGTCGGCAACGATCACCAGGCTCGCGGGCGACCACGACGTGTTCGGCGACGGCAGCGTGACCATCCTGTCGACGCCGGGCCACACGCCGGGGCACCAGTCGCTGCTCGTCCGCCTGCCGAAGACCGGTTACGTCGTGCTCTCGGGCGACGCCGTGCACTTCCGTGACAACTGGGACCACAAGCGCGTTCCCGCGATGAACGTCAACCGCGAGCAGACGCTGGCCTCGCTGCAGCGGATCCAGGGCGTGCTGGACGAGCGCCGCGCCCAGCTGTGGATCAACCACGACAAGCCGCAGAGCGACGGCCTGCGCTACGCGCCCGCGTACTACGAATAGTCGTCGCGCGTCGCGGAGCGCTTCGCAGCTTGACCGGGCATCTAAGTTCTTGTATACCAGGTTATGGTCGACAAGCCAGTCATCTGGCTTGGTGATTCTCGCGAAACGATCAGCAGCTTCGCCGATGATGCCCGCCAGATCGCAGGCCGATGTGGATCGCGCCAAGCATCGTCTGAGCGCCTTGCTCGCCCAACGTGCGAGGCGGAAGGGATAGGTGCTCCGTGGCAAAGGTCAAGATGACCCGTTCGACCGGTAACGTGTTTCGAGATCTCGGCTTCTCGACCGACGAGGCCGAGTCTCTCAGGGTTCGTGCCGACCTACTGCTGAATCTCCAGAAGGCGATGGCGGCGCGCAAGCTCAAGCAAGGCGAGGCCGCCGAACTGTTGGGTGTCAGTCAGCCGCGAGTCAGCGATCTGATGCGTGGCCGGATCGACCTCTTCAACAGCGAGACTCTGATCGACATGCTGGCCAAGCTCGGAGTCCGCACCAGGCTCGTCCTTCAGTTCTCACGCCGACCCTTGGGCGTGGCATGGTCCGCGCCGCACCGAGCGCCTAGCGCAGCGCCTGGCGCAGCGACCCCGCGATCAAGGTGACGCCGCGGAACGCCGTGTCGATGAGCCGGCCCATCGGCACGAAGCCGTGGATCATCCCGCCGAAGCAGATGGCGTCCACGCTCACGCCGGCCTCGCGCAGCTTCCGCGCGTAGGCCTCGCCCTCGTCGCGCAGCGGATCGAAGCCCGCGGTGATCACCAGCGCCGGCGCGACACCGGCCAGCGACGTCGCGCGGATCGGCGAGACGCGCCAGTCGAGCGCCTCTTCTTCCTTGGTGAGGTACTGCGCGCGGAACCAGCGCATGCTGTCTCGCGTGAGCATGTAGCCGTCCGCGAGATCGGCGTACGACTTCGTCTCCGCACCAAGATCAGTCACCGGGTAGACCAGCACCTGCAGCGAGATCTTCGGCGCGCCCGCGTCCCTCGCCAGCAGCGCCACGACAGCGGCGAGGTTGCCCCCGGCGCTGTCGCCGCCGACCGAGAGACGTCCGCCGTCCACGCCCAGCTCGGCAGCGTGGGCGACGATCCAGCGCGTGGCCGCCCACGCGTCGTTCACCGCGGCGGGGAACTTGTGCTCCGGCGCCAGCCGGTAGTCGACCGAGATGACGCTGACACCCGCCTCGGCCGTCAGTTGGCGGCAGACCACGTCGTGGGTCTCGATGTCGCCGATGACCCAGCCCCCGCCGTGGAAGAAGACGTGCACGGGCAGCCGCGTCGAGTCCGGCACGCCGGCCGGCCGGTACACGCGCAGCGGAATGGCCCCGAGCGGGCCCTCCGCGCTGACGTCGCGCACGGCGCCGAGCTGCGGCGCCGGCGGCGTCGAGGCCGGCCGGGTCTCGAGAAAGAGCCGGCGCGCCTCCTTGGGCGACAGCGTGTGATACGCCGGGCGCCCCGATTTGATGATCAGGTCGATGACGTTCGCGGCCTGGGGATCAAGCGCCATTGCGCAGCACCTCGCCGGCCTGCTTGTCGACCACCGTGCCGCGGAAGAAGTCCGGGTTCACCTCGCCCCAGAAGCGCACGGCGTTGGTGAACATGAAGTCCTTGAAGTCGTGGTCGTCGATGAGGCCGTGCTCGACCAGCTCGTACGCCTCCGGCACCACCTCGGCCATGTCGGGCACGTCGAAGTGGCCGATGTCCGAAGAGAAGATCGCGTTGAGCCGCGCGCCCATCGGGTTGGCCTTCTTGTTGAAGGCCCACGCGTTGACCGGGTCGTCGGCCTCGCAGCCGAAGTAGAAGCGCGGCACGAAGAGCGATTTCAGATCCTGCTTCGCCTCGATCTTGCAGCGGAAGTAGTCGTCGACGTCCTCGACGCCGCCGGTCATGGCGTGCGTCTCGTCCAACCCGTCGCCGCGGCCAACCGCCTCCGCGACCTCCTCGCGCCCGTACTTGCGCGCGAACTCGAGCAGCCGCGCGCGGTCGAGCTTGGAGGGATGGGTGGACTTGATCGCCTCACCGTTGCGCTTCTCCCAGTGGCCGACGAGGTCCGCATAGAGCATGCACGCCCAGCCCACGCCGCCCTCGAGGAACGCGAAGTTCAGGTCGGGGAAGCGCCGCGTGACGCCGCCGAAGAAGAGCCCCTTGCAGACGGCGTGGCCGGCGGAGGCGAAGTGGCCGATGTGGTTGAAGCAGAAGTTCGAGGGCGAGTTCCTGAGTAATATCGAGCGGGCGCCGTTGTGGAACGACGGCGCGAGCTTCAGCTCGCGGCACTTCTGCCACACGGGATCGTAGTCGTAGTCGCTGTCGATCCCGATGACGTCGAACCACTCGGCGAACTTCGCAGCCTCGGGCTGCTCCTCGGCGACCGCGGGCACCGGCCGGCGCATGAGACCGCCGACCATGATGACCTTGAAGCCGAGCTGCGTGGCCGCGAACTCCAGCTCCTCGATCGCCTCCTCCGGCGTGTACATCGGGATGATCGCGGCCGGGATGATGCGGTCGGCGTACGGCTTGAACTGCTCGGCCGTGAACACGTTGTACGCGCGGCAGATGGCGCGGCGCATCTTCGTGTCTTGCAGCCGGTGGAACGAGAGCCCGGCCGTCGGGTAGACGACCGAGAAGTCGATGCCGAGGTCGTCGAGGCGCTCGTAGAAGAGGCGGGGGAACATCGCGGTCGCCCGGTCCAGCACGTTCTCGCTCGGCGAGGACCAGAACCCCTCCATGCCCACGCGCTTGCGGCGCCGCTCGGCCAGCGACAGCTTGAGCGCGTTGGGGATGCGCGAGCTGGCCAGCGCCAGCCCCTCGACCGCCGCGTCGCCGGCGATCTTCTTGAACTGCTCGCGCATCACCGGCAGGTACTCCAGCCAGTGACCGTCGGCGTCGACGACGGGGTGGCTCAGGCGGGAGCGGAGCTTGCGGGCCTCGGTCTGTCCGTTGAGGGCCATGGCGACCTCCAGGCGTTCGGGCTCACGGGACTGGGTTCAGCGTGCCCGGATTCTACCTGACCTATCCCGCGCCCCGCCACTTCACCTCAGAGAGCGATCGTCCGCCGCTCCGTCGCGCGCTCCCACTTGCTCGCCGCGTCGTCGTCGAAGATCAGCGCCTCGTCGGCGGTGACCACGAACCAGGAGCCGCCCTGGATCTCGCCCTCGAGCTGGCCCGGCGCCCAGCCCGCGTAGCCGGCCGCGAACATCGCGCGGCGCGGCCCGGTGCCCCGAGCGATGGCCTCGAAGATCGCGGGATCGCTGGTGACCGCTACCCCCCCGTGCACGACCCGGCTGTCGCCGCCCGTCCACTCGGGCGTGTGCAGCACGAAGCCGCGCCCCGGCTCGACCGGGCCCCCGTAGTAGACGCGGATGTCACCGCTCGCGCCGCCGGGCTCGCGCCCGAGCGATTCCAGCACGCGCGCGAGCGGCAACGCGCCGACGGGACGATTCACGATGAGACCGAGCGCGCCGGCGGCGTCGTGGCGGAGCATGTAGACGACGGTGCGCGCGAAGCGCGGGTCGCGGAGATCTTCGGTGGCGACGAGGAGCTGGCCGGCCGTGCTGCGCGCGGGGAACGGCTCGGCAGGCCGCGCCGGCTGGCCGCCTCCCGTGGCTGCCGCCAGGAGGATCAGCAGCGCGGCGGGCGACAGCCACGTCACGGGGCTACTTCTTGGATCCCAGCCAGTACTTCGGATCGCTCGGGAACACGGTCTTGCACCGCGTCGGCTGCGACGGGCCGTCCAGCGTGTCGGCCGCCGCGCGCCACTTCGCGTAGTGCGGCGCCGCCCGGTGCGCCTCCAGCGCCGCTTCGTCCTTGTAGACCTCGTAGAAGTAGTACGTGTTCGGGTCGGCGTCGTCCTGCAGCACGTTGAAACGGCAGCAGCCGGGCTCGTCGCGCTCGGAGCCGAGCGCGTCCTGCTCGATGGCGGCAAGAAACCGCGCGCGCTCCGCCGGCTGGACGCGGACCTTCACCCAGACCGCGAGCACGGCTCAGCCCCTGCGGGCGAGCGGACCGCGGAGGAGCTGCCCGGGCCGCGCGCCGGTCGGCTTGCCGTCACGCAGGATCGTCTCGCCGTTGACCACCGTGGCCGCGACGCCCCGGCAGCGCTGGACGAGCCGCTTGGCGCCGGCCGGGAGGTCCGCCACCAGCTCCGGCATCTCGGCCCCGATGCTCTCGGGGTCGAAGACGACGAAGTCGGCGGCCATACCCTCGCGGACGAGGCCGCGGTCCGCGAAGCCCCAGAGCGTGGCGGGCACGAGCGTGAGCATGCGCACGGCCTGCGGCAGCGTGAACGCCTGCTTCTTGCGCACCCAGTGGGCGAGCAGGTGCGTCTGCAGCGAGGAGTCCATCAGCTGCGTGACGTGCGCGCCGGAGTCCGAGAACGTCACGCACGCGCGCGGGTGCTTCATGATCTCGAGCGCGTCGTCCTGGTCCTCGTTGGCCACCGGCATCAGGAAGAAGAGGTCGAGATCCTTCTCCAGCGCCAGGTCGATCATGGCCTGGGCGGGATGGACGCCGCGCTCGGCCGCGACCTCGGCCACCGAGCGGTGCGGGCCCTCGACGGTGTCGAACACGAAGAGCCACTCGTACGGCTGCGGCCGCGCCTCGGTGCCGAGCGCCTTCTTGTCGGGCGTCTCGTTCGTGGCCTCGACGAGCTTCTTCTTGAACTCCGGATCGCGCAGCTTCGCGATCTTCTCGGCCAGCGGCAGCTTGCGAAGCTCCTTCCAGAGCGGCAGCCGGTCGAACGGCATCTGGGTCTTGAACGACAGCAGCGCGGAGAGCGAGCGGCTGTGCGCCTGGGCGAACATGCGCCCGCCCTCGGCGGCCGTCTCGTCGAGCAGCGCCATGTACTTGCGCCAGACGCCGGGCACGCCGCGGCGGCCGAAGACGCCGAACGTGATCGGGCGGCCGCTCTCGACGGCCAGCGCCTTGAGCCGGCGGTGATAGTCGGGCAGGCTCGGATTGCCGGCCTCGCGATCGACGTTCTCACCCGCGATCTCGAAGATGCCCGCGTTCAGCTCGCCCATCGTATTGACGAGCCGCCGCACTTCCGCCCAGTCGGCCACGCGGCTGGCCACCGGGCGGTGGTCGGGCGTCTCGTGGCTCGGCGAGCGCGAGGTGGTGAAGCCCATGGCGCCGGCGCGCAGCGCGTCGCGCAGCTCGCGCTCCATCGCGCGCAGGTCATCCTCGGTGGCGGGCTTCTCGAAGGCGCGCTCGCCCATCACGTAGGTGCGCAGCGCCGAGTGCCCGATGTAGCCCGCGTAGTTGATGCCCTTGGGCAGGCTCTCGAGCGTGTCGAGGAACTCGGGGAAGGTCGTCCAGCGCCAGTCGATCCCCGCCTCCATCGCCTCCGGCGGGATGTCCTCGGCTCTTTGAAGATTGCGGACGACGAAGTGCTTGTCCTCGGCCGCGCACGGCGCCAGCGTGAAGCCGCAGTTGCCCATCACGACCGTCGTGATCCCGTGGTAGCAGGACGAGGTCCCCATCGGATCCCAGAAGACCTGCGCGTCCATGTGGGTGTGGCCGTCCACGAAGCCGGGCGCGACCACGTGGCCTTCGGCGTCGAGCGTCTCGCGGCCGCGCTCGCGGATGCGTCCGATCGAGACGATGCGTCCGTGCCGCACGCCCACGTCCGCCCGGAACCCGGGCAGGCCGGAGCCATCGATCACCGTTCCGTTCTTGATCACGAGGTCGTACGGCATGTGGGTCGTCCTCCCTGGTGTGGTGACCGTATCCTACTCCAGCCAGGGTTGGTCGGCGAACTACGAGCGACTGTCCTCGCGCAGATCGCGATCGTCTGCTCCGGTCGCGCGATCGTCGTCGCAGCGCAGCTCGAGGCGATCCTGCTGCGCGGCAGGCGTCGCGGTGTGCGGGGCGCATATGAGTCGAGCGCATGCTTGTCCGCGAGTCTCATGACATGGGGGGCCCCGAAATGGCCCCCCCAATCCGACCAGCGCTCGGACCGCCCCGGGGAACCCGTGGCGGTCCTCGATGTCGGACTACGGTCTATGACTTTGCGCCGGGCGGCGGGGGCGGCGGCGTGCCGGGAGGCGGCGGCGGAGTATTCGGCGGCGTGGTCGTCGAGGGCCGTCCAGGCGTGGCAGGCGCCGCAGGCGCGGTAGGCGCTGAGCCCGGCGGCGGTGTCAGCATCGGCGGCGGGGGCGGTGGCGTGCTCACGCGGTTGGACGAGTACGGCACGGAGCCGCGCGATACCGGGATCTGGTTGCCCTTGGCGTACATGCACTGCATGTAGCCGACGTCGTAGCGGCGCTGCACCGAGTGCACGTTGGTGTCGGCGTACCCCCCGCCGACCGCGCTGCCGCCGAGCAGTCCCACGCCCGCGCCGGCGGCGGCGCCGATCGCCGGATTGCCGGCGGCCGCGCCGAGGGCCGCGCCAGCGGCCGCGCCGATCGCGGTCCCGACGGCGGCGCCGGTCACCAAGCTGTCGGTCGCCGCCTTTTTGGTGGTGATGCCGGCCGACTGGAGCGCCCACTGGCGGCAGGCGGCGTCGTCAGCCTGGAACTGCTCGAAGGGCTTCCCGGTGCCGGGCAGGACCATCACGCTGGGGCCCGTTGGAATGGTCGCGCAAGCGCCGAGCAGCACCGCCAGCGGCGCAGCGAGGAGGAGCGACTTCATTGCGTCCTCGCGGGGACCTTGACCCAGGGCTCCGTGCAGGTCGACACGTTCGGGTAGTAGGCGCCGGAGGGCTGGCAGTAATACCAGAACTGCTGCGACGCGGGAGCCGAGCCCGCGGGAGGCGCCGGCGCGACTGTCGCCTGCTGCTCGACGTAGACCGGCGGCTGCTGGACGACTACCGTCGGGGGCGGCGCGTATACGTAGTACGGAGGCGGCGGGTAGTACCAGTAGGGATAGCCCCAGAACGGGCCGACGCCGAAGCCGACAAAAACGCGGGGACCGCCGTGCCAATGGTGGCCGCGCCAAGCGTAACTTGGGACCGCAGTGAGCAGAAGCAGGGCGACCACGAGGGGGGTAGCCAACCACCACTTCTTCATTGTCAACCCTCCATTGCCCGTCGGACGGACAACCCGTCCTTGTTATTCATGTCCATAATACTCTTGTGCTCGCCCGGCGCGTCGCGCTGCTGACACTCGCAGGCGTCGGCCTGGCCTTCGCGGCCTCGAGCGCCGGTCGCCTGTCAGTCGACCTGATCACCCTGCCCCCGGGCTTCGCGCTCGAGGTCTTCGCCGATGACGTTCCCGGGGCGCGGGCGATGACCCTCTCCCCCGCGGGCACGCTCTTCGTCGGCACGCGCGACAAGGGCGTCGTCTACGCGATTCCGGGCGCCGGCAGATCGACGCACGCGGCCAAGGCGCGGACCCTGGCGCGCGGGCTCAACAGCCCCAACGGCGTCGCCGTCCGCAACGGCGCGCTCTACGTCGCGGAGATCTCCAGGATCTTGCGGTTCGACGAGATCGAGCCGCGGCTCGACCGCCCTCCCGCGCCGGTCGTGGTCACCGACCGCTACCCCCGTGACCGCCACCACGGCTGGAAGTTCATCGCGTTCGGTCCCGACGGCTGGCTCTACGTGCCGGTGGGCGCGCCGTGCAACGTCTGCATGCCGCCGGGGCCGCTGCACGAGACGATCACGCGCATGAAGCCGGACGGCAGTGCGATCGAGGTCTTCGCGCGCGGCGTGCGCAACAGCGTCGGCTTCGACTGGCGGCCCGGCTCCCACGATCTATGGTTCACCGACAACGGCCGCGACTGGATGGGCGACGACCGGCCGCCCGACGAGCTGAACCACGCGCCGAAGCCCGGGCTGCACTTCGGCTTTCCGCACTGCCATGGCCGCGCGCTCGCCGATCCCCAGTTCGGACGCGACAAGTCCTGCGCCGACTTCACGCCCCCGGCCGCGGAGCTGGGGCCCCACGTCGCCGCGCTCGGCATGCGCTTCTACACGGGCGCGATGTTCCCGCCGGAGTATCGCGGCCGGATCTTCATCGCCGAGCACGGCTCGTGGAACCGCAGCACACCGATCGGCTACCGGGTGACGACGGTGCGGCTGGAGGGCGACCGCGTGGTGGGCTACGAGCCGTTCGCCACCGGCTGGCTGGCAGACAACGGCCACGTGGCGGGCCGTCCGGTCGACGTGCTCGTCATGCCGGACGGCGCGCTGCTGGTCTCCGACGACCACGCCGGCGCGATCTACCGCATCACGTACCGCGCCGCGCGTTAGCCGCCGCTACTTCGACCGCACCGACTTCAGAAAGCGCACCAGGACGCGGTTGAACTGGTCGGCGTGCTCGAGGAAAAAGCCGTGGCCGCCGGGCATGATCACGAGCCGCGCGCGCCGGATGGCGCTGGCGACCTGGCGCGAGAAAGCGGGCGGCGTGATGATGTCGTCCTTGCCGACCAGCACGAGCGTGGGCGCGCGGATGCCGCCGAGCTTGTTCAGCCGCGTGCCGTTCCACGCCATGATCCCCTTGCCCTGCCGCTCGATGGCCTCGGCCTTCGTCTGGTGCGGGTAGGCCATCGAGCGCTGGAAGGCCTGCTCGACGTTCTCCTTCTTCGCGAAGAAGTCGGGCGTGAACAACCATGGATAGAGCACGTGGCGATAGCGCTCCTCGATCGGCACACGATAGGCGAGCGAGATCCACGACTCGAGCGTGTGCAGGAAGCGCGCGTCACCCTCCACCCACGTGCACGCCAGCGTGAGCGAGCGTACGAGCCGCGGCTGGCGCAGCGCCAGCTCCATGCCGATGGCGCCGCCCATGGAGGCGCCGACCACGTGGGCGCGCGAGATCTTCAGGTGCTTGAGGATCGCCGCCGCGTCGTCGGCGAGCTGGCCGATGGAGTACATGGGCTCGCCGGGCAGATCGGTCTCGCCCACCCCGCGGTTGTCGAAGGTCACCACCATGAAGCGCGGCGCGAGCGCCTTGGCCTGGAGCGCCCAGCTGGCCGCGGGCGCCGACAGGTCGTTGATCAGCAGCACGGGATCGCCCTTGCCACTGACCTCGAAGTGCATCCGGATGTTGTTGATGATGGCGTAGGGCATCGTCGCTCCCTAGAGGATCACCGCCACCTTGATGGACGCCGGCTCGCGGTGCACGGCGAACGCGCGCTCGATCTCGTCCAGCGCGAAGCGATGCGTGATGAGCGGCCCCGTGCGAACGTGGCCCGCGGCGACCAGCCGCATGGCCTCGGCGAACTCGTCCTGGTAGATCATCGAGCCCACGATCGTCACTTCGCGGCGGACGACGGAGAAGAACCGGACGGACGTCGGATCGTGGGGCAGGCCGGTCAGCACGACGCGACCGCCCGGACGCACGAGCGCCAGCGCGTGGGCCACGGCCTCCGGCGTGCCGGCCGTCTCGACCACGCAGTCGACGCCCTCGCGGCGTGAGAAGCCGCGCGCGACCTCCTCCAGCGGTCCGTCGGCCACGGCATGCGTGGCCTCGGCGCCCAGCTCCCGGGCCAGCGTAAAGCGCCGCGCGCTGCGGGAGACCGCGAGCACGCGCGCGCCGCGGGCGCGCAGCACCTGGAGCGCCAGCAGCCCGAGCGTCCCCGCGCCGACCACCGCGGCCGTCTCGCCGGCGCGCACCTGCCCGCGCGCCACCGCGCGGACGACCACGGCGAGCGGCTCGGTCACCATGAGGTCTTCGTCGGCGACGCCGGCCGGGGCCGCCCAGCAGCAGCGCGCGGGTACGCGGACCAGCTCGGCGAAGCAGCCATCGACGTCGATGCCGACGGCGGTGCGGGACAGACAGAGGTTGCGGTTGCCCTCGCGGCAGAGGGGGCAGGCGCCGCACGAGTAGTTCGGCTCGATGGCGACGCGATCACCCACCCGTGGCGTCGTGACGCCCGGGCCGACCGCCTCGACACGGCCGACGAACTCGTGGCCCATCACGCGGGGATAGGTCACCGGACGGTCGCCGGAAAAGATGCTGTAGTCGGTGCCGCACAGCCCGGCCACCGCCACGCGGACGAGCGCCTGATCCGCGCCCGGCTCGGGAGCCCGGGCCGCCTCGACGCGCAGCTCGCGCGGTCCGTGCAGGATGGCGGCCTTCATCGCGCTGCAATGTATCTCACCGACCGGGGGCTTGGCGACGATTACGCGGCGCCGGGCCGCACGCCGTAGATCGATAAGCGCCGCCGACGAACTATGGGTAGATTTCCCGGGAGCTTACGGCGCGGGAATTAACGGGCGGCTCGAATGCTCAGCGCGGGTCTCCCGCGAGCCCGAACGCGGCCCAGTAGAACGGGTGCGGCTCCTCGGCGAGGCTCGCGCGCTGCGCCCGGCGCAATGCCTCCGCCGGCCCGTTCGAGGCGAGCGCGTCGTAGAACCGGCGCATCAGGACGAAGGAGGCGCGATCGTCCACCTTCCAGAGCGTCGTGACGACGGCGGGAGTGCCTGCGTAGAGGAACGCGCGCTGCAGCCCGACCAGCTCGTCGCCACGCGAGAGCTGGCCCAGGCCCGTCTCGCACGCCGAGAGCACGACCCACGCTGGCGGTCGGGCCGAGCGCCTTCGCCTCGTGCTCGGTGGCCTGCCCGCGCACGTAGACGCGCGCGCCGGGCAACGCGTCCGCCACCGCCCGCACCTCACGCTCGGCGAAGCGCAGCGCGAGCTCCGGGTTGCCGAGCGCCACCGCCGGCCCGCTCGCGGCCGTGCCCTTGCTGGGCAGGTACTTCGGTACGCTGGCGCTCGGCACGGTGGACAGGCGCCAGTCCTCCACGAGCCAGCGGCCCTCCGGGCTGCGCAGCGCGGCGAACGGCAGATAGTGCAGCACGTCATGAGGAACGATCACCACGCGTTCGCCGCGCACGTGCGCGCGCAGCGGCGCGACGAGGCGCTGGTGCAGTGCCGTCGCGCGGCGCTCGACCTCCGCCGCCGGGGCCCGGTCGGCGATCGCGCGGCGGAAGTCGCGCACCTCGGTCACGCGCGCGTCGCGGCGCACCCGCACGCGCACGACCTCGGCGTGCGTGCGGTCCACCACCCACACCACGACCTCGCCTCGCGTGACGAGGTACTCGAGCAGCGTCGTCCCCTCGTCGAGCAGCGCCTGGACCTCGGCCAGCGTGACCGGCTCCACGCTCATCAACGAGGCCTGCTCGCCGCTCGCCGCGCGCACCGTTTTTAGAAATTCCGCGTAGTCGCGCTCGGCCGCCGCCACGCCCGCGTCCCCACCGCGCTCCCCCTCATCGTCGGACTCCGCCCCCGCCCGCGCCGCGGCCAACCGGGCGCGCAGACGCAGCTCCTCCGCCGCGAGCGCCTCGGTCCGGCCCTTGGAGAGCGCGGTATGCGTGCCGAGCAGGTCGAGGAAGGCGCGCGCGCGGCTGCGCTCGGCGAACGCGAAGCCCTCCGCGAGCTGGTTCAGCGACAGCGCGAGACGGATCGCGCTCTGGTAGAGCTCCTGCTTGCCCTCGAAGAACGAGGAGCGCATCTCCGCCTCCTGCAGCTGCCCCCGGACCGACTCCGTCAGCTCGATCGCCTGCCGCGCGCTGTCGAGCGCCTGGGGGGTGTGCCCCTGCGTCGCCTGGAACTGCGCGAGCCCCGCATGCAGGGAGGTGAGGAGCCACACCTGGTTGGTCCGCCGCGCGGCCGGCGATCGCCTCCTCGTACAGAGCGACGGTGCGCGGATCGTGCCGCCGCGCGGCGACGTGAGCGAGCGCGCGCGCCTTGACCTGGAAATCGGGCGCGCTGACCGCCCGCGCGTTGGCGAAGGCGTCGGCGGCGGCTCGTCCGGCGTCGTCCACCCGCCCGGCCCCGAAGTAGATCGTGGCGAGGTCGACCTGCGCGGAGGCGAGCTGGCGCTGCAAGCGCATGCGGCGTTGCGGATGCCTCGCCGAGGCGCCGTCCCGCATCCCGCTCTCCGTCATCCTCACCGCGTCCTCTGCGTAGCGCACGGCGGCGTCATGGTCGCCGCGGCGGCAGCGAGCAAGGCAAGCGAGCCGTTGATGCTGCTCACCGTCCCGATGTGTGGCTGGCCGAGCGAGGCCACCTGCGCCACCGCCAGCGCGGCCAGAAGCTCTCGCTCCGCATCGCCGGGGCGCCCGATCTGGGCGAGCGCAAGGCCGGCGAATCGCCGCGCACGCGCCACGAAGGTCCCGGTGAACGGCCAGTCGCGCGCCTTGTCCCCGGCCGCGACCGCCGCCTCGGCCTCGCGCAGGACCGTGTCGAGCCGGCTGAGCCGGAGCGCCGCATACGCGGCCGCGGTGTGCGCGATCAGGGCGCTGCCCGCGTCGCCGGCCGTCGTGGCGGCGGCGGCGAGGCGCTGCGTGTCGGCGAGGACGGCCGCGGCCTCGCCGCGGCGCACGCGCGTCTGCACCGTCTCCCACGTGGCCACCGGGTCCGTGTCGCGCGCGACGGACGATGCCGCGCGCGCCTCGCGCATCCCGCGGTGCCCCTCGCCGCGTCGGCCGGGCGCCGGGCCCGGGCCGGGCGCCGGCGCCGAGCTATCGATGCCGGCGCAGCCGCCGAGGGCGAGCGCCAGCGCCAGGACGAGCCATCGCCTCACCCCCTGGGGGGACGCGCGGCGCCCCAGCCAGTCGGCCACGCGCGCCGTGACGGGCCGCACGTCGCTCGGCAGGCGGTGGGCGAACTTGCGGGCGAACCGCTCGGTGGCCGCGCGGCGGTCGGCGAGATCGCGGTGCTCCAGCTCCGGACGCGCGGCGAACTCTCGCGTGCGCGTGCCGCCGCCGGCGTGGCGGAACGGCGCGTGGACGACGACGCAGCGCCGGCCGGTCTCACGCACGGCGAACGACAGGTCGCGGTCGTAGCCGTGGAAGAACCCGTAGCCCTCGTCGATCCCGCCCACCGCCTCGAGCGTCGCGCGGCGCAGGCAGAGGCAGACGCCATCGACGACCGCGACCTCCTCCCACGGCGCGCGCACGGTCGGGCCCTCGGCGAGACTGTGGACGATCGTGCGGCCGGCGTAGCGGCCGTCGCGGCGGACCCGCTTGACCCCGTACAGTCCCGAGAGCCCGACGTCCGGCGTGGCGAGCGGCGCCAGCAGGCGCGCCAGCCACGCCGGCTCGAGCATGGTGGTGTCGTTGTGCAGGAGACAGACGAACTCGGTGGCGGCCAGCCGCCAGGCCTGGTTGTAGGCAGCCAGCACCGAGGCGTTGGACTCGTTGCGCGCGTAGCGCAGCGGCCACGGAGAGGCGAGGTCGCGGAACAGGCGCGGCGTGTCGTCGGTGGAGCCGTTGTCGACAACGACGAGCGCGAACGGCTCGTCGGTCGCGCGCAGGCTCTCGAGGCAGGTGCGCGTCGTCGCCGCCCCGTCGTGCACGACCATCACGACGCTGGCGCGCGGCTGCGCCGCGCCGCCGCTCACCGGCGCCGGCTCGGTGGGCCCGGCGACTGATGCAGCGCGGGGTTCTCGCGCTCGCTGCAGTGGTGCGTCTCGACGAGGCGCCGCCGCTGACCGTCCTCGAGGTTCTTCATGAAGCGGCGCGCCTGCTCGCAGTCGGTGAAGTTCGGATAGAGGCGCCACTCGCGCCAGTCCTCGGTACCGACGACCTTGTACTGGAAGGTCCACACGCGCGCGGGCGGGCGGCTCGCGAAGCCGATCAGGATGCCCGCGCCGAGGAGCACCACCACGACCGCCGCCACCAGGCCCCAGAGGCCACGCATGTCAGGCGGCCGAGTGGCCCCCGTCGAGGAACACGGTCTGGCCGGTCATGAAGTCCGACCCCGAGGACGCGAGAAAGACGACGAGTGGTCCGATCTCCTCGAGCCGTCCGGTCCGCCGCATCGGGATGTCGCGCGTGAGGCGCTCGTTGATCCTCGGGTCGCCGAACGCGCGCTCGTTCATGTCGGTGACGAACCAGCCCGGCGCGATCGCGTTCACCTGCACGTTGTGGCGCGCCCACTCCACGCCGAGCGTGCGCGTGAGGGCCATCACCCCGCCCTTGGTCGCGGCATAGAGCGTGTAGCCGGGCAGGCCAACCGCGCCGAGCACCGAGGCCAGGTTGACGACCTTGCCGGCGCCCCGCGCGATGAGGTGCGGCGCCGCCGCGCGGCAGCCGTTGAAGACGCCGGTGAGGTTGACGTCCAGGATCGCGCGCCAGTCCTCGGGCGTGGCCTCCGCGAACGGCGTGACGCCGGCGATGCCCGCGTTGTTGACGACGACGTCGAGGCCGCCCAGCTCGCGCACCGCGCACTCCATGAGCGCCTCGACCTCCGCGTATCGCGTGACGTCGGTGGGCACCACGAGCGCCTGCCCGCCTCCGCCCTCGATCTGCCGCGCCGTCATCTCGAGATCCGGCTTGCTGCGCCCCGCCAGCGCGACGCGGGCGCCCGCTTCCGCCAGCGCTCGCGCCATCGCGCGGCCGAGGCCGCGGCTGGCCCCGGTGACGACGGCGACCTTTCCGGCGAGGACCGTCAGCGGTACAGCTCCTCGATCGTGCTCATGTACTTGTTGGACACGATCTTGCGCTTCACCTTCAGCGTGGGCGTCAGCTCGCCCCCCTCCTGGCTGAAGTCCACGGGCAGGACCGTGAACTTCTTGATCTTCGCGTACGACTGCAGCTGCGAGTTCTTCTCCTCGACGGTGCGCCCGATGCGCTCGACGACCTTGGGATGCTTGACGACCACAGCCGGGTCCGTGGTGAGGATGCCGTGGTCGCGCGCGAACTTCGACAGCTCGTCCGGATTGACCGTGATCAGCGCCACCGGGTACGGCTTGCGGTCGCCGTACACCATGACCTGGCTGATGAACGGATCGGCCTTCAGGAGATTCTCGATGTTCTGCGGCGCGATGTTCATGCCGCCGGCGGTGACGATGAGGTCCTTCTTTCTGTCGGTGATGAAGAGGAAGCCGTCCTCGTCGAGTCGCCCGATGTCGCCGCTGTGGAACCAGCCCGAGGGCTCGAAGACCTCGGCCGTCGCCTCCGGCTGCTTGAGATAGCCCTTGGCGACGTTGGCGCCGCGGATGAGGATCTCGCCGTCGGCGGCGATCTTGATCTCCACGTTGTCGAGCGGCTGGCCGACCGAGCCGAACTTGAAGCGCGTCGGCCGGTTGAAGGTGCCGGCCGGACAGGTCTCGGTCAGCCCGTAGCCCTCCAGGATGAGGATGCCCGCCGCGTGGAAGAACTCCGCGATGTCGCGCGAGAGCGGCGCGCCGCCGGAGATCGCCCACTGCAGCCGGCCCCCGAGCGCCGCGTGCAGCTTGCTGAAGACGAGCTTGTGCGCGATCGCGCGCTTGAGCCGGAGCGCGGCGGGCAGCGGCTGGCCGCGCTGCTGGTGGCGGCTCACCTCGCGGCCCACGCCGATCGCCCAGTTGAAGATCTTCTTCTTCGTCGGCGATCCCGCCTCGACGCCGGCGAGGATCTTCGCGTAGACCTTCTCGAACACGCGCGGCACGCTGCAGATGAAGTGCGGCCGCACCTCCTTGAGGTTGTCGCCGACCTTGTCGAGGTTCTCCGCGAACGCCGTGCAGAGCCCGCGGTACACGCCGAGGAACGACTCGAGCCGCGCGAAGGAGTGCGCGAGCGGCAAGAACAGCAGGTGAACCCACCCCTCCTCGCACGGCGCCGCCGACTCGGAGTTCTTCTGCGCGGCGATGTGGTTGCCGTGCGTCTGCATCACGCCCTTGGGCGGCCCCGTGGTGCCGGAGGTGTAGACGATCGACGCGAGATCGTCGGGCTTGGTCCCGGCCAGGCGCGCCGCCAGCGTGCCGGCGTGCCTGGCGGCGTTGTCGCGGCCGACGCGGCGCAGCATCTCCCACGTCAGCACCATCTTGGGCGGCTGTGTGGCCTCGTAGCCCGTCATCACGATGATGTGCTCGAGCCCCGGCGTCTTGTCGCGGACCTCGAGCACCTTGGCGAGCTGGCCCGGGTCCTCCACGATGATCGTCCGCGCGCCGGAGTCATTCACGACGTAGGCGATGAGGTCCGGGGGATACGTCGGATACACGGGCACGGTGATACAGCCCGCGCTGAAGATCGCGAAGTCCGCCTGGACCCACTCGGCACGGCTCGTCGAGAGCAGGGCGACGGCGTCGCCCGGCTGGCGGCCGAGCGCGATCAGCCCCAGCGCGACCTCGCGCACGATCTCGCCCACCTCGCGCCACGTCAGCGTGGTCCACGCACTGTGACGCTTGAACATTTGCGCCGGTCCACCGCCGCTCTTCTCCACCCGGTCCCAGAACATCGTTCCGAGGGTTTCGCTCATGGCGTTATCCCTTCATTTACGGAGGGTTGCCCGACAGTATCACTCCGGGCATGACGCGACGCGAAAAATCGCTTGACCCGCGGATGATTACCTTTGATACAAGGTCGACTTGACTCGATGGGCAATTCCGCCCGTCGTCTGGCTACCTTGCGAGATGCCGCCCTGAGTCAAGCATTTCGCTTGGTGAGGGGCGTCATGGACAACTTGGTCAAGATCGGAACGCTGCTCTTTCTGCCGTGGGTCCTTGCAGCACTCCCGAGCATATGGGGCGGACTCCGCGCCGAGAGCGTTGTGGTCAAGATTGTGTCGGGGGTGCTCATCCTGGGGGCTGGGATTGTCTCTGAACTGACGGTCGCGCATATCGTCAGGGACAATAATCAGCGCAGCGTGGAGGCGCAGACTGCGGCACTGAATGAGCGCACAGCGCGAGAACGAGAGCGTCTATTTGCGGTGCGGGCGACCGGCGTACGAGCCGAATTTGCTGGGAGCATTAGCCGCACCCAGGAACTTAAGGAGTCGATCCAGAAAACCGCATGGACCGGCCAATGGTCAGATCGGAAGCGCATCGAGTATGACCGCCGAGTCGGAGACTGGCATCGAACCACGACAGGCCTTGTGATGAAACGGCTTCCCTGCGCCACAGTGAGCAATTACAACTTTGCCGTTGGCCTTGATGCGCCCAGTATCCAGATCGCGACGCTCGATGGCCTAGTTCGGGAACTTCTCAATCTGAGCAATTCAACGGAAGAGATCATTCAGACGTGCTCGCCACGAGCGCTTTGAATGGCAGCGCCTTGGCCTTGAGGAGATTCATAACAGTATCCCGGAACAGAAACGGGTTCTCCCGGTTATTGAACCGGAATGCGATTTCATCGAGGTACGCGGGCATATGCTTGACGGAGAGTTGATGGTACGAGCCAACGACGGACCGCCTGAAGAGCGACCAGACGCCCTCAACGGTGTTGGTATGCACGTCGGCGCGCACGTCCTCCCCGGCCGAGTGGTTCACGCTCTTGTGCGCCCGGCGCAGCGGGAGATCCTTGTAGGCGCGATGGTCGTCCGTGTAGACCTCGGCGCTCGGGTCGGTCGCCTCTTTGATGAACTCGGTCATCCACCGCTGGCGCGCGTGGGGGATCACCTTGAGGCGGATATTGCCGCCGCGCTGGATGGCGCCGATCACCACGGTCTTGTCGGGGATGCGCTTGGCGCCGCCCGCGAGCCGGCCGCCGTGGGTGTTGCGGGCCTTGCCGCCCACGTAGGTCTCGTCCACTTCCACGATGCCGGTCAGCGGCTTGGGGTTTGCGTCCTTCATCGCGGCGCGGACACGGTGGCAGAGGTACCACGCCGTCTTGTACGAGACGACGAGCGTCCGCTTGAGCTGGTTGGCGCTCACGCCTTTCTTGGCCCCGACCATCATGTAAGTGGCCAGGAGCCACTTCCAGAGCGGGAGATGGGAGTCATGGAAGATCGTCCCGGCCGTCACGCTGAACTGGTAGCGGCATGAGTCGCAGTCGAACTGGCCGCGCTTCAAAACCCGCGAAATCTTCCGCGAAGCGCAGCGGGGGCAAGAAACCCCGTCCCGCCAGCGCAAAGCCTCAAGGTACGCGCGGCACTTCTCCTCGGACTGAAAGTCCGCGACCAATTGGGGCAGGTTCATATCCTGCATCGAAGCACCCCCATGACATGACGACCGACGAGGCTGTCACCCACCTCTTCCACACCGAGGTGGTAGACCACGCGAAGCGTCGTTTGAGTGACGCGGAGCGTCGGGCCAATGAGTTCGTGGATGAGGCCGACCTGTGAACCATGCCGTGATTATCGCGATTTACCGGCCCTGTGTCAAGTAGATAGTCCGGCTTGACCGTCCTAACGCGTCGCGTTACGCTCAGGTCGAGGAACAACGAGCGTGGCCAAACCAGGTCTCACGACCAACGGCAACCGAGCCCAGGGACGGCAACGGCGGTCGGAAGCGAAAGGAGCAGTCAACATGGAAGGTACCGAGAAGGCCCAGGAAGCGTTCACCCAGAGCTGCGGTAAGGCCGTCGAAACGCTCGGCGTGTGGGCCGACGCCAACCAGCGCGTCCTCCGCGAGCTGGCGGAGCTGTCGGCGGTCACGGCCAAGGAGAGCGTGCGGCTCTACGGCGAAATCGCCCAGAGCATGGTGCAGGCGCTCAGCGACGCCCAGGCCCAGACCCTGCGCTGGCAGGCGGCCTGGCAGGACGCGCCCAAGGATCCCATGGCCTGGTACCAGCGGGCGCTCAGCGAGAGCGTCGACAACGCGCAGAAGGCGTTTCGCCTCCTCGAGGGCAACGCGCAGGCGGTGACCAAGTCGGCCGAGCGGCTGTCCTCGACGGCCGAGCAGACCGGCAAGGGCATCCAGGACACGTTCTCGAGCGTGGTGACGAAGATGAAGGAGGTCTACGCCGCGTAAGCGGCGGGACTACTTCGCGTCGGCCTTGCGCTTCTGGAGCCGCTCCTCGAGCGAGCGGAGCCGGTCGCGCAGGGCCGAGACTTCCTCGCGCAGCTTGTCGGCCTCCGCCTCCGTTCCGCCGTCGCGCTTGGTGGGCTCGGCCGCGGCCGGCGACGCGCCCGTCACCGGTCCCCACCCCGAGCGCGACGACCACTCGCGGAACACACGCTCCATGTCGCGCTGACTCGACACGAAGCCCTCGAGGCTCGAGCGCATCGTGCGCTGTACGAACTCCTGCCACGCCTCGCCGTGCTTGATGAGCTGGTGCAGGAAGGCCGAGGGCAGATTCGCGCGGTGGTTGCGCTCGTTCTCGAGGATGATCTGCGTGAGTGTCACCGAGGTGAGGTCCTCGCCGCTGGCCGCGTCCACGACGGTGACCTCCCGCCCCGCGCGGATCATCTCCTCGATCTCCTCGAGGGTCACGTAGCGGCTTTCCTGCGTGTCGTAGAGCTTGCGATTGGAGTACCGCTTGATCACGTACGCCATGTGCGCGCGAGTTTAACACCACGCGTCAATGCTCACAAGAAGCGACGGTGCGGGGACGGTGCTAGACTGACGGTCCGCATTTTCGCTCCGAGGAGGGTGCTCAGCAATGAGGCTCAAGGGTCGTACCGCGCTCGTCACCGGAGGGTCTCGGGGCATCGGACGCGCGATTGCGCTGGCACTCGGCGAGGAGGGCGCCGACGTCGCCGTCAACTACGTGTCGAGCGAGGGGCCGGCCCGCGACGTGGTCGAGAACATCAAGAAGATGGGACGGCGCGCCATCCTCGCCCAGGCCGACGTCGGCGACTATCCCGACACGTTCCGCATGGCGCAGGAGGTGCTGCGCGAGTTCGGCCACCTCGACATCCTCGTCAACAACGCGGGCATCAACTCCGACAAGAGCTTCGTGAAGATGGACCACGCCTCGTGGCGCAAGGTGCTCGCCATCAACCTCGACGGCGTCTTCAACTGCACGAAGGTCTTCATCGATCCGATGCTCAAGCAGAACTACGGCCGCGTGGTGAACATCACTTCCGTCATTGGCCAGATCGGGAACTTCGGACAGGCCAACTACGCCGCGTCCAAGGCGGGCGTGGCCGCGTTCACCAAATCGCTGGCCAAGGAGCTCGCCGGCAAGGGCGTGACGGTCAACGCCGTGGCGCCGGGCTTCATCGAGACCGAGATGGTCGAAGGCATCCCCGAGAAGGTGCGCCAGAAGCTCCTCGACCAGATTCCGCTCAAGCGCTTCGGCCGGGCCGAGGAGGTCGCGCGCTCCGTCGTCTACATCTGCTCGGCCGACGGCGACTACATCACCGGCGCCGAGCTCTCGATCAACGGCGGCCTGCTGATGTAGCCGCGCCAAGTCGAGGAGCGCTGGATCGAGGAGCGCCACGCGTTCCCCGGGGCGCTCCGAGCGCTGGGGGGTGTGGGGGCCATTTCGGGGCTGCTCGCGGGCAATCGAGGCGCGCCCTGGCTTCGCCG
>WNGJ01001115.1_pt1 | contig 33582 bp, 35 predicted proteins | sample 5400611 | NCBI WGS metagenome assembly WNGJ01 (sample SAMN13153375, study PRJNA577476) | soil metagenome | isolation source: 40 cm soil or saprolite under Garry oak tree replicate 1 | place: USA:California | collected 2016-06-15
CGCGCCTGCTCGCGGCCCTCAGGGCTGAGGCGGCGCAGCTCGTCCGGGTCGCCGGCCTCGGCGTCCGCATGCCGAATGAGAAAGAGGCGCAAGCTAGTGCACGCGGGCCGGGAACTCGCGCGGGGGCGGGCCGACGTACTCGGCGGACGGCCGAATGATCCTGTTGTCGGCCTGCTGCTCGAGCACGTGCGCCGACCAGCCGGCGACCCGGCTGGCTGCGAACAGCGGCGTGAACAGGTCGGTCGGCACACCGAGGTAGCGATAGACGGACGCCGACCAGAGGTCCACGTTCGGGAAGAGCCCCTTCTCCTCGAAGACGGTGCGCTCGGCGGCCTCTGTGATCGCGTACCAGTTTGGCTCGCCGCCGTCGTGGGAGAAGTCCTCCGAGATCCGCTTCAGGATGAGCGCGCGGGGGTCGTAGGCGCGGTAGAGCGGATGCCCGAAGCCATAGAGTTTCTCCTTGCGCTCGAGCATGCCCCGCACCTCGCCGGGGGTGCGCTCGGGCGAGCCCCAGCGCTCGAACATGCCCATTGCGGCCTCGTTCGCACCGCCGTGGAGCGGCCCGCTGAGAGCGCCGATCGCGGCGACGACGGCGGCGGTGAGGTCGGCCCCGGTGCCGGCGACGACCCGTGCCGTGAACGTCGACGCGTTCATCTCGTGCTCGGCGTGCAGGATCATCGCCACGTCGAACGCGCGAGCTTCACGTTCGGTCGGCCGCTCGCCGTGCAGCATCGTCAGGAAGCTCTCGGCGTAGGAGAGCGAGGGATCCGGCGGCAGGGGCTCGAGACCCTGGCGGCGCCGATGGTAGCGGGCGACGATCGTGGGCAGCCTCGCGATCAGGCGGGTCGCAGTTCGCCGGCCTGAATCCGCGTCAGTCTTCCCGCGCCCAGGGTCGTCGAACGAGAGGGTGGAGACGGCTGTGCGGACCATGTCCATCGACGCCGCCTCGCTCGCCGAGCGGTCGATGAGCTCCGTGGTCGCGGCAGGGAGATCGCGGTCGGCGAGCTCGCTCTCGAACGCGGCGAGTCTCTCCGAGGATGGCAACTCTCCGTCGAGCAGCAGCAGCGCGGTTTCTTCGTACGTCGAATGCTCCGCAAGGTCGGCGATGTCGTAGCCGCGGTACATGAGCACGCCCTCGTCGGGGTCGATCGAGGAGATCGCCGACTCCGCGACGACGATGCCTGAAAGCTGCACGGACTTCTTCGCCGCCATCGCTCGAAAGCGTAGCTCGCGAAGTGAGCTGAAACGGAGCCCGAGCGGGACCCGGGCTCCGTCGCGTGCTTCTAGGTCGCGACCCGCGGGCCTCGGCGCGACCGGACAGCAAACCCGGCGGCCGTGAGTGCGAGGATCGTTCCCGCCGCAGCTACGCCGGCCGTCTCACCTGTCGACCACGAGGACTGATCGGTCGCCTGCGTCGTAGCCGCCGGCTTTGCCGCGCCGCCGGGCAACGCGCCGTCGCTTACGGGCGACGCAAGCGCGGATCCGGCGCCGGCACCGGCCATTCCGACTGCGACCGTAACCATCGCCAGTGTCTTCCGAATCCCGTGCGCCTCGACGTCTTCGTCGAGCAGGCGCTCGAGCTCACCTTCTTCGAACGTCAGCGAGATCTCGCTCCCGTCCGTTGCTTTGAGCAGGCGTTCGAGTTCCTGCGGCTCCCAGCCGAGCGCGATCCGCTGTGTCTCGCCGCCGTCACCGCCCGAGCCGGCACGCTCCACGTCGAGCAAGAGGTCGACCGACCCCTCGTCAGAGCGCATCGCCTGCTCGACATCCTTTCGCGAGACCGTGACAATAAGATCGCGCGCGGAGTCGTGAGCAGGCTCGACGATGCGGATTGTTCCGCTCCTCTCGTCCATAACTCCTCCTTCGCGTCGTACGCCGAAAGATCGACGTATTCGCAAGACGCCGAACCGAGCACCGATCTTCCCACCGGCCACCAGGCTTTGCAACGATCGCAGCATGGCCGACTTCCGCTACGTCGTCTGCGACGTCTTCACCGACACGCCGCTCAAGGGCAACCAGCTCGCCGTGTTCACCGACGCTCGCGCGCTCGACGACGAGACGATGCAAGGGCTCGCGCGCGAGATCAACTTCTCGGAGGTGACGTTCGTGCTGCCGGCCGAGGCCGGCGGGCACGCGAAGATCCGCATCTTCACGCCGCTCGCCGAGATCCCGTTCGGCGGTCATCCCACGCTCGGGACGGCGTTCGTCCTTGCTGGCCCGTTGCAGACGTCGGAGCTTCGCCTCGAGACCGGCAGAGGGATCGTCCCGGTGCGACTCGAACGCGAGCAGAATCGAATCGTCTTCGGGCGGATGGATCAGCCGATCCCATCAATACAGTCGTACGGGGAGGCAGAGTTGCTCGCAGCGCTCGGGGTCGAGCGGTCGGAGCTGCCGGTTGAGCTCTACGACAACGGGATGCGCCACGTCTACGTCTGCCTTCGCTCGGAGGACGAAGTGGCGCAGTTGCGGCCCGACCTGGGGCGGCTCGGCTTGCCGCCGGATCTGGGGATCAACTGCTTCGCCGGCGCCGGCAAGCGCTGGAAGACGCGGATGTTCGCACCGGGCGGTGGGATCGCGGAGGATCCCGCCACCGGCTCGGCGGCCGGGCCCCTGGCATTGCACTTGGCCCGTCACGGCAGGATCGCCTTCGGCGACGAGATCGAGATCTCGCAAGGCGTAGAGATCGGCCGGCCCTCGACGCTCTTCGCGCGCGCCGAGGGGACGGCGGAGAACGTCGAGCGTGTCGAGGTCGGCGGCTCCGCTGTGGTCGTTGCACGCGGCGAGTTCAGGCTTCCAGCCAGCCGACGCGCTTGATCTCCGGCAGCTCCGGCTCGAGCGCCCGCCAGAAGCGGCCGCCGTCCTGGGAGACGTAGACCCGGTTTTCGGCGGCGTACGCGATCCGGTCGGGGTCACCCTCCGCGATTGCGACCGCCCGACCCGGAGGCAGGCCGCCGCCGGCTTCATGCCAGCTGCTGCCCGCGTCGTGCGAGACGGCGAGCGGGGGACGGCGGTCGAGGACCGCGACCACCGTCGAGCCTTCGCTCGCGGCCGCGACGAGCAGCGGCAGCTCTACTCGTGGCTGCGGCGTCTCGGACAACTCGGCGCCGGCGACGAAGTCGACGACCTGTTCGGTCTCGACGTCGATCGTGTAGACGCCCTCGCCGGCTTCCACGACGAGGTTCACCGCAATCCCGCAAGCAGGTCGTGGACGAGTTGCGTCGCGCGCTCGGCCGCGGGCCGAGGAGCCTGGCCGCGGCTTCGCTCGACCACGTAGGCCGCGGCGAAGGCGTCGCCCGCGCCGGTGGGGTCGACGTCGAGTGGGTCGGCCGGAACGTGGACGAGCCGGCGCTCCGCAACGAGGAAGCAGCCGCGGGACCCAAGCGTGACGACGACCTCCGGGACGCCGAGCTCGGACAGCGCCGGCTCGTCGAGACCGCCGACGAGCGCCAGCGCTTCCTCTTCCGACAACTTCACCACCGAGACGTGGCGGAGGAAGGACAGCTCTGGCTCGGGCTCGAGCACGAGCGGCCCGGACCGCGCCGGCCGGACGAGCCCCTGGCCGTCGAGTGAGAGTCGTACGCCGGCCCCGGCGAGCGCGGCCAGCGTCTCCGCCGCGAACTCGCCGCGAAAGAGTGCCCCGATGTGAACCCACTCCGCGTCGAGCCCGTCGACGTCGTCCACCGACCACGGTGAGCCGAGCCCGCGCACCTCCATCGTCCGCCGGTCGCCGTCGTAGGAGAACGCATAGCTGGCCGTGCTCGCGCCGGGCCGCCATTCGACCGGCAGCCCGATTGCCTCCAGCGGTGGGAGCAGGAGCGGCCGGTCGGCCTCGGCCGACTTCGCCCGCACGACTGCCCGGGCGCCGAGCGCCGCCAGCGCCCGCGCCACGCGGGGCGGTCGACCGTCAACGAGGTCGAGCGAGAGGTTCCCGACTGCCGCGACGCGCACGGTCGGCATCTTCGCGCGGCAGCAGCAGGCCTGCGACCGTGGCGAGCACGAATGCGGCCGCGAAGCTCGGCAGCGACGCGGTCCAGGTCGCGTGCCCGGGGTGGAGGTGCGCGACGACGTCCGTCCACCAGGAGGGCCCCTGCGGCGAGAGCCACTGGTAGAGAACGAAGCCGACAACCCAGGCCGCGAGCTGCACTGGACGCACGGCCGGCCCGGAGAAGAAGTCGCGCTCGCGATAGTGCGCGCCGGCGAGCAGCCAGTCCGCGAGCAGGACGCCGAAGAGGGGCACGAAGACCGAGCCGAGCAGAAGCAGGAACGACTGGTAGGAGCGCAGGTCGATCACGATCGCGCCGAGCGTCGCCACCGCCGAGACGGCGACGATCAGGAGCTTCTGTGAGAGCCGGGGCAGCACGTTCTGGATCGAGACGGCCGTCGAGTAGATGTCGGCGAAGGCCTCGTCCGACTCGTCGACCGTCAGCGCCAGCAGCGCGAAAGCGCTGACCGCACCGCCGGCGGCCACCGCGGCCGGGACGTCGGCGGCGTCGGTGATGTTCCGGGAGAGCACCAGCAGCACGCCGAGCCCGAAGCACCACAGCGTTGGAAGGAAGTAGCCGATTCCGGTTCCCCAGAAGGCGCTGCGGCGGTCGCGTGAGAAGCGGGTGTAGTCGGCCGCGAGCGGCGTCCACGAGATGATGCTGCCGATCACGACGTCGATCCCGGAGCCGAGCGAGAGGCCGCCCTGGCCGTGCGCGTGCCAGAACGCATGCAGGTTGGACTTGTCCAGCACCCACCAGCTCAGGTAGACGAGCGACGCCAGCACCGCCCAGACCGCGAACTTGCGCACGTAGCGGCGGACGAAGCCGATCGGCCCCAGCAGGGCAAGCCCGACGGCGATCAGGCCGAACAAGAGTGCCCACAGCCACCGCCCCTCGAAGCCGAAGACCTTCTTCGAAAGCGCCGCAGCCGCGGTCGAGATCACGATCAGCTCGAAGGTCGACCAGCCGAGGTTCTGCGCCACGTTGACGACCGTCGGCGCGTACGAGCCGCGGCGACCGAGCGGCGCCCGCAGCACCACCATCCCCGGGACGCGCGAGTCGGCGCCGATCAGGCCGGCCAGTCCGAGCAGCAGGTTCCCCGCCACCGCGCCCACGACGATCGCGATCAGCGCGTCCCGCAGCGAGAGCGCCGGCACGAGCACCGCGCCGAGCACGATCACGAGCAGGCTGACCGAGAGGTTGCCCCAGAGCAGCATCGTGTCGAGGAGCCCGAGCACCCGAAGGCGCTCAGGAACCGGTTCGATTCCCCAACTCGGTGTCTTCTCGTCGATCAACTACGCTCCCTCCGCTGGCATGACCCAGAGCAGGTTCAACGCGTGTCTTCTCAGCCTCCCGGAATGAGGCACCGCGGCGCCGCCACTTTAGCTGCGTTGGCGTTCCTGCTCGCCGTCGCCGGTTGCGGTGGCGGCGGCCGGCTTTCCAAGGCCCAGTACGAGCAGCATTTCCGCTCGGATAGCCAGGCGATCAGTAAGGGGATCAAGCCACTCACCACGAAGCCGACCTCGGTGGAGCAGCTCATAAGCGAGCTCAAAGTCGGCGAGGCGCAGCTTCACGAAGCCGCAAACGATCTGAACGGCGTCAAAGCGCCGAAGGACATCGAGCAGGACAACAGGACGGTTGTGAAGGGTCTCCGCAAGTTCGCCGACGAGCTGGAATCCTTTCGCAAGGCTGCGGAGAAAAAGGATACGACGCTCTTGCGAAAGACGTTCGCCGAGTTGCAGGCTTCGCACGCGCTCGTTGACGTCCGCAACGCCACCAACGACATGAAGAAGAAGGGCTACAAGCTAGGAACCTTGGCGCAGTAGCTTTGTCGCCGTCGCCTTGAAGCTCGCCACCGCGCTTCCGCCGACTTCGAGGCCCAGGCGCTCCGACGAGTCGGCTGTGATCTCGGCGGTCACCGGTCCGACCCGGGCGCGGACGCGGTTGCCGACCGGGACAAGGCTCGCGACGACGCCGGCGATGTGGTTCTGCGCAGAGTCGTCCGGCGGCGTCCGGGACAGCGTCACCTCCCACGGATAGACGATCGCGACCGCGTCGCCTTCGGCTGGATCGGTCGAGCGGATCAGCTCGCCGGTCGGCAGCAGGAGCTCGGTCAGCTCCCCCGAGCGACGAGCGCGCCCTCGCAGCACGTTCGCGCCGGTAAGGGTCGCGACGAAGGGATCGGCAGGGGAGGCGACCAGCTCGGCCGGGCTTCCGAGCTGGCGCAAGCGGCCCTGCACGAGCACTCCGACCCGCGTCGCCAGCGTCGCTGCGTCCTCGAAGTCGTGGGTGACGACGAGCGTCGGCCGGTCGGCTTCGCGCAGCAGGAACTGCAGCTCGGCCCTGACCTCGCCACGCGTGTGAGCGTCGAGGGCGGCGAGCGGCTCGTCGAGCAGCAGCACGGCTGGATCGGGCGCGAGGGCCCGAGCCAGCGCGACCCGCTGGCGCTCGCCGCCGGAGAGCTCGCGCGGCTTCGCGTCCGCGAGCGCCGCGAGGCCGAAGCGCTCAAGGAGGGCGGCCCCTCCCTTCCGGCCGAACTCGACGTTCTTGCGCACGGTCAGATGGGGAAAGAGCGCGTACTCCTGGAAGACAAGGCCAACCGATCGCTCCTCCGCCGGCAGGTCGATGCTTCGCGCCGAATCGAGCCAATCGTCTCCGTCTACCGAGATCCGTCCGCGGGCGATTTGAAGCCCGGCGATCGCCCGTAAGAGCGTGGTCTTGCCTGCTCCGGAGGGCCCGACGAGCGCCACGACCTCACGGCCGACGGTCAGCTCTACGTCGAGGGCGAACTCGCGGAGCGGAACGTCCAGAGAGAAATCGAGCGGGTCCATCCAGGGATCAACTTGAGCGCGAGTAAGAGGGCTGCGCCGAAGAAAACGAACTCGGCGCCGATAGCGAGCGCCGTATCGAGGTTCAGCTCGAACTGGGCGTAGACGGCCAAGGGGAGGGTCTGGGTGACGCCTTGCAGGCTGCCGGCAAACAGGAGCGTCGCCCCGAACTCGCCGAGCCCTCTGGCCAACGCGAGCGCTGAGGCGGCGCCGAGTCCCCCGGCCGCGAGCGGGAGCGCGACCCGCGCGAAGACGCGAAATGGTCGAGCTCGGAGCGTTCGCGCGGCGTCGAGCAGCGTGCCGTCGACGCCTTCGAAGCTCGCGATCGCCGCTCGCAGGTAGAGCGGGCTCTCGACGAACGCGACGGCGAGGATGACCGCGGCCTGCGTGAAGCCGATGTCGATCCCCAACGCGTTCAGCGTCCCGCCCAGCAGGCCGAGCCGTCCGAAGGTGACGAGCAGCGCGATCCCCGCCACCGCGGGCGGCAGAACGAGAGGCAGCTCGATCAGCGACAGCAGCAGCGCCCGCCCGCGGAAGCGGCCGCGGCCGATCGCGTAGGCCGCGGGGGTCCCAATCAGCAGCACCGCAGCATGGGCGATCGCGCTGGTCTTGATGCTGACGATGAGCGCGTCCTGCGCCGCAGAAGTGCCCAGCGCGTGAATGAGGTCGCCGGGCGGAATGCGTAGGAAGAGCGCCAGCACCGGCACGACGAGAAACGCAAGCGCGAGCGTCGCCGCCGCGACGGCCGTGACGGTGAAGGCGTGCTTCATCGCGGGCGCTTCGGGAGGCCGAAGCCCGCCTCCACGAGCAGCCGACGTCCTCGGAGCGAGGTCACCCGCTTGATGAAGGCCCGCCCGGCCGCACGGTGCGAGCTCTTGCGGACGACGGCGATCTCGTAACGAATTGGCGGTTGCGCCCAGGCCGGGATCAGCAGTGCCGGCGGGCTTCGCGTCGGTCTTGTAGACAAAGCCGGCGTCGCCCTCGCCGAGCGCGATCTTCGCGACGATCCCCTTCACGTCGGGCTCCTGGTCGACGACGTTGCTCATCACCGCCTGGGTGATCCCGAGCGAGTCGAGGATCTGCCGCGTGTAGGCGCCCACGGGAACGGAGGGCGTACCGATGATCACCTTGACCCCGTTTCGACGCAGGTCGTAGACGGAGTTGATGTGCGCCGGGTTCGAGCTCGGCACGATCACGATCAGCTTGTTCGTCGCGAACACGACGGGCTTGCGGAGCACGCCGTCGTGGTAGAGGAGCTCGGTCTGCTTCGGGCTCGCCGAGGCAAAGACGTCGGCCGGAGCGCCCTGGGCGATCTGCGCCGCCAGCATGTCGGAGCCGGCAAAGCTGTACCGCGGCGCCTTGTCGATGCGCGGGAAGACGCCGGTGAGCGAGGAGGCCGCGTAGACCGTGATCCGGGTCGCCGGCATGCTCGCCGCCGGAAGCGCGAGCACGACGATCGCGCCGAGCGCAACTACGAGACGTCTCACCGCTCGAGCATCACGGAGGTCGCCTTGACGATCGCGGTCGCCGGCGCGCCCGGCTTGAGACCGAGCTCCTCGACCGCCTCACGCGTTACGACCGCGACGACGCGAAACGGGCCTGCCTCGAGCTCAACCTGAGCAAGCAGCCCCTCGGTCTTGATCTCGCGGACGATGCCGCGGAAGCGGTTCCTGGCAGAGAGCTCGTGCGGCTCCCTCCCGCGCAGACGGGCGATCTCGGCTGCCGTGACGGTACGGCGGTTGGCGGCGTCCCGGCGCGTGCGGATGCGGCCGGTCCGGTCCCAACGGCGCAAGGTGTCGACGCTGATGCCAAGAGCCGCAGCGGCCTCGGAGGCAGAGTAGGTGCGCTGCCTAGGCATTGCCTAGACACTAATCGATGTGTGCTCCTCCCGTCAGCCGGCGAGCCGGAAGTAGAGCTGCTCCCGAATCGGGCGCGGCGCGCTGGTGGTGCGGATGATCGTCAAGGTGCCGCGCGCGTCGTTGTAGAGGCGAGTACCGCCGACAATCGCCAGGTCGTAGAACTGGCGGTAGTGGACCGTTCCGCTCGCAACGAGCTCGCCCTTAGGCAGGGTGAACGTGGCCGTGCACGTCCTCGTCATCCCGCCCATGAACGTGCAGAGAAAACGGGCGGAGCCGATCGGCTTCGGCGTGATCCTCCTGTTGAAAAGCATGTCGAAGATGATCTCCTGATCGCCGGGGCTCAGCCCCCGGGGGCCGACGTCGACACGTGTGTAGCCGAACTGCCGATCCGTGATGCGGATGAATCCCGGGCCGGTGGCTGCGCTCGACTCGAGGCTCGCGTACACCGCGACCCCTGCGAGGAGCGCGGCCACGACAAGCAGCCTTGAGGTACTGGGCATGATGTCTCCTTCCTTTCCTTGTCTTCTCATTCGGGTGAGGCGGTGGGAAGCTCGAACCAGAAAGTCGAGCCCCTGCCCGTCGTGCTCTCGAAGTTGATGTTGCCGCCGTGCGCCTCGACGAGGGAGCGCGAAATCGCAAGGCCGAGGCCACTTCCCTCGATTCCCTCTGCGGTGGCGTGTCCGCGGACGAATTTGCCGAAGATCTCGCGCTGGAGCTCCGCGGGGATTCCGACGCCTTCGTCCTGAATGCTGACGCGGACGATGCTGTCCTCTCGCTTTCCGGTAACGCGGACGACGCCGCCCTGGGGCGAATATTTGATTGCGTTCGAAAGCAGGTTCGCGACCACCTGCGCGAGGCGATTCGAGTCGCCGCGTACCGCAAGTGGTGTCTCTGGCAGCGACACGTCCAGGAGGTGTTTCGGGCTCTGGCCCGCAAAGAGCTCCGTCTGTTCGCGAACGACGGAGCCGACGTCGATCAGCTCCTTCGCGATCGACAAGTTGCCCTCCTCGAGACGTTGGACGTCCAGGAAGTCGTTGACGAGCGCGGCAAGCCGGCGGGCCTGCGCCTCGATGATGCCGAGATACTCGCGGCGCTGCTCGTCGGTGACTTCCCGCTGACGGAGGACCGACGTAAAGCCGAGAACGCTTGCGAGCGGCGTCCTCAGCTCGTGCGCCACGACACTGACGAGCTCGGACTTCGCGCTCTCGCTCTCCCGCAGCCGCTCGTTCTGGGCCTCGAGCTCGCGCCGGCTCGCCTCGAGGCGCTCGGCCATCCTGTTGAACGCGTTCGTCAGCTCCTCGACTTCGCCGGACCCCTGGGGCTTGAGGCGCGTCGCAAGGTCGCCGCCGGCGAGGCGCGCGGCGCCTTCCGCGACCTCCCGCACCGGCCGAGCAATCGACCGGGCGAGGTAGAGGCCGAACCCGGTCACCAGCAGGGCTGAAGCGATCAGGCCGGCGACGGCGGCGGCAATCGCCTCGTCGGAGCGACGCTGCGCGGCCGACGTCCGGGCGGCCGAGAGCGCGTTCTCGGTTGAGAGGAACTCTCCGAAACGTCTGCGGATGCCGGCGAGCTCCTGTGCCCCTTCGACCCTGACGATCGCTGTTCGAGAGGCCGCGGGGGTCGTGCGAGCGATCTCGACCACGGGCTCCGCGTAGCCGCTCACGTACTGATCGATTGCGGCGATGAGGTCTTCGGCCCTGCGCCGCTCGTCGGACGTCGTCGAGGCAAGCCGCCGAAAGGCCTTGAGCCGTCCGGGAAGCGCGGCGTGCGCGGTCGTCCACGGTCCGAGCAGGTCGCTCTTGCCGGTGAGCACGAAACCGCGGAGGCCGGTGTCGAGATCCAGCATGAGCTTCTCGAGCTGAAGAGTCTGCGCGGTGACCGCCTTCGCGTGGCGTTCGCGCTTCGTCGCATCGTCGAGGGTCGTGACCGCGTAGACGAGGACGCCGAAGACTGCCGCGATGAGCAGCGCGAGCAGGGCGCTCCCGACCATCAAGCGCGCCGAGAGCGATGCGGAACGACTCTTAAGCCGGAACGCCATCGTCTTCGAGCAAGGCGACAGCCGCGTCACGGAGCTCGTTGGGGTCGAATGGTTTCGCAACGAAGCGGTCCGCACCTGCCTCGATCGCCGCCTCGTCCGAGTGCGACCAGGCGCTGATCACGATCACGGGCGTCTCGGCGAGATCGTCTGCGCGCCGTAGCTCGGCAAGCACGTCGAGGCCGCCTTGGCCCGGCAGCATCAGATCGAGCACGATCAAGTCCGGATGCGTCCTGTGTGCCAGAGCGAGCCCGCTCGGGCCGTCGGGAGCCTCGAAGAACCGATAGCCGTCACCGAGCGCCAGCCGCACGAGCGTGCGCAGGTTCGGATCGTCCTCGCAAATGAGGACCGTCTTGACGGCGGTCGGTTCGGGTCGGGAGGTCACGACGGGTCGGCGTCGGTACTCAGAGGTTGGCTCGTCCTTGGAGAAACTGCAACCAGCTGGAAAGAAGTCCTTTCGCGCCGGGAGCTGCGGCTCCTGTCCGAACCGGCCTAGACTCGGCTTCCGATGCCAGGACGGCAAATCGTTGGGCTCGGCGGTGCGGGGTCGACCGAGGAGGAGACGCGGCGGCTGCTCGCTTACGTCGTCGGGCTCGCCGGCAAGTCCTCGCCGAAGGTCTGCTTCGTTCCGACGGCGGGAGCCGACGATGCCGCCTCTGTGCTGCGGATCTACGGCCTGCTGCCGGAGGAGGCTCACACCTCGTACCTCCCGTTCTTTCCGTGGCCGCCGCAGGACCTGCGCGGTTTCGCGCTCGAGCAGGACGTGATCTTCCTCGGTGGCGGCAACACGGCGAACGCGCTTGCGATCTGGCGGGTGCATGGGTTCGACGAGATTCTGCGGGAGGCCTGGCAAGCCGGCGTCGTACTGACCGGCTGGAGCGCCGGGATGATCTGCTGGTTCGAGGCGGGAATCACCGACTCGTTCGGCCCGCAGCTCGAGGGGATGCGTGACGGCCTCGGCTTCCTCGCCGGTAGCGCCTGCCCGCACTACGACGGCGAGGAGTTGCGGCGGCCGGTCTATACCCGGCTCGTCGCCGCGGGCTTCCCGGCCGGGGTCGCAGCGGACGACGGCGTCGGTCTGCATTTCGTCGACACCGAGCTGGCCGAGGCGGTGAGCGTGCGCGAGGGCGCAGGCGCCTACCGCGTCGACGCAGGCGGCGAGGAGCCGTTGCTGGTTCGGCTGCTCGGCTGAGTGAGCGCGAGGTCGCTGCGCTCTTTCTGGGGAATCGACGGCTAGGTCTGTGCCGAAGCGGGCGCAGCCGGCTCGGTGACGCCGATCATCGAGTCCCGTGTCACCAGCGCGGCCAGCTCCTCCTCGGTCAGCCTCTCGCTGCCGGCCGGGCGGCGCGGGATCACGAGGTAACGGATGTCCGCGGTCGAGTCGAGCACGCGCAGCTCGGTGTCTTCGTCGAGCTCGACCCCAAATTCCGCGAGCACTCCGCGTGGGTCGGAGACGGCTCGCGAGCGGTAGGGGAGGCTCTTGTACCAGTCAGGCGGCGGGCCGAGCAGCGCGCGCGGGTAGCAGGAGCAAAGCGTGCAGACGACCAGGTGGTGCACCTCTGGCGTGTTCTCGACGGCGAGGACGACCGGGGACGGCCCAGGGTCGAGACCGAGCTCGAGTGCCGCCGCGCGCGCGTCGGCGAGCAGGCGCCGCTTAAAGTCCGGGTCGGCCCAGGCGCGTGCGACGAGGCGCGCGCCATCGGCCGGCGAGCGGGAGACCAGCCAGTCGATCCCGTGGCGCACGTCCTCGCGGCGGATCACGCCCTTCTCGACGAGGAGCTCCTCGAGCGCCCGAGCACGTGCCGCTGCGGCGGGCTCGTCGCCGTTCGTGATCGGCGCGTGCGGGTGGTCGTGCTCGTCGTGCTCGCTCATTCCGCTTCCTCCAGCCAGTGCTCGAAGATGTCGACGTAGATGCGGTCCCTATCGTGGCCGTGCGCGTCGGGCCAGACGTCATGGTGTGCGAAGCCGACGAGGTAGAGCGGCTGCTTGGGCAGCCCGTCCGTGCCATAGGCCCGCGTCTCAGGATTTGTGAACGAGGCGTGGACACGCTCGACCTGGCCCGTCTTGCCTTTCACGTAACGGGGCGTGCGGTGATGACCCTGGTGCGGCCGCGCCGCGACGCGCACTCGCTGGCCGGGGCGATACCTCATCGAGCGAGCCTTGCGTCGAGCTCGCCGGGCGCTAGCACGCCTTTCTCGGTGAGGATCGTTTCGACCGAGTAGAGCCAGCGCTCGTAGTACGACGCCTGCTCGTACTCGTCCGGCGGCATGCTCTCGATGCCCCGCCGCAGCTGATCCACGTTCATCACGCCCTGGTGGCCGAGCGCGCCCACGAGCGCATCCGTTAGCAGCTCCCAATCGGCGAGCTCGTGCTCGCTCCGGTCGATCGCTGCGTCCGTCGGCCACCCGCCGCGGTCGTGCACGGCTCGCTCCACTCGCCGATCGTAGCGCCGCACGCCGTTCAGGTCGGTCGGCGCTTCGCGGCCCCCGCCGCATGCAGAGAAACCGGAAGGCATTGACAGAAATCGGTAGGAAAGCAATCATCTTCCTACTAATTGGCGTTGTTCATAGCTGCGGCCGTCTGGGGGGCGGGCGGTCGCGTGCGGGGAGAGGAGACTGGAACATGCGGTATGTATCTGCGAAGGCCCTCGGGCTGGTTGGAGTCACAAGCGCAGCTGTCATTGCGGCCGTGCTCGTGCTGGCAAGCGGCGGCACGGCCGCGGGCAAGAACATTTGCTTGACGCCGTCGACGACCGTTGCGTCGTGCGTGAAGGAAGTGGCCGCGCCGCATTTCATCTCACAGGGAGCCGACGCACTCTCGATTACAAAATTCACGAACGAATCAGGCAGTGGCGGAGGGACTGCGACGCACGTGGTCATCGCGGCCGGTTTCTCGAGCCCTGTGGACGTCAGGTCGATAACCCTCCTAATCAACGGCTCGGCGGCGGATGTGACGGGCTGCACCCCGGCGAGCTCGCCCGCGACTGGAGTGAGCTCTGTCTCCTGTCCGGTCGGAAACCTGGCCGGTAGCGGCACCGCGAAGCTCACGGTCCGGTTCGCGGCGAGCACCAGCACGACGCTTACAGGGACGGCGACGTACGGCGAGGGTAACGGGACCCCGGGCCAACCGACCAATTCCGTGCAGGGGAACACGGACACGGTCACCGTGCCGAGCGACGGGTCGGCGGGGGGCGGCTGCTCCAACACGGCGCAGAACGTCACCGGGACGATGGGGGGCCAGACCACGTCGGCGTCGGTGGGCACGGCAGCAGACAGTTCGCTGCCATGCACCTACGCTGATGCAGGGGTGCTCAGCAGCGCGCTCGCCGCTGCTGGAACGCTGAAGTCGCAGATCTCCTTCGTCGAGTTCCCGGCGCTCGCGAACGGAGCACTCGCGACGGTGAAGATCCTCTTTACGCCGCTACCGGCCGGCGTCAACCTCAACAAGCTGAAGCTGCTCGAGGACACGAATTACACCGCGGGTTCGTTCTTCCAGACCTCCATCACGGTCCTCCCCTGCGACAAGTCGGGCAACATCCAGGCTCCGGTCGGGATTCCGGCGCAGTTCGCGACCGATGCCGACGCTCACAGCAACGACTCGTGCATCTTCAACCGGTCGCCGCTGCCGGGGGGCGGCGGCGAGTTGGATCTGCACGTCTTGAGCTCGCCCCTCGACGGGCACTACGGCACTTGACCTGAACTGCAGCTAGACGACGGGCTGGGCCGGTTTGCGGCTCAGCCCGTCGAGCATGACCTCGACCCGCGCGAGCGGGACCGCCATCTCTTTCAGAGCGGCAAGATCGCGGGCTTCCTCCAGTGCCGCGCGCGCGCCGTCGGTGTTGCCCGCCGCGGACAGAACCTCTGCCAGGTCGATCAGGGCATCCGTCCGCATCAACGGGGCTTCGACTCCCGGAATCCGTGAGACCGCTCCTTCGGCCAGCCGCACGGCCTCGTCAAAGTCGCCGCGGTGTGCGAGCACTTTCCCGAGGACCGAGCGACAGAGGCAGTCCACCTCGATGTCGTCGCCCGCCGCGAGTCGCTGGGCCTCGATCGCGAACGTCTCCGCCTCGTCGACGCGGCCCTGCTCGTAAAGCGCCTGGGCGAGCATCGCCCCGATGCTCGTGCGGAAGAAGATCTCTCCCATCGCCTCGAGCTGCTCGTAGTCGTGCCGGAGATCGACCTCTGCGGCCTCCGGAGCACCGGCGAGGAGCTCGACGCGGGCCAGCATGAAGGAGGTCGAGGCCGCGAGGACACGGGCGCCGACATCCTCCAAGATCGCCCGCGCCTGCCGGTAGAGGCTCCGTGCGCGATCGAAGTCGCCGTCGAGGCCGACGAGGCACGCGAGTGAGTTGATGATCATCGCCTCGGATTGCTTGTGATGCAGATCCCTCGCCAGCATCTCCTCGCAGGCTGCGATTGCGGTGCGTACGGGTGTCGGGCTGTCGCAGAGCGCCTGGCTGTAGGCGCCCGACAGCCGCGACTCCAGCCGCTTGTTTCCAGCGAGTCGTGCGTGTTCGACCGCCCGCCGTGCCGCGGCTGCTGCCGCCTCCCAGCGGCAGACGGCGGCGTGGGTGAAAGCGATCATCCGCCAAGCGGTCGCGAGCTCGGTATGTGCCTCTCGTCTCTCGAGCATCGGGATCAGCTCGGCGGTCGTCCGCTCGACCTCTGCGCGAAAAGCGCCGAGGTCGGTGGCGACGTGATGACGTACGAGCAGGCTCGTCAGCAGGGCGTCTGCCCGCAGCCCCTCGTCGTCGAGCTCGGTGGCGCCTTCGACAGCCTCGTCGAGGAACAACTCGGCCCAGGCAAACTCGCCCGTCTCCATCATCGCCTCGCCGAGGTCGGGGAGAAGGGCTAGCCGTGCCGGATCCCGTTCTGGCAGGAGGGCTACCGCGCGGCGAAGGAGGTTGGCGGCGGCAGCCATGTCACCTCGCGCGAACGCCCTGCCTCCGGCAACAGCGAGATGTGCGGCCGCGCGCCGGCCGAGCTCGAGGCCGTGATCGTCGAGGGGGCCGAGCTCCGAGAGGTATTGGTGAGCCTGCTCGAGGTGATAGCCGAGGATCTCCTCGAACTCCGCTTCGCGGTGGCGCTCGCGGTTGATCCGCTCGGCCCAGTCGGCGAAACGTTCGTGCAGCCCCGCCCGTGCCCGTTTCAGGATGCCCTGGTAGGCCGCGTCGCGAACAAGAATGTGATGGAACCGGTAGCTGCGTTCCGTTTGCTCCGGCTGTGGGCGCACGAGCTGCTTCTGCGTCATCGAGACGAGGTGTGCCCCCACGTCGGGCCGAACCGGTTCGGGAGCGAGTTCCTCGACCGGCGGTTGCTCGAAGGCGAGACCGATCACCGACGCCGGCTCGATCACTGCGCGCTCCTCCGCCGAGAGGAGATCGAGGCGCGCCGCCAGCAGGGCCTGAATCGTCGGCGGGATGGCGAGTTCCGAGAGGTCGCCGGCGGGGACCCAGCGGCCCGCCTCCTGCCTGAGCAGACCGTCGTCGATCAACATCGAGAGAAGCTGTTCGACGAATAGTGGGTTGCCTTCCGCCGCCGCGACGATCCGGTCGCGTGCCTCCTCGGGAATCGCCGCGTCGCCGAGGAGGTTCCTGGCGATCAGCGCGCTTTCGTCGTCAGACAGCGGTTCGAGCTCGATCACCTGTCTGTCGTCTTGCAACCAGTCGGTCCGGCGCTCGAGCAGATCGGGGCGGGTGGCGCAAAGCAGGAGGAGCGGCGCCCCGGACGACGTGGCGGCGACGTGCTCGATCAGGTCGAGGAAGGCGTTTTCCGCCCAGTGGATGTCCTCGAAGACGACGACAAGCGGTTGCCTCGTCGCCTCGACCTCGAAGAGCTTGCGCGTGCCCCAGAACACTTCGTCCAGCGGGAAGTCGGCCTCGGCCAGGCCAATCGCGGAGGAAACCCGGGCGACGACGTCCTCTCCTTCGGGCCCCGCGAGCTCGGAGAGCTTGGCGCGAACTTGCTCGGGCGCATCCTCGTCGCGGATTCCCGCGCCCTCGCGGACAATCTCCACGAGCGGCCAGAAGGTGATGCCCCGGCCGTAAGGAAGACAGCGGCCGCGAACCATGCGTGCGTCCGGGGACGCCAGGCGGCCGAACTCCTCGATCAGCCGGGACTTCCCCACGCCGGCCTGAGCCGTGATGGTCACGAGCCGGCACGCACTATCGCGAACTGCTGTCTGCAACTCGCTCTCGAGCACGCCAAGCTCGCGCGCGCGGCCCACGAGCGGGCTGTCGTGCCGCCGCTCGACGCTCTCCGCCGCGAGGGCGGAGACGAGCCGGTAGGCAGGCACGCGTTCTGCCTTGCCCTTCAGTTCGAGCGGCTCGACCGGCTCGACCTCAACCGCGTGGCGAACGAGGCGGTACGTCGCATCGCCGAGCAGAACCTCGTTCGTCGGCGCAGCCTGCTCGAGACGCGCGGCTGTGTTGACGGTATCGCCCGTGACCAGCCGCTGCCCCGTCGTTGGATCGCCGGCAACCACCTCGCCGGTGTTGACGCCGGTGCGGTTGCCGACGGTCACGCCCCAGCGCTGGTCCAGCTCCTCGTTCAGAGCGGCGAGCCTGTCTCGCATCTCGGCTGCGGCGCGAACCGCCCGCAGCGCGTCGTCTTCGTGGAGCCGCGGCAGCCCGAACACGGCCATGATCGCGTCCCCGATGTACTTCTCGACGGTACCGCCGTGCCGCTCCAGTGCCGCGCGCATCTCGTCGAAGTAGCGCGACATCACCTCTCGGACTGCCTCGGAGTCGAGTTTCTCCCCCATCGCCGTCGAGCCCTTGAGGTCGGAGAAGACGATCGTCACCGTCTTCCGGACCTCCTGCGGCGGCAGCGCGGGCGCCAGCGGCGTGCCACAGAACCCGCACAGGCGGAAACGATCAGGATTTTCTTCGCCGCAGCCGGGGCAGATCACCGTTCGAGTGTACGGCGGCCGGCTAAAAACCTAAAGCAGCGAATGCCGCTTGCGCTGGGCCCCGGCCCGGTCGGCGAACCCCTGCTGGTCAACTCCGAACGACAGCAGTAGGCTTGGGGTCGAATGGAGGCCGGGGCTACGAAGCAGCGAACGGTCATCGTCGTCGATGACCACCCATCCGTCCGCCTTCTCTGTCGGATCGGCCTCGAGGCGGCGGGAATACGCGTCACCGAGGCAGCGGACGGAGCCGAGGCGATCGAGCGGATTCGTCACGACCGGCCGGACCTGATCTTGCTCGACATCATGATGCCGCGGCTGTCTGGGTGGGAAGTTGCCGCCCAACTGATGAACGAACCCTCGACGAACGACATCCCGATCATCTTCATCAGTGCGTTGACCGGGCTGCACGAGCGAAAGCGTGCATCCGATCTCGGTGCGTTCGACTACTTGAGCAAGCCACTCGATCCGGCCGAGCTTGCGAAGACCGTGATGGCCGCTCTCGATCGGATCGAGCGCGGCGATCGCGAATCACTCCTCGCCGAGACGTTCGGGCGCGCCGTAGGCTGAACGTCGCCTACTCCGCGCCTTAACACAGGCGCAAAGCGCGCTTAACGGCCCTGCAACGGGGCGGAGTTATAACCGGACCGTGAGCGCACGGGGGCATCTGCTGCCGGTCGCTGCGCTTGGCGCGGCGAGTGTGGTTGGAGGGGTGGTCTCGCTGGTCGGGGCCACGGCGCTCGGCGTCGGCAGCACGACGACGACGGTGCGCCAGATCCAGCCGGCCCTCGGCGGCAACTCGCCGACCTCCTTCGAGACGGCGAGGCGCGGCAGGGCGCTGACGATCAACGAGATCTTCCGCAAGGACGCGCCCGGTGTCGTTCAGGTGACCTCGACGCAGGTGATCAGGACGAACTCCGATCCGTTCTTCAATTTCGGCCTGCCTCAGACGCAGACCCAGAAGGCGCTCGGCTCCGGCTTCGTGATGGACAAAGCCGGCCACATCGTCACGAACTACCACGTCGTCGCCGGCGCAAGGTCGGTCGAGGTCAGCTTCTCGAACAGTGACAACATGACGGCGCGAATCGTCGGCTCAGACCCGTCGACAGACCTCGCAGTCCTGCAGATCGACGCGCGCTCACGCGCCTTGACGCCGCTCGCGTTCGGCAACTCGGACAGCGTGCATGTCGGCGACTCCGTGGTCGCGATCGGCAATCCGCTCGGCTACGACCGCTCGGTCACCGCCGGCATCGTCAGTGCAGTCCAGCGCGCGATCAGCGCTCCGAACCAATATCCGATCGATCACGTGATCCAGACGGACGCGCCGATCAACCACGGCAACTCCGGCGGCCCGCTGATCAACTCCCGCGGCGAGGTGGTCGGCGTCGCCGCCCAGATTGCCACCGGCAATACCGGCAGCGACGGCAACATCGGCATCGGCTTCGCGATCCCGGTCAACACCGTTCGCACCGTCGTCGCCCAGCTGATCAAAAAGGGCACGGTCGAGCACGCCTTCATCGGCATCACCGCGAAGCCGGTCACGGCCGAGATCGCTGATCTGTTCAGGCTTCCCTCAAAGAGCGGCCTCCTGGTCGCCTCCGTGCAGCCGGGCAGCGGTGCGGCTGCTGCCGGGCTGCGCGCGGGAACCGATACCGCTGTCGTCTCCGGCGAGAGCTGGCCGATCGGCGGCGACCTGATCGTTTCGGCCGACGGGGTCCGGCTGAGCTCCATCAACGAGCTCCGTGACCTGATCGCGGCAAAGCAGCCCGGCCAGTCCCTCTTACTCGTGGTCTACCGCGGTACCCAAAAACTGACTCTCGACGTCAAGCTCGGACGGCAGCCATCTTCCCCGGGTTGACCGTCCTGGAAGGCCCCTGACCCCTAGGGGCCGCGCTCCCGCGCAAGCAGCCGTTGCCAGCACGGCTTGCGGGAGCGCTTACTGGAGGGCCCGATGCCTGCCCGGGCCCTCCAGTCTTTTCCGCTAGGCAGAAAAGACTGGAGGAAATTGGACCGCGCGCAGACCCTCGCCGCTTCGCGGCGAGGCCTTCACGCACCGGGTCCCGCGCAGAGCTCGTCATTAGGGACGAGCGTCGCGGCCGCGTGCGGAACGACGTTTAGCCTTCGGCTCTTGATCGAGCAGAAGTTTGGGGAGAGCCCGCCATTTTCCGTCGGCGTTGAGGAGGAGGTGATGATCCTTGACGCCGAGACGCTCGCGCTTTCGCCCTCGGTCGAGCTGCTGATCGGCGAGTCGGAGAAGCTCGAGCTGCCGGGGCGGCTCAAGACCGAGCTCTTCGCGTCGGTGGTCGAGCTGAACACGGACATCTCCGACTCGGTCGGAGGGGCGCACGAGGCGCTCCGTGAGCTCCGGCGCGCGGCTGCGCTGATTGCCGAGGACAACGGCCTCCGGATCGCCGCCGCCGGCAGCCATCCGTTCAGCGACCCCGAGCAGCAGCAGATCGCGGCTGATCCTCGCTACAAGGAGTTCGTCGGGTTCGCGGGAGTCTCCGCGCGCCGGCAGGGCGTCAGCGGGCTGCACGTCCACGTGGGCATGCCGACCGCCGCCGCCTGCTACGCGACGCTGGAAGGGATCCTGCCGTGGCTGCCGCTCGTGCTCGCGCTGTCAGCAAACTCGCCCTACCTCGCGGGGCGGGCGACCGGGCTCGCGTCGAACCGCGCCGAGGTGCTGGCGCAGCTGCCTCGCGCCGGGGCTCCACCGGCGTTCGGCTCCTACGAGGCCTGGGAGCGCTTCGTCGAGCGCCTGATCGGGCTCGGGCTCGCCGACGACTACACACGTTTCTGGTGGGACGTTCGTCCTCATCCCCGCTTCGGGACACTCGAGATCCGAATGCCCGACCAGCCGACCGGCCTTGCGGTCACCGCTGCGCTCACCGCGCTGCTGCAGGCGCTATGTGCGTCCGTCGAGGTCGAGCGGGCTCGGCCGGCCGAGCGCGGCGACTACGCCCAGAATCGCTGGGCGGCGCTGCGCTTCGGCACAGGCGCCGAGCTCATCCACCCGGACGGCACACGCCTGGTTCGCGCTCCCGAACTCGCACGCGAGCTCCTCGGTCTCATTGGGCCCGCGGCAGAGGAGCTTGGAACGACCGACCTGCTCGCGGCCCTCGATCCGTCGACGTGCGAAGGCGAACGTCAGCTCGAGATCGGGGAGCGCGAGGGGCTCGACGCGGTCTGCGCGGACCTGGTCGAGCGGACGCTAGGCTGAAGGGCGATGGCCGTTCGCTCGGAAACGCTCCAGGTCAGCGGGATCCGCTGCGAACGCTGCGTGCAACGGCTGGGCGCGGCGCTCCAAGGCCACGAGGGCCTCGAGTTCGCGAATGCGAACCTGATGGGCACGGTGACGCTGAGCTGGGACGAAGAGCGCACCGATCTCGACGCGCTCCTCGCCGCGATGGCCCAGGGCGGGTTTCGCCCGGCCCAGCCGGTCTAGCCCTTGCCCGGCGCCCGGTCGCTGAGGTAGCCGGCCGTCGTGCCGTCCTGGTCGGCATCGAGTCCGCCCTCGCGGATCTCGGCGCGCTCCTCGTCGGCCGGCTCGCGGCCGGCGCGGAACGTGTCTTGGTCGGCGCTGTCGCCGGGCGCGAGCTCGTCGTACCCCTCCGTCTCCGGGGCCGGCGTGTCCTCCGCGAGGCCAAAGTGCACGGCGACGGCATGAGTGTCGATCGAGCCGTTCTCCAGCCTCGGCGAGCTCTCGACGATCTCCTTCGAGACGCTGAGCCGAACGATCTGCTCGCCGTCGGTGGTGTAGGCAAACGTCTCCGGGATGGCATGCCGGGTCTTTTTCAACACCCCGTGCTCGACGATCAGGTGCCGGTCGCGGACCTCGGCAACGTGACCGATCTTGCTGTCGTCGCTGGTGACGACCTCGAACCCTTCCATGACAACCTGCCTTTCAAATTGATGGCAGGCTCGCCCTTACCCTGCTCGCACCCGGATCTAACGGGAATGGAAGGCCGCCGGGCCGCGTTGCAGCCTCAAAAGAAGCGTTGGTAGGGTGGCCGCCGTGGGTGAGACGGCACCGGAGACTGAGGCGAGAAGACTCGCCGAGGACGCGCGAGACCGCGTCCGGTTCGAGGAAGAAGCGCTCGAGCTGGCCGACCAGGTCTATCGCGTCGCCAGGCGGATGGTCTCATCCCGAGAGGAAGCCGAGGATTTGATGCAGGAGACATACGCACGGGCCTTTCGAAGTTGGAGATCGTTTCAGCCGGGAACGAATCTCCGGGCCTGGCTCCTCCGCATCCTGACGAACCTCAACATCGACCGGGGCCGGCGCGTGCAGCGCGCCCCGGACATGCAGCCGCTCGAAGAAGGCGACTACTTCCTCTACAACAAGCTCGAGGAGTCGACGCAGGCGCCGAATCCGGACGAGGAGCGCGTGATCGAGCGGCTCTCCCAGGACGACGCCGTTTCGGCGCTCTCGGCGGTGCCCCACGATTTTCGGGACGCGATCGTGCTTGTCGACCTCGGCGACTTCAGCTACAACGACGCGGCGCAGATCCTCGACATCCCGGTCGGAACCGTGATGTCTCGTCTGCACCGCGGACGGCGAATCCTGAAGCGGGAGCTCGCCGAGCGGGCCGTTGATGACGGAGGTGACGTGACGTGAGCGGATTCGCAATCGATCCCTGCGACCAGTGCGAAGAGCTGCTGCAGCCCTTCCTCGACCGGGACCTAAGCGAGGAGGAGCGGATGATTGCGGAGGACCACCTGACCGGCTGTGAGTACTGCCGCAAGCGCTACCGGTTCGAGGAGCAGCTGCGGCGCTTCGTCCGCCAGGCGGTAGTGGAGCCGATGTCGCCCGAGCTGAAGACGAAGCTCGCTGAGCTACGGACGCCGCTGATCTAGCCGATTCGAGGCGGCCCGGCGATTACGACGAGGCGGCGCGGGTTGCTGCCGCCCGGCAGGGGCTTCGCCTGGACGCCGAGCTGGCGGGCGAGACGGTTTCCATAGGCGTCGCCGCCAGGCTCGAAATAGACGGCGGTGCTCGGGTAGTCGAAGCGGTTTGCCTTCGACACGCGCTTGATCCTGTAACCGAGGCCGCCGATCTTGCTTGCGAGCGCCCGGGTGTAGTAGATGTCGCCGCCTCCGTTCAGGACGTCGACGCTGAACTTCCAGGTCGGCGGCAAGGGCTTCGTCTGGAGGCTCCTGTTCTTTGTGTCGCTCCCGAAGCCGCCGAGGGTGGTGAAGGCGAGGGCGGCGAGCAGCGCGACCCCCGCTGCCGCGCTGACGATTCGGCTGCGCGGATAGCGCTCAGGGCGCGGCTGGACCGGCAGGCGCGCGAGACCGCGCGCCTCGTCCTGGTCGACGCCGAGCGCCGTCGCATAGAGCACCACCGCGACCAGGGCGTCGTCAGCGCTGGGAAACCGGTAGACGCGCCCCTCCTCGAGCCACTCGATCTGGTCGGACGTGAGTCCGGCCCGGCGGGCAGCTTCGTCGACCGTCAGCTTGCGCTGTAGACGCGCCGATGCGAGCGGCGAGGGCTCCTGTTGCTCGAGTTGAGGCGCGACCGACATGGGACGCGTTCCTCATTCTGCGCCGGCATCGCCCACCCTCCTGCGGAGGTCTTCCGGAACGTCGACGTCTCCCGGCGCGCCGAGGTCATCACACGGGACCAGGACCGGCTCGAGCGCGCGCGCGCCCTCGTCGGGAATCTGCGCCCAGATTGCCCGATCGAGGAGGACCGGGTGCCCGCGATTGCCGCTGTAGCTTGCGGCGACAACGTCCCCGGCACCCTCGCGCCAGGAGGCGACGATCCGGTCGATCGCCTCAGGCGCGAGCATCGGGCCGTCGGCGAGGACGACGACCGCCGCCTCGGCGCTCGGTGATAGCGCAGCCAGCCCGCAGCGCAGCGAGGCCCCGGGGCCGCGCTCCCAGTCGGCGCATTGCACGACCGTTGCATCGGTTTCGACGTCGTGCGCTCCGACTACCACGACGATCCCCTCGATCGAACGCGCCCTGCGAACGCGCTCGAGCACAGGGGCGAGGAGGAGCCGCTGCTTCGGTGAACCGAAGCGAGAGGAGGCTCCTGCCGCCAGGACGACCGCAGAGACCATGGCGCACATTGTTCACGCCTCCTGCTTGCACGTCAGCTTTCGAGCCTGTGGAAAACTTGACACAGGTTCGGCACGTTTTCTGCTTGACAAAAACCGGTGTCGGACACCGGTTTTGTCAAGGGCCGGATGCGACGGAACTGTGACGAAAGTGAGTCTTTTCGCCACGCTCGTTTCAACCGCGAACCGTCAGGCGCCCGCCGGCGCGCTGACGGCTTCGACCGCACGTCGGATCAAGGCTCGCGCGATCTGCACCTTGTAGGCGGTTCCGGGCAGCGGGGTCGCCTGCTCGAGCGCATCCACCGACGACAAAGCCCAGGGGATCGGCGCGACCCCGGCCAGCGCGAGGCGGACGCCGTCTGCGAAGCGGGCGGCGGCGACTCCGACGATTGGAAACGACCACTTGCGGCGCTCCATCGCCTTGAGGTAGACGCTCGCCTGAGGCTGCGGCACCTCTAGCTCGAGGATCAGCTCACCCGGCTCGAGCGCCGTCACGTTGCGGTCGTCATCGGTCGGCAGCCGGTAGAGCTCGGTGAGCGGAAGCTCGCGGGCAGTCGTCCGCAGACGCGCGTCCAGCGCCAGCAGTGCTGCGGCCGGGTCGGACGGATGCGCCGACGCACAGCGCTCGTTGCCGAAGATCGCGTGCTCGCGGTGTTGCCCGGCCTTGGCGTGGCACACGTCGCCGCCGTGGAGGTAGCACGGAAACTTGAGCCGCCAGTACCAGCATCGGGTCGCCTGCAGCAGGTTGCCGCCGAGCGTGCTCATCGAGCGCAGCTGGGGCGACGCCGCGAGCGAGCACGCCTCGCGCAAGGTTTGCGGGATCTCCGGATCGGCCTCGAGCTCCGCCAAAGTCGTACCCGCTCCGATCCGCGTCCCGTCGACCCCGCGCGGGACGACGTCGCGGAGCTCGACCAGCTTTTCCGCCTGCACGATCCCGTCGCGGAGCAGCGGTACGAGCTCCGTCCCGCCTGCGAGCGCGACGGAGCCGTTGCCGAGCGCCGCCGACGCGGCCTCGGCGGACTCAGGCCGGAGCAGCTCCAACTCGCTCCGGCGCTCGCCGCCGCTCTTCCGCCTCGCGTAGCGCGCGCAGCATCTCTTCGCGCGTGATCGGCAGCGAGTGGATGTCAGCGCCTGTCGCGTCCCGGATCGCGTTCGCGATCGCGGCGGCTGTTGGGACGATCGGGGGCTCCCCGAGCCCTTTCGAGCCGAGGTTGGTGAGATGCTCGTCCGGCTTGTCGACGAACTCGCAGACGATTTCCGGCACGTCGGCGATCGTCGGCAGCTTGTAGGAGTCGAGCGTCAGCGTCAGCGTCGCGCCGCTCTGCGGGTCGAGGAGGCGCTCCTCGGAGAGCGTGTGTCCGATTCCCTGGATGATCCCTCCTTCGACCTGGCTCTGAGCGCCGAGCGGGTTGATGATCCGGCCGACGTCGTGGATCGCCGCAACGCGCTCGACTCGGATTTCGCCCGTCTCGACGTCGACGGCGACCTCGGCTACCTGGATGCCGAACGTCAGTACGCGCATCCCGGTCGGGTTCGGCCCCCGGGCGCCCTTGCCGAGGATCTGGGCGTCCTCGAGCAGCCCGGTGACCTCCTCGAGCGGCCAGGAGCCGCCATCGGCGGAGATCACCTGCCCGTCCTTGATGTCGAGCACGCGCTCCTCGAGGTGGTAGCGCTGGGCGGCGATCTCGATCAACTGCCGTTTGGCGTCCGCGGCCGCCGCGCGCACCGCCGGGCCCATCGAGGGCGTGGTCGAGGAGCCGGCCGAAAGCGAGGCAAACGGGCCGCGTGCCGAGTCGCCGAGCTCGACCCGGACGTGATTCAGCGGCACCCCGAGCTCCTCGGCCGCGATCTGTGCCATCACCGTCCGGGTGCCGGTGCCGATGTCCTGCATCGCCGTCACGACGACGGCGCGCCCGTCCGAGCCGACCCGGATCCACGCGTACGACGGCGGGCCGCCGCCGCCGTACCAGACCTGGCTGGCGAGGCCGACACCGCGCTTCCAGACGTCGTCCGACCGCGCCCGCACGGCCTCCCGGCGCGCCCAGTGCGGCTCGGCCATCCGGTAACAGTCGAGCAGGTTCTTCGACGAGAACGGCCGGCCCTCGACGAGGTCGTGGTCGGCGTAGTTCCGGCGCCGTAGCTCGAGCGGGTCGAGATCGAGCTTCGCAGCAAGCTCGTCCAGAAGGCACTCGAGGCCGAACGTTCCCTCGACGAAGCCGGGCGCGCGGAAGGCGGCGTTCGGCGGCGTGTTCAGCCTGGCGCTGAACGTTTGCGTACGGACGTTCTCGCAGTCGTAGAGCATCTCCATCGGCCCGTAGGTCGGGCACGAGAATCCGCCCCAGCCGATCACGTTGACGTACTCACCCGAGAGCGCCGTCAAGGTCCCGTCAGAGCGGGCGCCGGCGACGAGTCGCTGGATGGTGGAGTTGCGGTTGCCGCTGACGAGGTTCTCCTCGCGGCGGGTGAGGGCGCAGCGGACGGCGGCCCCGGTCTGGCCCGCGAGCGCGATCGCGATGAAGGTGTAGTCGCCGGGGTTGTTTTTGGCGCCGAAGCCTCCGCCCATGAAGTTGCAGACGACGCGCACCTTGTCGCGCGGCAGGCTGAGCGCCTCGGAGACCTCGTCGCGAATGCCCCAGATGTACTGCGTCGAGGTGTAGACCTCGAGCGTGTCACCCTCCCAGCGGCAGACCGACTGGTGGGTCTCCATCGCGTTGTGGAGCACGGTCTGCGTTCGATACTCGCCGTCGACGACCACGTCCGCCTCTGCCAGGGCGCGCTCGATGTCGCCGCGCGCGTAGTGCCGCGGCTCGTCGGTGAACGACTCCCGGCGCACCGCCTCGTCCGGATCGAGGAGTGGCTCGAGCACCTCCCACTCGATCTCGATCAGCGCCAGGGCTTCCCGGGCTCGCTCGGCACTCTCGGCGGCGACCGCCGCAACAGGTGCGCCCTGGAAGGGTGGCTCCCGTTCGAGCACGTGACAGTCCTCGGGCCCGATCGCCCCGCGCACCCACGGCGTCGCGCGCGCCCTCGTCAGGTCTAGTTTTTTCACGCGCGCGCGCGCGTAAGGAGAACGCAGCACGGCGGCGTGCAGCATCCCCGGCGGCGAGAAATCGGCCGTGTAGGTCGCCTGGCCTCGCGCTCGCTCATGGCCGTCGAGCCGGCGGGCCGGCCTGCCGACGCTCCCGCGCGGTCCCGCGGGCCATTGCTCGAGCACGTCTTCGTCGACGACGATCCACTGCTCGGTGTAGCGCCCTTCGACCTCCTTTTCGGTGCGGATCAGCCTTGCCATGTGAGTACGGCCTCCTCGATCTTCGGATACGCGCCGCAGCGACAAAGGTTGCCCGACATCGCGTGCCTGACCTCGTCGGAGGTCGGCTCGGGCCGGGCCTCGACGAGCGCGGCGGCGGAGACGATCTGGCCCGGGGTGCAGAAGCCGCACTGGAGAGCGTCCGCGCGGACGAAGGCATCGACGAGCGGATGCTCGGCCAGGCCTTCGATGGTCGTCACCCGGCGGTCACCGACGGTGTGGACGAGCGTGATGCACGAGAGCACCGGCACGCTGTCGAGCTGGACGGTGCAGGCGCCGCAGTGCCCTTCGCCGCAGGCGATCTTCGTGCCCGTCAGGCCGAGGTCGAGCCGCAGCGCTTCGGCGAGCGTCCGCCCGACGGGCGCCTCGAGCTCGTAGGCATGGCCGTTGACCGTGAGCACGACCATCTATGCGCCCAGTTTGGCCGTTGTCGGTTTGGGCTTGGTCACTCGTGTGCTCCGTGTCCGCTTCGGTTTCTCGGGCTCACCAGTCTCCGGTGTCACTGCGAGGATGTCCGCAAGGTGGATCAGCCGAAACGTCATCCGGCTGATGATCCGCTGATCCGGCTCGTCGTTCACCTCGGGCAGCAGCCGCCAGAGCTCGCGCGCGGCGATCAGCAGTTCCTTGATCTGCTCGCGCTCGTCGGTGTGTCCGTCGCGGTCGTAGCAGGCGTTGAGCGCGAGACCGATCACGCCGACCGTGTCAGGCTGGCGCGTCCAGAGGAGAGGCGTAGCCATCGAGAGGTACTGGTGGATCCGCGCGAACGCCATCGGCTGCGAGAACGTCTCCCCGCCCTTCGGAGGGGTCGGCTCGAGCGGCGGCTCGCCCGCCGCGATTCTGTTCGCATTCCCCGCCAGCATCGCGCGGAGATCCTCCTCGTCGAGGCCCGACGCGCGTGCGGTTCGTAGTGCGATCAGCAGCGAGCTCGGCTGCTGCCCGTAAGGAAAATCGGACGCATAGACGATCTGCTCCGGAGAGAAGACGCGGAAAACGCTGAGCAGGTCGATCGGGCTCCACACCGAGGTGTCGAAGAAGACACCCGCCTTGCCGGCGAATCGCTCGGCGAGGGCCGGCAGGTCGGCGATGCCGCCGTGCGCGATGATCAGCTGCGCCTCGGCATAGCGGTCGACGAGCGCGGCGAGCTCACTCGCGATCGGAGGCAGGCCGCGGCCGCCGTGGATCAGGATCGGGACGCGGCGCTCCGCGGCCAGAGCGAAGACCGGCGCCAAGCGCTCGTCGTTCAGGAGGAAGCGCTGCGCACGGGGGTGCAGCTTGATGCCGCGGGCGCCGAGATCGAGGCAGCGGATCGCCTCCTCGATCGGATGCTCACCGAGGTCGAGACGGACGAACGGGATCAGCTTGCCGCCGGAGCGCTTCGCGTAGGCGAGGGTCCGGTCGTTCGCGGCTCGGAACGCGGGGTGCCGGTCCGGCTCGTCGAGGCAGAACATGAAGCAGCGCGAGATCCCGTAGCGCTCATTGAGGGCGATGAGCTCGTCGTAGCTGCCGCTGAAGCCGTCGATGTCCTGTCCGAGGTGGACATGGGCGTCAAAGATTTCGGCCTTGGGCGGCAGGGCCGAGACGAGCTCCTGCGCGTACTCGTCGACCAGCGCTTGGGCCCGGGCGAGCGCCTCGTCCATGGCGATGCAGTCTACGTGCGTGAACCTTTGGCCTCTCGGTCTCTCCCGAGCGCAGCGATGGGACAAACTAGCCCCGCGGAAAATCCGTAGGATTTTGCGCGGATATGAAGGACGTCTTGATCTGGGCGGACACCATCCGCTCTCCGGAGATGCGCCACGAGGTCCCCGTCCCGATCCCCGATGCGTTCCTCTATCTCGAGCACGCCGGCGAGCGCCACGTTGTGATCACGCCCTTCGAGGTCGAGCGCGTGCAGGGTCATGACGGCCTCCAGCCACACGCGTTCGAGCAGTTCGGCTGGGACGACCTGGTCAAGCAGGGGATCCCGATGGAGGAGGTCGGGCTCGGGACCGCGGTTCGGGCCGTCAAAGAGTTCGGCGTTGAAAGCGCGGTCGTGCCGCCAACGTTCCCGGTCGAGCTCGCGGACCGGCTCCGGGCCGAGGGGATCGAGCTCACTCCCGACCGCGAGACGTTCGTGCAACGTCGCCGCGCCAAGAACCAAGCCGAGCTCGACGGAATCCGGCGCGCCCAGCGCGGCGCCGAGGCCGGCATGGATGCGGCGCGCGAGCTCTTTCGCCGCGCCGAGAGAGAGAACGGCTCGCTCGTCCTCGACGGCGAGCCCCTCACCTGCGAGCGCGTCAAGATCGCGATCCAGCAAGCCTTCACGAGCCTTAACCTGCTCTGCGACGAGTTCATCGTCTCGCACGGCCCCCAGACCGCGGTCGGACACGAGATGGGCTCCGGCGAGATCAGGCCCGACGAGCCGATCGTGCTCGACCTTTGGCCGCGGGACCGAGCGTCTTCCTGTTACGCCGACATGACCCGCACCTTCGTCGTCGGCGAGCCGTCCGAGGAGCTCGTGACGTACCACAAGCTCGTCCACGAGGTGCTCGACCGAACGCTGGCGGCGGTCAAGCCGGGCATCGCCGGCCGCGACGTCTACGTCCTGGCGAGCGAGCGCTTCCACGAGGCTGGCTACCCGACCGGGTTGCACAAGCGCGACGGCGAGGTGCTCGAGGACGGGTTCTTCCACGGCCTCGGCCACGGCGTCGGGCTCGAGGTGCACGAGCAGCCCTGGTTGAGCCGCTACCCGGGCAAGCTCGTCGAGGGCGACGTGATCACGCTCGAGCCGGGGCTGTACCGGAGCGGCTACGGCGGCTGCCGGCTCGAGGATCTGGTGCTCGTGACCAAGGACGGCGCCGAGCTGCTGACGGATTATCCGTACGATCTCGCTCCCTAAGCGTGGCGTCCAGGCCGCACGCAATCGAGACGATCCTGCTCGAAGAACGGCGCTACCCGCCGCCCGAGGACTTCGCCTCCGAGGCGAACGCGCAGCCCGAGATCTACGACAGGGACTTCGACGAGTTCTGGGAGACCGAGGCGCGCGAGCGGGTGACGTGGTTCGAGCCGTTCGACAAGCTGCTCGAGTGGGAGCCGCCCTATGCGAGGTGGTACCTCGGCGGCAAGCTCAACGTCTGCTTCAACTGCATCGACCGGCACGTCAAGGCCGGCAACGGCGGCAAGGTCGCCTACTACTGGGAAGGTGAGCCTGAGGACGAGCGCCGCGAGCTCACCTTCTCGGATCTCCAGCAGGAGGTCGTCCGCTTTGCCAACGGGCTGAAGAAGCTCGGGGTCAAGAAGGGCACGCCGGTCGCGATCTACATGGGGATGATCCCGGAGCTGCCGATCGCGATGCTCGCGTGCACGCGACTGGGCGCGCCGCACACGGTCGTCTTCGGCGGCTTCTCGGCCGAGTCGCTCTCTGACCGCATGAACGACATGGAGTGCGAGGTCCTGATCACCCAGGATGAGGGCTGGCGCAACGGCGGCAAGGTGCCGCTGAAGCAGAACGCCGACGAGGCGCTCGAGCAGTCGCCGAGCGTTAGGTCATCCGTTGTATTCCGAAGAACCGGCGAGGGCCCCGCGATGAAGAAAGGGCGGGACCTCTGGTGGCACGAGCTCGTCGAAGGCGAGTCCGACGAGCCGGCGTCATGCCCGTGCGAGCCGATGGAGTCGGAGGACCTGCTCTACCTGCTCTACACGAGCGGAACGACCGCTAAGCCGAAGGGGATCGTGCATACGACCGCCGGCTACCTCGTCGGCGTCGCGACGACGCACTACTACATCTTCGACGTCAAGCCCGAGTCGGTGTACTGGTGCGCGGCCGACGTCGGCTGGGTGACCGGCCACAGCTACATCGTCTACGGGCCCTTGTGCAACGGCACTACCGGCGTCATCTACGAGGGCGTTCCGAACTACCCGGACAAGGACCGCTGGTGGGCGATCGTCGAGCGCTACAAGGTCGACATCCTCTACACGGCTCCGACCGCGATTCGCTCGCACATGAAATGGGGGCCGCAGTACGCGAAGCAGCACGACCTCTCGTCGCTGCGCCTGCTCGGCACGGTCGGCGAGCCGATCAACCCGGAGGCCTGGATCTGGTACCGGGAGCACATCGGCGGCGACCGCACGTCGGTCGTGGACACCTGGTGGCAGACCGAGACCGGCATGATCCTGATCACGCCGCTGCCCGGGGTGACGACGCTGAAGCCGGGCTCGGCGACGAAGCCGTTCCCGGGCGTCGACGCGGCCGTCTACGACGAGCAGGGGAACGAGGTCGGCCCCGGCGGGGGCGGCTATCTCGTCCTGCGCCGTCCCTGGCCGGCGATGCTCCGCGGGATCTATAAGGACGACGAGAGGTACAGGGAGACGTACTGGTCGAAGTACCCGGACACCTATTTCGCGGGCGACGGCGCCCGGATCGACGAGGACGGCGACTTCTGGCTGCTCGGACGGGTCGACGACGTGATGAACGTCTCTGGCCACCGGATCTCGACGATCGAGGTCGAATCGGCGCTCGTCGACCACCAGAAGGTGGCGGAGGCCGCAGTCGCCGGCCGCGCCGACCCGACCACCGGGCAGGCGATCGTCGCGTTCGTCTCGCTCAAGGGCGGCGAGGAGGGCTCGCTCGAGATGCTCGAGGAGCTTCGCGACCACGTGGCGAAGAAGATCGGCAAGATCGCCCGGCCGGCGAACATCGTCTTCACCCCCGAGCTGCCGAAGACGCGTTCGGGCAAGATCATGCGCCGGCTGCTGCGCGACGTCTCGGAGCACCGCAAGCTCGGTGACACGACCACCCTCGCCGATCCGGCGGTCGTCGACGAGATCAAGGAACGCGCGGAATCCGAGCAGGCTGCGGCGGAGGAATGAGCGAGGCCCCGCTCGCCTAGAGCAGCGCTTCGAACTTCTCGGAGTCGTCGAACGGGCCGATCAGCGCCAGGTTGAGCCCGTGTCCGCCGATCACGTCCTGGGCGACGCGCTGGATGTCCTCGGCGGTGACGGCGTCGAGCCCTTCCTGAACCGCCTGAGGGTCGACCGCTTCGCCCTCGAGCACCTCGCGGCGGAGACCGAACATGATCATCCCCTGCGGGTTCTCGAGCTGAAGCAGGAACCGTCCCTTGGCGAGGTTGCGCGACTTCTCGAGCTCGGCGGACTCGACCGGCTCCTCGGCGATCCGTTTCAGCTCATGGGCGATCACCTCGACGGCCTCGTCGGCGCGATTGATGTCGACGCCGGCCTGCGAGTAGAGCGAGCCCGCGTCGGTGTAGCTGTGGTTGATCCCGAATACGTAGTACGCGAGCCCGCGGCGCTCTCGCACTTCGGTGAAGAGCCGTGACGACATCCCGGTTCCGAGCACGGTCGCGAGCAGTTGTAGGACGTAGCGGTCGGGATGGGCGAGGGGGTAGCTGGGCACGCCGATGCAGAGGTGCGCCTGGTCGGACTGCTTGTGGTGGATCTTCACGCGCGGCCCGTTGGCCTGAACGTCCGCGGCCGCGGGCTCCCCGGTCTCGGCCGCGGGCAGGTCGCCGAGCAGCTGCTCGATTTTCTCGACCGCGTCCCCGCCGACGTTGCCGCCGAGGCCGACAATCATTCGCTCCGGCTTGTACCAGCGGCTCGTGTAGCCGAGGAAGGTGTCGCGGTCCGCTGCGCGGACCGTCTCCTTGCGCCCGATGATGTCCCAGCCGAGCGGCTGGTCACCGTAGAGGAGCTCCTCGTAGACGCCGCCGATGAAGTCGCGTGGCGTGTCGTAGTACATGTTCATCTCCTCGACGATCACGCCCTTCTCGCGCTCGATCTCGTCCTCGGCGAACTTCGAGTTTCGGAGCATGTCGACGAGGACGTCGAGCGCGGTGTCGCGGAACTCGGCCGCGCACTTGACGTAGTAGCCGGTGTACTCCTTGCCGGTGAAGGCGTTGAACTCGCCGCCGATCCCGTCGACCTCGGTGCCGATGTCACGCGCGGTTGGGCGCCGCTCCGTCCCCTTGAAGAACATGTGCTCGGAGAAGTGCGCGATCCCGTTCGTGTCGCGCGTCTCGTAGCGTGAGCCAGCCGCGAGCATGATCATGCAGGTGACCGAGGTCGCCTGGGGCATCGGCGCGAGGAGCACGCGCAGCCCGTTTCCGAGGGTGTGTCGCTCGAACGTGCTCACGTATCTTCCTCCTGACACGGCACCGCTACGACTTTGCAGCTCGGGCTCAGCGGCCGCGCCGCGCAGCAGGCGGCCGCACCGGCAAAGCCGGCACGGCCTTCGAGCGGCATCGCAAGCGATGCCTTGGCGGCGCGGCCTCTTAAGAGGCATCGCAAGCGATGCCTCGTCATGCGGGGATCGCGGTCAGCTTCTCGCGCCATTCCGCCGGCACCGGGACCGGCTCGCGGCGTTTGTAGTCGTAGGCGACCTGGACGCTCTTGGCGACGGCGACGATCTCCCCGTTGACGCGCAGCTCGTAGTCGAGGTCGAAGCTCTTCCTGCCGAAGCGGCTCGCCCGCACCGAGATCTCGACCTCCTGGCCGAGGCGGACCGGAGCCTTGAAGTCGATCTCCACGCGCGCGACGATCATGTTCATGTCCTCGAGGCCGGTCGCGGCGCCCACCTCGGAGAAGAAGGCAACGCGCGCCTGCTCGAGGTA